>Ga0075421_100000511_pt1 | contig 40745 bp, 37 predicted proteins | sample SoiMetdeltSBSDD5_FD_75292 | JGI IMG/M metagenome (GOLD analysis project Ga0075421, IMG submission 75292) | Bulk soil microbial communities from a Populus tree surrounding site in Tennessee, USA - Soil MetaG P. deltoides SBSDD5 | ecosystem: Environmental > Terrestrial > Soil > Tree plantation... | reverse complement strand
CGCGTGTTCCAGTACCACGGCGCGGAGCACAAGACGGTTTACACGTTCGAGGCGAACGAGGACCTGACGGTCGAGAACGCGCGCGGGAAGTCGACGCTGCATCCGCGCTGCGGGACGAGCTTCCTGATGTTCGTCATGGCCATCTCCATCCTCGTGTTCTCGCTGATCCCCTCTACCGCGTTTTTCGCGGTGAAGTTCGGCGCGCGCGTGGTGCTTCTCCCGCTCATCGCCGGCCTCGCGTACGAGATCATCCGTTTCTCCGCGCGGCACCTGGCGAATCCGGTCTGCAAAGTGCTGATCCGCCCCGGCCTGTGGCTGCAGCGGATCACGACCAAAGAGCCCGACGACAAGCAGCTCGAGATCGCGCTCATCGCGCTGAAAGAGGCGTTGCTCTACGACGCCGTCGAGCCCGAGCAAGCCGCCGTCGCCTAGCGACGCTTCTGTCATCCTGAAGCCGCGACGACGGCGAAGGATCCCCTCCAATCCTTGGAAGGCAGCCGCATGTACGAAAAACTCGACGAAATCGAAAAGCGTTACGAAGAGCTCCAGCGGAAGATCGAAGATCCTTCCGTGGTGACGGACGTCTCCGCGTTCCGCACGACCATGAAGTCGATCTCCGAGATCGAGGAAGTGGTGGCGAAGTTCCGCGAGCTCCGCGACGTCCGCAAGCGCATCGCCGATGCGAAGGAGATGCTCCGCTCCGATGACGACATGCGCGAGCTCGCGGAGCTGGAGCTGAGCGAGCTCGAGCCGCGGGAGCCGCAACTCGAGTCGCAGCTCAAAGTCCTCCTGCAGCCGAAGGACCCGAACGACGAGAAGAACGTGTTCGTCGAGATCCGCGCGGGCACAGGCGGTGACGAGGCCTCGCTGTTCGCGGCCGAGATCATGCGCATGTACATCCGCTACGCGGAGATGAAGCGCTGGAAGGTCGAGATCACGGACGCGAACTATTCGTCCGTGAACGGCATCAAGGACGCGACCATTCAGATCGAGGGCAGCAAGGTCTACTCGCGCCTCAAGTTCGAGTCGGGCGTGCATCGCGTGCAGCGCGTGCCCGCGACGGAGACGCAGGGCCGCATTCACACGTCGGCGATCACGGTTGCGGTGCTTCCCGAAGTCGAAGACATCGACATTCAAGTGAACGAGAAGGACCTCCGCATCGACACATTCTGCTCGTCCGGTCCAGGCGGGCAGTCGGTCAACACAACGTACTCCGCCGTGCGCATGACGCACCTTCCCTCGGGCGTCGTAGTGTCGTGTCAGGACGAGAAGTCGCAGATCAAGAACCGCGCGAAGGCGCTGAAGGTCCTGAAGGCGCGTCTCTACGACATCGAGCGCCTGAAGCGTGAAAGCGAGCTGTCCGCGACGCGCAAAGGGATGATCGGCTCCGGCGACCGCAGCGAAAAAATCCGCACCTACAACTTCCCCCAGGACCGCGTCACCGACCACCGCATCGGCCTGACCGTCCACAACCTCCCCGACGTGATGAACGGCTACCTCGACGTCCTCATCGAACCGTTGAACGGGCACTTCCAGGCCGAGAAGCTGCGCGAGGCCGTCGAGTCGCGGTGACGGCGCGCGCAGCGCGCCGTCATCCCGGCGAGCGAAGCGAGCGAGGGATCTCCGAGGTACACTGAGCGTATGGCACGGCAATTCGAAAAAGTCCGTGATGCCGCTCTCGAGCTATCGGTCGAAGAGCGGGGATGGCTTGCGGAGCAGCTTTGGGACAGTGCGCGCACCGCGAAGGAGCGCGAGATCGACGCAGCCTGGATGGTCGAAGTCGAGCGACGGATCAAGTCGATCGAAGACGGAACGGCCGAGCTGATTCCGGCCGAGCAGGTTTTCCGCGAGTTGCGAGCGAAGTATGCCGCGCCCACGCGTCGTCGTTCACGCTGAAGCGCGTCGTGAGCTCATCGAGGCGGCCGATTATTACGACGAGCGTCGCGAGGGCTATGGACCGCTGTTCATCGACGCTGTAGAGCGAGAGTTTCTACGGCTCGTCGAATTCCCGCGACTCGGGAAACCAGCCATTCTTGGCGCTCGACGCCGCACACTCCGCGGTTGGCCTTACGCGATCGTCTACCAACCAATCCTCGGCGGCATCTACGTCGTTGCCATCACGCATCACAAACGCAAGCCCGGCTACTGGCGCAAACGAACTCGCTGATTGTCATTCCACCAACTGATACCCGAGGCTCCCGCGGCTCACCAGCCTTCCCTTTCCCCAACGGCGACGTTCGTCGCCCGCCGCGCGTCCAACGGTGCGCGAGCGAGATCCGCATGCGCATTAGGCGGCGCACACGATGTTCAACCGCGGCATGCTCGAGGCGTTCGGCAATGGCCGCTGGAAGTTCCTGCTGCCGCCGGCGACGACGATTCGCGGGCGTCGCGATGAGTTGCCGGCATGGCTCGACGCGTTCGGCATCAACTTCTACTCGCGCCTCCATCTCCGCTTCCCCGGCCGCAAGCACACGATCGGCGACTTCGACTATCACGACCGCTCCGGACACGGCCTCACCGACAACGGCTGGGAGATCGCACCGCACATCCTCGGCGAGTTGATCGACGAGGCCAGTCTCATCCAGCGGCCTCTCGTCATCACGGAGAACGGCCTGGCCGACGCGACCGATCGCTTCCGTCCCGATTTCCTGCGGATGCATTTCGAGGAGATCCGCAAGGCGGAGGCCGGTGACGCGGCTCGAGCCGCCAGCGCTGGAGGCCAGCGCGTGATCTTCGCACTCGTCGCACTCGTGGGCGTCGTGATCACGACGATCCAAGCGCTGCTCGTGTGGCGCTTCCGCATGCAACGTAGGACGGGCTTCAGCCCGTCCTGTGTGGAATTCATCTCGATCCTGAAGCCGGTGTGCGGACTCGATGACGAGCTCGAAGAGAACCTCATTTCTTTCACGCGCCTGCGCGGCATCCGCTACGAGGTCATCATCTCCGCCGAGGAGTGGGAGGATCCGGCGCTCGAGGTCGTGCGGCGCGTGATGCGCGCGCATCCGTTCGCGCCGTTCCGCATCGTCGTCGACGGCGGCTCGCGCAGCGGCGTCGTGAACCGCAAGGTCGAAAGGCTCATCGCCGCGACGCGTGAGGCGAAGGGTGACGTGTTTTTCATCAGCGATTCGAACGTGCGCGTGGAGCCGGATGACTTCGCGCGCACGCTCGCTCTGTTCGACGATCCGCGCGTGGGTTGTGTGTCGAATCTCTTCACGGGCGCCGGCGCTCGCTCACTCGGAGCGACGATCGAATCGCTGCATCTGCTGTCGTTCGTCGCGCCGGGCGCGGTGCTCGCGGCGTCGGCGAAGGTGCCGTGCGTGGTCGGGAAGTCGATGGCTCTCACGCGCCGCGTGCACGATGCGATCGGCGGCTTCGAACAATTCCGCCGCGTGCTCGCCGAGGATCAGGCGATCGGCGTGGCCGTACGCGAAGCGGGATACGAGGTGGCGCTTTCACCGGTCATCGCCAGCCCCTTCGGCCGCCGTCCGGCGCGGACGATCGAGCGGAAGTCGATCTTCAGCATCAGCCAGATCAGCACGGCCATCGCGACGTTGATCTGCGTGCCCCTGCCGAACTCGAGGCGCTGCAGCGCGAGCACCGCACCGGGAAAAGCCTTGCCGAGGAGGAGGCCGGCGGCCATGCAGAGGGCCACCCAGAGCGAGAGATAACGCTCGAACCGATTCACGCGCGGCAGTCTATTTCATATCCGACTTGACAGATGTGAATTCCGGGCTCATATTCTTGTCAGCGAATATGAATGGAGCGAACGACATCATGGAAACGACGATCAAAGACGCAGTCCGGGAGAGATATGCCGAGGCGGCGAGGCAGGTGACGACGCAGTCGAAGGCGTCCTGTTGCGGCAGCAGGAAGAAAGCCGACCCGATCACGGCGGATCTCTATGGCGAGACGCAGACGCGGGAGCTCCCGCAGGAAGCGGTCCTGGCGTCGCTCGGCTGCGGCAATCCGACACTCCTCGCGCAGCTCAACCCCGGTGAGACGGTCCTTGACCTCGGCAGCGGCGGCGGCATCGACGTCCTTCTTTCGGCGCGTCGCGTCGGCCCGACGGGCAAGGCGTACGGCCTGGACATGACCGACGAGATGCTTGCGCTGGCGAACGAGAACAAGAGAAAGGCCGGCGTGGAGAACGTCGAGTTCCTCCGCGGCGAGATCGAGAACATCCCTCTGCCGGACAACTCAGTCGACGTGATCATCTCCAACTGCGTGATCAACCTCTCCGCCGACAAGCCGAAGGTGTTGCGCGAAGCGTTCCGCGTGTTGAAGCCGGGCGGCCGCTTCGCGGTGTCGGACGTCATCCGCCGCGGCAGCGAGGCGCCGGAGATGATCGCGCGCAACATCGAGCTCTGGGTGGGCTGCATCGCCGGCGCGCTGCACGAGGACGAGTACAAGTCGCTCCTCGCGCAGGCGGGCTTCGAAGGCATCGACATCGAGCCGACGCGCATCTACAAGCTCGAAGACGCGCGCGAGTTTCTCGCGGACGCCGGCATCGATTTCGAGTCGATCCCGAAGGAGGTCGACGGGGCGTTCATGAGCGGATTCGTGCGCGCGAGCAAACCACGCGGATAAAATCCCCGCGCATGAAAGACCGGATCGACGCCATCCTTCGTCGCAACCAGGCCGAGTACCTCGACTCACAGCTCCCGCCGCGGGACGCGCTGCTCGAGCACATGGAGAAGTTCGCGGACGAGAACGATCATCCGATCGCGGACCCGGAGGTCGCGCAGCTCATGCGCGCGCTGGTGCGGATGAAGAAGCCGCGGCGCGTCCTCGAGGTCGGGACGAACATCGGCTACTCGGTGATCGTCCTCGGCCGCGAGTGCGGTCCGGAGGCGGTGATCGAGACCATCGAGATCGATCACAACACGCTCAGCACGGCCCGCCGCTTCGTCGCCGAAGCAGCGCTTCCGTGCCGGGTCGTGTTTCACGAGGGCGCGGCGTTGGACGTGCTGCCGCGTCTCACCGGTCCGTTCGACTTCGTCTTCATCGACTGCGTGAAGACCGAATACGAGGATTACCTCGACGCGCTGCTGCCGAAGCTGGAGGCGGGTGCGGTGATCGTCTGCGACAACCTGCTGTGGAAGGGGAGGGTGGCGGCGGGGGATCACGATGCCGCGACGGACGCGCTGCGCGCGTTCAACAAGCGCATCGCGACGGATGAGCGGTTGATCACGAGCATTCTGGCGGTGGGCGACGGGACGGGTGTGTCCGTAGTGATCTAACGAAAAACAAAAACGGCGGGCCGAAGCCCGCCGTTTCACTGAATCGCTTGATTGATTCTTACGACGCGGACTTGATCGTGCCCTTGACCGGGATCACGACCGTCGGCTTCGCGGAGTCGCTGGTGTAGATGGTGACGTTGCCGTCGACCGGGCCCGGCTTCGCGTCCTTCGCGACCTGCAGCGTGACCGAGAACTCGCCCGGCTTGTCGGTCGGAACGACGTCTGCGGTGACACCCGCGACGCCCGACTCGACCTTGGTTACCGAGAACGCGCCCGGCGCCTTGAGGTTGTTCGAGCGGATCGAGATCGTGCGCGTGGCGGCGGAGTCGGTCCAGGTGACCTCTCCGAAGTTGATGCCGGTCGGCTCGACTCGGTACGACGGACGGACGACACCCGAGACGGTGACGAAGTAGTCAGGCTGGTGCTTGGAGTTCGTGACGAGGTGGACTTTCTCGGCGAGAGGTCCGACGCGGGCTTCAGGACCGCCGACGGTGATGTCGAGCTTGTACTGGGTCGCGCCCTTGCGGCCGATCTCCGCAACGACGTCCGCGCCTTCGACCTTCTTCGCCTCGACCTTGATCCAGTCCTGCGGCGCGTCGACCTTCACGATCTCGAACGGCTCTTCTTCCTCCGTGTAGATCGTGACGCTCTGCTTCTCGACGTCACCCTGCAGCATGTTGAAGCGGACGAAGCCGGCCGGATAGGCCTCGACGTACGGCTTCACGACCGCGGCGATGGTGATCTGCGCGGTCGGCGTGCTCGGGTCATTCGTCTCGAGCGTGATCCCCTTCGAGATCGGGCCGGCGAAGTTCGTCGTGTCGACGTGCGCGGAGACCTTGCCGGTCTGGCCGGGCTTGATCACCTTGTCGAAGTCGGCGACGGTGCAGCCGCAGGTGGGCTTGGCGGAAATGATCTCGAGATCGGCGGAGCCGGTGTTCTTGATCTCGAACGCCCAATCGATCTTCTGACCCTTCGGAACGGTACCGAAGTCCTTGAGCGGCTCGACGAGCGTCAGGCGCGGGGCCTTGGTCGTCTCCGAGCCCTTCTTGTCCTGCGCGATGGCAAAAGGTGCCATGGCGGCCAGGGCGAGGGCGACAGTCATCGAAAACAATCGCTTCGACATGCGGGAAATCCTCCTGAGATTCAACCTTTGATTGACTTGGCTCTCGAACAGCCTCGCGAAATACACCATTCCGCGGGTTTTCAGCACAGAGCATAGAATTTGCGTCAGGCGCTGACAAATGCCTCACCTGAAAGAACTACCGGGCCCCTCGACAGGCTTACGACGAGTGTATCTGATCGGCATCGGCGGCACCGCGATGGCCTCGCTCGCCGGAATGCTCCAGCAGCGAGGGTACGAAGTCGCAGGCTCCGACGAGCACGTCTACCCGCCCATGTCGACATACCTGGAACGACTCGGGATCCCCGTGCTCGAGGGGTATACGAACGAGCACCTGGAGACGTTTCGCCCGGATCTCGTCGTGATCGGAAACGCGATGGCGCGGACGAACGTCGAGGCGGCCGCGACGGTGGAGATGGACCTGCCGTACACGTCGATGCCCGAGGCGATCTACGAGCTGTTCATCAAGGGCAGGCACTCGGTCGTCGTGACGGGAACGCACGGCAAGACGACGACCACCTCGCTCATGGCCTGGCTGCTCGAATCGGCGGGACGCGACCCGAGCATGGTCGTCGGCGGCATTCCGTTGAACTTCAATCAGAACTTCAAGCTGGGAAGCGGTCCGGAGTTCGTCATCGAGGGCGACGAGTACAACACTGCGTTCTTCGACAAAGGACCGAAGTTTCTGCACTACTACGCGAACACGCTGCTGGTGAACAACATCGAGTTCGATCACGCCGACATCTACGCCGATCTCGACGCGATCCTCGCCGCGTTCCGCGCCGCCGTGCAGCAGGTTGCGGCGGACGACGTGATCGTCGCCAACGGCGACGACGCGAACGTGATGTCGCTGCGCGGCGAAGCGCGCGCGCGCTGGGTGACGTTCGGATGGGATCGCACACGCGATGCATTCGCGACGGACGCGGTCGAGACTCCCGAGGGAACGGAGTTCACGGCTTGGTGGGAGGGGAAGGAGTGGGCGCGCTTTCGCTCCACGCTCTCCGGTCGCCACAACGTTCTCAACGCGCTCGCCGACGCGGTGATCGCGCGTTTGCGCGGCGTCTCCACGGAAGAGATTCAAAAAGGTCTGCAGACGTTCGCGGGCATCAAGAGAAGGATGGAAGTGCGCGGCGTCGAGCGCGGCGTGACGGTGATCGACGACTTCGCGCATCATCCAACCGCGATCGCCACGACGATGGCCGGTGCGCGCAAGCGCTATCCGGGCCGGCGCCTCTGGGCGCTCTTCGAGCCGCGCTCGATCTCATCGGTGCGCAAGGAATTCGAGAGCGGCTACATCGACGCCTTCCACGGCGCGGACCGCGTGATCATCGGCCCCGTGTTCCATCGCGAGCGCTACGAGACGCGATACGGCCTCGACAAGATGATGTCGGTCGAGACCATCAATGAACGGCTGAACACCGACGGCATCCCGGCCGAGCAGATCGACGACTTCGACGTGATGGCAACGCGCGTCGCGAAAGAAGCGGATGAGGGAGACGTCGTGCTCGTGATGTCTTCCGGCGCGTTCGGCGGCGTCCACGAGAAGATCCTCGAGCGCCTGCGGGAATAGCGCTCTCAGGGGTGTCGTTACCGCGCGCTCAACCTGTTTATTGAATTCGTAGGGGAAAACTATGCCCGAGAACAAAGCACACGAGCTTCTTCGGAAGCACAACCTGAGCGTCGATGACGTGAAGGATCGCCGCACGACGCTTCATCACCTGCGCCACATCGTTCACGCCGACCAGCTTCCGTTCGACGTGTTCAAAGCGCTCGTGAAGATGCGCCGCTGACAGTTGGCGGTTGCCGGTTGGCGGTTGGCGGGAGACCGCGACGCCAATGAAAGAGCCGGGTTCGCCCGGCTCTTTTTCGTTCTCCCGCCAACTGCCAACCGCCAACCGCCAACTGTCATAGAATCCCCCCAATGCCGTTCCGCGAAGACGCGAATGCTCTGATTCAGAAAAAAAAGTTCGACGATCTCGAGGCGCTCTGGCTCGATCAGATGGAGAAGGATCCGAGCGACGCCGAGTCTTTCATCCAGGTCGCGAAGACGCTCCGCAAAGCCGAGCAGCGGACTCAGTCCGACACTCTCCTCGGCCTCTTCTCCGACACGCTCAAGGAGCGCAAGCTCTGGCCACAGCGGCTGCACGCGCTCAAGGAGATCGGACGCCTTTCGAAACATCCCGCCAGCCTCCGCCCCCAGATCGAAGAAGCACTGCGCAAAGCCCTCGGCGAGCACAAAGGTTTCGCTCGCGCTTTCCAGATCGCGAACTTCGGTGACCCGCAGAGCAACCCCGTCGAGCGCGCCGAGAAAATCGAAGCCTGGCTCAGCTATGACGAGGGCGAGGCGTTCTTCATGGCCGGTCGCGGCGCGGGCCGCGTCACGGAGCTGAATCCCGATCTCGGCATCTGCCGTTTGGATTTCGAGAACGACAAGCGCGTCTCCGTTCCACTCGGCGCGGCCGCGAAGTTCCTCATCCCGCTGCCCGAAGGCCACGTCCTGCGCGAGAAGTTCACCGATCCCGACGGTGTGAAGAAACAGGCGAAGGACGCGCCGTCCGAATTCTTCGCGCGCATTCTCCAGAGCTTTGGCCGCGCGATGGTGATGGCCGAGGTCCGTGATGCCGTGATCGGCATCGTGCCGGAAGAGAAGTGGAGCTCGTGGTGGACGAACGCGCGCAAGAATCCGCGGATCGTCACCAGCGGCACCGGCGCGAAAGCGACGTACGCGTTCGCGGGCTCGTCGTCCGACGCGGAAGCCGCCATTCGCCGTGACTTCGATCGCGCGGACGTGAAGACGAAGCTCGACCTCGCGCGCAAGCACAGCGGACGCGGCAAGGAGATCGCGGACGCGTTTTCCTCCGCGCTCGCCGCGGAGGCCGCAAAGCTCGCACGCACGGATGCGTCGATGGCGTGGCAGATCCTGACCACGCTCGAGTCGCTCCCGGGCGAGTACACGTCGCCGTTCGATGCCGCATCGCTCCTCGGCGGCGCGATGGCGTCGCGTGCGGTCGCGGGCATCAGCGACAAGCCTCTCCGCGAGCGCGCGCTGACCGTCGTGCGCGAGAACCATCCCGATTGGCCGAAGGTCTTCGGCGAGGCGTTCTTCCTCGATCAGGAGCCGCGCATTCTCACCTCGATCATGACCGCGCTCGAAGAGTCGGGACAGACCGAGATCCGCGACCGCCTGATCGACGAGACGCTCCGCTACCCGCGCCGTCATCCGCACGCGTTCTACTGGTTCGTAAAGCGCCTCGCTGACGACGAAGCGCAGAGCGACCGCGCGAACTACACGCTGCTTTTCCAGATCCTCGATGCGCTCACGCACGACGAGTTCTCCGGCGTGCGTGCGCGGCTCCGAGACTTCTTCGACAAGGGCGGCCTGGCGGTGCGCATCGTGACCGCGCAGAACAACGAAGAGCAGGCCCGCAAGCTCGTCGAGACGCTCGACCGCTACGGCGCGCTCGAGGAGTACCGGCGCGACATCCTCAAGCAGGCCGCGCTGATGAAGTATCCGACGCTGCGCGAGCCGCAGCAGGAGCCGGTGTACGCGACCGCGGAATCGCTGGAGAAGAAACGCGGCGAGCTGCAGCATCTCAAGACCGTCGAGATCCCCGCGAACTCGAAGGCGCTGCAGGCCGCGCGCGAGATGGGCGACCTGCGCGAGAACTTCGAGTACAAGGCCGCCCGCCAGCGCGCCGAGTATCTCTCCGCGCGCGTCGGCGAGCTCGCGTCCGAGATCTCGCGCGTGCGCGTGCTCGATCCCTCGCAGCTCGACACGAGTGTTGTCCGTGTCGGCACGAAGATCGAGCTCTCGAACGGCGACGTCCGCCGCGAGGTCACGATCCTCGGACCGTGGGAATCCGACCCCGAGCGCGGCGTCTACTCGAATCAGTCCGAGGTGGCGGGCAAGCTCATGGGACACGCGGCGGGAGACATCGTCACGTTCATGGGCAACGACTACCAGATCGAATCGATCCGCAAATGGAGCGATTGAAATCGGTGACACGCGACACCGATGCGTTCTTCATCTGTCGTAAAATGGCCGCCACTGACGAGGTCCGGAGGAACCGTCCGAAATGACTTATGTGATTGCAGAACCGTGCGTGAACACCAAAGACACTGCCTGCGTCGACGTCTGTCCCGTCGACTGTATTCATCCGAGGAAGGATGAAGCGGACTTCGAGTCCTTCAACATGCTCTACATCGATCCGGAGGTCTGCATCGACTGCGGCGCATGCGAGCCGGCCTGTCCGGTCCAGGCCATCTTTCCTGCTGACCTCGTTCCGGAGCAGTGGAAGCACTACACGGAGATCAACGCCGACTGGTACAAGCGAACGTGAATTTTGTGATCCTGCTCACGTTTCCACCCGGACTTGTGCTATAGATTCCACGACGGGTTTGAGATACGCGCCGGAAACGGCACACCACGGGGCGTAACGCCCCATTTTTTTTGGTAGCAACAGCTCTTTGAGACGTCGATCGAGACCCTTCTGTTTGCGCCCACCTCGGACCCAACCACGGAAGAGCGGGCGAATGGGCGTGCCTCCGTGGAATTGCTGAAGCTACCTCTCTCTCTCTGCAACGCGAGCCGGAGGGTCTCGATGGGCGTCTCGAACAAGGAGCCCCGCGCACAGCGCGGGGCTTCAATTGTTTAGGGCGCCTTCGCGCCCTACTTTCCTCGCAACATCCCGAAGATTCCCCGCACGATCTGCTGTGTGACCGTACGCGTCGCCTGACGCGCGACGTTGTTCACCGTCCGCTCGATCGCGCTCGTCCGTGGGCGTGACGCTCGCCGGCGCGGCGCACGCGAAGTCTGCCGCCACGCGAAATCGTCCGACTCCGCCGGCTCGGGCTCAGGCTCGGCGGCTGCACTCGCCTCGAGCTTCCTTTGCAGGATCTCGTGGGCGCTGTCGCGATTGATCGCCGTCGCGTACTTCGGCGCGATCTGCGACGCCGCGATCGTGCGTGCGTACTGAGCGTCGTCGACCGAAGACATCGACGACGACGGCGCGAGGATCTGCGCCGAGGCGACCGGGGTCGGGATGCCTTTCGGATCGAGCACCGACACGAGCGCTTCGCCGATGCCGAGGGTCGTCAGCGAGCCGACGACGTCCACGTGCTCGCTCTTCACGAAAGTCGACGCCGTCGCCTTGATGTTCTTCGCGTCCTTCGGCGTGAACGCGCGAATCGCATGCTGCACGCGATTGCCGAGCTGCGCGAGCACGTCCTCGTCGACGTCCTTCGGTGTCTGAGTGATGAAGAAGACGCCGATGCCTTTCGAGCGAATGAGGCGCGCCACCTGCTCGATGTGCTGCACGAGCGCGGACGACGCGTCGTCGAAGAGCTGATGCGCTTCGTCGAAGAAGAACACGAGCTTCGGCTTGTCCGCGTCGCCCACCTCGGGCATGCGGTAGTAGAACTGGCCGAGGAGCCACATGAGGAACGTCGAGTAGAGGCGCGGCTTGTCCTGCACGTCGGCGAGAGAAAGGATGTTCACCACGCCCCTGCCGTTCACGACGCGCAGGAGGTCGTGCATGTCGAGCTCCGGCTCGCCGAAGAACTTCGTCGCTCCCTGCTGTTCGAGCTCGACCATCTTGCGAACGAGCACGCCCACCGTCGCGGACGACATCCCGCCGTAGTTCTTCAGCTCCTCCTTGCCTTCGTTGCTGAGATACGTGAGCACGTCGCGGAGATCGTCGAAGTCGAGCAGCGGCATCTTCCGGTCGTCGCAGTACTTGAAGACCATCGCCAGGACGCTCTGCTGCACCTCGGTGAGATCGAGCACCTTGCCGAGGAGGATCGGACCGAAGGAGGAGACGGTCGCGCGCAACTGGATCCCGCGGTTTCCCGTGAGGCTGAAGAACTCGACCGGGAAGGCCTCGGGCGTGTGCGTCCGTCCGACTCCGGCCGCCCGCTTGGCGAGCTTCTCACTTGCTTCGCCGGGGATGCTCATCCCCGCGAGGTCGCCCTTCACGTCCGCGAGAAAGACCGGCACGCCCGCGCGCGAGAGCCCTTCCGCGAGGAGCTGCAGCGTGCGCGTTTTCCCCGTGCCCGTCGAGCCGGCGATCATGCCGTGGCGGTTCATCATCCGCAGCGGGATGCGGATCGGAAGATCGGCCGTGGGGCTGCCCTCGCGCAACACGTGACCGACGTCGATCGCGGGATCGGTGAACGCGTAGGCCGCTTTGTAAGTTTCGTCGAAAGTCATCGGTGCAGTTTATTCTCCGCGCATGAAAATCGGATTCATCGGACTCGGCGCCATGGGTTACCCGATGGCGCGGCATCTCGCGAAGGAACACGAGCTCATCGTCTGGAACCGCACGCGCGAGAAGGCGGAGCGCCACGCGCGCGAGCACGGGACGACGCTGGCGAACGACCTCGCCGATTGCGCGAGCGACGAGGTCATCATCACCATGCTGCCGACGTCGAAGGAAGTCGACGAGATCGTCGACAAGCTCATGCCGCATCTGAAACCGGGAACGTTGTGGATCGACGCGACGAGCGGCGATCCGAACGTGAGCCGCGAGACCGCGGTCCGACTCGCGGCGAAAGGTGTGGAGTTCGTCGACGCACCCGTCACGGGTGCGGTCGTCGGCGCGGAGAACGCGGCGCTGACGATCATGATCGGTGGCACTCCCGAGAACTTCGAGCGCGCGCGGGAGATCCTCCGCCTGAACGGCAAGACGCTCATCCACGTCGGTCCCGTCGGCGCCGGTCATGCGATCAAAGTGCTGACCAACACGATCATGGGCGCGACGGTGTGGATCACGTCGGAGTGCATGCTCCTCGCGAAGCAGTTCGGCATCGACATGAAGACCGCGCTCGAAGTGACGAACGCCGGCAGCGGACGCTCGAATGCGAGCGAGAATCTTCTGCCGATGCGGTTGCGCGATGGTAAATGGCCGCTCGTGTTCAAGCTGCTCCATCACGACAAGGACATCCGCATCGCCGCGTCGCTGTCGCATCAGCAGCACGCCGCGACGCCGATGCTCGCGCTGACGCAGCATCTCTTCACGAGCGCGCTGAATCAGCTCGGCGACGGCGCGGATTACATCGAGGTGGCGAAGATCGTCGCGAAGATGAACGACACGAGTTGGGACTGAGCGACAATGCGTCTCTGATGAGTCCCCGCGTCACTGTCATCACCGCGACGTACAACTGGAGCACAGTGCTCCCGTACTCGATCGGGAGTGTGCTCGGGCAAACCTTCACCGATTTCGAGCTGCTGGTGGTTGGCGACGGCTGCACGGATGACTCGGAACAGGTGGTCCGCGGCATCGGGGATCCTCGTGTGCAATGGATCAACATTCCGCGCCACGGTCACCAGAGCGGTCCGAACAACGAGGGGATCCGCCGCGCGCGCGGTGAGTACATCGCCTACCTCGGCCACGACGATCTCTGGCTGCCGCATCACCTCGCGGTGCTCGTGGAGGCGCTCGACGCCGGCGCGGACGTCGCCCACTCGACGGCCGCACTCGTTGCACCCGATGGGCAACGACAGGCCGGAACTCTTTTCCCCTCGTCAACCGCTCATCGTCGCTCGATGATCGACGTCATCGGCGATTGGCGGGACTACCGGGAACTGAAGACCCTTCCCGAAATGGATCTCTGGCAACGCGCACGAGAAGCGGGCATGCGATTCACGCTCGTTCCGCGGCTGACCGTGATCAAGATCGTCGCGTCCGCGCGGCGTGACATTTATCTCACGCGCCCGGCGCACGAGCAGGCCGCGTGGCTCGCGCGCATTCGTTCCGAGCCCGATCTGGAGATGACGGAGCTCGTGAGCATGGCGCTGCGCGCGGCAAGCCCGCCGACGATTCCGCAGCGGCTCGTACGTCTGATGGTGCAGCCATGGCGATTGCCGGGCGTGGTGTGGCGGCGCATTCGTCCGCAAAAAGGTGCCCTGGTCCGACAGGTTCAACGTTACAAGGGAGTTCGCGGTTGAGGGGGAAATGAATGCTTCAAGGTGCTCAGAAAGATCCACAGATCGTCACCAGTGACTGGCAGAAAATCGGCTCCGGCATCGACGGAGTGGTCATGCGCGAAGTGCTGCACGTCCCGCGCGATCACGGCATCATCACCGAGTCATATCGCCGCGAATGGGATCCGACCGGCCTGCCGGTGGTGCACATCTATCAGTCGCGCCTGTTCCCCGGCGCGATCGGCGCGTGGAGCTGCCACATGAAATCCATCGACCGGCTGTTCGTCAACCAGGGTCACCTGAAGGTCGTCCTCTTCGACGGCCGCGAGGAGAGCAGCACGCACGGCATGGTGAAGGAGTACCACGTCGGGGACGCCCGACCGACCTTCATCGTGCTTCCGACCGGGATCTGGCACGGCCTGCAGAATCTCGGCACGAGCGACGCGCTGGTGCTCAACTTCCCGACGCTCGCCTATGACTACGAGGACCCGGACCACTGGCGTCTTCCGTACGACTCGGATCAGATTCCCTACGCGTGGCATGCCTCGGAAGGCACGCGGCTTCGCGCGGACGCAAAGCGCGTCTCTTAAAACGTTCCGCGGTACTGCCCGCCGTCGACGAGCACGGACGTGCCGGTGACGAACGACGCGCGCTCGCTGCAGAGGAACGCGATGACGTCCGCGAGCTCGCGCGGCTGGCCGTAGCGTCCGAGGGGAATCGCGGTGACGGCTTTCTGCAGGTACTCCTCGGGCGTGATGCTCTGCTGCTTCGCGCGCGCCTCGCTGAGCTCCTTCTGCCGATCGGTGAGGAAGTGTCCAGGCAGCACGGCGTTCACGAGGATGCCGTCTTTCGCCACCTGATCGGAGAGCGTCTTCGTGAGCGCGGAGATGCCGGCGCGCAGCGTCGAGCTGACCGTGAGGAGCGCGGTTGGCTGCTTCGCGACGAACGACGTCAGGTTCACGATACGTCCCCACTTGCGCTTCTGCATGTCGGGGATGACGAGGCGGGAGAGGCGGACCACGTTCATCAGCGTCGCCTCGATGCCGATCGACCACTGCTCCTCGGTCAGATCCATGAACTGCGCGGCGGGCGGTCCGCCGGTGTTCGTGACGAGAACGTCTACTTGTCCGAAGCGCGCGATGGTCTCGTCGTACCAGCGTTGCAGGTCCTCGGGCTTCGAGACGTCGCACGCGACGGCGAGATCGCCAAACGACGGGACGGAGCGCGAGCAGACGGAGAGCCTGCAGCCCTCCGCGGCGAGCGCTTCCGCGGCCGCGCGTCCGAGGCCCTTCGAGGCGGCGGCGACCATGGCGACGCGGCCATTGATTCCGAGGTCCATGAGGGCTTGGACGATATCATTTGGAGTGCGGAGGCAACGCCTCCGCTTTCGAATGCGCGCGAATAGGAAAGCGGAGGCGTTGCCTCCGCACTCCATATGCAATGCCCCAACTGCCAATCCGAAAAGACCCGCCGCGGCGGCAACGCCATCTGGCTCGTCTACCTCGCGATCGTCGCCGTCGGCGTCCCCGCGGTGCTGATCCTCAAACTGAACGCCGCCATCGTGGCCGGCGCGATGATCGCGGTCATCGTGATCGCCCACCTCGTGCTGAACCAGCGGGTCTGCCTCGACTGCGGGCATCAGTGGCGTGGGTAGCCGGCGGGATGACAATCCCAACTATTCGTGTTAATTGCCCGCGAACTGCATGCCCGATCCTTCACACATCCGTAATTTCTCGATCATCGCGCACATCGATCACGGCAAGACCACCTTGTCCGATCGCCTGCTGCAGATGACCGGCGCCGTCGAACAGCGCGAGATGCACGAGCAGATGCTCGATGACATGGACCTGGAGCGCGAGCGCGGCATCACCATCAAAGCCCGCGCGGTCATGCTCAAGTACCGCGGCAAGAACGGCCAGGAGTACACGTTCAACCTGATCGACACGCCGGGACACGTCGATTTCACTTACGAGGTCTCACGCAGTCTGGCCGCCTGCGAAGGCGCGATCCTCGTCGTCGACGCGACGCAGGGCGTCGAGGCTCAGACGCTCGCCAACAGCTACCTGGCCATCAACAACAACCTGGCCATTCTCCCGGTCATCAACAAGGTCGACCTTCCCTCGGCCGAGCCGGAGCGCGTGCGCGAGCAGATCGAGAACGTGATCGGGCTCGACGCGCACGACGCCGTGCTCGCATCCGCGAAGGCTGGCATCGGCGTCGAAGAGATCCTCGAGAAGATCATCACCCACATCCCCGCGCCGGCCGGCAATCCAGATGGCGAGACGCGCGCGCTGCTCTTCGACTCCTGGTACGACCCGTATCGCGGCGTCGTGTGCATGGTGCGCCTCATCGACGGCGAACTGCGCAGGGGCATGAAAGTGAAATTCATGTCCACGGGCCGCGAGTACGAAGTCGCGGAGCTGGGGATCTTCACTCCCAAACCGAAGGCGGTCGATTCCCTCGGCGTCGGCGAGGTCGGATTCTTCTTCGCCAATATCCGCGACATCGTGCAGGCCAAGATCGGCGACACGATCGCGCAGGTGAAACAGAACCCGACGCCGCTGCCCGGCTTCCAGGAAGTCAAGCCGATGGTCTTCGCGGGACTCTTCCCGATCAACACCGAGGACTACGAGAACCTGCGCGACGCCGTGGCGAAGCTCAAGCTCAACGACGCGTCGTTCTCGTACGAGCCGGAGAACTCCGTGGCCCTCGGATTCGGCTTTCGCTGCGGCTTCCTCGGCCTGCTGCACATGGAGATCATCCAGGAGCGGCTCGAGCGCGAGTTCAACCTCGAGCTGCTGACCACCGCGCCCGGCGCGCGCTACCGCGTCACGCTCACCGACGGCGAGACGATCGAAGTCGAGAACCCCCAGAAACTCCCCGATCCGTCGTACATCCGGATGATCGAAGAGCCGTTCTTCGAGATCACCATCCTCTCGACCGACGAATTCGTGGGACCGATCCTCGCGCTCGCGATCGATCGCCGCGGCGTGCAGAAGAAGCTGGAGTACGTCGCTGCGAACCGCGTGATGATCGTGTATGAAATGCCGCTCAACGAGGTCATCCTCGACTTCTTCGACAAGCTGAAGTCGATCTCGCGCGGCTACGCGTCGCTCGACTACCAGTTCATCGGCTACCGCGAGAGCGATCTCGTAAAGATGGACATCCTCGTCAACGGCGAGCCGCTGGACGCGCTGTCGCTCATCGTGCACAAGGACAAAGCCTTCCCGCGCGGAAAGATGCTCGTCGAGAAAATGAAGGAGTTCATTCCACGGCAGATGTTCGAGGTCGCGTTGCAGGCCGCGATCGGCAACCGCATCGTCGCGCGCGAGACCGTCAAGGCGCTGCGCAAGAACGTCCTCGCGAAATGCTACGGCGGGGACATCTCCCGCAAACGCAAGCTGCTGGAGAAGCAGAAGGAAGGCAAGAAGCGGATGAAGCGCGTGGGAAAAGTGGAAATTCCGCAAGAAGCATTCCTCGCCGTCTTGAAAATCGATTGAAACGTTCGATGCGTGTCCCTCACTACTCATGTGAGTCGTGACGCGCGTCACGGAGTCCCATTTCAATGGCACGCTTCCGGCTCGAGGGGTTCTTTGACCGGGGGCTGACATGAAATCCTCGAAGTCGTTTTTCGCGCTTTACGCATCGATCGCAGTTCTTTCCGCCGCGGCCGCAAGTGCCGCGTCCATCGATATGTCCGATCCGCGTCGCGCCCTCGGCCGCGAAGGCGACGTTCGCGTCGACGCCCAGCTCGTTCGCGATACCGTCACGCCCGGGACTCCCATCGGCGTCACGTATCAGATCCAGAACCTCTCGGAATCCACGATCGCCATCGCCGCGAAGGTGAGCGACGCCAGCTACGACGAAGACACCCGCACGATCACTGTGGCCATCGGCTCGGAAGTACCGCCCGACGGCAACATGCCGCAGCTGATCGTCATCAAGCCGGGAGAGAAGAAGGTTCTGCAGTCCGCCGCGACGCCCGCGCTGAGAGTGTCCAGCACGATCTCGAGGTTTGCGCCGACGCCGCGTTACGTGCAGGTGAAGGTCGCGATCCTGCGCGATCTCACCCCGTTTGCGGAGCTCATCGCAAAGCAGGATGGCCGCACGAAGCAGCGTCTCTCGGACGAGCTCTTCGAGAAATGGTTCGAGTGCAACGACACGTTCTTCCTCAACTCCGTGCCGGTGGATTACGTGCCTCCGCAATCGACGGATGTCGAGAATCGAACGGCCCGCCCCTCACGCGGTCTCTGACGCGGCATAATCAACGGGCCGCGGGACGTTGCTCCCGCCACAGGAGGACGTCCCGTGACCCGGATCGGCCCATCAGTCCTTTTGCTGTTGCTTCTGACCGCCTGCGCGACGGCTGCAGTCGACATGTCCGAACCGCGGCGCGTCGTCGGCACCGAGAGCTCGGTGCGCGTCGACGCCGAGATCGGCGACGAGCTTCGCGCCGGCGCTCCGCTCGGCATCACCTACGAGATCACCAATCAACGCTCGACCGCGATCGCCGTCGCGGACATCCTGCCGGACTCGACGTGGGATCCGGAGACGCGGACCATCACCGTGAGCATCGGCTCCGAGGTTCCGGGGGCGACGATCCTGCCGCGACTGGTGAAGATCGGACCGGGAGAGAAGAAGAGCTTCACGACGACCGCGCGCGTCGCACGCCTGATCCCCGCGCAGTCCGCCGATCCACGCAAGACCCCGATGACACTGCTGCGCCTGAAAGTGAACTTCCTCGGCGACACTACGCCGTTCGCCGAGCTGATCGACATCCCGGAGAAGGGAGTCGCGGACGCGAAGCGCGCGGACGAGCTCTTCGCGGCGTGGCTGGAGCGCAATGAGGCCGTTTACACGAACGCGGTGCCGGTGCAGTTGAGCGCGCGCCGCTCGGACACGGAAGGCGACGCGGAGCGCCGCATCCCCGTGCGCCGGGGCCGCGGGGGAAGGTAAGCCCGGACCGCCGCCGTCTCGGCGGCTGATCGGGCGGCGTCTCGCCGCCCGCCCCGGGGTGGCGGCGCGGGACGCCGCCACATCAGCCGGCGAGGACGCCAGCGCTCCACAGGATCAGAAGCTGCGGAGCGCTTCCGGTTCGTTGTCGTACACCTCGAACACGGTGATGAGCTGGGTCACGTGCAGCAGCTCGTTCAACTTCGCCGGGAGGTGAAGCAGCTTGAGCTTGCCGCCGCGGTTGGTCACCGTCGTGTACGAGCCGACCAGCTCGCCGATGCCCGACGAGTCGATGGTCGTGACTCCGGAGAGGTCGAGGAGCACGTTCGTTCTGCCGGCGTTGATGGCATTCGTGATCACCTCGCGCAGTTGCGTGTCGCCAGCGCCGATCGTGATCTTGCCCTGCAGGGCGATGATCTCGACGTTGTCAACGGTGCGGTTCGTGGCTTTCATGGTTCATTTCTCCTTCTTGATCTCTACGCTTTCGTGCTCGCGATGCCGTTGCCCTTCGCCAGGTTCTTCGTCATCACCAGCGACGTCCCGCCGCCGGCGTGAAACGAGTAGTGAACCTGGTCCATGAATGTCTTCATGTAGAAGATGCCGCGGCCGCTGGTTTTCATGAGGTTTTGCGGGTTGAGCGGATCGCTCACTTTCTCGGGGTCGAACCCTTCTCCTTCGTCGGAGACCGTGATCTCCAGCTCCTGTCCGTCCAGCTCGAAAGTGGCGAAAACCTTCTTGCGGACGTCGAGCTTGTTGCCATGTTTGATCGCGTTCGCGACCGCCTCGCGCACAGCCATGCCGATCCAATGCGAGCCGTCTTCGTCGACGCCCGCGTTCTCGCACAGGTGTTCCGCGATCACTTGTACCAGTTCGATGTTCTCGAAGCGGCTGCTGATCGTGATCTCGATACGCTCGGTGTCGCCGCTCTGCATGGGCTGAATCCGGGGCATTCTACACAACCGAGGGCGCAGGGCGCAGAGGACAGGGGGCAGGATTCGGTGAATCTCCTGCGCCCTGCCCCCTGTCCCCTGCGCCCTCCTCGGAATGGGCGGCGAAACGGCGGGGTTGCGCAGCGCATGTTTCGGCCCCGGCCCGCCCATCTGCTCTCCGTTCTCCTGCTCGTCTCGTGCGCGAACGCTTCGCCGCTCACGCCGGGGATGAAGGCCGTCGAGGAGATCCGCGGAAAGAAGTTCGTCAGCGAAGTCCGCAACGTGACCATCGACCGCTCCGAGCTCGCGGCCCATCTGGAAGAGCAGATGGTCAAGTCGACGCCCTACCCGCTCGCCGACTGGGGCATGGTCCTGCGCTCGCTGCAGCTCGTCGACGTCCAGCCGAACGAGATCCTGCCGAAGCTGCTCTCGCTTTACGAATCGCAGGTGCTCGCGTTTTACGACCCGCACGCGCACACCTACTACGCCATCAAACAGCTCCCGAAACTTCCGCCTGAAGCGGCGAAGCTCGTCGATCCGAAAACGCTCGAGGAGACGGTGATGGTGCACGAGCTCGTGCACGCGCTGCAGGATCAGCACTTCGGGCTGGGTGCGAAAGAGAAAGCACTCATGCGCGACACCGACGCGAACCTCGCGTACCACGCGGTGCTCGAAGGCGAGGCCGTGCTGGTGATGGTCGTGCACATGTTGAAGAAGTCGGGCATCGAGATCGACGAGGTGATCAAGGACGACGCGATGCTCGGCGCGATCTCCTCGGCCGCGGCAGCGGACCAGATGATCGATCCGTCGACGCCGCGCTACTTCGCCGAGATGCTGAAGTTCCCGTACATCGAGGGCCTGAAGTTCGTCATCACCGCGTATCGCCGCGGCGGATGGGCGGAGGTCGACAAGTTGCACGCGAATCCACCGCGCACCACGCGCGAGCTTCTGCATCCCGAGGAGTACTTCGAACGAACGTTCAAGCCGCGTGCGTTCGACGCCACGAAGCCTGCGGGCGCGCTCGCGGTCGAGCACCTCGGCGAGTTTCACTGGCGCCATCTCGTCGGCCGCGATGTTTCGCTCGGTTGGGTGAACGATCGCGCGGTGATCTATCCCGATCGCCGCGTGCAGATCGAGACGGAGTGGGAGAGCGAGCAGCGCGCTGACGCGTTCGCGCGCGGGTACCAGTCGTTCCTCGAGAAGCGCGGCCTGGAGCCGAAGGTCACGCGCGACGGCGTGGCCGTTCGCGCGAGCTATACCGCGAAGAAATGAACATCGACTACGACACGCTCGAACAGGACGTCATCGACGGCACGTTCCGTCAGCGCCTCGAGAATGAGCTGACGCTCGGCTTCCAGCAGCTCCACGACAGCGGCGAGCGTCTCCCGCCCGCGTCGCACTACGCGTCGCAGATCGCGGAGATCGTGAATCGCGACGTGCAGCTTTCGGAAGAGCTCAAGTACAACCTGTACCAGGAGATCCTGCTTGCGTGCGAGAACGCGCGCGCGGCAGTGCTTGGCGAAGAAGCGCCGAACTGAACGATGAGTGATGAACGATGAACGATGAACCGGGAGGGTGTTCATCGTTCATCGTTCATCACTCATCGTTCGTCCAGCGATAGACTCCCCTCGTGAAGCATTCGCTCAAACGCTACCCACCTCTGTCGTCGTTCGCGACGACCGGTGGTTGAGCCTGCAAGCTGGGTCAGGATGACCTGCGTTCGATCCTCGCGAAACTCCCCTCTACCGAAGGGGCTGGGGATCTTCTTGTCGGAACGTCGACCGCCGACGACGCAGCGGTCATTCGCATCGTGGGCGACACCGCGATCGCGCAGACGGTCGACTTCTTCACACCCATCGTCGACGATCCGTATCTTTTCGGGCAGATCGCCGCGACGAACTCCATCTCCGACATCTACGCCATGGGCGCGACGCCGATCCTCGGACTCGCCATCGCGGGTTTCCCGACCGACAAGCTCCCGCTCGAAGTGCTCGAGCAGATCCTGCGCGGCGGCGCGGACAAAGCGATCGAAGCGGGATTCGCGATCGGCGGCGGTCACACGATCATCGACGACGTGCCGAAGTACGGACTCGTCGTCACGGGTGTCGTCGCCGTCGACAAGATCGTGCGCAACTCGACCGCGCGCGCGGGCGAGTTGTTGTATCTGACGAAGCCGATCGGCAACGGCATCCTCGTCAGCGCGAATCGCGCGAAGAAGCTTTTTCATCGCAAGCCGTCGCTCGACGAAGCGATCCGCTGGATGACGATGCTCAGCCGCGACGCGTCCAGAGCGATGGTGAGTGCGGGCGCGAGCGCGGCAACGGACGTCACCGGCTACGGGCTCATCGGGCATCTGCTCGAGATGTGCGAAGGCTCCGGCGTCGGTGCGGAGATCGCGACCAGCGCGGTGCCGGTGCTCGATGGCGCGCGCGAGGCGCTTGCGAAAGGTTTTCGTCCCGAGGGGACGATGCGCAACGTCAGTTCGTTTCGCAATCGCGTCACCTTGAATGTCCCGGAATCCGAGTTCACGTTGATGTGTGATGCCCAGACCTCCGGCGGCCTCCTCATCGCGATAGCCTCGGAACGAGCCAGCGAGCTCGAGACCGCTTTCCGCGAGAGCGGTCTGTTCTATGCAAAGATCGGAGTGCTGACTCCGAATCGGGGTCGCATCACTCTCAACGCGTGAAGGAGTAATCGATGGCGGACTCGAATCAGGGCATCCCCGAAGACGTCAACACGGTCCCTGCCGATGACGGCACGACCTGGGTCGAGATCGCCAGCACGGGATCCGAAGACGAGGCCAGGCTCGTGCAGGGCTTCCTCGAAGCGGAAGGAATTTCGGCGCAGGTCGAGAACGTGAAGTTTTCGATGGAGCCGGTGACGTTCGGAATGATGGGCGAGATCCGCGTGTACGTCGCATCCGAGGACGAACAGCGGGCGCAGCAACTGATGCGCAATCGCGAACGAGAATACGAGCGTCTCGACGACGATGAAGAAACAGTCGTCACGGATGAGGGGCCTGCGATGATCGACGAGACCACGCAGTCGGAGCGCGATGACGGATCCGAATCCTGAACACTCGCACGCGCCGCACGAGCACGAGCCGTCGTCGATGCCGCGATGGGTGCCGATTCTCATCGGCGCGATCCTCGTCGTGATGGCAGCGCTCGCGGTCTACACCGGGATGCGCAGCCGCGACGACGACACGATCCTCGCGCACGTGCGTCCGCGGCGTCAGCAGGGGACGAACACGCCCGCGCCTCCGGGTGAGCCGGGCGCCGGCGCGTCGCTGGTGCTGCACGGCGCGTCGGGCGAGAACACGCCCGTTGCGAACGAGGCGGTGCGCGGCCAATCGCGCGCGGTCGTGACGGGCGGGCCGGGCGGCGTGTCGTCGGTGGTGCGCATCTGGGCGCGCCGCGGCATGGTGCTGAACGTCCTGCCGGACGACACGATGGTGTACGTGAACGAGCTCCCGATCGGTCAGGTGAAGCAGTTCAACACGATGGACGAGGCGTACGAGTTCGCGACCGCGGGCAGCTACACCGTGAAGCTCGTCGCGCCGAACGGAGCGGAGAAGACGTTCGTCGTGACCGCGAGCGACGACGCGCAACTGGACGTCGCGCGCATCAGCGAAAAGATGTAGGGCGTGGCTTCAGCCCGCCCCTCCGGTGTCACGTGCCTCGGTGCGAAGTGGGCGGGCTGAAGCCACGCCCTACGTCAGTGCGCCGCTGCTTGTTCTTCCTTGGCCTTCTTCGCCTCGGCGATGATCTTCTCCTGCAGATTGCGCGGCACTTCTTCGTAGTGCGAATACTCCATGTGGAAGCTGCCGCGGCCCTGCGTGAGCGAGCGCAACGTCGAGCCGTAGGTCAGCATCTCCGACAGCGGCACGCGCGCGTGCACGACCTGCGCGTCCTCTTCCGCGTCGACGCCTTCGACGCGTCCGCGGCGTGAGTTGAGGTCGCCCATGATGTCGCCGACGTATTCGCTCGCAGCGAAGATGTCGACGTGGAAGATCGGCTCGAGCAGAGTCGGACGCGCGAGCTCCATTCCCTGCTGAAACGCGAGCGAGCCCGCGATCTTGAACGCCATTTCGGACGAGTCGACGTCGTGATACTGGCCGTCTTTCAATCGCACGCGGAAGTCGACCACCGGGAAGCCGGCGAGGTAACCCTTCACGCGCGCTTCCTGAATGCCCTTCTCTACCGCGGGAATGTACTGCCGCGGGATCGAGCCTCCGAAGATCTCGTCGACGAACTCGAAGTCCGCGCCGCGCGACAGCGGCTCCATCGTGATCTTGCAGTCCGCGAACTGGCCGTGGCCGCCGGACTGTTTCTTGTGGCGTCCGTGCGCGTCGGCCGGGCGCGTGATCGTCTCGCGGTACGGCACCTTCGGCGGATGCAGCACCACGTCGACGTTGTACTTCTTCTTCAGCTTCGCCACGACGATCTCGACGTGGAGCTGTCCCTGACCGCTGATCAGGAACTCCTTCGTCTGCATGTCGCGCGCGAAGCGGATGGTCGGGTCTTCTTCGATGATGCGATGAATCGCGGCGCCGAGCTTGTCCTCATCGCCGCGCGCTTTCGGCTCCACCGCGAACGCGATCGCCGCTTCCGGATAGTGGATGTGCTCGAACACGATCTGATGGTCCTTCGTCGAGATCGTGTCGCCGGTGTACGTGTCCTTCAGTTTCGCGACCGCGCCGATGTCGCCGGCGCGGAGCTCGGGCACGGGAAGCTGCTGTTTGCCCTGCAGCACCTGGAGCTTTCCGATGCGCTCCTCGTGATCGCGGGTCGTGTTCCAGTACGCGTGATCGGACTGGAGCGTGCCGGAGTAAACGCGGAACAGTGAGACGCGTCCGGAGAAGGGATCGGAGAACGTCTTGAACACGAGCGCGCCGGGGAAGGCCTCGGGGCGGCGATCGAAGGTCACGTTCTCGCCCTTCGCGTTCTTGCCGTCGATCGTTTTCACGACTTCCGGGGAGGGGAGGAGCGAGACCATCGCGTCGAGGATCGCGTGTCCGCCGATGTTGTGCGACGCCGACGAGAGCAGCACCGGATAGATCTGATGATGGGCGACCTCGCGCTTCAATCCTTCGAGCAGGTCTTCCTGCGAGAGGCCGCCCTGCTCGAAGAACTTCTCCATGAGACCGTCGTCACCCTCGGCGACTTTCTCGATCAGTTTCTCGCGGAAATCGTCGGCGTCGCCCTTGAGCTCCGCCGGAATGTCCGTCGTGGTGACCTTGCCCGAGCCGTCCGCGTTGTAGATGTGTGCCTTCATCGAAACGAGATCGATGACGCCCTTGAAGTCCTTCTCCTCGCCGATCGGGAGCTGGATGGGAACGACGTTCTTGCCGAACCGCTTCTGCAGCGCTTCGAGCGTGCGCGCGAACGACGAGCGCTCGCGATCGAGCTTGTTGACGATCACCACGCGCGGCAGCGCGAACTGCTCGGCGAACTTCCACACCTTTTCGGTGGTGACTTCGACGCCGGTCACGCCGCTGACGACCACGGCCGCCGAATCGGCGACGCGCAGCGCGCCCTTGGCTTCCATGATGAAGATCCCGAAGCCCGGCGTGTCGAGCAGGTTGATCTTCGTATCCTTCCACTCCGCGAACGCGATCGCGGTGGAGATGGAGTGCTTTCTCTCGATCTCGTCGGGATCGAAATCGGTGACGGTCGTGCCGTCTTCGACGCGACCCATTCGCGTCGTCGCTCCGGCGTTGAACAGCAGCTGAGACACGAGGGTGGATTTTCCCGTGTCGTTGTGTCCGACGATCGCCACGTTGCGGATCTCGGAACCCGAGTAAACCTTCATGAGCGCGACTCCGTAAGGGATTTCACAACAGGCGTGACATCATAGATGAAAAGTGAAGCGTCAAGCTTCAGCCCGCGTATGATCGTTCGGCGCGCTAAAGCCCGCCGCTCCATGATTTGCAGGAGTTAGAATTGTCGGCCCATGGAACTCCCATCGATCCCGGTGCGGACGCACGTGACCGCGCCCCCGGAGACAAGCCCCAGTTGAAGCTGGGCCGCTACGAGGTCGTACGCGAGCTCGGCAAGGGGGCGATGGGAATCGTCTATCTCGCCAAGGACCCGCTCATCGGCCGGCTGGTCGCGCTGAAGACCATCCGCGCGGCCGTGCACGCCGACGACGACGAACAGAAGGAGTTCCAGCTCCGCTTCATCCGCGAGGCCCAGGCCGCCGGCATCCTCAACCATCCGTCGATCGTCACCGTGCACGACATCGGACAGGACGAGGTGAGCGCGGTCAATTTCATCGCGATGGAGTACGTCGAAGGGCAGAACCTCAAAGAGGTGCTGAACCAGGGACGCACGCTGTCGTTCGAAATGATCGGCGACATCATTGCGCAGGTGGCCGAGGCGCTCGACTTCGCGCATGCGAAAGGCATCGTCCATCGCGACGTCAAGCCCGCGAACATCATCCTCATCGACGGAACCCGCGCGAAGATCACCGACTTCGGCATTGCCAAGATCGCCTCCGGCGCCGCGAACCTCACCACCACCGGCCAGTTCCTCGGCACGCCGAACTACATGGCGCCGGAGCAGGTGAAGGGTGCGCCGGTCGACGGCCGCACCGACATCTTCGCCCTCGGCATCTGTCTCTACGAATGCCTCACGCGGCGCAAGCCGTTCGGCGGCGACTCGCTCACGTCGATCTCGTACAAGATCGTCCACGAGCCTTTCCCGCCGCTGCACGACATCAATCCGCAGATCCCCGAGGCGTTCGAGGAAGTCGTCTCGCACTGCCTCGCGAAGGATCCGGCGAAGCGCTACCAGCGCGCGCGCGATCTCGCGGTCGCGCTGCGCGCGGTGATGCGCGGCGATCGCCCATCTCGTCCCACCGAGCCGCTGCTCGCGGATGAAACGATGGTCACGCGCGAGCGTCCGCAGCCGACGCTCGAAGTTCCGTTCCCCGAAGCGCCGGAGCCGGCGGCGGGCATGGGAACGCGTCCCGCGGCGCCGCAGGTTGCCGCCGCGGCGGCAGTCGCAGCAGCAGGCGCCGCTGCCGCGTCCGCGCCGACGTTGGAGAAGCCAAAGGCGGCGAAAGCGCCAAAGGCGCCGAAGGCGCCGCGTCCTCCGATCGCGACGCAGCTCCGCACCACACTGACCAACGTGCGCGCGCTGCCGATGTGGCGCCGCCACATCGCCGCGCCGATCTTTCTCGCTGTCATCGCCGTGCTCGTGCTCGCGTTGCTCGCCGGCGTCGTCGGCATGCGCATGCGGCAGCCGGACGTGCCCAAGGTCGACACCGCGCTCGAGACGCAGCGCGCGCGCGAGCGGCAACTGCGCCTCGAAGGCGATGCGTTGCTCGCACAGGGACGCGTGACCGAGGCCTACGCGAAGTACGAAGAGCTGCGGCGGCTCGCGCCGAAGTCTCCGTACGTCACGAACCTGATCCAGAAGCTGAACGCGATCCGCCAGCAGGAAGAGCTGGGGAAACACCAGATCGCGCAGGCGCAGGCGAAGTATCAGGAAGGGATGACGCTGCTCGGTCAGAAGAAGTATCCCGACGCGATCGCGCGCTTTCAGGAAGCGCTGGCCATCAATCCGAACTTCGTCGACGCGACGACGCAGATGACGATCGCGCAGACGGAGCAGCAGAAGCTCGATGCCGCGCGTCTCTCGCGCCAGCAGCAGCGGCAGGCCGGACGCACCGTCCCGACGACGACTGCCACGACATCAACGGAGACCTCGCCGGCAACGCAGACGACCGCGTCCGCGCAGCCTGCACAGATCACGACTGTGTTCACGCATCCCTTCACCGACGGCAACATCATCGTGCGCATCGGCGGCGACATCGTCGCCAGCGAGCCGCTGTTCGTCGAGCGCCGGCGCCGCGTCATCAACACGCTGGTGCGTCAGCCGCGGGCGATCAGCGTCACGCGCGAGTTCCCCGCGAAGAATGCGGACGTGCAGATCTGGATCACCGTGCCGCAGCTGAAGATTCAGGAGCATCACAACATGCCGGGCGTGCGCTTCGAGGCCGGCGACAGCCACCGCCTCATCGTGCACTACAACGCTACGGCGAAGACCTTCTCGTACGAACTGAATTGACCCGATTTGCACATGCCGTCCGCGAAGAGCTGTGGTCGCGCGGCCGTCTGATCGAATCGCGCCTTTCGCACGGCGAAGCGTTCGAGGACGAACAGGGCATCGTCGCCGCGGACACGCGCGACGACGCGCTCGTCGCCGCCGCGGAACGCGAGCTCGACCGCCTCCGCGCGGTGATGCCCGAAGGCTTCACCGTGCGTCTCGTCGCCGAGTCCAGCACCGAAGGAACGACCGGCACGATCACCGTCCGCACCGACACCCTCTCCCTCGTCACCGACCCCGCACATATAAGAGAGGATGTAGATCTGCTGCTTCGGGGGGCCGGCGCCTCGCCGGCCGTACCGCCGGCGCCTCGCCGGCACGTCCCCATGCTCTGGCTCAACGGCTCCGCCTCCATCCTCCTCCACGAGCTCCTCGGCCACCCCCTCGAGCACGACCGCGAGTCGCCGCCGCTTCCGCCATGGCTCCACGTCGACATCCCGCTGTCGATGCGAAGAGCCACGTTCCGCGACGTCCCCCTGCTACGAATGCAGCACGTCCGCGCGACGCAAACGGACGCGCCGTTCGAGCTCCCCGACGAGCGCGTCGAGATCACTCTCATCGACAGCGGCATGTACGACCCGCTCAGCGACACGATTCTGCTTCGCGTCGCCGCGTCGTCGATCGGCGCGTTCACGATTCACGAGCGGCGCACGAGCATCGCGTTCATCGGCGCACGCGGCGAGCCGTTGCGTTATCCCGGCGTCATCTGTTCGCGCGAAGGACAGGAGCTCGTCGTCGGCTCGTCCGCGCCGGTAATGCTCACGGAGTTGCGATGATCTATCGCAAGCAGGGCGTGGTCGCGCGATGGGAAAACGGAACGCTGATCCGCGTGACCGAGTGCGGAATCGCGATCGAGGAGGGGGAGTACTTCGAGTGCCGTCCGGATGTAGGGCGTGGCTTCAGCCCGCCCCCACGGGGGAGGCGGGCTGAAGCCACGCCCTACGTTGACTTCGCAGTCCAGAGCCTGCGCGACCTCTCGTTCGAGCGTCTGATCATCACTCACGGTTTTGCCGAACACGAGTGCGAAGAGCGCACCTGGCACGATGAAACGGATCGCATTCATCTCTCACTCGTTTGCGGTCGCCTGCGCGCACTCGTCGACTCGACGACGCGAAGACTCGACGACATCTTCACGATTGCCGACGCACTCCAGCGCTGTGAACAAACCGAACGTGCAAGACCAACGACCCTTCGCCTCGCGCCCAACGTCACCGCCGCGCTTCTTCCGCATCTCGTCGGCCGCGTGCCTTCGAATGTGCGTCTCCTTCAAACCGCTGGCGGCGTCGACGGCTACGGCAACGACGTCGTCGAAGCGGCGGGTCCATGGCCGAACTTCTATCGACCCACCTATCGCGTGCGTCCTCTGCGCATGCCGCTCAACCTTCGTCTCGAGTGCGATGACACGCACGTCGACGACGACGCGCCGGTCGCCATCGCGTTGCTCGCGCCGATCGCGGACCTCGCTCTTCGCGTGCTCGTCGTCGACCGGCAACGCGTGTTTCCCGCGGCCGTGACCGTCACGCACATCCGCGCCGTTTCGAACGAGCGCATCTGGTATCCGTACGGCGGCGGTTCCTTCGGCGCGTCGTTGATGCTTTAATCTCGACCCTGGTAGAACGCATGAACGTCGAGTTTCTCTCCCGCGCCATCGTCAACCGCCTCGAAGACCGCGGGCTCGTGGAGTTCCGCGATGCCGAGGCGGGGATTCTCGTGGTGACGAAAGCGCTCGAGGAAAACTTCGCCGCGCTCGAAGCGCTCGAGCAGGAAGCGCGTCAGCGCCTCGGCGAGCGCGCGTCGGACCAACAGATCGAGAGCGAGATGCGTCGCATCGCCGCGGAACGGGACATCATCCTTTAATGTCGCTGGATCAAAAGATCGAAGAGCTCGAGCGCCGCAAACAACAAAGCGAGCTGGGAGGCGGTCAGGCTCGCATCGACCGCCAGCACCACGACGGCAAGCTCATCGCCCGCGAGCGCATCCATCTATTGTTCGATCCCGGATCATTCCAGGAGCTCGATCAGCTCGTCGTGCATCGCTCGTACGACTTCGGCATGGACCAGCAGCGCGTTCCGGGCGACGGCGTCGTCACCGGATACGGCACGGTCAACGGGCGTCTCGCGTACGCGTTCGCGCAGGACTTCACCGTCTTCGGCGGATCACTCTCCGAGACCCACGCCGCGAAGATCGTGAAGATCATGGACCTGGCGATGAAGAACGGCGCGCCGCTGGTCGGTCTCAACGACTCCGGCGGCGCGCGCATTCAGGAAGGCGTTGTCTCGCTTGGCGGATACGCCGACATCTTTCTGCGCAACACACTCGCGTCGGGAGTGGTGCCGCAGATCTCCGCGATCATGGGACCGTGCGCCGGCGGCGCCGTCTACTCACCCGCCATCACCGACTTCATTCTGATGGTGAAGAAGACCAGCTACATGTTCGTCACCGGTCCGGACGTGATCCGCACCGTGACTCACGAAGAAGTGACGAAAGAAAAACTCGGCGGCGCGGAGACGCACAATCAAGTCTCCGGCGTCGCGCACTTCGCGGCGGAATCGGACGAAGACTGCATCGCGCTCATTCGCGAGCTTCTTTCGTACATGCCGTCGAACAACATGGAAGAAGCGCCGCGCGTCGCGACCAACGACGACATCAACCGTGTCGATCCGCAACTGGACACGCTCATCCCCGAAAATCCGAATCAGCCGTACGAAGTGCGCGACGTCGTGAAGACCATCGCCGACGAAGAGCACTTCCTCGAAGTGCATCAGCACTACGCGCGCAACATCGTCGTCGGCTTCATTCGTCTGAACGGATACTCGATCGGCGTCGTCGCCAATCAGCCTGCGTTTCTCGCGGGTGTGCTCGACATCGACGCTTCACGCAAGGGCGCGCGTTTCGTTCGCTTCTGCGATGCCTTCAACATTCCGCTGCTCGTTCTCGAAGACGTGCCGGGATTTCTTCCGGGAACGGGACAGGAGTACGGCGGCATCATCATTCACGGCGCGAAACTTCTGTACGCGCTCGCGGAAGCGACCGTGCCGAAAGTCACGGTCATCACGCGCAAGGCATACGGCGGCGCGTACTGCGTGATGAACTCGAAGCACATTCGCGCCGACATGAACTTCGCGTATCCGACGGCGGAGATCGCGGTCATGGGCGCGGAGGGTGCGGTGAACATTCTTTATCGCCGCGAGGCGGACGACCGCGAAGCGAAAGTCGCCGAGTACAAGGAGAAGTTCGCGAACCCGTACATCGCCGCCGAGCGTGGATACATCGACGAGATCATCGAGCCGCGTTTCACGCGCCGGAAGTTGATCACGACCTTCGCGATGCTGCGCAACAAGCGCGACAAGAACCCGCCGAAGAAGCACGGAAACATTCCGCTGTGAGCCCGCGTGTCTTTTCACGCACGACCCTGCCGGGAAATTCAACGGTTCGAGCCGCCGAGTCCAAAATTCCGGATCGCCGACCCCCCGTAACATGTTTAAACCATAGAAAGCATTAGGATTAACGGACCTGGCACTCCGGCGTCACGATTGCTTAACTGGACTCTCAAGGTTAGAATCCCGTTCGTTTCACCCAAAAACCAACCGCAGTTCTAAGGAGGCGCATTATGAAGCGTGGCCATTTCGCTCTCTTCGCGATATTGCTTCTGCTGGTCGCGGCCATTCCGGCCGTCGCTCAGGAGCAGACGTCGTCGATCGAGGGCACTGTCACCGATGCGTCGGGTGCAGCACTGCCCGGCGTGTCTGTGGAAGCAGTGAGTTCCAGGGGTCAGAAGTACTCGGTCGAAACGGATTCCTCGGGCAAGTATCGTTTCCCGTCGATTCCTCCGGGCAGTTACAACATCACCGCCACACTCGCCGGGATGGAACCGGCTGGCGCGAAGAACGTGGCCGCAGGCCTCGGTCAGTCGCCGAAGATCGACCTCACGCTCCGCGTGGGCGCGGTCACCGAGCAGATCACGGTCACGGCCGAGGCTCCGCTCGTCGACGCGACGTCGAGCGCTACCGCGACGTCGATCAGTGCTGAGACGTTCGACAAGCTTCCGAAGGGCCGCGACTTCTCGACGGTCGTCACCCAGGCTGCTTCGGCGAACTTCGAGACCAAGCAGGGCGCCGGTGGATCGGGCGGCATCTCGATCGACGGCGCCTCGGGCTCCGAGAACGTGTACGTCGTTGACGGTGTCAACACCACGAACCCGCAGACCGGCGTTCAGGGCAAGCTCGTCATCACCGACTTCATCGAAGAAGTGCAGGTCAAGTCGGCCGGCTACCAGGCCGAGTTCGGCGGCGCGATCGGCGGCGTCATCAACGTCGTCACCAAGACCGGCACCAACGACTTCCGCGGAACCATCGGTGCCCAGCTCACCGACACCTCGTGGGCCGGTGACTCCCGTCCGACGCTGCAGCTCAACACAGCGGGTCAGGCGGAGTACATCACCTACCGCAAGGACGACGAGAGGGTTCTCGAGCCGACGGTCGCCCTCGGCGGCCCGATCCTTCGCGACCGCCTTTGGTTCTTCGGCGCGTACGCTCCCAGCATGCGCGACACGGACCGCACCGTGACGTTCGTCAACGGTGTGACCGATACGTACAACCAGGAATTCACCCGCCAGAACTGGGCCGCCACTCTCAACGGCAGCCTCGGCTCGAAGTTCCTGTTCAAGTTCTCCGGCAACAACAGCGGTTACGAACAGACCAACAACCTGCCGGGCGTCAACGGCCGCGGTAGCTCCAACCGCGCCAACTACGAGGGACTCACCCTCGAGCGTGAGAACTGGGCGTACTCCGGTTACGCCGACTTCATCGCCACTCCGGAGTGGTACTTCTCCGCTCGCGGCGGTCGCTACTACGACAACCTCAGCCAGGGCGGCATCCCCAATGGTCCGCAGATCAACTTCCGCGGCGGCTCACCGTGCAACATCCCCGGCCTCGATCCGGCACTCTGCAAAGCGCAGGGCTTCAACACGATTCCGACGAACTCGGCAATCACCGAGGACTCGTACCAGCGCGACAACGTCGACGCGGACGTGTCCTGGTTCCCGACCTTCGCCGGCACGCACCGCTTCAAGGCTGGCGTGCAGCTCACCAACCTGAAGAACAACGTCGACAGCGGTAACCAGAACTACTACATCCGTACGTACTGGAACGGGCAGGATCCGTTTGCCGGCGCCAATAAGGGCACCTACGGCAACGCTGGCGTCTACGTCTTCAAGACCTTCGGTAAGGTCGAGAGCGAGAACACCGGTTTCTATCTCCAGGATTCATGGACGACCATGAACGATCGCCTGACGCTCAACCTCGGCGTCCGCACGGAGCAGGAGAAGGTTCCGAGCTACGCCGACCCGGCGCTCGGTCTCCGTCAGTACGCGATCGAGTTCGACTATCAGGACAAGCTCGCGCCGCGCCTCGGCTTCGCCTACGACCTCTTCGGCACCGGCCGCACCAAGGTCTTCGGCAGCTACGGCAAGTACTACGACATCACCAAGATGGAAATGCCGCGCGGCTCGTTCGGCGGCGACAAGTGGATCTGGTTCGACTTCAAGATCGAGAACCCCGACTGGACGAAGTGGCAGTGCTCCAACGTCACCACCAGCCAGTCGACGATCCCGACCTGCACCGGCGGCCTCGTCTACAACACCAACGTCGACCTCCGCCACCCGTCTCTCGATCTCATCGAGCCGAACCTCAAGCCGATGGAATCGACCGAGTTCACCCTGGGCGCGCAGCATGAGCTGAGCAACCAGCTCGCAGTCGGCTTCCGCTACGTCAACAAGCACCTCGTCCGCACGATCGAAGACGTCGGCGTCCTCGTCTGCGACGATCAGGGCACTTGCGCTGAGGAGTACTTCATCGCGAATCCGGGCTTCGGCGTTGCGACGAAGATCCTTGAGGGAGAATGCCCGACCTGCCCGGCGATGCCGAAGGCGAAGCGTGACTACCAGGCCTTCGAGCTCGAAGCCACCAAGCGCTTCGGCAACCGTTGGGGAGCCCACGCCAGCTACGTGTACAGCGAGCTGGAAGGCAACTACGGCGGTCTCGCCAGCTCGGACGAGAACGGTCGTAACTCCCCGAACGTCAACCGTTACTTCGACAACCTGTTCAACAGCTTCGACAAGAACGGCGACCCGGTCGAGGGCAAGCTGGCCACCGATCGTCCGCACGTCTTCAAGGCGCAGATCACCTACTCCGCGCCCTGGGGCACGGGCTTCGGCCTGAACCAGTACATCGGCAGCGGTACGCCGATCTCCACTCAGTACTACTACGCCGGCGTTCCGTTCTTCGCGCATGGCCGCGGCGACATGGGTCGCACCCCGACCCTCAAGCGCACCGACCTGCAGATCCAGCATGAGTTCCGCCTCGCGGGCCGCTACGGCTTCGAAGTCGGCGTCAACGTGCTGAACCTGCTCGACTCCGACACCGCCGTCAACATCGACAACGACTTCAACACCGGTTCCATCGGCGGCACGCCCGAGCAGTTCTTCGCGGGCAGCAACCTGGCCGGTATCACGGCGCGTCCGGAGTACGGCCGGGCCAATCAGTTCCAGGATCCGCGCGAAGTCCGTATTTTCGCGAAGCTCCGCTTCTGATCTTTCGTAGTTCACGTTTTACGAAGGGCGGGACTTCGGTCCCGCCCTTTTTCGTATCCGAAGGAGGTTGTTCGAAGACGCCTGACGGAGTAGTGCGTACCAACTTCGTCACTCACAGTCAGTCGCGCGGAAAGTAGACTAGCCGGAAGCAGGCATCGAACCCGCTGCGCCACTCTCCGGATTACGAACCGTTCCCGGGAGGTCATCCTTGAAATACTTCGTTCTCGCAGTGCTCGTCGCCGTCTCGCTTGCCGCTCAGCAGCAGCCGGTCGTGCAGCAACCCATTTACGTCAATGCGATCGAGCTCGTCGCGAATGTCCGCGACGGAAACGGTGATGTGCCGGCGGGCCTGAAACCGTCCGACTTCATCGTGCTCGAGGACGGTGTCGAGCGGCCAGTGATCGGCGTCGACTATTTCTCCTCGGTCCGTGCGGATCAAAAAGCAGCGGCGGCGTCCGCACAGCCTGCGTCCGCAGTGCGTGCGAATCGTCAGGACGAGGCGGGATGGCAGATCGTCATCTTCTTCGACATGTACCTCTCCAGCGCGGCGACGATCCAAAGCTCGGTCGATTCACTGATCGAACGCGCTGACGAGCTCGCGCGTCTTGGGGAGGTGAGCATCGTGACGGCGGATCCCGAGCTGGATGTCAAGATCCTCGGCGCCCGCAGCGCCGAAGAGATCCGCGACGGCCTCCGCAACGTGCGTGCGAAGTCTGCGCGGAACTGGCTGGTCCGCCACCGCCGCCAGTATCAGTTCCGCACCGACATGGCGCGTGGACGTCCGATGGCGACGGATCTCTCGATTCTGGCCCTGTCGCGTCAGTTGGAGGAGTCCATCCGCGCGGAAATCCTCGCCGAGGTCGATGCGGTGGAGCGGTTCCAGGCTGCGCTGCTCACTGCAATCGGACGCTTCCCACGCCGCACGCCGCGCGCGTTGTTCGTCGTGAGCGAGGGATTCGAGCTCGACTCGTCCGCCTACTACCAGCAATTCTCCACCGATCTCGAAGAGATCCGGAAGATGCGCGCCAGTCCGATGGAATACAACGTCGGTGACACGGTCGACTCGATCGCTCGCGTGCTGGCCGCATCCGGTTGGACCACGATCGGCGTTCATGCTCCCCTCGGAGGAGGCGAGCAATGGATCGACGACGCGTCGCGAACCATGGTGGGTCGCGTCAGCGAGCCACGTGCGCGCGAGGCGCTCTTCGCATCCGAGCGCGGCAACGATCCGCTCATCGCCTTCGCGGCCGAGACCGGCGGAACGGCCGGCACTCCCGGAATGATCGCCAAGAGTGTGGAGCGCCTCGAGCAGGCGCTCATCATCACCTATCAAGTCTCGCGTCAGCCGGACGGAAAAGCGCGGAGCATCGAGATCAAATCTCGGCGTCCCGGTCTCCAGGTTACGTCCTTCAAATGGGCGACCGAGAGCACGCCGAACGAGCTCGCCGCGACCCGAACGCTGTCGCTGCTGTCCGACACGCCGATGTCCGGCGACGATCTTCCGACCACGGTCTCGCTAGCCTGGACGGGACGCATCGGCCCGCGGCGCGAAGGTCAGATCACGGTCAACTCCTCTCTCGCCGCAGTCGCCTCGCTGCTGTCCGATCGCCAGACCGTCTTCCGCGTGACGATCGCAGTCGGCCGGAAGAACAAGCCGCCCATCGTCATACATCGCACGGTCACTCCCAAGGCGCTGAACGGCACCTTCAGTATGCGCGTTCCGATCGAAGCGGGAGACGAGCACCTCGACGTCGCCGCAACGGTGGAGGAACTGACCAGCGGTCTGTGGGGAGGCCAGCGGACCGGGAGCTGAGCCCGGAGCAACTCCTGTCAACGCGTCGCGGCATCGTGACGCGTTGACACAGCGCGAAGGAATCTCCTTCCCATCGCTTCATCACAATTCCGAACCGCCTGGTCCAATCCTCTGGACTCGACGCGTTGCGCGTCATTGCGAAACCATTGCAATGACAGCGGTTACGTGTCTTCGTGAACTGGCAGAGCCGTTGCGACTGTAAAGAATACCGGTCGAAGGATTCCAACCTTTCTTTACATCGCGTTGCATCTCCCGTTACAGGGTCGTTACAATCCGCCCCCGGTTCAAGGTCATCGGTCCAGAGGATTTGGTGTCCAGGGCACGTCCGCCCGGACACGGTTAAAACGATAGGAGGCGCCCTTCATGAAGAGATTCTCCGTTCTACTCGCAGTATTCGCGCTGCTCGCGGTGCCGGTATTCGGCGCCACGTACGGCACGATCAAAGTCATGGTCACCGATTCATCCGGCGCAGCGCTGCCCGGAGCGACGGTGGAAGCAACGTCGCCGGTTTTCATCGGCACGAGAACAGAAGTCACGGACGCCACCGGCGTCGCGAACCTCTCCGGTCTGACCCCGGGCAAGTACTCGATCAAGGTCACGCTGGACAGCTTCCAGACGCAGACTCTGACGTCGAGCGTGGCGTCCGACAAAACTACCGACGTCACCGCCAAGCTGGCGATGGCCGGCGTGGCCGAGTCGATCACCGTCACGGCCGAGGCGCCGATCGTCGAGACCAAGCGCGCCACGATTGCCGAAGAGGTCACCCTCGAGGAAGTCGAGGCCCTGCCGGTCAGCCGCGACTACCGCGGGTACGCGCAGCTCGTCTCCGGCATCAACGTCGTCCCGAACCAGGGCGGCCGCGAAGTCGCCGTCGACCCGTCTTCGAAGGGCGGCAACAACTATCGCGATCGTACGGCCGAAGGCCGCACCGGCGGCACGGGCTCGCGCGACAACCAGTACTACCTCGATGGTCTGGTGATCACCGACATCACCTCGGGTGAAGGCTCGATGACCTTCAACAACGAAGTCATTCTCGAGCAGCAGGTCATCACCTCGGGCATCCCCGCCGAGTTCGCGGGCGGCAAGGGCTTCGTCGGCAACATCGTCACGAAGTCCGGCGGAAACGAATTCTCGGGCTCCGTGAACTACTACATGATGAGCCCCGACTTCTACTCCGATTTCAAGAGCAACGACTCGAAGCTCGCGGTGAACCTCGAGGACAAGAACGACGCCGCGCTCACGCTCGGTGGTCCGATCTGGCGCGATCGCGCCTGGTTCTTCCTCTCCGGCCAGTTCCGTGAGAATCAGGACGACGTTGCGCTGTCGAGCTCCGCGTCGCCGACCGGCGGCAACGAAACGTACAAGAACGAGCGTAAGAACTACTTCGGCAAGCTCACCGCGAAGCTGACGCCGAGCACGACGCTCATCGGCCAGTACTTCGAAGATCCTCAGGAGATCTCCGGCTCGACGGACGTCAACACCGTTCCGAATCGCTACATTGGGACCGACAGCACTCCGAAGACCATCTGGGGCTCGCTGCAGCACATCTTCGGCGGCTCGTTCCTCGTGGACGCGCGCGTCGGCCAGATGAAGTGGGACTTCTTCCAACTCGCGGCGCATCCGGAGCTCGGCGTGCAGAACACCCTTCGCTTCGCTGCCGGAGACCCGGCCCCGAATTACGTGAAGAATCTCGGCGGCGCGTCCACCGACTTCACCAACATTCAGAAGCGCGACCAGATCGACGTCTCGGGCACGTACTTCCTGAACGCGATGGGCAGCCACACCCTCAAGGCCGGCGTGCAGATGCACGAGCTGGAGGATTTGACCAACAGCAAGTTCTTCGGCGGCTACACCCTCACCTCGATCGCCCCGCAGTACTCGGGCGTGTCGTGGGCGGACGTCTACGCCCGCAACATCGAGCGCAGCGACTACGACTACATCTACAACAAGCTCGCCGCCGCGCCGAACAGCAACTCCTTCAAGTCCGCCGACACCAACCATGACGGCGTCCTGTCGAAAGCCGAGTTCGGAGCGATCACCTTCTCGAACACCAGCGGCAACAACGGCGGCGTCAACTTCTTCCGCAACTTCGTTGCGCGCGAGGGCGCCAACAACGTCCGGCAGGAGTACAACACGTTCTTCGTTCAGGACGACTGGACGATCAACAACTTCGCGATCAACCTCGGTCTTCGCGTGGAAGACCTGCACTACATCAACTCTCTCGGCGACACGATCGTCGATCTCGATCCGACCTACGCGCCGCGCCTCGGCCTGACGTACGACATCGGCGGCGCGGGTCGCTCGAAGATCTCCGCGTTCTACGGCCGCTACTACGACCCGATCCGCATGAACATGGTTCACTTCGGCGGCAACGTCTCGGGCCGTATCCTGCAGGAGCAGGCTTTCATCGGCGGCGAGTGGTTCACTTACCGTACTCGCGGCTCGGCCGAGGTTCTCGACGCCGGCTTTGCGCCGAACATCAAGAACCAGTATCAGGACGAGTACGCGATCACGTACGGCATCAACGTCACTCCGATCATCGGCTTCACCGCGCAGGTCTATCAGCGCAAAGACCGCAACCTGCTCGAGGATTACGATCCGGCCGTGTACGTCGACAACCCGGCCGCGGACGCGCTCGGTTTCGGTCTCACCTACGAGGACTTCGGCTACGGTCCTGAGGGCCCGGGCGCCGTCAACTTCTTCCTCGCGAATCTCGTCGGCGCGAAGCGCGACCACACCGGTGTCGACCTCGCCTTCGAGAAGCGCTTCGCGAACAACTGGGCGGGCAGCGTCCAGTACTCGTGGAAGCACAGCGAAGGCAACACCAGCTCCGACGGTGACGCCGACCTGCAGGGCGACCTGCTCGAAGTCGACCCGCGCCATGACTACATGAACGGCCGTCTGCCGGGCACGATCCCGCATACCCTCAAACTCTTCGGCTCGTACCGCACCCCGTGGAACATCGAGATTGGCGCGCTGTGGTTCTGGAGCGCCGGTGCGTACTACACCGAGGGCGACCGCGCCTACGGCATCGTCATTCCTCATGATCTGACCCCGAACGACACCACCGACTTCAAATTCACCCAGGTCGGCGGCGAGCAGCACCCGAGCTATCACACGCTCGATCTCAAGTTGCGCTATCAGCTCCCGCTGCTCAGCGGAACGGGGCTGGACCTGTTCTTCGACGTCTACAACGTGCTGAACAACCAGGACGCGCTCTACAACGAGATCGCCCACAACGACGGAACGTTCACCACCTACGGCCAGACCCGTACGGTTCTCGACCCGCGCCGCTACCAGGTTGGCGCGCGGTTCACGTTCTAGTCAGGAACCTCGCAGTACGGTGAGAAAGGCGGCTTCGGCCGCCTTTCTTTTTGCCGGCGTAGGGCGTGGCTTCAGCCCGCCTCCCCGGGTGAGTCTGCGCGGTTCACGTGACTCGTCCACTCGCCCGAGAGAGGCGGGCTGAAGCCACGCCCTACGTTCGGGAATTCCGTTCACTTTCAAGCAGTTGAACACGATCCGCACCGTTGACCCTTTGGGCAGGGGTGTGTTACACGCAGGTTTTTCTGGGAGGACGTTGTGTACGCCATCATTCGTTCCGGTGGGAAGCAGTATCGCGTTGCCGAAGGCGATCGCCTTCAGGTCGAGCGTGACGTGCTCGGCAATGCGGATCAGGACAAAGTCACATTCAGCGAAGTTCTGATGGTCGGCGGCGATCAGCCGCAGATCGGCAGCCCGACGGTTTCGGGTGCATCGGTGCTCGCAACCATCGTCCGCGAGTCCCGCGGCGAGAAGATCATCGTCTTCAAGAAGAAGCGCCGTAAGAACCACACGAAGCGGACCCACGGCCACCGTCAGGATGTGGTCGAAGTGCGCATCGACAGCATCAAGCTCTAACGGAGGCATCCCCATGGCTCATAAAAAAGGACAGGGCTCTTCGCGCAATGGTCGCGACTCGCAGCCGAAAATGCTCGGCGTCAAGCGCTTCGCCGGTCAGTTCGTGACCGGTGGATCGATTCTCGTCCGCCAGCGCGGCACGAAGTTCCAGCCGGGCGTGAACGTCGGC
>Ga0075421_100000510_pt1 | contig 40752 bp, 40 predicted proteins | sample SoiMetdeltSBSDD5_FD_75292 | JGI IMG/M metagenome (GOLD analysis project Ga0075421, IMG submission 75292) | Bulk soil microbial communities from a Populus tree surrounding site in Tennessee, USA - Soil MetaG P. deltoides SBSDD5 | ecosystem: Environmental > Terrestrial > Soil > Tree plantation... | reverse complement strand
AGGACCTCGTCGGGGTCGTTGCCGTCGTTCATGGTGATGATCGGCGCCTCGGTCAAGCCGTAGCCGGACACGACGCCCGCGCCGTCGAAGGCAGCGACCATGTCGTAGTGCAGCTGGGGCGGCTTCGGGGCGCCACCGCCGGGGAACGAGCGGACGTGGGGGAACAGCTTCTCGCCGGCCGGCAGGTCCTGCTGGGCCTTGAGGTACACCTGGTGGAAGAAGGTGCCGGCACCGGCCCGGGTGACGTCCTCCCGGCGGAGCAGATCGATGGTGGTGCTCGGGTCGAAGGCCTCGTCGAGGATGAAGGTCAGGCCGTAGGCCAGGGCGGCGTAGACGTAGATGGCGCCGGCCACGTGGGTGAACGGGAACACGAGGGCGAAGCGGTCGTCCTCGCTCAGGCCGAGGCGCTCCGACATGCCGACCGACGCCGAGCGCAGGGCCAGGTCGGTGTGGCGGGCGCCCTTGGGCGACGCCGTGGTGCCGGACGTGTAGTAGAGCCAGCGCACCGGGGCGTCGGGGTCGTCCATGGTGTCGGTGGGCGCGGGCGGCAGGGTGGCCGGCTCACCCTCGGGGAGGGTGCCGGGGCCGTCGCACACCAGCACCTCGGTGTCGGTGCCCTTGGTGAGCTCGTCGGCCATGGCGACGAAGTCGAAACCTCGCCACGCACCGGGCACCACCAGGAAGCGGGGTTGGGCCTCCTGGACCACGAAGCCGACCTCGCGGTCTCGGTAGATCGGGAGGATGGGGTTCTGGACCGCGCCGAGCCGGCGGAGGGCGGCCATGAGCACCATCGACTCCAGCCAGGTCGGCAGCTGCCACGAGACCACGGTGCCCTCGCCGACACCACGGGCGGCGAGCCCGGCGGCGACCCGCTCGGCGCGGTCGCGCAGCTCACCGAACGTCAGGTGCCGCCCGTCCTGGTCGACCGCCAGGTCGGCATCCGGCGTGGCCGCGGCCCTCTGGACGACCAGGTCCCAGACGTTCGCACCCTGCAGCATGGCTCTTCCCCCGATCTGACGAGTCGTCAGATCGTAGCTCTCGCCACTAGATGCCGAGCAACGGGTCGAGGCCGACCGTGACGCCCGGGAGGTCGCCGATCCGCTTGACCGCGAGCACGACGCCGGGCATGAAGCTCGACCGGTCGTAGCTGTCGTGGCGGATGGTCAGGGTCTCGCCCTCGGTGCCGAGCAGCACCTCCTGGTGGGCGACGAGGCCGCGCAGCCGCACCGAGTGGACGTGGATGTCGGCCGGGCCGGTGGCGCCCCTCGCATGGGGCAGTGTCTCGGTGCGGGTCGGGTCGTCGGCCCAGCGGTCGGACGCCGCGGCCATCCGTTCGACCGTGCGCATGGCGGTCCCCGACGGGGCGTCGAGCTTGCGGTCGTGGTGCAGCTCGATGATCTCGGCGGTCTCGAACCAGGGCGCAGCCAGCTCGGCGAACCGCATCATCAGCACCGCGCCGATGGCGAAGTTGGGCACGACGATGCAGTTGCTCGCGGTGAAGGCCTCGCGCAGCCGGGTCAGGTCGTCTTCGCCCAGGCCACTGGTCCCAACGACCGCGTGCACGCCGGCCCGCGCCGCCCAGGCGAGGTTCTCGCGGGCCGCGGCGACGTGGGTGAAGTCGACCATGACGTCGGCCTGCTGGCCGACCAGCTCGGCGCCGTCCGCGACCACGGTGATCCCGCACACCTCGTCGCCCGGCCGGCCGGGGTCGACCGCGCCGACCAGCTCCAGCTCGGGGTCGCCGGTGACCGCCTCGCAGACAGTCCGCCCCATCCGACCACCCGCGCCGAAGACAGCCACTCGAATCGTCATAAGGCGAGAACGGTAGTGTCCTCAGCGATGGACGGGATCCATGACCTCGGCGGGATGCAGGGGTTCGGCCCTGTGCGCGTCGAGGCCGACGAGCCGCCCTTCCACGAGCCCTGGGAGGGCCGGGCCCACGGCCTGGTCGTCGCCGCGGCGATCGCGGTTCCCTCCGCCGGTGGGACGGTCCGCCCGTACATCGAGCGCATGGGCCACACCGAGTACCTCGCCACCTCGTACTACGAGCACTGGCTGAGCGCGTTGGAGTCGCGGCTCGTCGGTGCCGGGGTCATCGGCGAGGACGAGCTGGCCACGAAGCAGGCGGCCATCGCCGCCGGCGAGCCGGTGCCGACCCGGGGCGACCCCGACACGGCGACGTTCGCCCGGAGCCTGTTCCACCCGTTCCCGGTCGACGAGCTCGAGGGCCCGCCGCCCCGGTTCGCCGTCGACGACCCGGTTCGGGTCCGCCGGATGCACCCGACCGGCCACACCCGCTGCCCCCGCTACGTGCGGGGAGCGCAGGGAACGGTGCTGGCCGTCCGCCCCGCCCAGCGGCTGCCCGACCTGGCAGTGCAGGGCGAGACCCGCGTCGAGGCCTACTACTCGGTCGCCTTCGGGCCGAGCGAGCTGTGGGGCGACGACGCCGAGCCCGGTGCGTCGACGGTCGTCGTCGACCTGTGGGAGTCCTACCTGGAGGCACCATGAGCGACCAGCACCCGCACGCCCACCCGCCGGCCGACGTCCGGGCCGCCGCGCTGGAGGCCCTGCTGGTCGAGAAGGAGCTGATCGGCACCGACACCGTCGACGCCGTGGTAGAGGAGCTGGAGAACCTCGGCCCCCTCCACGGCGCCAAGGTGGTCGCCCGGGCGTGGGTCGACCCCGCGTACAGGGAGCGGCTGCTGGCCGACGCCACCGCCGCGGCGGCCGAGCTGGGCATCGGCGGCATCGAGGGCGAGCACATCGTGGCCGTCGAGAACACCCCCGGCGTGCACAACGTGGTGGTGTGCACCCTGTGCTCCTGCTACCCGTGGCCGCTGCTCGGCATCCCGCCCGTCTGGTACAAGAGCCCGCCCTACCGGTCGCGGGTGGTGAGCGAACCCCGAGCGGTGCTCCGTGAGTTCGGCGTCGACCTCCCGCCCGACGTCGAGGTCCGCGTGTGGGACTCCAGCGCCGAGACCCGCTACCTGGTGGTCCCGCAGCGCCCGACGGAGACCGATGACCTGGACGAAGCCGCCCTCGCCTCGCTGGTCACCCGCGACTCGATGATCGGCGTCGCCGTTCTCTGAACGCCTATGGCTCATAGTGAGCCGGGCGGTTCAACGGACGGCGATCAGGTCTCGTGGGCGCCGACTGTGCCGGCTTCGACGGTCCAGCTCGTCTCCGTGGATATCGGGGACGTCTGGGCCAGGGCGGTGTCGACCAGGCGGTACTGGGCCACCAGGGTCTCGGGCGTGACGTCGCAGCGGACGTAGCCCCGCTTGCGGACGTTGGCCCAGCGGATGTGGGGCACCTGGTTGATCAGCTGCTCGGCCACGTCGACGAGGTCGGCCGGGAACGTCGAGCTGATCGACGTGCCGACGAACTCCGTGGCGACCGCGGGCGCGTCGTCGCCCTCGTCCGACACGTCGCCGACCCCCGAGGCGTGGATGTCACCGGTGATGACGACCGGGTTGATCGAGCCCTTCGCGCCCGCCGCCCGGATCTGGTCGAGCAGCCGGGCCCGGGCGGCCGGGTAGCCGTCCCATTGGTCGGGGTTGAAGAGCACGCCGGCCAGCGGCATCGACGTCATGACCGTCTGGTTGGCCAGTACGTCCCAGGTGGCCCGGGAGCGCCGCAGCCCCTCCCCCAGCCAGGCCTCCTGCTCGGTGCCCAGCAACGTGCGCTCCGGGAGGTGGCGATCGGGGCAGTCGAACGTGGTGCCCTCGCCGCAGGCCTGGTCGCTGCGGTACTGGCGACCGTCGAGCACGTGGAAGCGCGCCAGGCGACCCCACGACACCGTGCGGTAGATCCGCAGGTTCTCGTCGGTCGGCGGCGGCAGCCGAACCGGCTGGTGTTCCCACCAGGCCTGGTAGGCGGCCGCCCGGCGGGCCGCGAAGGTCGGAGCCTCGGCCGCGTTCTGCGGCAGCAGGGCGGTGTAGTTGTTGGCGACCTCGTGGTCATCCCACGTCACGACCCACGGGCAGGTCGCGTGGATGGCCTGCAGCGCCGGGTCGCCCTTGTAGAGCGCGTAGCGGTTCCGGTAGCCGACCAGGTCCCGCACCGTGTCGCTGTTGTGCTGGCGGGGCGCGCTGCGGCTGATGCCGCCCTCGTACATGTAGTCGCCCAGGAAGACCACCAGGTCGGGGTCCTCCTCCGGCGCGTGGGCCCAGGCGCTGTAGAAGCCGCCCTGCCAGTTCTGGCACGAGGCGAACAGGAAGCGCAGCGCGTCACGGTGCCCGTGGCCGGTGGGCGCGGTGCGGGTACGCCCGACCGGGCTGACCTGGCCGTCGGCCACGAAGCGGTACCAGTACCAGCGGCCCGGCTGCAGCCCGTGGGCCACGACGTGGACCGAATGCCCGAACCGCGCCTCGGCCGCCACCTTGCCCCGCCGCACGACGCGCCGGAAGCCCTCGTCGGTGGCCACCTCGTAGCGCACCGGGACGGTGGCCTCGGGCATGCCGCCGCCATGCAGCGGGTCCGGCGCCAGCCGGGTCCAGAGCACCACCGAGTGCCGCCCGGGGTCACCGGAGGCGACCCCCAGCGAGAACACCCCGTCGGGCAGTGCCGTCCGCCGGTGGCCGGTGGTCGCCCACGCGGTCGTCGGGAGCGCGGCTGCTGCCGCGGTGACCGCCGCGCCGACGAGCAGCTGGCGGCGTGAGGTGGTCGCCTCGTGCACGAGTTCTTGCCTGTCCCCCATGCGGGGGTTTTAGCGCAGCGCCGACTCGTCGACCGGGCCGATGACCGACATCGTCCGCTCGCTGCCGAAGACCCGCTCGGCGACCCGGTGGCAGTCGTCGATGGTGACGGCCCGCAGCCGCTCCAACTCGACGTCCATCGGCACGACCTCGTCGCGGTGGACCAACGACCAGCCGAGGCGCTCCATCCGGGCCTCGGAGCTCTCCAGGCTCAGCACCAGCGAGCCGTCGAGGCAGCCCTGGGCCAGCGCCAGCTCGGCCTCGGTCACCCCGCCGGCCAGGAGCTGGGCGATCTCCTCGTCGAGGACCTCCAGCAGCTCGGTGACCCGGCTCGGGTTGGTGGCGGAGTAGATGCCCGCCGAGCCCGAGTCGGCCGAGGTCGAGGCCCACGAGTAGATCGAGTAGCTGAGGCCCCGCTCCTCGCGGACCTGCTGGAACAGCCGGCTGGACATGCCGCCGCCGACGATCTGGTTGAGCACCGACAGCGCCCAGCGGTCGTCGTCGTGGTGGTCGATGCCCCGCCAGCCCAGCTCGATGTGCACCTGCTCGATCTCGCTGGTGCGCACCACCGGCCCGGCGACCGGCTCGACCGGCGGCCGGCGCACCGGCTTGATGCCATGGTCGATCTTGCCGAGCGTGCGCTCCAGCTCGTCGACCAGCTGGTCGTGGTCGAGCAGCCCGGCCCCGACGACCGACATGTTGTCCGAGTGGTACCAGCGGTCGAAGAAGGCCGCGATCTGGTCGCGGGTGATGACCTCGACCGTCTCCTTGGTCCCCGCCACCTCGCGCCCGAGCGGGTGGTGGGGGAAGAGCTGCTCCGACAGCAGGGTGTGCACCAGGCTGTCGGGCATGTCCAGGTGCATGAGGATCTCTTCGAGGATGACCCGGCGCTCGGACTCGACCTCGGTCGGCCGGAACGACGGCTGGGTCAGGACGTCACCCATGATGTCGAGCGCCAGGTCGAGGTGCTCGGCCGGCAGGCGCGTGTAGTACGCCGTCGACTCGCGGGACGTGTGGGCGTTCATGTCGCCGCCCACCGCCTCGATGACCTCGGCGATCTCGCGGGCCGACCGCGTGGGCGTGCCCTTGAACACCAGGTGCTCGAGGAAGTGCGACGCGCCCGACAGCTCGTCGGGCTCGTCGCGCGCTCCCACGCCGACCCACACGCCGAGGGTCACCGAGCGGACTTCGGGCATCCGCTCGGTCACCACCCTCATGCCGTTGCTGAGCCGGGACTCCTGCAGCTCCATCCGGGGTGCCAGAGCCCTCAGCGCCGACGACGCCGACGACGATCGTCACCACCGCGACCACCCGAGCGGCCGCGGTCACCACCGCCGCCGCTGCCGGCGGCCGCACTGGCCGGACCGAGGTCGCCCATCTCGGCGCTGAGCTCGGCGTCGAACGCATCCTCGAAGCTGACGGCGTCCCGGTCGGCGTTACCGCCATCGCCACCGTCGCCGTTGCCGCCGCCACCCTCGGGGATGTCGATGGCCTTGGCCAGGCTCAGCGACACCTTGCCGTTGGGGTCGACATCGTCGACGGTGACCTCGAGCTCGTCGCCGAGGTCGAGTACGTCCTCGACCTTGTTGATGCGCTTGCCGCCGCCGATCTTGGAGATGTGCAGCAGACCGTCACGTCCCGGGAGGATGTTGACGAACGCACCGAACTTGGTGATGTTGACGACCCGGCCGGGATAGGTCTGGCCGACGTTGGCGGTCGGCGGGTTGAGGATGAGCTGGATCTGGCGCTTGGCCTCCTCCACCGCACCCCGGTCGGTCGACCCGATGGTGACCGTGCCGACCATGCCGTCGTCGTCGACGCTGACATCGGCGCCGGTCTCGGCGGTGATGGCGTTGATGACCTTGCCCTTGGGCCCGATGACCTCGCCGATCTTGTCCAGCGGGATCTCGAAGTTGATGATCTTCGGAGCGGTCTCGCCGACGTCCTCGCGGGGCTCGGAGATGGTGGCCCGCATGCTCCGCAGGATCTCCAGGCGGGCCTCGCGGGCCTGCTGCAGCGCCTGGGCCAGGACGTCGGCCGGGAGGCCGTCGATCTTGGTGTCGAGCTGCAGGGCGGTGACGAAGTCCTCGGTGCCGGCGACCTTGAAGTCCATGTCACCGAAGGCGTCCTCGGCCCCGAGGATGTCGGTCAGGGTCGTGTACTTGCCGTCGGCGTGGATGAGGCCCATGGCGATGCCCGCCACCGGCGCCTTGATCGGCACGCCACCGTCCATCAGCGACAGGGTCGAGCCGCACACCGACGCCATCGACGTCGAGCCGTTGGAGGCCAGCACCTCGGAGACGAGGCGCAGCGTGTAGGCGAACTCCTGCTGGGACGGAACCACCGGCAGCAGCGCACGCTCGGCGAGGAGGCCGTGGCCGATCTCGCGGCGCTTGGGGCTGCCCACTCGGCCGGTCTCGCCGTTGGCGTGCGGCGGCATGTTGTAGTGGTGCATGTAGCGCTTGCGGTCCTTGTTGCCCAGGTTGTCGAGCAACTGGTCCATCTTGGGCATGCCCAGGGTCAAGACGTTGAGGACCTGGGTCTCGCCCCGCTGGAACAGGCCGGAGCCGTGCGCCGTGGGGACCACGCCGACCTCGGACGACAGCGACCGGATGTCGGTGCTGGACCGGCCGTCGATGCGGACGCCGTCCTCGACGACCCGCTTGCGCACGATCTTCTTGACCAGCGAGCGGGCCGCGGACTTGATCTCACCCTCGCGCTCGGGGAACTCGGAGGCGAGCTCCTCGATGATCGCCTTGGTGGCGACGTCGGTGGCCTCGTTGCGCTCGGCCTTGGCGGTGATCTGCGCCGCCGCGGTGAGCGGGTCGGTGCCGACGGCCTCGACCCGGGCGAACACGTCGTCGCCGTAGTCGGCCTGGGGCTCCCACGCGAGTGGGGTGATGGTGCCGGCGGCCTCGGCCTGCTTGGCCAGCTCCCGCTGCAGCTCGATCGACTCACGGATCCAGGTCTTGGCCGACTCCAGGCCCTGGGCGATGACCTCTTCGGTGCAGTGCGGCGCACCCTCCTGGTAGTGGTCCCAGGCCTTCTCGGTGCCGCCGGCCTCGACCATCATGATGGCGATGTCGCCGTCGTCGAGCTGACGACCGGCGACGACCAGCTCGAAGGTCGACGCCTCACCCTGCTCGTAGGTCGGGTGGGGTACCCAGGTGCCCTCGGCCGACCAGGCGATGCGCACGGCGCCGATGGGCCCGTCGAACGGGATGCCCGACACCATGAGCGCCGCCGAGGCGCCGTTGATGGCCAGCACGTCGTAGGGGTTCTCCCCGTCGACGCCCAGCACGGTTACGACGACCTGGGTCTCGTTGCGGTAGCCGTCGGCGAAGCTCGGCCGCAGCGGGCGGTCGATCAGGCGACAGGTGAGGATGGCCAGGTCGGTGGGGCGGCCCTCCCGACGGAAGAAGCTGCCGGGGATGCGTCCCGCGGCGTACATGCGCTCCTCGACGTCGATGGTGAGGGGGAAGAAGTCGATGCCCTCGCGCACCCCTTTGGATGCGTTGGCGGTGACCAGCACGGTGGTGCCGGCCAGCGTTGCGACGACCGCGCCCTGGCTTTGGAACGCCAGCTTGCCGGTCTCGAACGTGAGTGTCTCTTCGGACTCCGAGATGGGGCCCGATACGACGATGGGTTCAGCCATCGGTCGCTCTCCTTTTCGGTGGTCTGAACCACCGGGTTGGGGGGCGGCGTGGCCAGTTCCCAGTCGGTAGCCCCCGGTCCACCTCGGTGTGTTGCCGGGAGTTGGCGACTGGCAGCTGGCTGGACTGCCGCCCGCTTTTCTGTTTTCGATTACCTGATATGGAAGAGCGGCCCCAGCGGGGGCCGCTCCCAGGTCTCCGTGTCCGTCAGCGGCGTAGGCCGTTGCGGGCGACGATTGCTCTGTACCGCTCGACGTCGTTGGCTCGCACGTAGTCGAGCAGGCGACGACGACGACCGACCAGCTTCAGCAGGCCTCGCCGGCTGTGATGGTCCTTCTTGTGGACGGAGAGGTGCTCGTTGAGGTGGTTGATGCGCTTGGTGAGCAGCGCCACCTGCACCTCAGGGGAGCCGGTGTCGGAGTCGTGAAGCTTGTGCTCCGAGATGATGCCCGGCTTCAGCGCGTCGATCTGGTCTGACAAAACTCTTCCTTGGATCGGGTGACGGTTTACCCAGCCCCGCAACCGGTCACGATGCCTCGTTGGCACTCGCGTCCTGGCCCAGAGCGTCGATCGATGCTACCAGTCGGTTCAGCCAACGCCAGAACCCACGAACGCGTCGGAGATCGTCCAGTGGTACCGAGGTTGCTTCGGCGGCGGCGGGATCGGCGCGGGTGACCACTCGGGGCTGAGCTCCCGGACCCGGGCGTCGGCCGGGAGGAAGGCGTCCTCGACCTGCTCCGGCGTCGCCGTCGCGGGGTCGAGCCCGGCGTCGGCGAGGACCCGCCGGCCGACGGCGGCCATCGGGCCCCGCCGCAGGTGATCGACGATCGCCGGCAGCGTCTCGGGGTCCTTGAGGATCCACGAGTGCGTGCCACCGTGCACCGTGACCAGCCAGCCCTGCGCCGCCCGGGCGGCGTCGGTCGCGGTCCAGTAGGGCACGACCATGTCGCGGTCACCATGGACGACCACCACCGGGACCTGGGCCGCGGCCAAGGCTTCCAGGAATGGCGTGCTCGACGGCGACCGCACGAGTGACACGGCCGGCCCGAGCATCCGCCAGGGTCTCCGGGCGTGGCCCAGCAGCGTCGGGCCCACGAGCCGGCCGAGCTTCATCGCCTGCTGCCGGTTGGTGAGCACCTGCATGGTGCTGACGGTGTCGACCACCATCGCCGCGCCAACTCCCGCCAGCAGCGGCGGCACGAAGAGCGAAGCGTCGATGAGCCGGTCCCACGTGCGACCCACGCAGGCGTCGATGAGCATGATGCCCGCGGCTCGCTCGGGCGCGGTGGCCGCGACCTCTGTCACGAGGCGGCCGCCGAGCGAGTGGCCGACCAGCAGCGACCGCTCGATGCCGAGGTGGTCGAGCACGCGGGCCAGGAGCTGGGCGTAGCCGGCGAGGTTGCCGCCCCCGGTGGGCAGCCCCTGGGTGGTGCCGTGGCCTGCGATGTCGACGGCCACCACCTTGAAGCCCATCCGCACCAGGCGGTTGAGGGTCTGCGCGTAGAGGATCCCCTCGGCGGTGAAACCGTGCACCAACACCGCGGGCATGCCTTGGCCGCACACCGCCACCCCCACCCGGTGGCCGTCGTCGAGGGTCACCGTGTGCCGGGCGAGCCTCGGCGCCACCGGCTCAGGGCTTGTCGAGGATGCGACGGGTCTCGTCACAGTCTCGCCCGATCTGCTCGACCAGCGCGTCGACCGAGTCGAAGCGCGCCTCGCCCCGGAGACGGGCCACGAACCGCACCTTGGCGGGCTCGCCGTAGAGGTCGCCCGCGAAGTCCAGCAGGTGGGCTTCGAGCAGGCTCACCGGGGCCTCGTCGTAGAACTGGGGCCGGCGGCCCAGGTTGATGGCGGTGCTGTGCACGCTGCCGTCCGGCCGCTCGTACCAGCCGGCGTAGACGCCGTCCGCCGGGAGCAGCACGTCGGCCGGCACAGAGACGTTGGCGGTCGGGAAGCCCAGCTGAGCGCCGCCCCGGTTGTCGCCGTGCTCGACGGTGCCCCGCACCTCGTGCGGGCGGCCGAGCATGCCGTTGGCCAGGGCCAGGTCGCCGTCGTGAAGGGCCTGGCGGATGCGGGTCGACGACACGCGCTCTCCCACTCCCGAGGCCTGGCCGGACACGTCGACCAGGTCGATGCCCTCGACCTCGAAGCCCAGTTCCCGGCCCTCGGCGGTGAGCAGGGCGACGTTGCCCCGGCGCTTGTGGCCGAAGTGGAAGTCCTCCCCCACCACCACGACCCGGGCGTTGAGGCAGCCGGCGAGGACGTCGCGGGTGAAGTCCTCGGCCGACTCACGGCTGCGGGCCTCGTCGAAGGTGACGACCAGGCAGTAGTCGACGCCGGTGGCGGCCAGCAGCTCCAGCTTCTGGTCGAGGTCGGTGAGCAGCTTGGGGGCGCTCTCCGGTCGGACGACCGACGCGGGGTGGCGGTCGAACGTGACGACCGCGCTGCGCAGCCCTCGGGCCTCGGCCCGGCGGCGCACCTCGGCGATGACCGCCTGGTGCCCCAGGTGGACGCCGTCATAGGCGCCGATGGTGACCGCACTGCCCTCCGGGGGCCGCGGGCACGACGACTGGTCCCGGAGCACCTTCATCGAGCCGGCAGCGTACAGCTAGCCCACTCTGGACAAGGCTTTTGCCAGGTCAGCGAGGAGGTCGTCGGCCGACTCGATGCCGACCGAGAGCCGCACCAGCGCCGGGTCGACCTCGAGCTGGGAGCCCGCCGCAGACGCGTGGGTCATGCGGGCCGGGTGCTCGATGAGGCTCTCGACCGCGCCGAGCGACTCGGCCAGGGTGAACAGCTCGGTGGCCTCGCAGACGGCCACCGCGGCGGCCTCGCCGCCGCGCAGCGTGAAGGACACCATGGCTCCGAAGTCGCGCATCTGGCGCTTGGCGATGTCGTGGCCGGGGTGCTCGTCGAGGCCGGGCCAGAGCACGGTGTCCACGGCGGGGTGGCTGCGGAGCAGCTCGGCGACGGCCCGGGCGTTGGCGCACTGGCGGTCGAGCCGCACGGCCAGGGTCTTCACACCCCGGTGCACGAGGTAGCAGTCGAACGGCGACGGCACCGCGCCGACGGCGTTCTGGAGGAAGCCGATGCGATCGGCCAGCTCGTCGTCGTTGAGGGCCACGAAGCCGCCGACGACGTCGGAGTGGCCGCCGAGGTACTTGGTCGACGAGTGGACCACGACGTCGGCGCCGAGGCTCAGCGGCTGGGTCAGGTAGGGGGTGGCGAACGTGTTGTCGACCACGACCAGGGCGCTGTGGTGGTGGGCGACGTCGGCGACGGCCTCGATGTCGACGATCCGCAGCGCCGGGTTGGTGGGCGTCTCCAGCCAGACGAGGCGGATGTCGGGAGGCCAGTCGGCGTCGAGGCGGTCGGCGTCCGTGGTCAGGTCGAGCGCCACCCAGGGATGGCCCGCCGGGCCGTGGACCTTGTCGATGAGCCGGTACGTGCCGCCGTAGGCGTCGTCGCCGAGGGCCACACCCTCGCCCCAGCCGAGCAGCCGGAGCACGGCGTCCTCGGCCGCCAGCCCGGAGGCGAAGGCGAAGCCGTGGGCCGCGCCCTCGAGGGTGGCGACTGCCGTCTCCAGGGCGGCGCGGGTGGGGTTCCCGCTGCGGGCGTACTCCCAGCCCTGGTGCTGGCCGACGCCGTGCTGGGCGAACGTCGTGCTCAGGTTCAGCGGCGGGACCACGGCGCCGGTGGCGGGGTCGGGCGGCGAACCGGCGTGGATCGCCTTGGTCTCGAAGCCGTGCCGCTCGCCGTCCTGTTCGTCAGTGGCCATGGCGGGAGAGGTGCCCGAGGACGTCGGTCCGGGTGACGACGGCGTGAGGCCGCCCGCCGGCCAGGACCACAACTGCGTTCGCCTTGTCGAGCAGCTCGACCGCGGCGGCCAGCGGCTCGCCGATGCCGATGGTCGGGAGCGGCGGCCCCATGACCTTCTCGACCGGCTCGTCCATGACCTCGGGCGCCCGGAACGTCAGGTCCATGAGCACCAGCTCGTCGACCGCGCCCATGACCTCGGCGGCGGCCAGCGGCATCTCGCCCTTGGCGACCGGCAGCTGCGACACGCCGTGGCCCCGCATGACGTTGATGGCCCGGCGCACGGTGTCCTCGGGGCGGGCGTAGACGAGCAGCGGGACGTCGGTGCGCCGGCCCGCGAGGACCTCGGCGACCGGGTGCTCGGCACCGCGGAGGAAGCCGTGCCCGGCCATCCACTTCTCGTCGAAGACCCGCGAGAGGTAGCCGCGCCCCGAGTCGGGGATCAGCACCACGACGAGGTGCTGGGGGCCGAGCTCCTTGCCGACCTCCAACGCCGCGGCCACGGCGGTGCCGCCCGAGCCGCCGATGAGCAGGCCCTCCTGCTGGGTGACACGGCGGGCCATGAGGAAGCTGTCCTCGTCGGACACCGGCACGACCCGGTCGACCAGGCCGGGGTCGTAGGTGCTGGGCCAGAAGTCCTCGCCGATGCCCTCGACCAGGTACGGACGGCCCGAGCCGCCCGAGTAGACCGAGCCCGCGGGGTCGGCGCCGACGATCTGGACGTCCTTGCTCTGAGACTTGAGGTAGCGGCCGACGCCGGTGATGGTGCCGCCGGTACCGATGCCGGCGACGAAGTGGGTGATGCGGCCGGCGGTCTGGCGCCAGATCTCGGGCCCGGTGGTCAGGGTGTGGGCCTCGGGGTTGTGGTCGTTGCCGTACTGGTTGGGCCGGAAGGCGCCCGGGATGTCGTTCACCAGGCGCTCGGCCACCGAGTAGTAGGAGCGGGGGTCCTCGGGCTCGACCGCCACCGGGCAGACGACGACCTCGGCGCCATAGGCCTCCAGCAGCTGGATCTTCTCGGGGGCCACCTTGTCGGTGACCACGAAGACGCAGCGGTATCCCCGCTGGGCAGCGACGATGGCGAGGCCGACGCCGGTGTTGCCCGAGGTGGGCTCGACGATGGTGCCGCCCGGCTTCAGCAGGCCGTCACGTTCGGCGGCCTCGATCATGGTGAGCGCCGGTCGATCCTTGACGCTGCCGCCGGGGTTGAGCATCTCCAGCTTGGCGACGATCTGGCAATCGAGGTCCGCTGCGACCTTCCGCAGCCGGAGCAACGGCGTGTTGCCGATCAGATCGATCAGCGACTCCGCGATCAGCGGTTCGCTCTGCACCCCGCCGACCCTATCCACCCCACAACCCAACCCGCAGCCATCCCCTCGACTGGACGATCAGCCCAGGACGACAGCCGGTTTCGCGGTGGACCCGCGGTGGGGGATGTAGACGGCCAGGAGGGTGTCGGTCGCATCGACGATCGGCCAGGGGGGCTCGCCGGTGACGGCGAGGGTCTCGAGGGGGAGGACCTTGCCGTGGCGGATGGCCTCGGTCAGGGACTCGTCGGCGACCACCGGGGGTTTGCCGCGGAAGGCTTCGACAGGCCGGAGCACTGCCGCCGGAGACAGCTGCTCCAGGGGGACGGCTTCCGACACCGAGAACGCGGCGACGCGGGTGCGGCGGAGGTTGCGGAGGTGGGCGCCGCCGGCCAGGGCACTGCCCAGGTCGTCGACCAGGGAGCGGATGTAGGTGCCCGACGAGCACTCGACCTCGATCGGGTACACACCGGGCTCCACCGGCGAGCCCACGTCGAAGCGGGCGACGTGGACCGGCACCGGCTTGCGCTCCACCTCGACGCCGGCGCGGGCCAGCTCGTGGAGGCGGCGGCCCTCAACCTTCTTGGCCGACACCATCGGCGGTACCTGCTCGATGTCGCCGGTCAGCTCCGCCGCGGCGGCACGGACCGCAGCCAGGGTCACGGACGACATGTCCCACTCCCCCGTCACCTCGCCCTCGGCGTCGAGGGTCGACGTCGCGACACCCAGCACCGCCTCGCCCGTGTACGCCTTCGACGAACCCGACAGGAACGTCAGCAGCCGCGTCGCGCGACCGACACCCAGCACCAGCAGGCCCGTCGCCGACGGGTCCAGGGTGCCGGCATGACCGACCTTGCGCGTGCCCAACAGGCCCCGCGACTTCGCCACCACGTCATGTGACGTCCAACCCGACGGTTTGTCGACGAGGGCGATGCCCTCGGGGCCAGAAGCGGCCATCATTCCTTCAGGTCGCGGAGGATGGCCTCCAGCCGCTCGGCCTGGGGCCCGACCGTGTCCGGCCGGAACACCAGCTCGGGCGTGCGCTTCATGCGGGCCTGGCGGGCGATCGCCGACTGCAGCGAGCGGCGCTGCTCCTCCAGGGCCTCGACCAGCTCCTCGTCCGGCTCGGTGACGGTCGTGCCGTCCTCCCGGACGGCCGAGTACCACACGACCGCCCGGCCCAGGTCGCCGTCGATCTCGACCGCCACCACCGTGAAGAACCCGAGCCGGTCGTCCTCGACCCGCTCGATCTCCTCGGCGATGATCTCCTGCAGCAGCTGGTTCAGACGGGCAGTGCGGGGATACTCGCGTGCCGTCGAATGGCCTCTATGGCGACGGGTCACGGTCTTCCTCCTCGATCCAGCGACGGTCCACCCGCAACACCTCGACCTCGGGAAACGACCACACGAAGCGCTCGCACTCGTCGAGCACGTCGATCAGGTGCGCATGGCTCGGGGCCACCGCGGCGATCCCGAGCACGGCCTGTTGCCAAGAGTCCTGTCGGTCCACCTCCGAGGCCGACACCCGGTAGCGCCGCCGCAGGCCGTCGATGATCGGCCGCACGACCGACCGCTTCGCCTTCAGCGAACGGCACTCCCGGATGTAGAGCTCGAACTGCAGCGCAGCCGCGTGCACTTGCGTGAGCGTAACGCCGGCTAGGTCCGCGGGATCTCCCGCTCCTCGAACGTCTCGATGACATCACCCTGCTTGAGGTCCTGGAAGTCGGACAGCCCGATGCCGCACTCGAAGCCCGTCTGGACCTCGCGAGCATCTTCCTTGAACCGCTTGAGCGAGCTGACCTCGCCCTTCCAGATGATCGTGCCCTCCCGCAGGAAGCGCACCTTGGACCCTCGGGTGATGACGCCGTTGGTGACGTAGCAGCCGGCAACCTTGCCGACCCGGGGCACCGAGAAGATCTCCCGGACCTCGGCCTCGCCCGTGACCACCTCTTCGAACTCGGGGGCGAGCATGCCGACCATGGCGTTCTCGATGTCCTCGAGCACCTGGTAGATGATCTCGTAGGTCCGGATCTCGACGCCCTCGTTCTGGGCCATCTCCCGGGACTTGCGATCGGGCCGGACGTTGAAGCCGATGATCGTGGCGTTCGACGCCGCTGCGAACTGCACGTCGTTCTGGGTGATGCCACCGACGGCCCGGTCGACGAACGACAGCTTGACGTCCTCGCGCTCCAGCTTGCGGAGCGCCTCGGTGAGGGCCTCGAGCGAACCGATGACGTCGGCCTTGATGATGAGGTTGAGGGTGGCGACCTCGCCCCGGCGGATCTGGTCGAAGATGTCCTCGAGCTTGGCGCCGCTGCTGGTGACCGCAGCCTCGCGGCCGAGGTTGGCCAGGCGGTGCCAGTGCTCGCGGGTCTCGGCCACCTGGCGGGCGACCTTCTCGTCCTGGGCGACCACGAACGTGTCGCCGGCGTCAGCGACCTCGCTGAGGCCCAGCACCTGGACCGGCATCGAGGGGCCGGCCTCGCTGACCTGCTTGCCGTGGTCGTCGATCAGCGCCCGGACTCGACCCCAGGCAGCGCCTGCCACCAGCGGATCGCCGACCCGGAGCGTGCCCCGCTGCACCAGCACGGTGGCCACCGGGCCCCGGCCGACCTCACGGGAGGCTTCGAGGACGACACCGGCGGCGCGACCGTCGGGGTTGGCCGCGATCGGCGGCTCCTGGACGTCGGCGACCAGCAGGAGGGTCTCCAGCAGGTCGTCGATCCCGATGCCCTCGCGGGCGGAGATCGGCACCATCTCGGTGTCGCCCGACCAGTCGGTCGGCACCAGGCCCAGCTCGCTGAGCTGCTGCTTCACCCGGTCGGGGTTGGCTTCCTCACGGTCGATCTTGTTGATGGCCACGACGATCGGCACCTCGGCGGCGCGGGCGTGGTTGAGCGCCTCCACCGTCTGGGGCATGACGCCGTCGTCGGCCGCCACCACCAGGATGACGATGTCGGTGGCCTGCGCACCACGGGCGCGCATGGCGGTGAACGCCGCGTGGCCCGGGGTGTCGATGAAGGTGATCTGCCGACCGTTCTTCTCGGTCTGGTACGCACCGATGTGCTGGGTGATGCCACCGGCCTCACCCTCGATGACGTTGGTCTTGCGGATGCTGTCGAGCAGGCGGGTCTTGCCGTGGTCGACGTGGCCCATGACGGTGATGACCGGCGGCCGCGCCTGGCGCAGCTCCTCGTCGTCGTCGAACAGCTCCTCGGTGCCGAGCCGGCCCTGCAGCTCGACCTCCTGCTCCTCGCCCGGGTCGACCAGCCGGATCTCGGCGCCGATCTCGGCCGCGAACAGCTCGATCATGTCGTCGCTCAGCGACTGCGTGGCCGTGACCATCTCGCCCTGCTGCATGAGGAAGCGGACGACGTCGGCGGCCGTGCGGTTGAGCTTGGGGCCCAGGTCCTGCGGCGTCGAGGCGCGCTCGACGACGATGACACCCTCGGGCACCGGGGCGGACGCCGGCGTGTAGCTCGGCGCCTCCATGGGCTGCAGCTCCTCGCGGTTGCGACGGCGCCGGCCACGACGGCGCGGCGGGCGCTGCCCACCACGGGGGCCGCCACCCGGGCGACCACCACCGAAGCCACCACCGGGACCGCCACCAGGGCCACCCCCACCGGGGCCGCCACCAGGACGGGGACCACCACCGCCACCACCGAAGCGCGGGCCACCGCCACCGGGACCACCGCCAGGGCCGCCACCGGGACGGCCACGGCCACCGGTGCCGACACCCGGGCCACCCCGACCGGGGCCGGAGCGCGTGGCGGGGCCGCCGCGACCACCCATGCCGGGCGGGGGCGGGATCGGCTTGCCCGACGACGAGACAGGCGGGCCGGGCGGAGGCGGGATGGCCTTGCCCGAGCCGGAGACCGGCGGGCGCGGCGCGCTGGGCGCAGCCGGAGCGCCACCCCGACCTTGGGAGGGGGGCGCGGGACGAGGTGGGCGCGGTGCGCGGGCCGCCGGAGCCACAGGCTCGGGGCGGGGCGCGGCGGGCGGCTTGGGGGCCTCGGAGGGCGCGGGCCGCGGCGGGGTGGGCGGCGTCGGCGCAGGCGCCTCAGGGCGGCGGGCGGCTGGGCGCTCACCACCCGACGAGGTGACGAGCGGCTTGCCGGCCGGTGGGCGCGGCGCCGGGCGAGGCGGGGCGGCCGGCGGCGGGATGGGCCGACGCGGCGGCGCGGCCGGCGGCGTCGACGGACGCGGCGGGGCGGGCGCGGCCGGGGGCTTCTCGACCGTGGACGCACCGGCCGATGCGGCGGGCGCCAGATCGGCGGGGGCCGGCTTCTTCGACGTGGCGGGCGCAGGAGCCGGCGCGGCGGCCGCGGCGGCCGCGGCGGCCTTGGCGGGCGCCTCGTCCCTGGCCGGGGCCGGGGCAGGCTCGGCCTTCGCCGGGGCGGCCTTGGCCGACTTGGTGGCCTTGGCAGCAGCCTTCGTCGCCTTGGGCGGCTCCGGTGGCTGCTCGTCCCGGATCAGCCCATCGCGCTCGGCCCGACGCCGGACGCGGTCGGCTTGCGCCTCCTCGATGCCCGAGGAGTGCGTCTTGACCCCGATGCCCAGAGCCAAGCTGAGGTCGAGGCATTCCTTGTTCGTCAGCCCTAGCTCTTTGGCAAGCTCGTGGACCCGGATCTTCGCAGCCAAGTTCTTCCTGACCAGCCCTTCATCATGTTGCTGGGCGCGCACCGCGCACCTGATGGCGCAGTTCGCGGTCCCCTATCCTCGCGCAGACCGCCTTACCCGCACGAACACCGGTGGTGACGGCTGCCTTGACGGCGACCGCGCCGACGAAATGCTCGGTCGAACGCACCGCGACGCTCGGCGGTGGCCCGGCACGCATCGAGCGTGTCGGCGCAGAGCCAAGCGCCGCGACCCGGCAGTCTACGGCCAGGAACCGGTGTTCCTGTCGCATCGGCGACGAAACGCACCAGTTCCTCCTGGGGTCTTCGACGCCGGCAGCCGATGCACGTGCGAATCGGCATGCCGACTATGTCAATTGCTTCCCGCTCTTGGCGCCTACGGCGCCGGGCCGCTCGGGCCACGCTCGCTGCATTGCGGACGCTCGCTCAGTCTTCCTTCGCGAGCGCCGCCTCGTCGTCGGACTTGGAGTTGTCGGACTCGGAGTTGTCGGACGCCTCGGCTTCCTCCGAAGCCTCCGCCTCGGCCACAGCTTCCTCGACCGCAGCCTCGCCGGCCTCGACCTCGGCCAGCTTCGCCTCCTCCTCGTCGAGCTCGGCCTTGACCTCTTCCTCGGCTTCCTCGGCCTCAGCCGGCTCGGCTTCGGCAGCCTCCTCCGACTCGGCCTTGGCGGCCTCGGCGGGCTCGGGCGTCTCGCCCTCGCCGTCAGCCGACGCCTGCCACTCCTCGGCCGACACCGCGGGGCCACCCTCGGCCGGCTGCCACACCTGCTCGCCCGTCTCGGGGTTGACCACCCACTCGCCCTCGGCCCAGTCGCCGCCGGCATAGGTCTCTTCCTCAGCGAGCTGGCTCTCGCTCTTGATGTCGACGCGCCAGCCGGTGAGCCGGGCGGCGAGGCGGGCGTTCTGGCCCTCCTTGCCGATGGCCAGCGACAGCTGGAAGTCGGGGACGATGACCTCGGCGACGCCGGTGGTCTCGTCGATCCGCACTTCCTTGACCTTGGCCGGCGACAGCGCCTTGGCGACGAACTCGTAGGCGTCGTCGTTGAACGGCACGATGTCGATCTTCTCGCCCCGCAGCTCGTTGACGACCTGGCGGACGCGGGCGCCCCGGGCCCCGACGCAAGCGCCGACCGGGTCGACGTTCTGGTCGTTGGACCACACGGCGATCTTGGTGCGGTGCCCGGGCTCGCGGGCGCAGGCCTTGATCTCGACGACGCCGTCGGCGATCTCCGGCACCTCGAGCTTGAACAGCTCGAGGATCAGGCCGGGGTGGGTGCGGGACACCACGATCTGGGGGCCCTTGGACGTGCGCCGGACCTCGACGATGTAGGCCTTCAGCCGGCTGTTGGCCTCGGGCCGCTCGTGCAGGACCTGCTCGGCCTGGGGCAGCAGCGCCTCGACCGGGCCCAGGCTGAGCAGCGTGTAACGGCTGTCGCCCTGCTGCACCGTGCCGGTGACGATGTCGCCCTCGCGCCCCGCGTACTCCTCGTAGCGCAGCTCCCGCTCGGCCTCCCGGATCCGCTGGGTCATGACCTGGCGGGCGGTCTGGGCGGCGATGCGGCCGAAGTCCTTGGGCGTGACGTCCATCTCGTCACCGACGGGCTCGCCGTCCTCGTCGATGTCCTGGGCGTAGACGCGGATGTCGAAGTTCGAGGGGTCGATGGTGACCCAGGCGTACTCATGTGCCCCGGGCATCCGCTTGTAGGCGGATTCCAGGGCGTCGGCCAGCGCCGACAACAGCGTGTCCACCGAGATGCCCTTCTCCGCCGCCAGTGCCTGGAGGGCTTCCATCATCTCGGGATTGCTCATGACCTGCGTTCCCTCTTCTTCTCGGTCCCCCACTCGAACACGGTGCGCGCCCGTTCGATCTCGTCATACCGCAACGTGCGACCCTCGACGGTGATGCCGTCGGCGTCGGTCGAAGCCAGAACGCCCTCGACGCGGCGCTCGCCCTCGACCTCGGGCTTGGTCTTGACCTTGACCACCTCACCGACCGCCCGGGCGAACTGCTCGGGGGTCCGGAGCGGGCGCTCCAGGCCGGGGCTCGTGACCTCGAGGGTGTAGCGGTGACCGATCGGGTCGGCGGCGTCGAGCGCCCGCGACACGGCACGTGTCACTGCGCTCAGCACGTCGAGATCGACACCACCGTCGCGGTCGACCGTGACGCGGACAAGGGGGCCCTGGACATCCACGTCGTAGAGGTCGACATCGTGCGACTCGAGGACGGGCAGCACGACGTCTTTGACCTTCTCGGCCACACTCATCTCGGCTGCACCCTCCTCTCGCTTCTCTGCCTCTTCATACGAAAGGCGTGGGCCGGAGCCCACGCCTCCCTTCGAAGGATCGAACGGAACGGACATCGGAGTATATCCACAGGCCCGCGGTCACGGATCGCGTGCACGCGCCGCGCCAGCGTGACGAACCGGCGTCCCCGCCGAAACGGGCCGCCGACCAGGTGCCTCTAGTAGGCGCGGGCGACGAAGGCGACCAGGTCCTCCTCGTCCTCCGAATCAGGGACCTCACCGGCGGGGCGCTGCAGGCACCGCACGGTGACGCCGCTCTCGGCCAACCGCTGCTCGCCCTCGCCTCGCACGATCTCCCAGGGCAGCCGGCAGGGGCCGGTCTGCGCGGCCTCGGCCGCCTCGTCGAGGGTGCTGGCGGTGGCGGTGCGGCCGTCCCGGTCGGCCAGCGCCCGGGAGTACATGTCGGCCTGGACGGTGGCCAGGAGGTGGTCGACCGCCGCCTGCACGCCGTCGACCGGCACGGCCTGCTTCTCGCTCCGGTCCCGCCGCACCAGGGTGACCTGGCCCTCGGCGAGGTCGCGGGGGCCCATCTCGATCCGCACGGGCACGCCCTTCAGCTCCCAGTCGGTGGCTCGGCGGCCGAAGCTCGTGGCCGTCTTGTCGTCGAGGACGGCCCGGACGCCGTTGGCCTTCAGCTCCTCGGTGACCGCGCCGGCCTGAGCAGCGGCGTCACCCTCGTCCTTCACGAGCAGGACCACCACCTGGATGGGGGCCAGGTTGGGCGGCACGACCAGCCCGTCATCGTCGCCGTGGCCCATGATCAGGCCCCCGACCATCCGGGTCGACGAGCCCCACGAGGTGGTCCACGCGTACTGGGTATCGCCGTTGGCGTCGAGGTACGTGATGTCGAACGCCTTGGCGAAGTTGGTGCCGAGCTCGTGGCTGGTGGCCATCTGCAGCGCCTTGCCGTCGCGCATGATGCCCTCGCACGTCATGGTGTTGATGGCTCCGGCGAAGCGCTCGGCCGCGGTCTTGCGCCCGACCAGCACGGGCATGGCCATGACGTTGACGAACAGGTCCTCGTACGCCTCCCGCAGGATGCGGTAGGCGTAGGCCGCGGCATCGGCCTGGTCGGCGTGCGCGGTGTGGCCTTCCTGCCACAGGAACTCGCTGGTGCGCAGGAACAGACGGGGCCGCAGCTCCCAGCGGACCACGTTGGCCCACTGGTTCAGCAGCAGGGGCAGGTCCCGGTAGGACTGCGTCCACTTGGCCATGTACTCGCCGATGACCGTCTCGCTGGTGGGCCGGACGACGACCGGCTCGTCCAGCTCCTTGCCGCCGGCGTGGGTGACCACGGCCAGCTCGGGGCTGAAGCCCTCGACGTGCTCGGCCTCGCGCTGCAGGTAGCCCTCGGGGATGAACAGCGGGAAGTAGGCGTTGGCGGCACCGCACGCCTTGATGCGCTGGTCCATCTCGGCCTGGATGCGTTCCCAGATCGCGTAGCCGTACGGCCGGATGACCATGGTCCCGCGCACCGGGCCGTTGTCGGCCAGCTCGGCTTTCGCCAGCACATCCTGGTACCAGCGAGGGAAGTCGTCCCCCTGCGGAGTGAGAACCTTGGCCATCAGGCGATCGTAGTGTCGCCCACCACCCCCGCTGAGCCGTTAGGCAGGCGCGGTGGTGACCTCGGGGGTGCCGACCGGGATGACCTCGTCGCCGGCGACCATGAAGTGGACCTTGCTCTGCAGCGACGGGCAGCACCGGGGGTCGTCGTCGGCGAACTGGGTCCAGGTGACCGTCAGCTTGCCGTCCTCGATGGCCACGTCCTTGACCGTGGGCTCGAGCACGTTGTCGACCGCCGCCGGCGGCTTGGTGAGGGTGGCCTTGATCTCGGCCGAGCCGGAGTCGAGGTCCCAGACCTGGATTGTGTCCTGGACACCGTTGGCCCCGTACTCGCACTTGGTGTGCACGACGGCCTCGTCGAAGCCGTCGTCGTCGACGTCGCCGTAGACGACGTCACCGTCGATCTCGAGCTTGACGAACTTGTCCTTGTCGATGGTGGCGCTGCGGCCCTCGGACACCTGGATGACGCGGGGCGCGTCGCCCGCGAGCACGTCGCCACAGGTGCGGCCCGGCTGGTCGATCTCGGTGAAGTCGAGCAGCCGGATGGCATCGGGCGCGGTCGCAGAGCCTTCGACGACGACCGACGGGTCCTTGACCGACGGATCCTCGATGGTGAAGGCGTCGTGGTTGCCCGACTCCTCGGCGCCGCGGGCGACGAGGACGAGCGACAGGCCAGCGGCTGCCAGCCCCAACAGGCGAAGGTCACGGGAGTTCACGGCGGGCCGGACCCTACTCAACGGGGCGTGACGATGTCGTTGCGAAGCGGTTCCGTTTCGACACTTTTCACCCGTCGTCCATTCCGGGCGGCCCGATCAGCACGAACCAGGCCACGATGCCCAACAAACCCAACAGGATCACGATGCGGACCAGGGCGAAGATCGCCCCGAAGATCCAGCTGATGATCATGTTCACGACGATGATCGCCACGACCACCGCGAGCACGCCGACGCCGATGCGCATCAGCGCCTGATCGCTCTTCCGCCCCCGCCGCGGTGCCGGCAACTTCGCCATGCCCCGATGTTACGACGCCACCGCAACCGTCGGACCGCGGGCCACCGGGGGTGGGCGCCCCGTCCGCTCAGGTGATGTTGCGGATGTTGCTGATCTTCACCTCGGCCTGGTTGGCGTCGGCGCCCTTGGCGTCGAGCAGGGCCTCGCGGTCGGCCTCGGCGGCCTGGCGGGCGGCCGAGCGGGTGGCCTTCGCCCGTTCGAGCGCGGCCTCGACGCCGTGCTCACTGATGACCTCGGCCCACTCGACGAGGGCGTCGACCATGGCGTCCTCGGGTACCACCGCGACGTTCTGGCCCTTCACGAACAGGTGGCCGCGGCCCCGGCCGGCGGCGATGCCGAGGTCTGCGTCGCGGGCCTCGCCCGGCCCGTTGACCACGCATCCCATGACCGCCACCTGCAGCGGGATCTCCCGGTCGCCGAAGGCCTCCTGTGCCTTGCGGGCCACCTCGATGACGTCGATCTCGGCCCGGCCGCACGACGGGCAGGCGATGAGGTCGACGTTCTTGCGCTCGCGCAGGCCGAGGGCCTCGAGCAGCGCCCGCCCGGCCTTCGCCTCCTCGACGGGGTCGGCGGTGAGGCTGTAGCGGATCGTGTCGCCGATGCCCTCCGCCAGCAGGGTGGCGATGCCGGCGGTGGCCTTGATGAGCCCGCCCGGCAGCGGACCGGCCTCGGTGACCCCGAGGTGCAGCGGGTGGTCGACGGCGTCGGACAGCTGCCGGTAGGCCTCGATCATCAGCGGTACCGACGACGCCTTCACCGAGATCTTCACGTCGTCGAAGCCGACCTCGGCGAAGTAGGCCAGCTCCCGTTCGGCCGACTCGACCATGGCCTCGGGCGTGACCTTGCCGCCGTACTTCTTGTAGAGCTCGGGGTCGAGCGAGCCGCCGTTGACGCCGATGCGGATCGGCACGCCCCGGGCCTTGGCCTCCTGGGCCACCAGCTTGATGTGCTCGGGCTTGCGGATGTTGCCCGGGTTCAGGCGGAGGCAGTGCACGCCCGCCTCCAGCGCGGCGAGCGCCATGCGGTGCTGGTGGTGGATGTCGGCGACGATCGGGACCGGCGAGCGGGGCACGATCTGGGCCAGACCCTCGGCGGCCTCGGGCTCGTTGCAGGTGCAGCGCACGATGTCGCACCCGGCCATCGCCAGGTCGTAGATCTGCTGCAGCGTGCCTTCGACGTCGGCGGTCTTGGTGGTGGTCATCGACTGGATCGACACCGGTGCACCGTCCCCCACGGCGACACTTCCCACCATCAGCCGCCGGGTCTTGCGACGCGGCTGCGAGGAGTGCCCGAGTTCCATGGCGCCTTTGCCTTTCTCGATCGGGGCGTGCAGTCCCTAGATCGGGTTGACGATGTCGAGGTACAGACTCGTCACCCCCAGGATGACCAATCCCATCACCACTGCATACGCGACGGGGAGGAGCTTGGACACATCGGCGTGGTAGCGCCGACCGTCCCGGGAGCGGATCCGCTCGTAGACCGCCACTGCGGCGTGCCCCCCGTCGAACGGCAGCAACGGCACGAGGTTGATCATGCCGACGAACACGTTGATCATCAGGAAGATCGGCAGCAGGTTGACCAGCCCCTGCTCACCGGCATCCGAGCCCAGCTGCAGCACACCGAGGATCGACAGCATCCGGTTGCTGCCGGTGCCCTCGTCGTCCGAGGACGTGGCGTGGCTGCTGCCCGTGGTCTGCGTCGGCGTCTCGGCCCCGTTGCCGACGGTGTCGGCGTAGTCGCTGATGCCGGTCGGGCTGAAGAAGCGACCCATGGCCACCAGCGACTGCCAGGTGACCTCGCCGGTGCCAGTGATCGACCGGCCGACCGAGTCCAGCACGCCGAAGGTCTCCGACGGCACGCCGGCGCCGACCCCGAGGAAGGCGTTGTCGTGGTTGCCGGGGATGTCCGCCGGCCGCCGCTTCAGGGTGATCGACTTCTCGACGATCGGGCCGTCGTCCTGGGCGTCGCGCTGGTACTTCACCGTGACGGTGTCGCCGATCTCGTGCGCGCCGATGAGGTCCGACACGTCCCCCCACGTCGAGACCTCGTGGCCGTCGAACTCGACGATCCGGTCGCCGCTGCGCAGCCCGGCCGCCTCGGCCGCGCTGCCCTTGGTGATGGTGTCGACCACCCACGTGTTCGCCTTCTCCGGGTCCGCGCCCAGGGGCTCGCCGTCGGGCACGCCGACGATGGCGAACATGATCATCAGGATCACGAACGCCTGGATGAGGTGCGTCGCCGGGCCGGCGAGCACGACGATCACGCGCTTCGGGAAGGACTGCTGGCGGTAGGAGCGGGCCTCGTCCTCGGGCGGCACCTCGTCGAGGTTGTTCATCCCGATGATGCGGACGTACGCGCCGGCCGGGATGGCCTTGATGCCGTACTCCGTCTCACCCCGCGAGAACGACCACAGCCGCGGCCCGAACCCGATGAAGAACTCGGTGACCTTCATCCCCGCCCACTTGGCGGTCAGGAAGTGGCCCAGCTCGTGGATGGTGATCATGGCGATGACGCCGAAGATCATCAGCACCAACGGCAGGCCCCAGTACACGCCAGCCAGGATGACCAGCAGGCCCATGGCGACGAGCGGCGCGTAGCTGACCACACCGTCCTCGACGGTCTCGGTGGAGGGTGACGGCGGGCTGTACGACTTCATGCGCTGGCGGTCTCCCTCTGCTCTCGGGCCGCGATCACCTGACGTGCTGCGTCACGGGCCCGCCTGTCGGCGTCAACGATGGCCTCCACGCCGTCGGCCACCCCTAGATGATGCCCTTCCAGGACGGATTTCAGCACTTCGGGTATCGCCGACCAGCCGAGGCGACCGTCGAGGAACGCCGCCACCGCCACCTCGTTGGCCGCGTTCAGGGCGGCCGGGGCCGTCCCGCCGGCCCGTCCGGCCTGGTAGGCGAGGCCCAGGCACGGGAACGCGTCGTGGTCCGGGGGCTCGAAGGTCAACTGCCGGGCAGTCGCCCAGTCGAGCCGGCCGAACGGGGTCCCGATCCGGTCGGGCCACGCCAGCGCGTAGCCGATGGGCCCTCGCATGTCGGGGTTCGAGAGCTGGGCGATGGTCGCCCCGTCGGCCAGCTCGACCATCGAGTGCACGATCGACTGGGGGTGCACCACGACCTCGATGTCGTCGTAACCGATGCCGTACCGCTCGCCGAACAGCTCGTGGGCCTCGATGACCTCCAGGCCCTTGTTCATGAGCGTCGACGAGTCCACCGTGATCTTCGGTCCCATGGACCAGGTCGGATGGGCCAGCGCGTCGTCGATGGTGACGTTCGCCAGCTCGGCCCGGCTGCGGCCCCGGAACGGCCCGCCGCTGGCCGTGAGCACGATGCGCCCGACCCGGCTGGGATCGCCCCCGACGTTGGCGGCGAGGCACTGGTGGACCGCGCAGTGCTCGGAGTCGACCGGCACGATGTGGCCCGCGCGCGGCTTCGCCAGCGCGGCCTGGACCACCGGGCCGCCGGCGATGAGCGACTCCTTGTTGGCGAGGGCCAGGCGCTTGCCCGCGCCCAGCGTGGCCAGCGTGACCTCGAGGCCCGCGAAGCCGACCACCGCGTTGACGCACACGTCCGCGGCGGTGCCGAGGTCGGCCAGCGCGGCGGTGCCGGTGCGCAGCTCGGTGCCGGGTGGCAGCCGCTCCGCCAGCTCGTCCGCCCGGCTGGGTTCGCCGAGCACGACCAGCTTGGGGCGGATCTCCTCGGCCTGGGCCGCCAGGACGTCGACCGACGACCAGGCCCCTAGGGCGACGACCTCGAAGCGGTCAGCCTCCGCCCCGACGACGTCGATGGTCTGCGTCCCGATGGACCCGGTCGATCCGGCGATGGCGACCGTGGTGACCCGAGGCGACACAAGGCCACCCTACTGCCCTGAGCGGTAGGGCCTTCCTCGGTACGGCGCGTAACCGGTTGGCTCGACGGACCGGGTCTGGGCTCAGACGAAGAAGCCGGTGACCCGGGCGAGGTACCAGATGGCGGGCAGCACGAACAGCAGGGCGTCGAAGCGGTCGAGCACCCCGCCGTGGCCCGGCAGCAGCGTGCCCATGTCCTTGATGCCGAGGTCGCGCTTGATCAGCGATTCGCACAGGTCGCCGAGCGGGGCGGCGAAGGCGGCGACGAGGCCGATCTTCAGGCCCTCGACGGCGCTGTCGAACGGCGCCGGGCCGATGGCCCCGAGGGCGACGCCGGCCAGGAGCGCGGCGACCATGCCGCCGACCAGGCCCTCGACGGTCTTGTTCGGGCTGGCGGCCGACAGCGGCCGCTGGCCGGCGTTCTTGCCGACGAACAGTGCGCCGACGTCGTAGCCGATGGTCGGGACGATGGCGGCCACCAGCAGCGAGATGCCGTAGGGGTGGATCGACAGCAGCAGCGCGGCGAACGAACCGAAGAGCCCGACCCAGCAGATGCCGAGCAGCGTGGCCCCCACGTTGGCCATGGGGCGTTCGCCGCCGGCGTCGATGATGTACCAGATGAGGCACACCGCCACCGCCAGGACCAGCACCATGGGGATGGCCGCCTCGCCCTCGTTGTAGGCGACCAGGCTGAGGCCGAGGGTGGTCGCGATCCCGACCGGCATGAGCGGGTCGAAGCCCGCCCGCTGCGTGGCCGTGAAGTACTCGTAGGAGGCGTAGCCGAGGACGGCGAGCACCAGGACCATGACGGCCGGCGGGCCGATCTGGAACAGGATGAGCGCCACCGCGACCAGGCCGACGCCCACCATGACGGCGGTGCGCATGTCGCGGTCGCCGCCCTTGGCCGGTCCCCGGTTCGAGCGGGCCGAGGTCCGGGGCGCCCGGTGCGAGGTGTCGGGCCGCTCGACGTAGACCTGGGGCGGCTCGTCGTAGCCGGCGTCCTCGTCGCCGTACGTGTCGCCGTAGGTGTCGCCGTACGGGTCCTCGAAGCCCTGGTCGTAGCCGTCGTGCGCGCCGTGGGGGGCGTGGGCGTCATGGCTGCCCGCGCCGGCGTCGGCCGGGACGTAGGCGCGCTGCTGGTCATAGCCGGGCTGGTCGTAGCCGGGCTGGTCGTAGCTCTGGTCGCCGTAGGTGTCCTCGTAGGTGGTCGTCCGAGACTGGGGCGGGGCGTCGAACACCGAGCGGCCCGGCGCCGGCTCCTCGTACTCGTCGTAGGCGACCGGATCGCCCTGGCGGGGCGGCGGCCCGGCGGCGCCCGGCCGGTCGTCGCGCCAACGGGGCCCCGCCGACGCGACCGTCGACCACGGGTCGACCTCGTCGTTGTAGGCATCGTGGCCGGTCATGTTGGGCACGGGCTCCGCGGTGCCCTCGGCCCAGTGGGCCAGCTCGTTGGGTGCCCGGTGCTGCCGCTCGACCGGCACCATCGGCGGCCGGGAGTAGTCCTCCTCGACGCTGGCGTCGAGCGGGAAGCGCATCGCCGGGCGGGGGCCGTCGACCGGCGGGGGCGGCGGCGGGACGGGACGGTCGCCGTAGCGGGGCCGATCGGGCCGGAGGCGCGGCTGGGCCTCACCCCTCTGCACCGCGTCGGCAGCCTCGTCGGGGCCGATGATCCGGACCCCCTCGTTCGGGTCACGGGAATCATGGGGCCGGTTCGGCTGGCGCTCGTCCCACTCGCTCACAACGATCTCCCTTTACCTGCCCGCCGGCTCATGGCCCTCGGCCAATCCCAACATCCTGCATCGCCGGGGACCACCGGTGGTGGCATATCCCGACTCGACCTGCTCAACCCGCGCGAAAAACGGGGCCTCGCGGCCCCTCACCTCACACTTCGAGCAGCTCTTGCTCCTTGTGCTCCAGCGCCTTGTCGACCTCGGCCTCGTACTGGTGGGTCAGCTTGTCGAGCTCCTTCTCCGCCCGAGCGAGGTCGTCGGCCGAGATGTCGCCGTCCTTCTCCAGCGCCCCCAGGTCGTGCCGACCGGTCCGGCGGAGGTTGCGGATGCTGACCCGGCCTTCCTCGGCCATGTGGCGCACGAGGCGCACCAGGTCCTTGCGGCGCTCCTCGGTGAGGGGCGGGAAGCTGAGCCGGATGACGACACCGTCGTTGCTGGGCGTCAGGCCGAGGTCGCTCTGCTGGATGGCCTTCTCGATGGCGCCGAGCGAGCTCTTGTCGTAGGGGCTGATCACCAGGGTGCGGGCCTCCGGCACCGTGAAGCCGGCGAGCTGCTGGAGCGGCACGTCGCTGCCGTAGTAGTCGACGGACAGCTTCTCGACGAGCGCCGGGGCAGCCCGGCCGGTGCGCACCCCCGAGAACTCGGCCCTGGTGTGGCTCACCGCCTTGGCCATGCGCTCGCGCGCCTCGTCGAGGACCATCGAGATCATCTCGTCGCTCACCGGTGGACTCCTTGCTCAGCGTGCGGCTCAGCGTTCGAGGGACGCTGCTCGTCGTGCACGACTAATGGATCAGAGTACCGATCGTCGCACCTTCGACGATCGAGCGGATGTTGCCTTTGCCGAGCAGGTCGAAGACCACGATCGGGAGGCTGTTGTCCATGCACAGCGTGATCGCCGTGGAGTCCATGGCCTTGAGGCCGAGGTTGATGACGTCGAGGTAGGTGACCTCGTCGAGCTTGGCGGCATCCGGGTTGGTGCGGGGGTCGTCGTCGTAGACGCCCTCGATCCCCGAGTGCGTGCCGCGCAGCATGGCGTCCGCCTCGATCTCCACCGCCCGCAGCGCCGCCGCGGTGTCGGTGGTGAAGAACGGGTTCCCCGTGCCGCCGGCGAAGATCACGATCCGCCCCTTCTCCAGGTGGCGGATCGCCCGGCGGCGGATGTACGGCTCGGCCACCTGGGACATGTGGATGGCGGTCTGGACCCGGGTGGGCTGGCCCAGGCGCTCCAGGGTGTCCTGGAGCGCCAAGGCGTTGATCACGGTGGCCAACATGCCCATGTAGTCGGCCTGCGAGCGGTCCATGCCGGTCTCGGCGCCGGCCATGCCCCGCCAGATGTTGCCGCCGCCCACGACCACGGCGATGTCGACGCCCGCGTTGCGGACCTCGACGATCTCGCCGGCCACGAACTCGGCGATGCCCGCATCGATGCCGTAACCGGCGTCGCCGGCGAAGGCCTCTCCCGAGAGCTTCAGCAGGATGCGGCGGTAACCCACGCAGGCCTCGGGCCTCAGACGCCGAGGTAGATCTGGGCGAAGCTCGCGATCTCGCCGCCGGCACCGGCGACGAGCTGGGCGATCGTCTGCTTCTCGTCGCGGACGAAGGGCTGGTCGAGCAGCACCCGCTCCTTGTACCAGCCGTTGAGCCGGCCCTCGACGATCTTGGGCAGCGCCGCCTCGGGCTTGCCCTCGGCCTGGCTGATCTTGGTGAGCGTCTGGCGCTCCTCCTCGACCACCTCGGCCGGCACGTCGTCGCGCGTGAGGTACTCCGGCTTGGTGAAGGCGATGTGCACGGCGACGTCGTGGGCAACCTCGGGGTTGCCCCCGGTCAGCAGCACGATGACGCCGTTGACGCCCCGGCCCTCCTGGCGGTGGAGGTAGGTGTCGACCACCTGGCCGGCCTGGACGTCGATCTTCTCGCTCCGGCCGACCTGGATGTTCTCCTTCAGGGTGACCTTCAGGGTGTCGACGTCGTCCTTCAGCCCGTCGAGGCCCTCTTCGCCGCCCGCCAAGAAGGCGTCGGCGAGCTGCTGGGTGAGGGCGATGAAGGCGTCGGACTTGGCGACGAAGTCGGTCTCGCACTTCAGCTCGACCAGGACCGCGGCGTCGTCGCTGGCGGCGGTGGCGATGGCGCCCTCGCTGTTGTCACGGTCGTCGCGGGTGTCGGCCTTGGCGAGGCCCTTCTCGCGCAGGATCTTCTTCGCGGCCTCGGCGTCGCCGTCGGCCTCCTGGAGGGCCTTCTTGGCGTCCATCATCCCGGCACCAGTCGCCTGGCGCAGGGCCTGGACGTCCTTGGCGGTGAAATCGGCCATCGTGCTCAGGACTCCTCGGAGGTTTCGGGGGTCGGGGGGACGGTAGCGGCCTCGGCCTCGGCGCCAGCGTCGGCCTCCGGCGTGGCTTCGGGGGCGACTGCGTCGGTGGCCGGAACCTCAGGTGCTGCTGCCTCGGGGGCGGCTGCCTCGGCGGCGGGGGCCGCAGGTGTGGCGGCCGGCGCGGGTGCCGCCGGAGCGGCGGCCCGGCCCTCGGCGATGCGCGCGTCGCGCGTCTGGGCCTCGGCCAGCGCCTGGCGGCGGGCCTCGGCCTGGGCGGCGGCCACGCGGGCCTCCTCGTCGTCGGTGCGCTGGGGCACCGGCCGGTTGGCGCGCTTGTTGGCCATGAGGCGGCCCTCGTCGACGGCGTCGGCGATGACCCGGCAGAGCAGCGAGCCCGACCGGATGGCGTCGTCGTTGCCCGGGATGACGTACTGGATGACGTCGGGGTCGCAGTTGGTGTCGACCACGGCGACGACCGGGATGCCGAGCTTGTTGGCCTCGGTGACCGCGATGGACTCCTTCTTGGTGTCCAGGACGAACACCGCGCTGGGCAGCTTCTCCATGTGGCGGATGCCGCCGAGGTAGCGCTCGAGCTTGTCCAGCTCACGGCCCAGCAGGAGGGCTTCCTTCTTGGGCATGGCGGCGAACTCGCCGGAGTCGCGCATGCGCTCGTACTCGAGCATCTTGCCGACCCGCTTGGAGATGGTCTGGAAGTTCGTGAGCATGCCGCCCAGCCAGCGCTGGTTGATGTACGGCATGCCGCACTTGGTGGCGAACTCCTCGACCGGGTTCTGCGCCTGCTTCTTGGTGCCGATGAAGAGGACGCTGCCTCCGTCGGCGACCGTGTCGCGCACGAACGTGTAGGCGTTCTCGATGCGCTTCAGGGTCTGGTTGAGATCGATGATGTAGATCCCGTTGCGCTCGCCGAAGATGAAGCGCTTCATCTTCGGGTTCCAGCGCCGGGTCTGGTGGCCGAAGTGGACTCCGGCCTCCAACAGCTGCTTCATGGTGACGACAGCCACGCGAGGCTCCTTCTTCCCATCGGTTGGACGTGACCGGACCGGCACCCGGAGGTGACCGTGGGATGGTCCGGCTGCGTGTGTGCAAGAGGACGGCCGGCTGACGCCGACCGGTCGACCAGGCTACCCCAAGGCGTCGAACGCGGAGAACCCGGCGGCATCCTCCAGGTAGGCGATCCCGTGGCCCAGGGCGACCTCCTTCGCGATCTCGGCCGGGCTCTCGCACCCGGGGTCCTGACCGGCGAGCGCCCGGGCGATCTCGTCGGTGGTCTCGTCGGCCGCGACGACGTCGCTGTGGGCCGAGCGGCCGGTGACGTCGACGGTGATGTTCCGTGCCTCGTCCACGTGGGTGTTGGGGGCCGCGACCACGAAGTCGCCGCTGGCGGCGATCGAGACCACGTCGACGCCGTCGGGCACGGGTGTGTCCCGCAGGGCGTCGACGAGGTCGGAGGTCTCGGCCAGCTCGGCGATCGCCTCGGCGTCCGGGTCGAGGCCGGTGCCGACCAGCTGCTCGGCAACCTCGAGGCCGAGTCGGCCTGCGCCGGTGAGCCGAATGGCGCCGACCGCAGACGCCAGGCTCGCGCCCTCATGGGGCGAGCCGATGGTGACCACGATGCCGAGCCGCGTCACGTCGACGCCCCGCCGCTCTAGCTCGGCAAGGGCCAAGCGCACCACGACGCCGCCCATCGAGTGCGCGTAGAGGTCGAGGGTCTCGCCGGGGTGCCGGCCGAGGGCTCGCTCGATGTCGTCGGCCAGGTGCTCTCCGGCGGTGGCCAGGTCGCCCTGGGTGTCGTCGGAGTCGTAGGGCTCCCCTTCCTTCGTGTACGAGAACCGCGTGACGGCCCCGTGGTCGTAGCCCAGGTCGTCGACCCGGAGCTGGTCGATCGACGCCGACCGGCTGGTCGAGCCCAGGCCGCCGACGAGCAGCGCCCGGCGTTTGCGACGCTGGCCGGCGACTGGTCGTCTCGGCGGTGGTCCGTCGCTGCACGGCTCTCGGGCGGCGAGCCGCTCGGCGAGGTCGCGGGCGACGAGGAGACTGCGGGCCACGGGGTTGAGGCTGAGCTGGAGGCGAGGACCGAGCTCGGCCAGCTCGATGCCCCGCTGGAGCACGTCCCCCGCCGTGGCGGGGTCCGGCATGTCGACGTTGAGGCCGAGGCCGCCCCCGTGACCGTGGATGAGGACGAGCAACGCCGCCTTCTCCTCGTCGGCGCTGAGCCCAGGCGGGATCTCCAGCGGTAGCAACTCGACATCGCCCTCGCCGGCCCCGGCGAAGAGCGTCGCCGGATCGAAGTACCCCTTCCCCCGCCGAGCCCCGAAGTGGAGCTCGTCCCCGGCAACGCCGACGGTGTCACCCCGCCGAACCTTCTGCCCAACTGCGACGTCGACCCGCTGCAGGAAGGAGTAGCTGGTGCGCACGCCATCGGCATGCAGCACGGTGATGTGCAGGCTCTCGGCGACCGGCCCGGCGAAGACGACCTGCCCATCCCCCGCCGCCCGCACCGGGTCCCCGGCCCGGGTGTCATACGTGAGCCCCCGATTCCCGGCCCCATAGGGCGTCGCCGGCGCCCGAAACGGATCGACGACCGGTCCCTCGACCGGCGGGTGGTACTCCACCGGACCCGGCTGCCGCTGCGATCGGGCAGCTGCGAAGGGTCGCCGGGGGGTCGACGCGGGTGGGGTGGCCGCGGCTGGCGCGGCGGTGAGGGCTGAGGCTGTCAGGGCGGCCGCGATGAAGGCGGCCTTGAGGTGGTTGGGCACGGGAACTTCCCCTCGGGGTGCTGATCCGACATGGAGGGGAGGTTTTCGCGGTCGATCAGGCGCGGGGGTGGGTCTCGTCGAAGACCCTGCGCAGACGCTCTTTGGAGACGTGCGTGTAGCGCTGCGTGGTGGCCAGGTCGGCGTGACCCAGCAGCTCTTGGACGACCCGCAGGTCGGCGCCACCGTCGAGCAGGTGGGTGGCGAACGTGTGCCGCAGGGCGTGGGGATGGGTGGGGGCCGCGGCCCGCCGGTCGAGGATCCGGCGCACGTCCCGAGGCGTGAGACGGTTCCCCCGCCGGTTGAGGAAGACGGCGGCGACCGGGGAGCTCTCGACGACAAGGTGCTCGTGCCCGGCGGACAACCACCGCTCCAACGCCGTGCAGGTCGGCTCGCTGAGCGGGAGGACCCGGGTCTTGCCGCCCTTGCCTTTGACCACGATCCGGGCGCGCCCCAACTCGACGTCGTCGCGGTCGAGCCCGCACAGCTCGGCCACGCGCACGCCACTGCCGTAGAGCAACTCGACGACGGCGTCGTCCCGCAGCTGCACCGGATCGCCCGCGCCACGCTCGCTGTCGAGCAGCACGCGCATCTCGTCGGGCCGTAGCACTCGAGGCAACCGGGCCTCACCCTTGGGAGCGCTGAGCCCGGACGACGGGTCGGTGGCGACGAGACCTCGGCGCCGGGCCCAACCGAAGTACCGCCGGAGCGCCGACGCCCGCCGGGCGATGGTTCGCCGCGACTTGCCGCAGGACGCCAGGTAGGCGAGGTAGCGGCGCAGCCGGATCCGGTCGACCCGCTCGGGGCCGTCGAGCTGCAGCCGGCCGGCCCAGTCGACGAAGGCGTCGAGGTCGCCCCGGTAGGCACTGACGGTCGAGTCGGCCAGGTCGCCGAGCGACCGGACGAAGTCGTCGAGGTGCCAGCCCACGGGCTCACGGTAGTGACCTTTCGCTCTGGCCCTGGGCGATGCGTTCGTACCAGCCGCCTCGCTGGGCGAGCCAGCCGCCGTCGAGCAGCCGTTCGATGGCGGAGGCGAGGGCGGGCAGCGCCAGCCCGGTCCGCCTCGCCAGCTGGTCGAGCGACGACGGTTGCCATCCGACGGCGTCCAGCACGGCCTCGTCCCGCGGAACGGGCGGCGGTCGGTGCTCGACGGTGACCGCCTGCCGGGAGCGGGACAGCCCGAGGGCGACCAGTACGTCGTCGGCATCCCTGACCGGTGCCCTCCCCTCGGCGAGCAGGGCGTTGGTGCCGCCCGCTGCGATGTTGCGGACGCAGCCGGGGACGACCATGACGTCGACGCCCCGTAGGTCTGCCTGGTCGACGGTGTGGAGCGAGCCACCCTTGTGGTGGGACTCGACCACGACGACCAGGTGGGCCAGCGCCGCGATGATCCGGTTGCGGGCCGGGAACCGCCACCGCTCGGGTCGTGTCCCCAGCGGTGCTTCGCTCAGCATGACGCCAGCCGCAGCGACCTCGTGCCACAACTTGTGCTGCACTCGCGGGTAGACGATGTCGAGCCCGTTGGCGACGACCCCGATGGGCGGGGCGCCGCGTGCCTCAAGAGCGCCGCGGTGGGCGGCACCGTCGATGCCTATCGCCAGGCCGGACACGATCGACACACCCTCGGCGGCAAGGTCCCGGCCCAGCTCGAAGGCGACTCCCATCCCCTCCGGGGTGCAGCGGCGGGTGCCGACGATGGCGACCCGAAGCCCGCCGGTGAGGGCCTCGGGGCGGCCGCGGTGGAACACGATGACCGGTGGGTCGATGTCGTCGACCAGCGAAGCCGGATAGCTCGGGTTGCCCCACAGGGCGACGCCGACCCGGGCCTCGACCAGCCGTCGCCACACGGCGGCGGGGTGGGTGCGTGCCGCGGCGGCCCGCCAGTCGGCCAGCAGCCGGATGCCGTCACGGCCCAGGGCGCTGACGACCGGGGGCTCTCGCCACGGCACGCCCTGCCGGACCCGGGCCCAGGCAGCAGCCGCCGGTAGGGCGTCGAGCATGGCTGCCAGCCTGGCCGGCCCCATCCCCGGCAGGCCTGCCAGCGAGGCGGCGAACGCCTCGGCCGGCAACTCGTCGTCGTCCCCCGTCTCGTGATGTCCCCAGTCCTCCCCCACCTCCGGCTCCCGACCGTCGTCCGGCCCCGGTCCCGGTCCCCGCCCCGGCCCCGGCGCCGGTCCGGTCATCGCCGCCGAGCCCCGAGCCGCCACCGCCTCCGCCCAGGCGGCCCACCCGGGAGTCGTGTCGGTGGCCGACGGCGACCTGACCTCGGCCTCGGGAGGGGGTGCTTCGGCCGGCGGCGCCGTGGTGGAGTGGGGGCGGCGGGTCACGACGCCTCCCGGCCGAAGCGGGACGTGGGCTCGGTGCGGAAGGCAAGAGCCAGGCTGATGTGGTCGGCCGACAGTGGAGGCTCGTGGCCCATGAGGTCGGCGATGGTCAGTGCGACTCGACGCACACCGCCGAGCCCACGACCGGTGAGTCGCCCCCGGCGCATGGCCTGCTCGACGAGCCGGCGCGCCGACCCGCTGAGCGGGGCCTCGGCGTCGAGCTGCCACGGCTGCAGCTCGCCGTTGGCCGCGACCCCCCGTCGCCGCGCCCGGGCGCGGGCGGAGTGCACCCGGGCGGCGACGACGGCGGTCGGTTCGACCGGCGGCCCCTCGTCGGCGTCGGCGAGCATCTCGGCGGCGTCGGGCCGCCCCACCTCCAGCCGGAGATCGAACCGATCCAGCAGCGGCCCGGAGATCTTCCGGGCGAAGCGGTCCCAAACGGAGCGTGAGCAGTTGCACGCTCCCTGGGGCCCGCCCTCACCGCAGGGGCACGGGTTCATGGCCGCGACCATCAGGAAGCGGGCGGGCAGCGTCGCCTTCAGGGAGGCCCGGCTGATGCGGATGACGCCCTCCTCCAGGGGCTGGCGGAGGTTGTCGAGCACCCCCCGGTCGAACTCCCCCAGCTCGTCCAGGAACAGCACGCCGCGATGCGCCAAGGAGATCTCGCCCGGTTGGATCGAAGCGCTGCCGCCGCCGACCAGCGACACCGCCGAGGCGTTGTGGTGTGGCCTCCGGAACGGTGGTCGCTGCATGAGCCCGCCCGGCGGGAGCGGCATGCCCGCCGCCGAGTGGATCCGAGTGGCCTCGAGCGCCGCGCTCGGCTGCAGGTCGGGCAGGAGCCCCGGCAGCCGCCGCGCCAGCATGGACTTGCCCGCTCCGGGCGGCCCGACCAGCAGCAGGTGGTGGCCACCGGCGGCCGCGACCTCGACAGCCCACCGGGCCGTCGGTTGACCGCGCACGTCGGCGAGGTCGGGTTCGGGCGGCCCGGGCACGACCTCCGGGCACGCGGGCAGGTCGGGCCACGGGATCTCGCCCCTCAGCGCGGGCACGAGCGTCGACAGGTCCGCGACGGCACGTACGCGGTGGCGTCCGAGGAGCCGGGCTTCGGTGACAGAGCCCAGCGGAACGACGATCTCAGGCGACTCCAGCGCGTCGACCAGCGGCAGCGCGCCCGGCACCGGCCGAACGGTGCCGTCGAGCCCGAGCTCGCCGAGGAACGAGCGCTCCTCCAGGCACTCCAGGCCGAGTTGCTCGTCGGCCGCCAGCAGAGCGACGGCGATGGGCAGGTCGAGCCCGGCCCCGATCTTCTTCAGCCCGGATGGCGACAGGTTCACTGTCACCTTCAGCTGCGGCCACTTGAGACCGCTGCTCAGCAGGGCGGCCCGCACCCGGTCACGGGACTCGCGGCACGTGGTGTCGGGCTGGCCGATGACGTGGAACGCGGGGAGCCCGGTAGAGACGTGGACTTCGACCAGGACCGGTTGGCCTTCGATCCCGTGCAGGGTGGCCGAGGGTGCAGTGGCGAGCATGGCTCTCCCTCCGAGGTTGGACGGATGTGGAGGGGGCCTGATGCCACCGAAACTGCTCAGCAACTCGCTAGGTGAGCGATCTTCCGCTGAGAGTGATCGAAAGAGTAACCTAGGGCCTCGTGGGCTTCAACCCCTTTCGCCAACAACGCCGTTCGTACGCCGACTACGTGATGGTCGCCGCGGCCATCGTCATCTGCATCGTGCTGGTGGCCTGGGCACTCTTCGGCTGAGCCGAGGCCACCACCAGGCAACTCAGTGCCAGCCGACGACGCCGTCGAGGTCCGGCGCATCCAGCCGTACCAGGCCACCAAGCGGTACATCTGCCCGGGCTGCAACCAGGACATCCCGCCGGGCACCGGCCACCTCGTCGTGGTGCCGCTCGACGCGCCCGACCTCCGCCGCCACTGGCACCATGCCTGCTGGCGCTACCGCGCCCGCCGCCACCCCGGCCGCCGCAGCGGTGGGGCCTAGGAGGCGGGAGTGCGGGCGGTCGCGCCCCAGGTGTTGTGGTGCACTGCGGCTTCGAGGGGCCGGCGGTCTCGCCAGCCGTGGCGCTCCAGGTCGGGGACGGTCTCGAGGTGCGACACCGGGCCGACGCACAGCCACGCCACCGGGCGGATCGCCGCCGGCAGGCCCACCAGCGACGCCAGGAACGCCTCGTCGTAGAACGACACCCAGCCCACGCCCCACCCTTCGGCCGTGGCCGCCAGCCACAGGTTCTGGATGGCCAGGCACACGGAGTAGAGCCCGGCGTCGTCGATGGTGTGGCGGCCCAGCACGGCCGGCCGCCCCCGCTCGGGGTCGTAGGTCACGACCACCGAGACGCTGGCCTCCAGCACCCCGTCGATCTTGATGGCCGCGAACACGTCGGCCCGCTCCGGGTCCAGCGAGGCGGCGAACCGGGAGCGTTCCTCCTGCACATGGGTCCAGAAGCGCTGCTTCAGGTCGTCGTCGTCGATCACGACGAAGTCCCACGGCTGGCTGAGCCCGACCGAAGGCGCCGCGTGCGCCGCGGCCAGCAGCCGGGAAAGCACCGACGGGTCGGCCGGCTCCCCGGTGAACTGGCCCCGCACGTCCCGACGCCGGAACATCGCCTCGTACAGGTCCATCAGAACGCCCCTTCGATGACGGAGATCGTGCCGTCGAGGATGGACACCACGTCGAAGCGCAGACGGCCCCGCCCGGCAGCGCCGATGCCCGGGTGCTCCCGGAGGAAGCGGGCGGCCAGGCCCCGGATCCGCCGCTGCTTGGTCACGCTCACCGCCTCGGCCGGGATGCCGAAGCGGTCGGACGTACGGGTCTTGACCTCGGAGAACACGACCGCACCATGCCCGGTGAGGACGAGGTCCAGCTCACCGTCGCGGCAGCGCCAGTTCCGGGCCACCAGCTGGTAGCCCGCGTCGAGGTACCACTGCGCAGCCACATCCTCCCCCGATGCACCCAGCTGACGGTTCTGGCCCGTCACATCTCCTTGGGAGGGAGCTCTTCGACGTTGACGTCGCGGAACGTGACGATCTGCACCGACTGCACGAAGCGGCTGGTCCGGTACATGTCCCACACCCAAGCGTCGCGAAGTTCCAGCTCAACGTGGGTGCGACCACCGTCGGAACGGACCGTCTGCCGTACCTCGTTGGCCAGGTAGAACCGACGTTCCGTTTCGACCACGAAGGAGAACATCGGACAGACGTCCTTGTACTCCTTGTACAGCTGGAGCTCGATCTCGGCCTCGTAGCGCTCGAGGTCCTCGGTGCTCATGAGCGGAACCCTAGACCCGCCGAGGCACCCATGACTCCTGCACTAGGCGTCGCGCTTCTCCTTGACCTTCGCCGCCTTACCGATCCGGTCACGGAGGTAGTAGAGCTTCGCCCGCCGGACGTCACCTCGGGTGACGACCTCGATCTTGGCGATGGTGGGCGTGTGCAGCGGGAACGTCCGCTCGACGCCGACGCCGTAGCTGACCTTGCGGACGGTGAAGGTCTCGCGGATGCCCGACCCGGCCCGGGCGATGACCACGCCCTGGAACACCTGGACGCGCTCCTTCTGGCCCTCGATGACACGGACGTGCACCTTGAGCGTGTCGCCCGGCGCGAAGTCGGGGACGTCGCTGCGCAGGCTGGATTGGTCGACGAGATCGGTGGGGTTCATGGCGCGTCGCTCCGACGGAGACAGGGCAGTTCGCCCGGAGGGGCGGAGAGGGAAGGCTAACCCTCCTCGAACTCCGCCAGCAAAGCGGCATCGGCGGCCGAGAGCCCGCCCCGGGCCCGCATGAGGTCAGGGCGTCGTTCGATGGTCCGGCGGAGCGCTTGGGCCCGCCGCCAGCGGGCGATCTTGCCGTGATCGCCGCTCCGGAGGACCTCGGGAACCTCCCACCCGCGGAAGCTCGCGGGGCGGGTGTAGTGGGGGTATTCGAGCAGCCCGTCCGAGAACGACTCGTCGTCGGCCGACGTCTCGTTGCCCATGACGCCGGGCACCAGCCGGCCCACGGCTTCGAGCACTGCCATCGCCGCGACCTCGCCGCCGGACAGCACCATGTCGCCGAGCGACAGCTCGCCGTCGCAGAGGTGCTCGCGGACCCGCTCGTCGACGCCCTCGTAGCGGCCGCAGAGCAGGCTGAACCCGTCCGATGCGGCCAGCTCTCGGGCGACCGCCTGGTCGAAGCGCCGCCCGGCCGGGCCCAGGTAGAGGAGCGGGCGGGGCGGCTCGACCGACTCGACCATCGTGAAGATCGGCTCGGGCATCAGGACCATGCCGGCGCCGCCTCCGAACGGCGAATCGTCGACCGAGCGGTGCACGTCGGTGGTGGCGGCCCGCAGGTCGTGGACCCGGATGTCGAGCAGGCCACCGGCCCGGGCCTTGCCGAGGAGGCTCTGGTCGGCGAACTGCTCGACCATCGTCGGGAAGATCGTGAAGACGTCGATGCGCAGGTCAGGCATGGCAGCCCGACTCTACGGGCCGTGGTCGACGGGTCAGGTACAGAAGGCGACGAGGTTGTCGCGCTGCAGCAGCAGTTGGCGCCAGATGCCGGCGCGGCCGTCCTCGGTCACGCGCAGCCGGGCCACCAGGACGTTGTCGTCGGTGCTGATGTCGTCGACCTCGAAGTACTCGCTCCAGGGCTGGCGCCCCGCGATCGACCGGCCGTCGTCGACCAGCTGCTCCAACGCCTCGGCATTGGCCTCGGCGGCATCCGCGCCGTCGTGCACGTAAGCCAGGACGACCACCGGCCCGTGGTCGTCGGCGATCGCCGC
>Ga0075421_100000509_pt1 | contig 40816 bp, 41 predicted proteins | sample SoiMetdeltSBSDD5_FD_75292 | JGI IMG/M metagenome (GOLD analysis project Ga0075421, IMG submission 75292) | Bulk soil microbial communities from a Populus tree surrounding site in Tennessee, USA - Soil MetaG P. deltoides SBSDD5 | ecosystem: Environmental > Terrestrial > Soil > Tree plantation... | reverse complement strand
CTCGCGCGGCGTCGGGCCCCGACATGGCCCCCAAGCCCCAATCTCTCGTCGCGCCCCGGCGTAGCCCTGGCGCTCCTCGGTCTCGCGCGGCGTCGGGCCCCGACATGGCCCCCAAGCCCCCAACCTCTCGTCGCGCCCCGGCGTGGCCGTGACGCTCCTCGGTCTCGCGCGGCGCTGGGCCCCGACAGGCCCCCAAGCCCCCAACCTCTCCTCGGTCTCGCGTGGCGGCGTCGCGCTCAGTGCTCGATGGTGAACTATCAGGGGGCCTTCGGATCGAAGAGGACGTAGCCGACGGCGGTGCGGTCGAGCCAGATGTGTTGGAGCTCGTCGAGGCGGTAGCGGCGGGGGACCGTGGCGGCGGTGGGGGCGGCGGGGTCGTTTACCAGAACCTCGTCGCCGTCCCAGCCGGTGAGGACGATGAGGTGGCCGGGTGTCTGTGCGACGGCGGCGCCCGTCAGCTCGCCGGCGTCGTAGCGGATCGACGCGATGACCGGCAGGCCGCGAGCCAGACACCATTGGGCGGCGCTCCAGTCGGGAAAGTGGAGCAGGTAACCGGCGAGGCCGCGACGGCCGGCGGCGGCGATGGCCGCGGGCCAGACGCCGTAGAGGTCGGTGCCGGGGTGGAAGATTTCGGCCGCGAGCGGCTCGAGATCGACAGGACGGCGCCAGAAGTCCAGCAGCATCGCCACGCAGGTCGGCGAGCAGATCCTCGACGCGATCGCCGCGGGCGCCTGCATCTGGCTCCGCGCCGGGACCGCGAGGCGCGCGCCGACCCCCGCGGCGGCCGACGATGAGGTCGACGGCGCGCGCGGGGGTGACGTCGAGAGCGCGACCATCCACGGCGCGGCGAGCACCGCGGCCGGGTCGGACGCACGCAAGCGCAGGCGTACGCGCACGCCGTCGACCGGCGCCGGCGTCCGGAACACGTCGACGTCGACCTCGAGCCCCGGCGCCGCGGGCATCGGCTCGAACGATGCGGGCCCCAGGCTGACGCCCCCCACCCACGGTGACCAGCCGCCGCCAACGTGGACGGAGACCTCCAGGCGGGCGCTGAACGGCGCCGACGTGTGCACGGCGAACGAGGGAAGCAAGTGCGTGGCGCCGACGGCCGACCACGGTCGCGTCTCCACGAGCGCCTCGTCGCCGTCGATCCGCACGCGTGCGGCCGACTCGACGGCCCTGCGGCACGCGGGGGGAATCGCGCCGAGCAGCTCGGCCGGCTGCCACCCCGAGGTGGCCACCCAGAGCGTGGTAGTCATGACAGAAAACGGTAAGAAAGTTCCATGCGAGACGAGGACGCGAAAGAGAAGTCTGCGTCGATATTTATGGGGTCGAGCGGCATTTGGATTGCAGCTGAAGCCGCGCCAAGCTGCGGACCTATTGTTCGACGAAAGAGGTGTCCATGGCGACCTTCGGAAAGTGCGTCTGGGACGGTTGCACTCGGCATGCAGAGAAGGAAGCGACCGGCGCGTGCCGATCCCACCACGTGGTGCTGCGCGATGCCCGCTGTCAGAAGTGCCAAGGCCGGCTGACGAGCCGCGCCGAGCTCGACCACCGCACCTGCCGTCGCTGCGTCAGCCTCCGCGCCGCTTGATGTCCGCGCTTCCCCACCAACGACGCGCTCGCTCGTGATGCGTTCCTGCCCGCATCCCGCTCTGCACCGGCGTGAATCTCTGTGCAGCGGCCGTCATGGTGATCGGGGTCGACATTCAGGCGCTGAAGTTCGGTCAGACCACGCGTGTGTAGGTCTGCGTCGCGGAGTGCGATTGGCTGGAGGGTGAGGCGGGGGCCGCGAGCGGAACGTCGCTGTTCCGCCCGCGGCATCCCCTTGGGGTGTAAGCGCGGCGCCACGGCCGCGCGCTCCAGCATGCGCTGGAGCTGTTTCAAGGGATCACGGCGCCGGTCGTGTCGCTAGCAGACCCGCCCCGGCGCGACTCTCTGGTCCGGCGGCGTATTCTCCATCCGCACCTCCACAGCGTGCAGCGGGCGTCCGACGGGAACGGGATCCACGTCCCGTCGCCTTCTCTGTACCCCCGCCCGATCACCGGGTCAAGGGGCCGCACGTGCGCGGATTCACGACCCGCGCAGGCGCGGATCGAGCACGTCGCGGAGCGCGTCGCCGAGCATGTTGAATCCGAAGACGGCGAGCGAGATCGCCACGCCGGGCCAGACCGCCATCCACGGCGCGCGGAACATGTACGTGCGTCCCGAGCCCGAGAGCATCGAGCCCCACGACGGATGCGGCGGCGGCACGCCGAAGCCGAGGAACGACAGCGCGGACTCGGCGAGGATGACGGCGCCGAGACCGATCGTGGCCAGGATGATGATGGTCGCGGTGACGTTGGGGAGGAGGTGCCGCACGATGATGCGCAGGTGCCCGCATCCCATCGCCCGCGCGGCCTCCACGTAGGTGTGCTGGATCACGCCGAGGGTGGCCCCGCGGATGACGCGCGAGTTGGTGGCGGCGATCAGGACGGCCAGCGCGATGACGACGTTGCCGAGCCCGGGGCCCAGCACCGCCATGATCGACAGGATGATGATCAGGTACGGGAACGACAGCCACGCGTCCACGACCCGTTGCACGATCAGGTCCCAGGTCCCGCCGAAGTAGGCACTCGTCACGCCGATCGCGGTGGCCATCACCATGGCGAGGCCGATCGTGAGGAAGCCGATGGTGATCGACACGCGGGCGCCGTAGACGATCCGGCTCCACATGTCGCGGCTGAGGTTGTCGGTGCCGAGCCAGTGCACCGCGCTCGGGGCCTTCATGCGGGCGCCGCGCACCGTCTCGTCGTAGCCGTAGGGCGCGATCCGCTCGGCGAAGGCTGCCATGAGCAGCATCGCGATGACGATGAGCGCGCCGAGCGCGCCGAGCGGCTTCCGGCGCGTGAACCGTCCCAGCACCGTCAGCCCCCGCAGCACCGACGCCCGCCGCCGCGCGCGCGGCATTTGCGCCACGGTTCCGTTGAGTCCCAGGGTCGTCGCCGAGTCCGGTGTGCTCATGACGTCCGTCCTGCCGCGAGGGTCTAGTAGCGGATCCGGGGGTCGAGCACGGCGTAGAGGGCGTCGACGGTGAGGTTGACGAGCACGACCGTCGAGACCACGACCAGGTTGACGCCCTGGATCACCGGATAGTCCCGCTGGTTGATCGCGTCGAACAGGAACCGGCTCATCCCGGGCAGACCGAAGATCGTCTCGATGACGACGGTGCCGCCGATGATCTGGGGCAGCTGGGTGCCCAGCAGCGTGACGACGGGGATGATGCCGTTCCGCAGCGCGTGCTTGAAGACGATGGTCCGCTCGGCGAGCCCCTTGGACCAGGCGGTGCGCACGTAGTCCTGGCGGAGGACCTCGAGCAGCATGCCGCGGGTGAGGCGCATGAGGGCCGCCGCGGCCGCGATCCCCAGCACGACCGCGGGCAGCCACATGTGCCGGAGGTTGGCGACGGGGTCGACGGAGAACGGCGTGAACTCGGCCGACGGCCGCCAGTTCCACCAGATGGCGGGGAGGACGATGACGAGCGTGGCCAGCCAGAAGGCCGGCACCGACAGGCCCAGGATGGCCACGCTGCGGGCGAGGAGATCCCCGAGGGTGTCCTGGCGTACGGCGGCGATGATGCCGACCGGCAGCGCGATCAAGAGCGAGATGGCCAGCGCGATGATGGCGAGCTCGAGCGTGATGGGCAGGCGGTGCCCGATCTCCTCGAGCACGGGCCGCTTCGTCCACAGCGACTCGCCGAGGTCACCCCGCACCGCCCGCCCCGCCCACTCGAAGTACTGCACGTGCAGGGGACGGTTCAGCCCCAGCTTGGCGCGCAGCTCCTCGATGTCCTTGGCGTACGCCTTCTCCTCCAGCATGAGCTGCACCGCGTCGCCGGGAATGAGGCGCGGCAGCGAGAACACGACCACCGAGGCGATCAGCAGCGAGGGGATCGCGATCAGCAGCCGCTTGGCGACGTAGCGGCGCAGCATGGGACCGGCGGATTACCGGTCCAGCCAGGCCGCCAGGAGCCGTCCGCCGTAGTCGTAGCCGACGTTGGGCCCGTAGTTCTTGAGAGCGGCGTCCCAGACCGCCACGTAGACAGCCGAGGGCAGCTGCACGTAGTACTGCTGTCGCGCCAGATACTTCTGGATGTCGAAGATCACCTCGCGCCGCTTGGCGACGTCGAACGTGCGGCGCTGGCGGACGAGCATGTCAGCCACTTGCGGGTCGTCGATGTGGCTCTGGTTGCGCGGCTGCCCCTTGTAGTACTGGCCATAGAGGAACGTGTCTGGCTCGAGGAACGGCGTCTGCGGCCCGAACGCGCCCGACGGGAACTGCCCGTAGAAGCACGTGGAGATGTAGGCGCCGTATTCCTTCTGATCGAGGGTGGCGGTGATGCCGACGTCCTTGAGGTTCTTGAGCACGATCTGCGACTGGTCGACCAGGACCGTGGAGCCATACGTCGTGAAGCAGAGGGACATCGGGAACCCGTTCGGGTAGCCGGCCGCCGCCAGCAGCTTCTTGGCCTCGGCAGGGTCGTACTTGTACCACCGCGCCCCATCCCCGAGCTGGTCGATGGGGATCGACCACTCCCGCAGTGCGGTCGGGACCGGCGGGTTCAGCGCGCCGCTGCCCTCGTAGGTCGCATCGATGATGTTTTGTCGGTCGAGGGCCAGCGACATCGCCTGGCGTACCCGCACGTCGTTGAACGGCTTCTGGTCGGTGCGCATGGAGATGTGGCTCATGACGTTGGCCGGGAACTCGGCGGTGCGGACCGGCCGCTTGACCTTGTCCTTGATCTGCACCCAGTCCACCCGCTGGATCGAGCCGGGGTTCTCCATGCCGATGTCGTACTTGCCGGCCAGGAACGACGAGATGCGGGAGGCGTTGTCCTCGTCGACGGCGACCTCGATCTTGTCGATGTAGGGCAGGCCCTGGACGAAGTAGTTCGGGTTGCGCACGAGGGTCATGCCCTGGTTCGGGCGGTACGAGTCAAGCATCCACGGCCCTGTGCCGACGACCGACTCCCACTTCTTGAGGTCGCCGAACTTGTCGACGCACTCCTTGGCCACGATGGCCACCGCCATCGGGTTGGCCATGGCGTCGAGGAACCAGGCGAACGGCTCCTTGAGCGTGAACTTCACGGTGTACTTGTCGGTCGCCTCGACCTTGTCGACCGAGGCGAGCATGAACGCGTTGGCATTGCCCTTGGTGGTCAGGAAGCGGTTGACGCTGTAGACGACGTCGTCGGCCGTCAGCTCGCGCCCGTTGACCGGCGGCTTGTTCTGCCAGCGCACGCCCCGCCGCAGCTTGAAGATGTAGGTCGTGTCGTTGGGCTGGGTCCACGACTCGGCGAGGTCGCCCTCGATGGGGAACGTGCCCGGCTGGACGTTGGGGCCGGCCTTGGGCTTCACCAGCCGGCTGTGGGTGAAGGTCAGCGCGATGTGCAGCTTGTAGGAGAGCCCGCCCGGCGCGTGCAGGTCGAAGTGCGGCGGATCCCACAACCGGAGCGACAGGGTGCCGCCGCGCTTGGGCGTCTGGGCCCGGGCGAGCCGCGGCGTGAGCGTGGTTCCCGCGAGGGTGAGGCCACCGGCAGCCAGCAGGTCACGACGGCTGAGGTCCATGAAGGGGGATCTCCTTTGATCTCAGGTGGTGCGGGCGGCCACGGCCGCCAGCGCGGCGTCGAAGACGCCCAGCAGCTCGTCCACGTCGGCGTCGCTGTGCGCGAGCGAGACGTAGATCTTGTTCACGGCCTTCACCACGCCGCGCCGCAGGCACTCCTCGTTGAAGAGCGCGATGCGGCGGCGATCGGCCGTGAGGGTCGCGCGGTAGTCGACCACGGGACTGTCGGTGAAGAGGATGTCGAACACGGGCGGCTCGCCGCTCACCTGGGCCGGCATCCCGTGCTTGCGGGCGGCGGCGGCCAGGCCGTCCTTCAGACGCCGGCCGGTGGCGAAGAGCTGCGCGTAGGCGCCGGGCTTGCGAAGCTCGCCGAGCGTGGCGAGGCCGGCGACGGCCGCCACCGGGTTGCCGTTCAGCGTGCCCGCCTGCCAGACGTAGTCCGGCGAGCCCTCCAGCGCCGCGTCGAAGTGGTGCATGATGTCGGCTCGGCCGGCGACGGCGGCGAGCGGGAAGCCGCCCGCCAGGACCTTGCCGAAGGCCGCGACGTCCGGCACGACGCCGTAGTACTCCTGGGCACCGCCGTAGGCGAGACGGAACCCCGTGACGATCTCGTCGAAGACCAGCGGCACCTCGTAGCGGCGGGTCACCGCCCGCAGCCCCTCGAGGAACCCGGGCTGCGGCACGATCACGCGCTGGTAGGGCTCGACGATCACCGCCGCCAGCTCGTTGTGGTGCGTCGCGATGAGCGCCTCGGTCGTGGCGAGGTCGTTGTAGGGCGCGATCAGCACTTCCTCGCCGATCGCATGCGGGATGCCGCTCGAGTCGGCCATGGCGGCCGGGAACGCCTTCGGCGAGCGCGGGCTCACGCTCATGAGCGCGTAGTCGTGTGTGCCGTGGAAGCCGCCCTCGAACTTCATGACCTTGTCGCGCCGCCGGAAGGCCCGCGCGACCCGCAGCGCGAAGAACGTCGCCTCCGAGCCGGAGGACATGAACCGCACCTGCTCGGCGCCCGGCACCGCGCGCACGATCTCCTCGGCCAGCTCGATGATCGGCTCGTTGAGCAGCATGAAGGTCGTGCCGTGGGCGAGCTGCTTGCCGACGGCGTCGACGACGGCGGGATGCGCATGACCCAGCAGCATGGGCCCGGAGCCGAGCAGGCAGTCGATGTAGCGGCGTCCGTCGGCGTCCCAGAGATAGGGACCGCGGGCGTCCTTGACGACGAACTCCAGACCCGGCGCGGCGCGATGACTGCCCAGCACTCCACCCGGTAGGACCTTGGCCGCGCGCGCGATGAGGTTGTGCTGATCGGTCATGGAGTCCCTGCCTCGCTGAAGGGTTGGCCGATGATACCCGGAAACCCTACTCGGTCAAGAGAACCCCGGAGCCCGAGAGGGCGCCCTCTTTGAGTAGCTCCAGCGCCTGGTTGGCGACCTCCAGGGGGAACTCCGTGGTCCTCAGCCGGACCGGCCCCCGCGCCGCCTCGGCGAGGAACTCGGCGCCGTCGGCGCGGGTGTTGGCGGTCACCGACCGGATGCCTCGCTCGTAGAAGAGGTCGGTCTCGTACTCCAGACGCGGGATCGCGCTCATGTAGATCCCGGCCAGGGCCAGGGTTCCGCCGCGGGCGAGGTTGCGGAGCGCCACCGGCACGAGCTCGCCCGCCGGTGCGAAGAGGATGGTCCCCTCGGCGCGGTGCGGCATCGGGTCGTGCACGTCGCCGGCCCAGGCGGCGCCGAGCGAGCGCGCCAGCTCGCGGTGGGCCGGCTCGCGCGTGCAGACGAAGACCTCCATGTTGCGTCCGCGGGCGAGCTGGATCGTGACGTGGGCCGAGGAGCCGAAGCCGTACATGCCGAGGCGACCGCCAGGACGGACGGCCGCGAGCTTCAGCGCCCGGTAGCCGATGATTCCGGCGCACAGCAGCGGCGCGGCCTCGACGTCGCCGAAGACCGAGGGGATCGGGTAGGCGTAGTCCTCGTCGACGACGGCGAGCTCGGCGTAGCCACCGTCCGCGTGCCAGCCGGTGAACTCCGCGCGCTCGCAGAGGTTCTCGCGGTCCGTCGCGCAGTAGAGGCAGCGCCCGCACGTCCGTCGGAGCCACGCGATGCCCACGCGGTCGCCCTCGCGGAAGCGGCTGGCGTCGCGACCGCGGGCCGTCACGCGCCCGACGACCTGGTGCCCGGGCACGACGGGCGAGCGCAGCAACGGGAGCTCGCCCTCGACCAGATGCAGATCGGTGCGGCAGATGCCGCACGCGCGCACCTCGACCAGGATCTGGCCGGGACCGGGGGTCGGATCGGGCACGTCGTCCATCCGGAGCGGACGGTCGGCGACGGGCGCCGCCTGCCGCAGGAGCATCGCGCGCACGGCCGAGCTCAGGCGTCGCCGGCTCGGGCCAGGATCTTGCGGGCGCGGGTGAGGTGAGGTGCGTCCACCATCTGCCCCTTGAAGCGGAAGGCGAAAACGCCCCGCCGCTGGTGCTCATCGAAGGCCGCCACCAGCTCGCGCGCCTCGTCGACGTCCGCCCGGGCCGGCGTGAACACGTCGTTGATGACCTCGATCTGCGAGGGGTGGATCGAGATCTTGCCGGTGAAGCCCATGGCCACGCCCTCCTCGCACTCGCGCCGCAGACCGGCGAGGTCGGCGATGTCGGTGTAGACCGTGTCCATCGCCTCCACGCCGGCGGCGGAGGCCACGATCGAGCACATGGTGCGCGCGTAGCGCGGGATGTCGAGGTAACGGCCCTCGGCGTCGCGCACGCGCGGCAACCCCATCGCCGCCCCCAGGTCCTCAATGCCCCATGAGAGCGTCACGATCCGCTTGCTGGCCGCGGCCACCTCGCGGATGTTCAGCAGTCCCTCGGGTGTCTCGGTCGCGATGAGCACGAGCTTCGTGGAGCCGTGGGGCAGCCCGTGCGTGTGCTCCAGCCGATCGAGGATCTGCCCGATCTCACGCACGTCACCGGCGTGCCGCGGCTTGGGCACGACGTACCCTTCGGGCCGTCCGACGATCGTGGCCTCGAGGTCCGCGACGCCGAGTCCCGTCGCGATCGGATTCATCCGCACCCACCGCTCCCGCCCGCCGAAGTCGAGCTCCCGGAGCCACCGCGTCACGACGGGCCGCGTCTGCACCTTCAGATCCGGCGCTACGGCATCCTCGAGATCCAGGATCAAGCCGTCGGCCGGCAACGTGAGCGCCTTCGCAATCATGCGCTCGTTACCACCCGGCACGAAGTGCATGGACCGCCGTCGCTTGGCGAGCGGCACGTCACCGACCTCCGTGAACCGCGGGGACGACGGGGAGCGGGCGGCGGGCCGTGTCGCGGCCCCACGCGCATGGCTCGCCTGTCGCCGCTGCTCGTTCGGAGCGCGGCTCGCTGCGACCCCCCATCCCCCACAGGGGGTGGCGCGAGGGCTTTCGACCCCAGGCGTCTTGCTCGCCCCACTCCGAACGAGCGCGGCGACCACGGCTCGCCATGAAGCGTGGGCCCGCGACACGGCCCGCCGCCCGCCCCCCATCGCCCCCGCGGTTCACGGGCGTCATCGGTCGCCTGATTTGCGGCGCATCATGGCGTTGCGGCGGGCGCGCATAACGAGGTCGCCGTGCTGGTTGTGGGCGCGGTGCTCGAAGGTCACGATCCCCCACTGCGGGCGCGACTTCGACTCGCGCTTGTCCACGACCTCGGTCTCGGCGTAGATCGTGTCGCCGTGGAAGACCGGCTTCGGAAACTCGATCTTGTCGAAGCCGAGATTCCCCACGGTGGTGCCGAGCGTCGTCTCGCCCACCGAGACGCCGACCGCGATGCCGAGCGTGAGCAGGCTGTTGACCAGTGGCTTGCCGAACTCGGCCTTGGCCGCCGCGTGGAAGTCGATGTGCAGCGGCTGCGGGTTCATCGTCAGCGTGGAGAAGAAGACGTTGTCGGCCTCGGTGATCGTACGTCCCACCTCGTGACGGAACGTCTGGCCGACCTGCAGCTCCTCGAAGTACTTGCCCGCCATCGGCTCCTCCTCACGCGCAGCGCCGCGGGGTCCCGATGGTATATCATCCGGCCATGATCTACGAATACCGCGCGTACTACGCCATGCCCGGCCGCATGCCCGACATCCAGAAGCGGTTCAACGACGTCACCATGAAGCTGTTCGCCAAGCACGGCATCAAGGTGATCGGCTTCTGGGACACCGTGATCGGCGAGAACAACGAGCTCGTGTACATCTGCGCGTTCGACGACCTCGCGCATCGCCAGAAGGCGTGGGCGTCGTTCCAGGCCGACCCCGAGTGGCTGGCCGCGCGGAAGGCGTCGGAGGCCAACGGGCCGCTCGTCGAGCGCGTCGTCAACAAGATCTGGAAGCCGACGCCGTTCTCGCCGCTCCAGTAACCCGCGTCCGGCGCCGCCCGGCGCTCGCCCGCGAGAGGGGACCGCGATGACGCACGCCGATCTCAAGGGGCTGACGGTGTCGACGACGTCGGCCGACGCGCTGGCGGCCTACGAGCGCGGCGTCGACCTGTTCCTGCGCTGGCGCGGCGGCGCTCTCGAGGCGCTGGACGCCGCCGGCCAGCGCGACCCGACCTTCGCCCTGGCCCACTGCACGCGCGCGTACGTGGCCTGGCGGATGGGCAGGGTCGACGTGGCCGCGGCCGCCGCGAAGCAGGCCACGGCGCGGGCGGACGCGGTCCACGACGAGCGCGAGCGCCAGCACGTCGGGGTGGTCGACCTGATGCAGCGCGGGGAGGCGATCGCCGCCCACGAGCAGCTGCGAGCCATGGCCGATCGCTACCCGACCGATCGCGTCGCGGTGCGCATCGCCGGCCTGAACTGCATCACCCAGGGCGATTACCGGTCCGGCATCGACATCGCGCGCCGCAGCCTCGAGGCCGATCCCGGCGAGCCCCAGTACCAGACGATGCTCGGCTTCTTCCTCGAACAGTCGGGCTACAACGACGAGGGCCTCGAGATGAGCACGCGCTCGCTGGCCCAGGACCCGACCAACCTGTACACCTACCACGCGGTCGGCCACGCCTATCAGGCCCGCGGCGACTACCCGCGCGCGCTCGAGACCTTCGAGCGGGCGGCGTCGCTCGAGCGGTATCCGCACCTGCTCTGGCACCTGGCCGAGGCCCACGCCCTCCTCGGGCACGTGCCGATGACGCGCGACTACTGGAGCTCGACGGCGCCGGCGCTGCCGCTGTACGAGCGTATCGAGCTCCTGTGGCGCCTCGAGGTCCTGCGTCACGTCGCGACCGACGCGGCGGTCTGGCACGACCTGGCGACGCAGGCCGACCGGGTCCTCGAGCACGCCGACTTCCAGACCGTGTGGATGCACCACTGGATTGGCGTGGCCTTCGCGCGCGCGGGCCAGTGGGAGAAGGCGCGGCAGCAGGTCGAGCGCCTCCGTCGCCTGCCCGAGGGCCGCGCGAGCGGCCACTGGTCGACGCTGGGCGCCTCGCTCCTCGAGGGCGAGCTGGCGCTCATCGAGGGCGATCACGACTCGGCCGTGCGACTGATGGCGCCGGGCGTGGCGCAGGTCCACACCATGGGCGGCGGCAGCCGGGAGCAGAAGGACATCTTCCGCGACGTGTTCATGGAGCTGCACCGTCGGCTCGGTCACACGCGGGAGGTCATCGAGCTGGCGCAGCAGCGGCTGCTGGCCAATCCCTATCACGTCCAGTCGCTCGCGGCCCTGGCCTGGGCCTACGAGGAGAGCGGCGACGCCGCGCTGCAGCGTCAGGCCTGCCGGCAGCTGGTCCGGCGGGCGGAGGAAGTCGACCTGGCCTCCGATGCGCCCGAGCTCGTCGCGGCGCGACGGACGCTCCAGGTGGCCGCCTGATCTAGCACGAGCCCCGACGGAGGCGCCGCATGGCCAAGCTCGACGTCGTGACGTCCGTGATGCGCATCACTGCGGTCGAGCCCATCGTCGTGGCGGTGCCCCTCAAGGTCCCCGCCCGCAGCGTGCACGGCGCCATCGCCACCCAGCGCAGCGCGCTCGTGCGCGTGACGACGGACGCGGGGGCCGAGGGCTGGGGCAACGTCGATCCGGTCGGGGGCTACTCCACGATGACCGCGGACGACGTGGCCGCGACGATCAGGCGTCTGGTACCCGCGCTGCTCGGCGCCGACGCCCTGAACCCGCAGCGCGCGCTCGCCGCGATGGACGCCGTGGTGGCGGACAAGCTGGAGGCCAAGGCGGCCGTCGAGATGGCCCTGCTCGACCTCGCCGGACGCGTCCTCGGCGTGCCGGTCACCACCTTGCTCGGCGGGCGCGTCCGCGACCACGTGCACTTCAACGCCTGGATCGGCACCCTGCCGCCCGAGCAGGCCGCCCGCGAGGCGACCGAGTGGGTCGCGCGCGGCTTCCGGTCGGCCAAGATCAAGGTGGACGGCGCGACCGACGAGGGCGTCGCGCGCGTGGCCGCCGTCCGGGCCGCGGTCGGCGACCGCCTGGCCCTCCGCGTGGACTTCAACGAGAGCCTCGCGCGGGTCGAGGCGGTGCCGTTCATCCGGCGGCTGGAGCCGTACGCGCTCACCCTCGTGGAGCAGCCCATCTCGCGCGATCAGATCGACGGGCTGGCCGAGATCCGCCGCGGAATCGGCATCCCGCTCATGGCCGACGAGAGCGTGACGGACCCCGCCTCGCTGATCGAGATCGTCCGCCGAGGCGCCGCCGACCTCGTCAAGGTGAAGGTGATGAAGCAGGGCGGCTTCCTCCGCACGAAGGCCATGATCGAGTGCGCCGCCGCCGCGGGGCTGCGTGTCGTCGTCGGGCACGGCTTCGGGCTCACGCCGTCGACGCTGGCCGAGGCAGCCCTGGCGGCCGTCAGTGGCGCCGTGATCGACGGCTGCGAGGCCGTGGGGCCGCTGAAGATGGCTGGGGACGTCGTCGCGGAGCCGGTCCGTCTGGACTCCGGGACGTTGCGCCTCTCGGACGCGCCGGGGCTCGGCGTGACGATCGATGCCGAGGCCGTCGAGCGGTGCCGCGTCGGCGGCTGACGCGCGGGCGAATCAGCGACGCGCGAGCGTCGCGAGGGTCGACTCGATCTGCTCCAGGTGAATGAGGTCGTGCTCGGCCCAGTGGTGGAGGATCTGGTCGATCCGCAGGGGCCCGTACTCGGGGTGACGGCCGGCGGCACGCCGCTGGCGCGGGGTCAGCCGGCGGAGCAACGCCACGGTGTTGGCGCGGAGCGAGGTGAAGGCGGCGAGCGTGGCCTTCGGGTCGGCCCGGCGGTGGTGCAAGCCGGCGGCCCACTTGTCCTGGTCCCAGGCCACGAGCGGGCCGCCGGGTTCGGCGGCCACCGAGCGCACCCGGAAGCCGAGGGTGATCTCGGCGTCGAGGAGGTGTGCGAGGACCTCGACCACGGACCATTCCTTCGGCTGGGGCCTCCGGCGGAGGCGAGCGCCGGGGGCCCGGCCGACGGCCCGGGCGATCCGGCGGGGGCCGGTCGCCAGGGAGGGCAGCACCGGGGCGCCGCCGAGGCGGTGATGGGGCTCGTGGCACATCGGACACGTCGCTCGCGCCATGGCGGTCGGCGGCGACTATAATACGTCCGCCATGACCTACGACATCGCGATCATCGGCGGAGGCATCGTCGGCCTGGCCACGGCCCGGGCCCTCCTCGAGAAGACGCCGTCGCTGAAGCTCGTGCTCTGCGAGAAGGAGTCGGAGCTCGGGCGCCACCAGACCGGCCACAACAGCGGCGTCATCCACTCGGGCATCTACTACAAGCCCGGCTCGTTCAAGGCGAAGCTGTGCGTCGAGGGCGCGCGCCTCATGGTGGAGTTCTGCGAGGCGCACGCGATCAAGTACGACCGCTGCGGCAAGGTCATCGTCGCGACCTCCGAGGACGAGGTGCCGCGCCTGCAGAACCTGTACGAGCGCGGCACGGCCAACGGCGTGCCGGGCCTCGCGATGATCGACGCCGCGCGCGTGCGTGAGATCGAGCCGCACGTGCGCGCCGTGGCCGGGATCCACTCGCCCAACACCGCGATCATCGACTACGGCGAGGTCGCGGCCACGATCGGCCGCGAGCTGGTCGCCAGCGGCGTGACGATCGAGTACAACTTCCCCGTCTCGTCGATCACGCGCGTGCGCGGCGGCGGGCTCGCCGTCAGCACGACCCAGCACACCATCACCGCCGCCAAGCTGATCAACTGCGCCGGCCTCTACTCCGACGTCGTGGCGCGCATGGCCGGCGCCGACACCGAGGTGCAGATCATCCCGTTCCGCGGTGAGTACTACTTCCTGCGGCCGGAGCGCGAGAGTCTCGTCCGGGGCCTCATCTATCCCGTGCCCGACCCCGAGTTCCCGTTCCTCGGCGTCCACTTCACGCGCACGATCCACGGCGAGGTCGAGGCGGGTCCCAACGCCGTGCTCGCCTTCGCGCGCGAGGGGTACCGCTTCGCGCGGGTCCGCCCCAAGGAGTTCGCCGGCACGCTGGGCTACCGCGGCTTCTGGGCCATGGCGCGCAAGTACTGGAAGGTCGGCGCCTTCGAGGTGCACCGCTCGCTCTCGAAGAAGAAGTTCGTCGACTCGCTGCAGCGGCTGGTGCCGGACCTCAAGGCCGAGGACATCGTCCCCGGCGGCGCCGGGGTGCGCGCCCAGGCCGTCCGGCCGGACGGCAGCCTGCTCGACGACTTCAGCATCGCGGTCGGTCCCGACTCGATCCACGTCGTCAACGCGCCCTCGCCCGCGGCCACCGCCTCGCTGTCGATCGGCCGTCACATCGCCGGGCTGGCCGCGGAGACTTTCGCTCGCGCCTGACCCTTCCATTTCGCTACTTTAGGTGCCCCGGAGGGCAAAAACCCCTCTGTTGACAGGGGTTTGCCAATCAATTAACATTGGCGCCCCATGATCAGCGTGCCTGCGCGCCGCGTCAAGCAGTTCGGCGTCGAGTTCTACCAGGCCGGCCTCACCGCGAAGGACATCGACCGTCTTGTGAAGTTCGAGGTGCTGGGCTACACGGGTGGACCGCAAGCAGACGTCCCGAAGAGCAAGCGCGGCAACGCCGCCCGCGCCCGCGTGAACTGGGACATGCTGGAGAAGCGCATCAGCGAGAGCGAGACCGCCTACCAGCGCCCCGTCATCCGCCGCAAGATCGACGAGCTGGCCGCGTACTACCGGGAGTGCAAGGACGCCGCGACGCTGCCCGCCATCCCGGGGGCCGTCATCATCACCTCCGAGAAGCGCTTCACGTTCACGCCGGTCGCCGGCCACCACGACCTGGGTCTGCTGCAGATCCCCGAGGAGCACGGTGTGCTGCGCGTGCTCGACGGCCAGCACCGGCTGCTGGCGCTCCACGCGCTCAGCCAGGCCGGCGAGGCCGGCGGGATCGAGGTGCCGGCGGTGCTGTTCGACTCGCTCGACGCGCGTCAGGTCGTCGAGCTGTTCGTCACGATCAACGCCAAGCACACGCGGCTGAACCCCTCGCACATCATCAGCCTGGCCGGGCGCAAGCTGTACCCGGATCCCAACCAGGCGCTGGCCCACGACGTCATCCGTTCGCTCAACGAGGATGACACCTCGCCGCTGCACGGCGAGATCAAGATGCTCGGCACCGGGCGCGGCCGCGTGAGCCAGGCCCCGCTCGCTGAGGAGATCGTCGACTTCCTGGAGACCGTCGAGAAGGTCGGCGGCGGCGCCAAGATCCAGGAGGTGCGCTCGCACGCCAAGCGCTTCTTCCTCAACTATATAAAAGCGCTCTCCACGACGTTCCCCGTCGCATGGGCTGGTCGGAAATATTCGATCAAGACAGGTGCGGCTCTCAGGGCCTTCATCCGTACCGCCCCCGACGTGATGGCCCGGGCCCGCGAGGTCCGCCGCGACTCCTACGACCTCAACGCCATCCGCGAGGCGATCAAGCCCTGGGGCGAGCGCCTGCGCGACCGGCGCTTCGAGACCGAGGGCGAGTGGAAGCTGAAGCTCGCCGGCGGCACGCGCGGCACCGTCGACACGCTCACGCGCGAGCTGCGCGATAGTCTTCGATAGGGGGGCTTCGCCCCCCTTCGACGGTCGTCGCACGCCTTAACGGCGTGCTCCTCCCTGCATCGCCCCAGAGCTCTGATTGCGGCGGCAAAGCCGCCGCTCGAACGAGGCTGATCTAACCCGAGTCGGCCAATTCCAGGAACGCGGCGGCGATTCTGTTGGGCAGGTCAGCGTCGCGTTTGCGGGGGGTCCAGCCGAGGTCGTGGCCGCCGGTCACGGAGAGGACGCGCGTGATGGCGGGGATCAGGGTGCGGGCCTCCTCCATTTCGTCCGGGGTGGCAAAGGGGTCGGTGGTGCCGTGGACGAAGAGCGCCGGGACGTGCAGGCGCGGGAGGTGGTCGGTGCGGAGGCGTTTCGGCTGGCCGGGGGGATGGAGCGGGTAGGACTGGAGCAGGAGCGCGGCGGCCAGCGAGGCGTCGTCCGCCAGGAGCATCGAGGCCATGCGGCCGCCGTAGGAGTGGCCGCCGAGGAAGAGGCGGCCGGGCAGCCGGGCGCGCAGCACGGCGAGGGCGGCGCGCAGGCCGTCGCGATCGCGGGCCGCTCCGGCCGGCGACAGCGCGCCGCGCGGACGCGCCTGGCGAAAGGGCAGGTCGCAGCGCAGCACGGTGACGCCGCGCGCGGCGAAGGCCGCGGCCACGGCGACCAACAACGGCGCGTCCTTGTTCCCGCCGGCGCCGTGCGTGAGCACCAGACCGTCGGAGCCCGACGCCGGATGCAGCACGCCGCGCACAGACGGATCGCCGCCGACCTCGAGCGGCTCGAGGTCCACGGCGACGCTCAGCGGCCGCGAGGCGGCGACGCGGGGAGAATGGCGGAGGCCGACTTCGAGGCGGGGTCGCGCCGCGGCCAGCGGCCGGCGTCCACGGCGGTGAGGAAGTCGAGCAGGGCGCGGTTGAAGAGGTCGGGCTCTTCCAGGTTGATCGCGTGGCCGGAGTTCGGGATCACGACCAGGCCCGCGCTGCGGATCTTGCGCTTCATGAAGATCGCCGGCTCGAGGCACGGCTCGTCCTCGTCGCCCGTCATGATGAGCGTCGGCACGTCGAGCTGCTCGAGCTTCGTCTCCAGCTCGAAGATCGACGGCCGCCGCCGCTGCACGCCGCGCATGGTGTTGGCGTGGCCGAGCGCCGAGCCGCCCGCGAAGCGGTCGTAGAACTCCTTCCAGCCGACGGGGTCCTTCGCGATGAACTGCACGCGCGTCGGCCCGCGCGTGTAGAACTCCGCCACCCGGGCCATGCCGCCCTGCTCGAACTGCGCGACGACGTGGTCGGTGTCCTTGTGGAAGGCGGCGCGATCGGCGCTGACGCTGCCGTAGCCGGCGCCGCCCACGGTCAGCGAGAGCGCGCGCTCGGGATACAGGAGCCCGAAGTGCAGCGTCGCGTAGCCGCCCATGGACAGGCCGACGACGTGCGCCTTCGGCAGCTGCAGGTGATCGAGGATCGCCTTGATGTCCTCGGCGGCCCGGGCCTGCGAGTAGCGCTCGGGATCCTCCGGCACGTCCGAGGGCGGATAGCCGCGCGCGTTGAAGGCGAGCGTGCGGTAGCGGCGACCGAAAAACTTCACCTGCGCCGCCCAGCCCCGGACGTCGTCGGCGAACTCGTGGACGAAGACGATCGGCGTCCCCTGCCCGACCTCCTCGTAATACAGCTTGACGCCGTCGGAGGCGACCGCGTGCGGCATCAGCGCCTCACTCGGCCCACGGGAAGTTGACCTCGAGGATGTCGAAGGTCTTCTTGCCCGCCGGGAGCTGGGCGGTGACGTTGTCGCCGACGCGCTTGCCGATGAGGGTGCGGGCCAGCGGGGCCAGGACGGAGATGCGACCCTTCGACGGGTCGGCCTCGTCGGACCCGACGATCCAGTAGCGGACCTCCTTGCCGTTCTCGTCCTCCAGACGCACGGTGGACGCGAAGGTCACCCGGTCACCGCCCGCCGGCTGGTCGATCACCTCGGCCGCGCCGACCTTGCCCTCGAGCTCGTTGATCCGGCCCTCGGTGAAGCTCTGCTTCTCGCGGGCGGCGTGGTACTCGGCGTTCTCGGAGAGGTCCCCGTGGGCGCGCGCCTCGGCGATGGCGCGGGTGATCGCCGGCCGCTCGATGCGTTTGAGCCGCTCGAGCTCGTCCTTGAGCTTCTCGTAACCGGCGCGGGTCATCGGGGTTCGCGGCATCACCATGCGCGTACGTTAACACGACCCCCGAACCCGGCGAGTCGTCGGCTCTCGGGCCGGAGCAAACGACGTGCCCGTGAGGGTGATGGCGGGCGGGTTGCTCCATAGGAAGGTCGAGAGGAGGTAACAATGCGCTCACTATTCGGAACGGTCGTGGCGGCCGCGCTCCTGATGGGGACGGTCGCGGTGGCTTCCGCGCACATGGAAACCGGCACCGTCATTCGCACCGACCCGCAGGCTCGGGTCGTGATCCTGGACGACGGCCGGATGTACCGAGTGACTCCCAATACGGTCCTCGTGGTGGAGAATCAGCCGACGCAGTTCAACGCGATCAACCCCGGGCAGCGCGTCATGATCCAGTCCGGTGAGGTCGTCATGCTCCGGAACGGCCAGTACGTCACCGTGGCGCAGGCACCGGCCCAGCAGACCGTCGTCACGCCGGCGCCCGCCACCGCCGTCCCGGTCGGCGTGCGCCAGACCGTCCTCGGCCGGGTCGACGAGGTGCACTCGAACGGTGAGGTGAAGATCAAGACCGAGCGGGACTCCTTCGAGATCAAGGTTCCCCAGGAGGCACTCCGCGGAATCAAAAAGGGTGACAACGTCACGCTCGACGTGATGATCACGCCGCCCGGCGCGCCGGCGGCCTCGCCCCCGATCCGCTAGGAACCTCCGCGGTCACGCGGCCCGGGCCGTCTCGGCCCGGGCCAACCGCTGCTGCAGCAGGCCCAGGACGACGCCCTCCTCGGCGTCGAGCGCGTGCAGCCCCTCGCCCATCGCACGCTCCGTCCGCGCCTTGAGCGCGCGGATCGTCACCCCGTCGAGATACGCGTGCAGCACCTCGGGATGGACATAGCAGCGGCGGCAGATGGTCGGGGTGTTGCCGAGCCGCGCCGCGACCCGCTCGATCGCGCGCAGGATGTTGCGCTTGGCCTCACGCGGGGTGGCGAAGCCGCGCACCTCCGCGAGCGCCAGCGCCGCGAGCACGGTCCCCGCCCACGTCCGGAAGTCCTTGGCGGTGAAGTCGGCCCCGGCGATCTCCTGGAGATAGGCGTTGACGTCCGCCGAGCCGATCGAGCGCCGCTCGCCGCCGTCGTCGACGTACTGGAAGAGCTCCTGGCCCGGCAGATCTTGAAGCCGACGGACGATGCGGGCCATCCGTCGGTCGCGCACGTCGACCGTGTGCTCCTTGCCGCCCTTCCCCCGGAACGCGAAGCGTACCTGAGTGCCGTCGACGTCGACGTGGCGGTCGCGCAGCGTCGTCAGCCCGAACGAGCGATTGGCCCGCGCGTACTCCTCGTTGCCGACGCGGATGAGCGTGGCCTCGAGCAGGCGCACGACCGTCGCCAGCACCTTCTCCCGCGGCAGCCCCGGTCGGGCGAGGTCCTCGTCGACGCGGGCCCGGATGCGCGGCAGCGACCGCGCGAAGGCGATCATGCGCGTGTACTTGGTCTCGTCCCGCGTCGCCCGCCACCGCGTGTGGTAGCGATACTGCTTGCGCCGGCGCGCGTCGCGCCCGACGGCCTGCACGTGACCGGTGGGCACCGGGCAGATCCACACGTCGGTCCACGCCGGAGGGATGGCGAGCGCCCGGATGCGGCGCAGGGTCTCGGAGTCGCGCACGCGCCGTCCCTGGGCGTCGACGTAGACGAAGCCGCGGCCGGCTCGACGACGGCGGACCCCGGGCAATCGCTCCGTGACGTAGCGGAGCCCCGCGAGCCGCGCGGACTGCGCGGCGTCGAGTGGGACGACGTTGCGCATCCGCGGTCGTACGCTCGGCACGTGGAAGTGCTGGAGCAAGCCTCGTGCCGACGACGAGGCGTCAGGCGCGGAGGTCGATCAGCACCTTCATGACGGGCCCGCCGCGCAGCGCCTCTTCCATGCCGTGTTGCAGGGACGCGAGCGGCAGGTTGTGGGTGACGAGCGGCGCGAGCGACACGGCGCCGCTGCTGGCCAGGGCGATGGCCTCCACCCAGTCCTCGCGCGCATAGAGCCGGCTGCCGTGCATGGTGAGCTCGCGCGCGAAGAAGCGGTAGAGATCGACGGGCAACGGCTCGCCGTGGATCGCGACCATGCTGATCGTGCCCCACACGCGAACGAGCGCGGTCATCACGCGCACCGCGGCGGGATTGCCGGTGACCTCGAAGACCACGTCGGCGCCGTCGCCGCCGGTCCACGCGTCGACGACGGCCTTGAGGTCCTGCTCGGGCTCGGCGACGTCGACGCGGAGCTTCTTCAAGATCTCGACACGGAACGGGTTGATCTCGCTCACCAGCACGCGCGCGCCGCGGTGACGGGCCACCATCGCGATGAGGGCGCCGATCGGCCCGCCGCCGATGACGACCACGGCGTCGCCCGTCTTCACCTGCGCCCGGCGGACGTCGTGGGTCGCGACCGCCAGCGGCTCGATCACCGCCGCCTCGTCGTCGCTGAGCGTGGCGGGCACGCGCAGGAGCCGATCGGTGGGCACGGTCCAGTACTCCTGCATCCCGCCCGGGTCCTCGACGCCGAGGACGCGGAGGCGGTAGCACAGGTACGGCGCCCCCATCCGGCACGCGCGGCAGTCGCCGCAGGTGCGCAACGGCTCCACGACGACCCGCTCGCCCGTCCGGAAGCCGGACGCGGCCGGCGCCTCGGCGATCTCGGCCAGCGTCTCGTGGCCGATGACGCCGCCGCGCGGGATGCGGTGGTCGAGGTGCCCTTGGAAGATGTGCAGGTCGGTGCCGCAGATGCCGACGCGCCGCACCCGCAGCAGCGCCTCGCCCGGTCCGGCCGTGGGCATCGGCGCGGTGCCGATGCGGAATCGTCGATCGCCCTCGTAGAACGACGAGCGCATCAGCCGCGGCCCGCCGGGCGCCCCGGTTGCCCGAAGATCTCGATCTTCGACTCCGACCGCGCGGCGAGGACCCAGCGCTCCCACGTCTCGCTCTGTCGCTGGGCGGTCAGCTCGCGCTGCAGCTTCTCGCGCTCGGCCGGATCCACCGGTCCCGCGGGCGTGCGCTCGAGCACCTTCACCAGGTAGTAGCCCTGCGGCGTCCGCACCGGGCTGCTCAGCTCGCCCGTCGGCGTCTGCAGCGCGGCCACCTGCACGTCGCCCGGCAGCTTCTCGGCCGGCTTCGCGCGCGAGAAGCGCGCGGCCTCCCCCACGGTGGCGCCGGCCTTTCGCGCCACGGCCTGCAGGTCGCCGCCCTTCGCCTCGTCGGCGACCTGCTTGATCCGGGTGGCGGCCACGGTGTCCGCCTTGCTCCGCTTCACGGCCGCCACCACGCGGTCGCGGATCTCGCCCAGCGGCGGGACGCCGGCGGGAATCGTGTCGGTGACCTTGAGCACCACCCATCCAGCCGGCGTGTTGACGGGCGGGGTGATGCCGCCCACCGCCAGGCCGAAGGCCGCTTCCTCGAGGGTGTCGGCGCCACCGGGCATGCCGGGCGGACGGCCGAGCTTGGTCATGGTCGTCTCGACGGGCGTGAGCTTGAGCTTGCGCGCCTCGGCCGTGAAGTCCTGCGCGGCCTGGAGGGCGGGCCGCACCTCGTCGGCCTTCGCCTTCGCCGCGCGGTCGGCCGCGTCGGCGGCGAGCCGGTCGCGGATCTGGCCGGCCACCTCCTTCAGGGGCTTGCGCGAGGCCTCGCGGACGTCGGTCACCTTGATGGCGTGGAAGCCGAACGGCGTACGGACGGGCTCGGGGCTCACCTCGCCCTTCTTGAGCGCGAAGAGGGCCTGCTCGAACTGCGGCACCATGATGCCGGGGCTCACCCAGCCGAGGTCGCCGCCGGTGTCCTTCGAGCCGGGATCCTCGGAGATCTCGCGGGCGAGCTTGGCGAAGTCCTCGCCGCCCTTGGCCCGCTTGATCACCTCCGCGATCTTGTCGCGCGCACGGTCCTCGGCCTCGCTGCCCCCCGTCTCCCCCACCCGCACCAGCACGTGGCGGGCCTGGAGCTGGCGCGGCGACTCGAACTCCTTGATGTGCTCGTTGTAGTACTTCTCGACCTCGGCGTCGGGCAGCTTCGGGGTGAAGTCCTTCGGCACCAAGGTCACGTACTGCACCTTGCGGCGCTCGGGCTGCTTGAACTCGTCGCCGTGCGTCTTGAGGTACTCGGCCACCTCCTCGTCGCCCGCGGTGGCCGCGGCGACGAGCGGCGCCAGCTCGACGAGCGCCCAGGCGGAGCGCACCTCCTCCCGCCGCAGCGCCCACGCTTGCTCGACCTCGGCGTCGGTCACCCGCACGCCGCCCACGATCAGGCGCTGCACCTTGCGCAGGGTGAGGTAGCGGCGCAGCTCGCGCTCGGCCTCGACGCCGCGCGCCTGTAAGAAACGGCGGTAGCGCTCCATCGAGAACCGGCCGTTGTCCTGGAACTCGCGCATCGCGTGGACGGCCGCGTTGAACTCCTCGTCGCTGAGGCCCAGCCCGTCCCGCTGCGCGCGCTGCACGACGGCCGACTCGATGACGAGCTCGTCGACGACGCGCTGGGGCAGGCCCAGCTGCTCGGCGAGCTCCGGCGTGAGGCGACCCTGGGTGCCCCGCGAGTACATCTCGAGATAGCCCTGGAAGCGGTCCTGGTACTGGCGGCGCGTGATCGTCTCGCCGTTGACGGTGGCCACGGCGTCGGGTCGCGCCGCGCCCTGGTCGAACCCGCTCGAGCCGAACACGAAGAGGGAGGCCACGAAGGCGGCGATCACCACCAGCAGACCAATCTGCAGAGCCTTGCGATATCGGCGCATGAACGTGATCATCAGAACTCCTTGAATCGGGGCGTTACTCGTCCCGCTCGGGCATCGGCGGCCGCGGGCCGCGCGCGCCCTCCTCCGGAACGACGCGGCGGGCCACCGTAATGAATCCGGTGTGGGCGACCATGCGATGGAACGGCCGGACGGACGTGCCGTCGATGTTCCAGGGCCGGACCAGCGTCTCGAACGTCTCCACCAGCGCCCACGCCCGCTCGCGATTGAGCGCCTCGGCCGTCTGGTGCGACTGGATGATCGTCGGCACGTAGCTCAGAAAAATCCCGCCGGGGCGGAGCACCCGGGCCACCGCCTCGGTCAGCTTCCACGGCTCGGGCAGGTCGAGGACGACCCGGTCCACCGGCTCCTCGTCGGCGAGCCCCTCCTCGACCGGGCTCAGCCGCACGGTCAGGTTGGTGACCTCGCCCACCCGCATGTGGATGTTGGCGACGGCGCGCCGCGCGAACTCCTCGCGCTGCTCGAAGGTGATGACGCGCCCCTCGGGGCCGACCGCGCGCAGCAGGGCCAGGGTGAGCGCGCCGGAGCCGGTACCCGCCTCGAGCACGCGGCAGCCGGGGTAGACGTCGGCCCAGAACAGGATCATCGCCAGGTCCTTGGGATAAATGACCTGGGCGCCTCGCGGCATCTCGAGGACGAACTCGCTGAGCGTCGGACGCACCGCGAGATAGCGCAGGCCCATCGACGAGCGCACCCACGACCCCTCCGGCTGGCCGATGACGGAGTCGTGCGGGATCCAGCCGCGGTCGGAGTGGAACGTCTCCGACTTGCGCAGGAAGATCAGGTGACGCTTCCCGCGCTGATCGATGAGCAGCACCTGCTCACCGTCCTGGAAGGGTAGCGGCTCGTTCACGCGGTGGCGTCGCGGGGCGCCGGCAGCAGGCGGGTCAGGACGAAGGCCGCCAGCGGCATCAGCGCGCTGATCCAGAGCGCCGTCGGCACCCCCCAGCGGTCGGCGGCCCAGCCGAGCGCGGTCACGCCCGCGCCACCGAGGCCGATCGCGAAGCCGACGATGAGTCCCGACGCCATCCCGGCGTGCCGCGGGAGGTACGCCTGGGCGAGCACGACCGAGACCGAGAAGCTCGACGTCAACACCGCACCGAAGAGCCCCAGCATGACGAACGCCAGCGGCCCGCCGGTCACGAGGAACAGCACGCCGAACGGCAGGGCGATCAGCGGCACCCACGTCATGAACTCGCGCGGGCCCACGCGGTCGGCGATCGGGCCGGCGACGACGGTCCCCAGCGCGCCGGAGCCCAGGAACACGAAGAGCAGCAGGCCGACGAGGCGCGGGTCGGCGTGCAGCGTGTCGGTGTAGTAGAACGGCACGAAGGTCGTGAACCCCAGCGACGTCCACGCGCGCACGGTCACGACCAGGATCAGCAGCGCCATCGCGCCCGGCATCGTCGTCCCCTCGACCCGGGCCCGGACGGTGCGCGTGGACTCCATCTCGCGGGTGAAGAACGGGAGCGTCGTGAGCAGGAGCGTGCCGACGAGCACGGACGGGATCAGCATCCCGAGGGTGCCGTCGACGCCGTAGCCGGTCACTAAGAATGTCATCAGGGGCGGGCCCACCGCGATGCCGATGTTGCCCCCCAGCGAGAACCACGACAGCGCCGTCGCCTTCCGGTCGCCGCCCACCACCGTCGCGGTCTTGTAGCCCTCGGGATGCCAGGCCGCCACGCCGAGGCCCATCACCACCACGAGCGCCAGCACGCCGCCGTAGCCGGGCGCCAGCCCGAGGAGCGCGATGCCGGAGCCGGCGATGAAGACCGAGACCGGCAGGATCCAGCGCCGCGCGATCTGGTCGGACAGGTAGCCGAAGAGGGGCTGGATGATCGACGAGGTGAGGTTCGCCGCCAGCACGATCATCGCGACCTGCGCGTAGGACAGCGCGTGGACCTGCTTGAGGAACGGCAGCACGGCCGGCAGCGAGCCCTGGGTGACGTCGATCACGAAGTGACCGAGCGCGAGCAGCCCGATGAGCTTGGCGTGCGGCCTGGCGCGCTCGACGGCGACGGCGAACGGCGCGGCGACCGTGGCCCCGTAGGCCGCCGGCTTGGAATCAGCCATGACCCAGCAATGTTACACCACCCCCGGGTCGGCCCCGCGCGCGGTACCGAGGCGGGCTTGGAGCGCGTCGGGATATCGAGGGGCGCTACGGCTCCGCCGGGACGTCCCGAGCCGCCCAGGGGGGCTTGGGGGGCCCGTTCGAGGCCCCCCAATCTCAACTAGCGGCGCTACCGCGAGATCGTGAGGCGCTCGCGACCGTAGTGGTCCGCGTCCCGCCAGGGCCGCCCCTCGGCGAACCGCGAGGCCCGGAACGGCTGCAGGTCGGCGGTCGACGCGGCCCCGGTGGCGATCCACTCGGCGAGGCAGCGGCCGATCGCGGGGGACGTCTTGAACGACGTGCCAGAGTCGCCCAGCATGCCCCACAGCCCCTCGATGCCCAGCGGGCCGATGATCGGCCGGCCGTCGGGGCTCATCATGATCATCCCGGCCCAGCCGCCGCGCATGGTCGCGCCGGCGAAGCGGGGCCAGCGGGCGGCGAGCGCGGCCCGGCAGCCCGCCACGTACGGCTCGTCGACGCCCTCGTGGAACTTCTCCGGATCGCCGTGGGACACGCCCAGCTCGACGCCGATGAGCGTCGAGGCACGGCCCTCCGGCCGCCACCACGCCTTGTGGATCGCGTCGATCACGGCGGGGTGACGCTGCGTGAAGCCGGCCGGCCAGTGGAAGATCGACACCTGGATGCGGTGGGGCATCAGGCCGTAGTCGAGCCCGAGCGGCCCGAGCAGCGTGGAGGCCCACGCGCCGGCGACGATCACGACCTGCGACGTGGCGATCCGGCCGGCGCTCGTCTCGACGCCGGTCACGCGGCCGCCCTCGGTCAGCACGCGGAGGACCTCGACGCCGGTCTCGATGGTGGCGCCGCGGTTCCGCGCCGCCTCGGCGAACGCGAAGGCCGTGGCGGCCGGGTCGGCGAACCCGGAGTCGGCCTCCCAGGCGGCGGCGCCGACGTCGGCGATCTCGCAGCCGGGCAGGATCTCGCGCACCTCGGCCGGCGTGATGGCGCGCGTGTTGATGCCCAGGCGCTGCTGGCGCTCGACGTTGCGGTGCAGCACGGCGGCGTACTGGGGCCCGACGAGCTGCACGAAGCCGACGCCCTCGAAGCCGCAGTCGCCGCCGACGATCTCGCCGAAGTTGCGGAAGACCCGCAGGCTCTCGTGGGCCAGGCGGGACTCGGTCTCGTTCGTGTAGTGCATCCGCACCAGCGCGCCCGACTTGCCGGTGGCGCCGGCGGCCAGCTCCCGGCGCTCGAGGAGCACGACGTTGCGGACGCCCAGCAGGGTGAGGTGGAAGGCCGTGCTGGTCCCGTTGGCGCCCCCACCGATGACGACGACGTCGGCTGTCCGGGTCATGGTGTCGGAAATTCTAGCACTGCCTTCGGGGGCCGGCGCACTTGACAGGGGCGCGCGCGTGTCGAGAATAGGCGCACTCCCTCGCTGTCGAGATCCCGGGGGGTCTGCCCCCTGCCCGAAAGAGGTGCGTATGAGTCGACTCACGCGACGTGAACTGCTCAAGGGGGCCGCCACGCTGGGCGCGGCCGCCGCGGTGGCGCCCGCGCTGGGCGCGCCCGCCCAGGCCCAGACCACGCAGAAGCGCGAGCTGGTGGTCGCCCAGGGTGGTGACATCTCGAAGTTCGATCCTCACTTCTCGACCTCGTCCAACGACATCCGGATCTCCTTCAACCTGTTCGACAACCTCGTCACCCGCCATCCCGACGGCAAGCTGCATCCTGGCCTCGCCACCGAGTGGAAGCTCTCGGGGCAGACGACGTGGACGTTCAAGATCCGCCAGGGCGTGAAGTGGCACAACGGCGATCCGTTCACCGCCGCCGATGCCAAGTGGAGTCTCGAGCGGACGTGGGACCCCAACGTGAAGACGCGCGTGAGCACCGTCTTCACCACCATCGACAAGGTCGACGCGCCGGACGCGACCACGCTCGTCATCACGACCAAGAAGCCGGACCCGCTGCTGCCGGCGCGGCTGGCCTTCTACGGCGGCCAGATCGTGCCCAAGAAGTACATCGAGTCGGTCAAGGACGACGAGTTCAACGCCAAGCCGGTCGGCACCGGCCCCGTGAAGTTCGTCTCGTGGACGAAGGACGACCGGATCGTGCTGGACGCCAACGTCGACTACTGGGGCGGCAAGCCCGACTTCGATCGGATGGTCGTGCGGGCGGTCCCCGAGATGGCGCCGCGCGTCGCCGGCCTCCTCAAGGGCGAGGTCGACATCATCACGCAGCTGCCACCCGACCAGGGCGATCGGGTCAACGGCAACGCCTCGACGCGGGTGGCGGGCGCCCTCTACGCCGGCCTCTACGTGCTGGCGGTCAACAGCAAGGTGAAGCCGCTCGACAACCCGCTGGTGAAGCAGGCGCTGTCGCTCGCCATCGACCGCGACCTCATCGTGAAGGAGCTCTGGCGCGGCCGCGGCATCGTGCCGAGCGGCCCCATCGCCAAGGGCGACAACCACTTCGACGCCGCGCTGCCGCTCCTCAAGTACGACCCCAAGGAGGCGCGCGAGCGGCTGAAGAAGGCCGGCTACAAGGGCGAGGAGATCGTCATCGAGACGACCTCCGGCTACACCGCCAACGACAAGCCGATGTCGGAGGCGATCCAGGCGATGTGGAAGGACGCCGGCATCAACGCCAAGGTCGAGGTCCTCGAGTACTCGGTCCGCGCGCAGAAGAACCGCGACAAGACCTTCAAGGGGCTGTGGTGGTCGGATCCCACCTCCACGCTCGGTGATCCCGACGGCATGATGTGGCGGCTCCTCGGTCCGGGCGGGCCTCAAGACTACTGGCGCCACGCGCGCTGGGACGAGCTGGGCGAGGCCGCGCGCTTCTCGGTCGACGAGAAGTTCCGGGGCCAGGCGTACAAGGAGATGACCACGATCTTCCTCGAGCACTTCCCGTGGCTGCCGGTCATCCAGCCCTACGAGGACTACGGGCTGCAGAAGCACGTCGACTGGACGCCGAACCCGAACCAGGCGTTCGAGATCCGGCGCTTCAACTTCAAGTTCCGGCGCGCGTAGGAGCGTCACCGGCCGGGGCCCCGCGGCCCCGGCCTCCTCCATGCGCACGCTCCTCACGTTCCTCGGGACCCGGCTGCTCCGCGCGCTCGTCGCCCTCTGGCTCGTCTCCACGGTCGTCTTCGTCGTGATGCGGCTCAGCGGGGACCCGGTGCCGCTGCTGCTGCCGCCCGACGCCCCGCGCAGCGAGTACGAGCGGCTGGCCCGCGAGCTCGGCCTCGACCGGCCGCTGCCGGTGCAGTACGCCGTCTTCATCGGCAACGTCCTGCGCGGCGACTTCGGCCGGTCCTTGCACTTCCGCGAGCCGGCCATGCGCGTGGTCGTCGGCTATCTGCCGGCCACGCTCGAGCTGGGGCTGACCGCCTTCGGGCTCGCGGTGCTCGTCGCGGTGCCGGTCGGGCTGCTGTCGGCCGTGAAGCGCAACTCGCTCCTCGACCAGATCGCGATGGGCCTCGCCCTGGTCGGCCAGTCGGCGCCCACCTTCTTCCTCGGCGTCCTGTTCATCCTGCTGCTCTCGCTCAAGGCGGGCCTGCTCCCCACCTCGGGGCGCGGCGGGTGGGAGCACCTGGTGCTGCCGGCGCTCACGCTCGGCGGCTTCACGATGGCCTCCATCGCGCGCCTCACGCGCTCGTCGATGCTCGAGGTGCTGCGCCAGGACTACGTGCGGACGGCCCGCGCCAAGGGCGTGTCCGAGTGGCTCGTCGTCGCCAAGCACACCTTCCGCAACGCCGCCGTGCCGATCCTGACGATCACCGGGCTGCAGTTCGGCACGCTGCTCGGCGGCGCCGTCGTCACCGAGACCGTCTTCGCGTGGCCGGGGATCGGACGGCTGGCGATCCAGTCGATCTACAACCGCGACTACCCGATCGTGCAGGCCGTCGTCTTCCTCTCGGCCGTGCTCTTCATCGTCCTCAACTTGCTCATCGACGTGGTCTATGGCCTCCTCGATCCCCGCATCCGTCCCCGCTGAGGCCGTCGTCGGGACCGTCGCGGAGCCGCGCGGCGGCGCCGGGGCCCGGCGCACGCGGCGGCTGGTGCTCGCCGGCGGTCTCTTCGTCCTGGCGTTGATCGTCGTCGCCGCCGCCGCGCCGTGGATCGCGCCGCAGGACCCGACCCGGCAATCGCTGCGGGCCCGGCTGAAGGCGCCGACGCTGGAGGCGCCCGACGGCCGGGCGCATCTGCTGGGCACCGACCACCTGGGCCGTGACGTGCTCTCGCGGATGGTGTGGGGCGCCCGGGTTTCGCTGCTGGTCGGCTTCGCGGCCGTGTGTGTCGGCGGCCTGGTCGGCGCCGGGCTCGGGATCCTGGCGGGCTACCGTGGAGGCTGGACCGACACGGTCATCATGACGCTCGCCGACGCCCAGCTCGCGTTCCCCTTCATCCTGCTGGCGATCGGCATCATCGCGGTGCTCGGTCCGTCGTTCCCCACCCTCGTGGTCGTCATCGGGCTCTCGGGCTGGATGAGCTATGCGCGGGTGCTGCGCTCGCAGGTGCTCGTGCTGCGCTCGCGCGAGTTCGTCGACGCCATCCACGCCCTCGGCGGCTCGATGCCGCGGGTGATCGCCCGCCACATCGTCCCGAACGTGCTGTCCTCGCTGGTCGTCATCGCCACGCTCGAGCTGGCCCGCTCGATCGTGCTGGAGGCGACGCTGTCGTTCCTGGGTCTTGGGGTGCAGCCGCCCACACCGTCGTGGGGCGGGATGGTCCAGGAGGGCCGCGAGTACCTCGACAGCGCGTGGTGGATCTCGACGAGCCCCGGCGTCCTGCTGATGCTCACCTCGGTCGCGGTGAGCCGCACCGGCGACTGGCTCCGCGACCTCCTCGACCCCACGCTGCGGGGGGAGTAGCGCACACTATATAGTGCGTGGCGCGCATCGAGGCGGGCGCTCGCACCGCCAGGGCGATGCGCCGGGAAGGAGTGGCAACGGTGGCGGACGGGAAGACGGACGTCCTCGATGCGGCGAACCAGGTCATCGTTCTCGCGTTCGATCTCGTCGACAGCGAGATCGAGCGGATGCCGAATCGTCTCGTCGAGGTGCTCGGCAGCCCGCAGGTCCAGAACTCGATCAAGAAGACCCTGCTCGACTTCGCGAAGGCGAGGATCAAGGCCGGCGTCGACACCACCGCCGTGTCCGACGAGGACGCGCGCCAGCTGCTCGACTCGCTCGGCCGCGGCGTCACGGACGCGGCGGGCCAGCGGTACCGCGACGACATCAAGAAGACCCCCGAGTATCGTGCTCTCGAGCGCAGCGTGACCGCATTCAAGGCGGCGGCGCAGTCCTCGTCGCTCGGCGTCTGGGTCGACAAGAACAAGGGCATCCTGTACGTGGTCGGCGCCGCCCTCGTCGTGGGGACGGCCAGCGCGCTCTACATCACCCGGACCGGCGGGGCCGCCGTGGACCTTGCCCTCGACCCCCTGCGCGGCAAGGACTTCGAGGTCCTGCAAATCGGCACCATCTCCATCAAGGCCGGCGTGTGGGACTTCAAGCCGGACGCCCGGGTCCTCGGCGCGCGCGTCGCGGCGAGCAAGCAGTGGGACAGGCTCTCCGTCGAGCTCAAGCTCGGCGTGCTCGCGCAGGAGACGCGCGTCCAGGAGGTCCAGGGGCAGGCCCTGGTGACGTCGGGGGCGTTCAGCGTCTCCCTCACCGGGGCGGCCAAGCCCCAGGCCTCGCAGGTGAACCTGGGATTGAAGCTCGACTACAGCGGACGCGTGGGCGAGGGCAAGTTCAACATCGGGATCGGGGCGATGTACAAGGACGACCAGCTGAGCGGGACCGTCGGCGCCGGGTACAAGACCGGCGCGCTCAACCTCGGAGTTCAGGGCAACGTGGGTCCCCAGAAGGGCGGTGGCACGCAGTACGCGGGCATGCTGACCCTGAGCGTGGACCTGTAGTTGAAGTGTCTCGCCGCGATCCGGGCCGCAATCCGAACTACGCGAGCACCAGCCTCTCGTGCACGGCGCTGAGGATCTCGTCGACCATGGCGGAGGCCCAGATGTCGAAGAACGGGGAGCCCTGCAGGGCGGCGAACTCCCGCGTGTAGCGGTCGCGCGCCTGCTCCTTCGACTCGCCGGGCCGCGCCGCCTGCATCCGGCCCCGCAGGCGGTCCTTGTGGTACATGGCGGGGTACTCGAGGTAGCGGCAAAGCAGCTGAAAGTCCTTCGTGTAGACGCCGACCGCGGGGAGCGACGCCCACTCGCCGCCGTCCTTGTTGTTCATGAACTCGAGCATGAGGTCCCAGTTGGCGTCGGGCGCGGCGGCCGGGTCGGGGTGTCGCTGCCAGAGGATCCGCTGGCCGTCGCGATTGAAGATGCGCAGGGCCAGCCCGCCCGCCTCGGCCAGACGCGCGAGCATCGGCACGTCGCGCCGGCAGTCGGACGACCAATCCTCGGAGATCACCAGGATGTTCGCGGGCCCGCCGGGCTGGGCGGCGAGCCCCTTGATGGCGGCGGCCTGGGACTCGGTGAGACGCGCCCGCGCGTAGCGGTCGCGGAAGATCGGGCTGTTGTCCTTGCGCGTGGCGGCGATGGACCCCGCGTCGGGATGGTAGCTGCCGAAGGCCTCGCGTGCGAGGTTCTCGGGACTCCCGACGTATTTCAGGTATTCGTCGAAGGTGCGGCCCTTGGCGAAGCGCTGCGCGGTCACGGCACTCGTGGTCATGTCGGGGCTCTCAGCCGCGCTCCATCGGCAGGGACGGGTCGGCCGCCCACTCCGAGAGCGAGGCATCGTAGATGGCGACGTCGTCACGGCCGAGGAGCGTGAGGACGAAGGCGTCGCTGGAGGCCGCGATGCCGCCGCCGCAGTACGTCACGACGTGTTTGGCGTCGAGCGCCCCCACCGCCTGGAACTTGGCGCGGAGCACGTCGGCCGGCAGGTAGGCGTGGGTCGTGGGGTCCAGCAGGTCGCGGGCCGCCACGTTGACGCTACCGGGGATGCGACCGGCCCGGCCGTACGTGTTGCCGCCCGTCCCCCGGTACTGCTCCTCCGACAGCGCGTTCAGCACGCAGGCCTCTCGCTCGCCGAGCGCGGCCAGCACGCCGTGCTTGTCGGTCATCAGATCCGGCCGCGGGCGCGACGTGAACGTGCGCGCCGGCGCGGTGCCGGCGTCGGTGGCGACCGGGCGGCCCTCCAGCGCCCACTTCTTGAAGCCGCCGTTCAGGACGGCGGCGTCGTCGAAGCCGAACGCGCGCAGCATCCACCAGATCCGCGTCGCCCACATCGTGTAGTTGCGGTCGTACAGGACGACCTGCACACCAGGGCCGACGCCCGCGCGCCCCATCGCCTCCGCAAACTGCGCGGCCGGCGGCATCATGAAGCGCAGCGTCGAGGTCCGGTCCGACAGCTCGTCCTGGAGGTCGATGAACCCGGCGCCGGGGATGTGGCCCTCCGACCACTTCGTCCGCCCCGACTCGACCCGGACACCGCCGGGGACGTCGGCCGGCTGGAGGAACACCGTGCACTCGAGGACCCGGAGGCCCGGATCCCCGAGGTGCTCGGCCAGCCACGCGGTCTCGACGAGGTGCTGCGGCCGCGCGAAGGCCATGCCCTACGCGCAGGCCAGGGCGTACACGTCCTGCACGCCCTCGGGCAGCCGCGACTCGCGCCAGGTCTGGCCGCCGTCCTGCGTGCCGAACACCTGCGCGCACCGGGAGACGCCGTAGATCTGCTGGGGATCCCTCGGGTGCAGCGCCAGCGCCATCATCGTGGCGTCGGCCTTGACGCCGTGGTCGATGCGCGACCAGGTGGCGCCGAGGTCGGTGCTGCGGTAGAGCGAGCCGTCGCGGCTGCGGGCGGCGGGGCTGAGCGCGGCGACGAGCGTGCGCGGGTCGTGGGGCGACACGCGGATGTCGCGCCCGTAGGTGAGCTTCGAGAAGCGGCCGATCTTCATGTCGCGCCAGGTCTGGCCCCGATCGTCGCTCTGGAACAGGCCCATGCGCACGGCGAGGAAGACGCTGCTCGGGGCCGCGCTGCTCACGGCGAGCGCGTGGGCGTCGAGCATGCCCTCGGCCTCGCTGTCGCTCTGGATCATGCTCTTGAGGTTGATGTCGTCGGCCGCCAGCTGGACGAGGTCGGCGCTGCCGTCCGACCACGTCTCGCCACCGTCGAGGCTGCGCATGGTGCCGCCGACTTCCAGCGCCGCGTGGATCTGGTCGGGCGAGCCGGGCACGACGCCGATGCGCATGACGCGGCACGCGAACGACATCTTCAGCTTCTCCGGCTGCACTGCCTTGGGCAGTCGCCGCCAGGTGTCGCCGCCGTCCTCGCTGCGGAAGACGCCGACGGGCGATGTCCCGGCGTAGATCACGCGGGGCTGGCTCGGGTGCACGGTGATCGACCACACCTGCAGATCGCGCGGGAAGTCCGGACGCTTGAAGGTGTCGCCCCCGTCGTCGCTCCGGTACGGCCCGTCCTGGGTGCCGACGAAGATCACCCGCGGGTCGCCGGGATGGATGGTGACGGCCTGGATCATCGGGGGATCGGGGAGGCCCTTGGTCAGGCGCTCCCAGCGGTCGTCGCCGACCCGCTGCCGGAAGAGCCCGCCGAGCGTTCCGCCCGTCAACTGCGCAGCACCGACGAAGACGTGGGAGATGTCTGCAGTGGCCATCGCCTTACCCTCGCTGATCGGGTGAGCCTGATCGTCCGGTGGCCCAGAGGATAACAGGTACGCATAATACGGCGCAGGCAGCCCTCAGGAGGACTCGTCATGCGCATCGGATTTATCGGGCTCGGGAACATGGGCGGTCCGATGGCCCTCAACCTCATCAAGGCCGGCCACACACTGATCGTCCACGACGTCCGGCGCGAGGCCGCCGCGCCGCACCTCGGGGAGGGGGCGAAGTGGGCCGACGGCGCCCAGGCGCTGGCCCGCGAGAGCGAGCTCATCCTGACCTCCCTGCCCGGCCCGCGGGACGTCGAGGCCGTCGCGCTCGGCCCCGGCGGCATCATCCACGGGGCCGTGGCCGGGACGATCTACGCCGACCTGTCGACCGGGTCGCCCACCGTGATGCGGAGGATCCACGCCGCCTTCAAGGAGAAGGGCGTGCACGTGCTCGACGCCCCCGTGTCCGGCGGCGTGTGGGGCGCGCAGCGAGGGACTCTGCAGGTGATGGTCGGCGGCGACGAGGCCACCTACAACGAGGTCAAGGACGTGCTGAAGGCCGTCGGCGACAAGGTCGGCTACATGGGCGCGATCGGCTCTGGCACGATCGCCAAGCTCGTCCACAACATGATCTCGATCGCCGCTCGCAGCCTGGTCGCCGAGGGGTTCACTCTCGGCGTGAAGGCGGGGGTCAAGCCGGAGGCGCTACTGGAGGCGGTCCGCGGCGCCTCGTTCGGTCAGGGGCTGATGCTCTCGCAGATGCTCCCGAACGTGATCTTCAAGGGCAACTTCGACACCGTCCGCTTCGCGCTCCGACTGGCCCGCAAGGACATCGGCCTCGCCATGGACCTCGCCCGCGAGTACGACGTGCCGATGCCGATGGCCGCCGTCGCCGAGCAGATCATGATGGAGGCGCTCGCGCGGGGCTGGGGCGACAAGGACTCGACGTCGCCGTGGATGCTGCAGGAAGAGGCGGCGGGCGTCGTCGTGAGGGAGACGCGATGACGCCCGGCTGCCTCGACGGCGTTCGCGTCCTCGAGCTAGCGCGCTTCCAGGCGGGACCGCGCGGCGGCATGCTGCTGTCGGACCTCGGCGCCGAGGTCATCAAGATCGAGCCGCCCGGCGGCGAGGAGACGCGCCGCCATCCGCCCATGGTGCGCGGCCAGAGCGTCTACTTCTCCGTCTACAACCGCGGCAAGAAGAGCCTCTGCCTCGACCTCCGCAGCGCCAAGGGCAAGGAGCTCTTCGCCGCGCTGGTGCCGAAGGCCGACATCGTGCTGGAGAACTTCCGGCCCGGCGTGATGGCCGCGATGGGCTTCGCCTACGAGCAGCTCCGCACCTTGCACCCCGGCATCATCCTCGTGTCGGTGTCGGGGTTCGGCCAGTACGGGCCGTACCGCGACCGGCCGGCCTTCGACTCCCTCGGCCAGGCCATGGGCGGCCTCATGTCGCTCACCGGCCAGACCGAGGGCCATCCGGTCGGCACCGCGTCGTCGGTGGTCGACCGCTACACCGCGCTGCACGCGACCATCGGCGCGCTCGCCGCGCTCCGCCATCGCGAGCGGACCGGCGAGGGCCAGCTCGTGGACGTCTGCCTGCTCGACTCCGCGCTCACGATGGTCGAGATCCCGACGTCCTACTACCTGGCGACCGGCGCCGAGGGCGGCGAGGGCGGCCGCCCGCCGTACCGCACCCGCGACGGCTGGGTCGTCATCGCCGCCGCCGGCCGCGAGATGGCTGCACGGCTCATGAAGATCGTCGGCGGCCCCGCCGACGACACGCCGTTGGCCGGCAGCGCTCCCGGCGGCGATCGTCGCGTGAAGATCGAGGCGTGGTGCTCGGCGCACACGACGGACGAGGTCTGCGCGGCCCTGCACGAGGCCGGGATTCCCGCCGCGCCGGTGCGCACGATCCCCGAGGTCGCCAAGGACCGGCACCTGTGGGAGCGCGAGATGCTCGTCAAGATGGAGGACGCGGTCGCCGGTGAGATGTACCTGCCGGGCGCGACGGTGAAGCTCTCGAAGACGCCGGCCCGCGTGGGACCGGTCCCGACCCCGGGCCAGCACACCGACGAGGTGCTGGGCCGCCTGCTGGGCTACGACGGCGCCACGCTCGCGGCCCTGCGAGGCACCGGGGCCATCGCCTGATGCCCCGCCTGATCGGAGCGCCGATCGTGGTCGAGGCCGCGGGCACCAAGCCCAAGCTGATCGAGGAGTTCGTCGGCCGGCCGAGCACCGGCACGACCGCGGTCAGCGTCGCCCGGATGCGGTCGCCGTCCGGGTGGGAGGAGCCGGGCCAGCGGCCGGAGTTCCAGGAGATCACCGTCGTGCTCAAGGGCAGCCTCCGCGTCGCGTTCGAGGGCGGGCAGCTCGACGTCGGGGCCGGGCAGGCGGTCATCACGGCGCCGGGCGAGTGGGTGCGCTACAGCACGCCGCACCCCGACGGCGCGGAGTACGTCGCCATCTGCCTGCCCGCGTTCTCACCCCCGACGGTTCACCGGGACGCCTGAGCGGCGCCCCAAGGGAGACGACATGTCGATCCGACTCGTGGTCACGATCACGGCGGCGCCGGGCAAGGGCGCCGAGCTGGCGAAGGCGTACGAGGCACGCTGCGCGGAGTGCCTGAAGGAGCCCGGCTGCGAGCAGTTCGAGATCTTCCAGGGCGTGGCCAACCCCGACCGCCTCACCCTGCTGGAGCGCTGGGTCGACCAGGCCGCGCTCGACGTGCACGCCAAGCTGAACAGCACGCGGCCGCCTCTGCGGCCGGAGCTGCGCGCCGGGGCCGGCGAGCGCGAGGACTACGAGTACAACCGCACGCGCTGAGCGGCGGTCGCCGATGGACGGGGCGTGGGAGCGCGCGGCACGAGGAGGCGACGTCGAGGCGGTGCGCCGGCTCCTGCGCGCCGGCGCCGACGTCGACGCGCGGGATCGGTACGGCCAGACCGCGGCGATGCTGGCCGCGCACCACGGGCACCGTGAGATCGTCGAGCTGCTCGTCGAGGCCGGCGCCGATCTGAACGTCGCCGCCAAGTACAACCTCACCGCGCTGATGCTCGCGATCGTGGCGGGACACGCCGCGGTCGCGGGCGCCCTGATCCGCGGCGGCGCCGATCTCAGGGTCCGCGGAGCGGGCGCCCCGGATTTCGCCGGCAAGACGGCGTACGATCTCGCCGTGGCGCGGGAGATGCGGGAGCTGTATCCGCAGTTCGAGGCCCGCAACACCTGACGGGGCGGTCGAGCCCCCGCGGGGACGGCGATGGTCACGGCCGAGCGGTTCGCGAGCGGCATGACGTTCGACGAGTACGTGGCGTACGTCGGCACGCCCGAGAATCTCGCGCGCGAGGCCGGCTGGTGGCTCGGGCCTCGGCGCCACGATTTCAGCGGGCTGCTCCGTGACCGCTACGCACGCGCCCGCCTCACCGAGGCCCAGATCGACGCGGTCCGGTGGCTCGCGGCCCAGCCGAACGGCCCGGCACGGATCCTGGTCATCGCGGAGGAGTGGTCGTCCGATTGCCGGCGTGACGTGCCGATGCTGGCCCGACTGGCCGAGGCCGGTCGTCTCGAGCTGCGGATCTTCGCCCGCGACGGCCGTACGCTCGGCCGGGGTCACCGGGCCGACCCCGGTGAGTCGCCGAACGCCGATCTCGTGAACGCGTTCCTCAACGAAAAGGACGGGCAGACGTGGCAATCGGTCCCGGTCGTGGCCTTCCTCGCGCGAGACTTCGAGTGCCTGTACCACTACATCGAGTTCCCGGCGATCTATCGGAAGGAGCGCCTGTACACGGCCATGCAGGTGGCGCACCCGGGCGAATCGAAGGATCAGGCCTGGGATCGCTTCATGCGTGACTGGAGGGCGCTCCAGGAGTCGCCCTTCTATTCGCTCTGGGCGTCGGCGGCGATAGACGAGATGCTCTCCGCGCTCCACGAGCGGATCGTCGTGGGCCCGCCGGCACCCGTCACCCACGAAACCAGGAGGTCACCGTGAGACTCGTCGCGAACGTCCTGACGGCCCTCGTCGCCCTGGCGCACGTGGGCATCCTCGTGCTCGAGATGTTCTTCTGGGACCACCCGGTGGGACGCAGGATCTTCTCGATGACGCCGGAGGTCTCGGCGGCGTCGGCCGTGCTCGCGAAGAACCAGGGCCTCTACAACGGCTTCCTGGCCGCGCTGCTGATCTGGGGCCTCGCCGCCGGACGCCGCGACGTGAAGGTCTTCGGCCTCGCGTGCGTGGTCGTTGCCGGCGTCTTCGGCGCCGTCACCGCCAAGCCGTCGATCCTGTTCACCCAGGCCCTGCCGGGGCTGATCGCCCTGGTGGCCGTCCTCGCCGCGTCCCGCGCGCCCTACGCCTCCATCCGGTAGAAGCCGAGCGCGCGGAGCAGCGGCACGTCCTGCACCGAGTAGAGGATGGCCGGCGTGTCGCCGGGGTTGGCGTGGGCGTGCGGCGCCCGGGGCGGCACCGCGAAGAAGTCGCCCGGGCCCCACTCGTAGCGCACGCCGTCGATCTCGCTGAAGCCGGCGCCCTCGACCACGTGGTAGATCGCGCTCGACGTCTCCCGGTGGGCCCGCGTGCGGACGCCCGGGCGGAGCATCTGGAGGTAGCACCCGAGCGCCGGGACCACCGGCCCGCCCGTGGCCGGGTCGCGATATTCGAGGATGGCGTCGTCGAACGGGTCCGGCTCGCCGGCCGCGCGACGCTGCAGCTCGGCGTACGCCGTCTCCCAGCGATAGTGCAGGTGGCGCGCCGGGGGGCCGGTGCGGATCGGCTGGGTCTCGCCCTCGTAGGGGTCCATCGCCAGGTTCTCGAGGTAGCGCACGACCGGGGAGTCGAGGGCGTCCGTCCAGATGACGGGGCCGCGGCCCTCGTTGCCGTGGTCGTGCCACGTCATGCTCGGCGTGATGACGAGGTCGCCGCGACGCATGACGAACTTGTCGCCCTCGATCGTCGTGTAGGCGCCCTCGCCGTGCAGCATGAAGCGGATGGCGTTGGGCGTGTGCCGGTGCGCGGGCGCGACCTCGCCCGGCAGCAGATACTGCACGGCGATGGAGATCGTGTGGCCGGCGGTGCGCTCCGGCACGCCGGGATTGTCGAGACGCAGGATGCGGCGCTCGGCGCCACGGCCCGGCGCCATGAACTCGGGGCTGCGGTGGATCAGCGGCTCGATCTCCCGCCACCGCCACAGGCCGGCCCGCATCGCCGAGGCCTTGGGCCTGATCAGCGGGCCGGGCTCGAGCCACGGCGCGTCGAGGCCGGCGGCGGAGAGACTGGCCACGAAGTGCTCGCGGGCGGACCGGACGGCGGTCGTCTGCACGCTCATCGCCGGATCTCCTCCTGCTACTGCAGCAGGCGTGTCAGCTCGTCGGGCTGGCTCAGCATCGGATAGTGGCCCGTGTCCATCTCGGCGTACGGCGCCTTGAGCCGCTCGGCCGTGCGCCGCTGGTGCGCCTCGGGCGGGTTGGCGGCGCGACGGCACCGGATGACGCTGGCCTTCCAGGACCGGTCCCAGAAGTCCTTCAGCTCCATGGGCGCGTCCATCGCCGCGATCGGGTGCAGGGTGTAGCGCGCGAGCGCCCACGCCCGCAGGGCCGGCTCCAGGTCGGAGAACATCCGGCCCTCGGCGTCCTCGCGGGTCGGGCCGGTGGCGAGCTCGGTCTTCATCGGCGCCGGCCGCTTGACGATGTCGGCGATGCGCTCGCCGGGCAGCAGCGCCAGCGCGTCGACGAAGACGAGCCGGGCGATGCGGTCGGCGGCGAGCTCGGCGGTGCGGCTAATGACCATGCCGCCCGAGCTCGTGCCCACCAGGACGATGTCCTTCAGGTCCTCGTAGAAGAGCAGGTCGGCGACCTCCTGGGCGTGCGTCCCCACCGTGATGCCCGGGCGGAGCTGATGCTTGCGCTCGGCGCAGCCGTCGAGCGTCGGCGCGTGCACGACGTGGCCGGCGGCGCGCAGGCGCTCGACGACCGGCTTCCAGATCCAGCCGCCCTGGTACGCTCCGTGGATCAGCACGTAGGTCGACATCGGCTCACGCTCCTCCCTTCACGATCACCCCGGCGAGCTTCTCGAGCACCTTGACCACGGCCGAGCCGTCCTCCTTGTTGAGGCCGGCGGCCCGCGCCATCTGGTAGACCTGCTGGCTCACGTTGGCGAGCAGCACGGGGACGCCGAGCTGCTTGGCGAACTGCGTCTCCAGCTCCTGATCCTTGAACGAGATGTCGACGGTGCCGCCCGGCGCGAAGTCGCGCTTCAGGATGCGCGGCACCCGCGTCTCGAAGGCGAAGCTGGTGCCGGTGCTCACCCGGACGACGTCGTAGATCGTCTGCGGGTCGAGCCCGGCCTTCACGCCGAGCACCAGCGCCTCGGCCACGGCGACCGTGCCGACCTGGACCAGCATGTTGTTGACGAGCTTCATGGCCAGGCCCTGGCCGAGGCCGCCAACGTGGAAGACGTTCCGGCCCATCGCCCGGAAGAGGTCGTCGCAGGCCTTCACGGTGTCGGCGGGGCCTCCACAGATGATCGACAGCTCCCCGGAGGCCGCGCGCTCGGTCCCGCCGCTCACGGGGGCGTCGACCATGGCGATGCCCTTGGCCGCGAGCTGCTCGCCGAGCCGCCGGGCGGCGAGCGGGTCGATCGTGCTCATGCAGGCCACGACGTGGCCGGGCTTCGCCCGCTGGACGATGCCGCGCTCGCCGGCAATGACGGCCTCGGCCTGCGCGGTCGTCTCCACCATGACGATGGTGCGGCCCACCGCCGCGGCGACGGCATCCGCGGCGTCGGCCACGGCGGCGCCCTGGGCGCGCAGCGCCTCGGCCTTGGCCGGGTCGACGTCGTGCGCGACCAGCAGGAACCCCTTCTTGATGAGGTTGAGGGCCATCGGCCCGCCCATGGCGCCGAGCCCGATGAAGCCTACGGTATCTGGCATGAGTGTCTCCTTACCTCCGACAGCATCCTACGCGCTCGGGATCCATGGCCAGTACTTGGCGATCGCGCCGGCGTCCACCCGGAGGTCGAATCCCGTGACCATCTCCGCGTCGTCGGAGGCGAGGAACACGGCGGCCTTGGCGTAGTGGCGGGGGCTCGGGAGCTGCCCGGTCGGCACCATCTTCTGGAAGTCGAGCAGCCGCCCGCGCCGCTCCGGACGCGGCCGGCCCCACGCCACCGCGCGCTCGACGCCTTCCTCCGCGTCGGTGGCGGTCGGGGTGAGGCTGTTCACGCGGATGCCGTGCTTGGCGAGATCCATCGCGGCCGCCCGCGTGAAGTTGAGCAGGCCGCTCTTGCTCGTGCAGTAGCCGATGTTCCCGGCCTGGCCCTGGTGCCCCGCGGTGGACACGATCACGATGATGCTGCCGCGGGTCCCTCGCTCGACCATCAGCCGCGCCACGTGCTTGGTGCACAGAAACGTCCCCGTGAGGTTGACGGCGAGCTGGCGGTTCCAGCGGTCGAGCGGCATCTCGAGCACCGAGAGACCGCCGAGGATGCCGGCGTTGTTGACCAGGACGTCGACGCCACCCCACGCCTCGCGCACGCGGGCGACCATCGCCTGCACCTGCGCCTCGTCGGTGAGATCGCACGTCAGCCCGAGGGCCTGGCCGCCGCGGCCCGTGATCCAGCCCGCGCACTGCTCGGCGTTCTCGGCGAGCACGTCGACGCAGGCGACGCG
>Ga0075421_100000507_pt1 | contig 40895 bp, 28 predicted proteins | sample SoiMetdeltSBSDD5_FD_75292 | JGI IMG/M metagenome (GOLD analysis project Ga0075421, IMG submission 75292) | Bulk soil microbial communities from a Populus tree surrounding site in Tennessee, USA - Soil MetaG P. deltoides SBSDD5 | ecosystem: Environmental > Terrestrial > Soil > Tree plantation... | reverse complement strand
GCCGAGAGTATACGACTCGCCAATTGACCTGGAGCCGCTACGCGGACTCGGTCTTGGATATCTTCGAGGGTGCCTTGGCTCATCCGCTGGTCAGCCCAGACAGCCGCTCAGGCCGCCGTCCCCGGCGACCCATTACCCGCGCCGAGGACGGCACGGCGAGCACAAGTGAAGGAATCCGCGCATGAAGCTGGCGCTGTTTCATCTAGGATTCTTCTATTCCGGCGGCGGCGAGAAGTTGGTGCTGGAGGAAATGCGCGGCCTGCGCGCGTTGGGACATCACGTGGATTGCTTTGCGCCTTACGTGGATCGTGAAGGGTGTTTCCCGGATATTCCGGAGATGGCGGAAATTCAGCCGTTGCTGCCGCCGCCGCCACGCTGGCTCCCCATGAAAGACCCCCTCTGGGTCACGTTCACCTGTTTGTTGATTCCGTTCCTGGCCGCGCGCTTCCGGTCTTATGATGTTTTTCTAGGAGCGAACCAACCCGGCCCGTGGTTAGCCTTCGTGCTAGGCCAACTCTTGAACAAACCCTATATCATCTATTTGGCGCAACCTATGCGCCTGCTCCATCCTCGTCGCGTAGATTTAGAAAACGGCTTACGGATTCGGGAAGGCGACCATCGCTTCTTGATGGCATTGACGCACACCGCCGGATGGCTCATCGGCTGGGCGGACAGACTCAGCGTGCGCCAGGCACAGGTGGTGCTGACGAATGGCGAACATGTCAGCCATTGGATTCGCCAGGTCTACGGAGTGGACAACCGCATCTGCGCCGCCGGGTGTCATCCTCTGCCTCCCAAAGAACTGGATTACGCACGTCGTTGGCAGGGAGAACTACTACTCACTCGTCACATCATCCGCAAACCGTATATTCTGCTCACCAACCGGCACTCGCCGATGAAACACTTTGAGTATGCCATCCAGGCCCTCCAAGTTCTCCACCTCGAAGCGCCGGAGGTCTCACTCGTCATTACCGGCCAGGAGACGGAATATACAACGTACCTTCGGCATCTAGTCATTAAATGGGGATTGGAGAACTCCGTGAACTTTGTTGGCCTGGTCACCGAGCAGGAGTTAAGCCAGCTCTATCGCGAGGCCGCGGTGTATGTCTATCCTTCGCCCGAAGAAGATTTTGGGATGGGGATTGTGGAAGCAATGGCAACCGGCGTTCCCGTCGTCGCCTGGAACAACGGCGGCCCCACCGGAACCGTGAAGAACAACGAAACTGGATTCCTGATCGAGCCTTACGACACGGACGACTTTGCGGCCAAGCTATTGCGTCTGGTGCGTGAGCCGGCGCTGGCCGAGCGCCTGGGCCGGGCCGGCCATCGCCGCGCGCACGAATTATTTTCTTATGAACGCCACCATCAAACCCTGGCCGAGACGCTGGCCGAGGCCATCCGCGAGTACCGCCCCGCCTCCCAATCCCATCAACGGATGAAACAGATAGAACGGATTTGGGAGTGAAATTCCCGGAAGCATCATCTGTTTCATCTCATTGATCCGTTGCATCTGTTCCATCCGTTGACTCTATGCCTCGCTCCCTGGATCGCCTCGGTAAAATTCTGCACCTGATCGCCTCGAGCGCGATCATCTTCGCCCTGGCGTACTTCCTGGGCTATACGCTATTGAACGGACCACTCCGAGGGAGCGACAGCGCGCTGCACTTGGGCTATGCGCGCTGGCTGGACACCTTCTTGCCTCGCGTGCCCCATTGGTATCCACTGCAGGGTGGCGGTCAATCGCTCCTGCACGGTTACCCCCTGCTGGCGCATCTCCTGCTCATCGGCGTACAGCATCTCAGTGGTCTCTCACTCTTACAAGCCTTCCGGCTCATCAGCTTCGCCGCCTTCCCGCTCTCCGCGTTGGGAATCTACTTCTACGGCTGGATCGTCTTCCGCAACCAGACGGTGGGATTAATCGCCTCAATCTTCTATCTCGCCGCGCCCATCACGTGGACGTGGATGTACGACTGGGGATTTTTTCCTCAGCACGTAGCGTTCGTGTTTCTGACTCCAGCCCTGATCGCCTTCGATCAAACGTTGTCCCATCTGACGAACCAGTCGCCGAGCCGCCTAAAATGGATCTGGTTTGCCGGATTGGTCAGTCTGGTGGTGCTCGCCACCTTCACGCATATGCTGGTGGCTACGGCGATTGCAGCGGCGATGGGGTTATATACCTTGTTCGCGGCGCTCGTTGGCCCTGACCGCTCAACCACCCTACGCCGGGGGCTCACCCTCACCGTGCTTACCGGACTGGTCGTTGGCGGGTTGGCCGCTTTCTATCTCGTGCCATTCTATGCGTATGGGCAGGTCGCGAATCGGGAGGGCCTCAACACCCCGGCGCCTCATCAATTACACCGGCTGCCCCCACTCGAGTTCTTCGGCCTGCATCCTATCAATCCGCAAGAAATTCTCACGCGGATGCAATTCCCGCTGGCCGTCACGCTCTTCGCCATCCTCGGCATTGTATTGGCGTTCATTTACACCCGGAAAAATTTAGCGGAATCGCGGAAAGCCCTGATTTGGATGTTGATCGGAATCGCAGCGACGATTTACGCTCTCACGCCTGAACTGGTGGAACTCGTGCTCAAAGTTTCGCCGTTTCTGATGTTCCTGATTAACTTCCGCAGCCTGCTGCTTTTGGTGATGGTGCTGCTACCGGTCATCGCCGCCTATGGCGTTTGGAGTCTGGCGCACGCCATCTTTCATCCGGCTGAAATCTTGGGCCTATTCCAGACTGAGTCAGAGATGTCACCTGCCCCACCCCGCTTTCCCTGGCGTCCTGCTTTGGTGTCGCTGCTTTCTCTGCTGATCGCCGCGGGCAGCCTCGGCTGGCTCTGGAACTTCACCGCCAAAGAACCGTGGTTAGTCGCTTATGGTCCGCTCTCCAAAGGAATCAATCTCCGTGACCTTTGGCATCGTCGAGCCGACGATCCCTGTGACCTGCCGGATAGCAACGTGGTCCGATCCCAATTCTGCGCTGTGCTGCCGGCGCGAACGCAACTCAATATCGAAGAATTCAAACTAGCCTGTGCCCAACTGCAAGCCCAAGGCGTAACCCAGCCTACTCTTTGTCAGACCTCTGCTCCCACCGAAGCGTTGGTGATCGAATTTCTTCAAGACTGCCAGGCCGCCACAGATTTCAACGGGACATGGCTACCCTGCCGCGCTCGACGCGAATCGGTGCTCGCGCAACTGAATTTTAAAAATTGGCCGGCCTTCGCCCTGAACGATCAAGACCCCGACCTGGCCTACTCTCAACATCTCGCCGAGGCACTGCCGCCTAGGGCCGGTTTGCGGATTGACATCTCCCCTTACCTGGGGCGTCTGGCGACCGACTTGAGTGGCTTCGCGCAAGCCTCTCAAATCAATTCCTACGCCTTCCAAATTAATCTGGTTCATGCCATGTGGGGCTATCAGCAAAATGTGTTTTACTCACATGAGGAGCCGGGCCAGGAGTATGGGACTCCCCAGTCGTTGAATGAACTCGCTCAATGGTTTGGAACAGAATACGTTTTTCTGAATCCCGCTCAAGACCCGTTAGAGATTTACCAGGCAGCCGGTTGGCAGCTGGTCTTGCAGGAAGTGGCCTTCAAAAACCCGATCGAACTTTGGCGTTATCCCTCTCAGCTTGATCTCGCCACTCTAACCACGCGGCCGGCGGTTCTCGTCATCGGCAAACAAAAAACGAATGCCTACATGAATATCTTCCGTTTGGCAAACAATGGCATCCTCCCTTACTCAAAAGCGCTCATCGTGGAAGGCCGGCCGGAGGTGGATCAATACACACTGGACGAGCTTAAGCCGTTTGCCGCGTTGGTCTTATATGGGTACGACTACAAAAACAGCCATCAAGCCTGGGACACCCTCGCTGCCTACGTCCAGCAAGGCGGCAGTCTCTTCGTGGATACGGGTTGGGAATTCCAAGTCCCCGAATGGGAATTTGCTCAAGCCCCGGAAGTCTTGCCGGTTGAACGACTCACCTGGACGAATTACGGCATGACCGACGACTATCGCCTATCCGCGCCAGAGATCGCGGGCGAACTCAATCCGGATTTATTCCCGCCGTTGATTTGGGAGGGCCAGCCGTGGAGCGTGTCTGGAGCGCAACCGGAGGATGTGCGTGAATGGGGCCAAGTTGTTTTGAGCGCTGCCGATCGTCCGTTGATCGTCGGTGGAAATTATGGAAGTGGGCGAGTCATCTGGTCCGGGATGAATCTGATTGCTCACGCAACGTCCGCGACTTCCGGTAAGCAAAACGCCGAGGAACTCCATTTAGTAAGCAATTTGCTCAATTGGCTGATTAAGGAGAAAAGCGGTGCAGAATTGACCTCACCCGTGGTAATACGGAATGATCCAGATCGAGTAGACTTCGCATTCCACACCGCACCCGGCCAAACGACCTGGCTTTACTGGCGTGAGGCGTACTATCCTGATTGGCACGCTTCTCTGAAGGATGAACAGGAACAACAATCGCTTCCCATTTATCGCGCGGGGCCGGGATTTATGCTGATGCCGCTTCAAACAGCTTCAACAGCCGCTTCGGTGAAACTTATGTGGGAGCCCTCACCTAGCGAAAAAGCAGCGACCATTCTATCCGGGTTGAGCCTGCTCTTGTTCCTGGCGCTGCTGGTAGACGGAGCGCTATTCAGCGGGCGAGGCGTCGCAACGGTTAAGCAAACGCTTGCCGCCCGGCGACGGCCCAAGCCCGCTCCGCGAAAAATCGTCGTGCCCCAGTGGCCGGAACAGCCGCCGCTGGAATTAGATGATGAAGAAGAGGATTGAGGGCACCGGTGCGCCGCACTTCTAAAGTGTGGCGCACCGGTGGCCCCAGCTAATGGAAAATAAGCTACTCACCCGCCGTCAGGTTGGCCTGCTGATTGCTCAAACACTCCTGGGAGCCATCCTCCTGTGGATTTGGCTGCGAGCAGTTAACCTGCAAGCCGTCGGTCAGATTCTCAGCCAAGCCAACCGGGGGTTCGTGCTGGCCGCCGCCGGCTTATTGGCCAGCAACGGCCTGCTGCGCGCGGGGCGCTGGCGACGCGTGCTTCGTCCGATTGTGACTCTCCCGCTGTGGGAACTGTGGATGATCAACGCCGCGTCGAGCTTAATTAACTTCGTCGTTCCCTTACGCACCACCGAAATTGCGAAGAGTCTGCTTCTGAAATATCGCCGGCAAGTGCCGGTGGCGGCCTCGCTGCCCACAGTCGCCATTGACCGGGCTTTCGATTTAGTCGCCGTGCTGACGCTTGGAATCGTGGGAGGGCTGGTGGGCGTTCATCTAAGCAACCGCCTGGCGTTGGTGATTCTGGCGGGCGGCGGGTTGCTCGTGAGTTTCATCGTCTTGATCGGTTTGACGCTGTGGAGCCGAGGCAGCCTTTTGGCGCTCCTCACCCGGCTTTTACCCAAACAATTAAATGAGACGTTGCGGCAGCGGATCCTCACGGTGGGTGAGTCATTTCTCCGCGGTCTGGCGACGGCCGCGCAGCGCCCCCGCGATTTAGCGCTGATGTTGGGACTCTCTCTGGTGGCGATCCTAAACGATGCCTTGGGCCTGTACTTGCTTTTCTTATCCTTGAATATCCGCGTGAACTTCGCCGTGGTGGCCACCGGCTTTGGACTGCTCACACTTAGCTTCATCGTCCCCGGCGCGCCGGGCTACATTGGCAGCACGGAAGCCTTTGGCTTATTGATCTTCGTCACACTGGGAATCGAAAAAGACTTGGCCGCTGGCGTCGTGCTGCTAAACCACGCACTGACCAGCAGCCTGTTTGTCGGTCTAGGATTAATTAGCTTGTGGGCTTTGCGCTTACCACCAAAAGAAAGTTCAGACCCTAAAGGTCTTACAAAACATACTCAGAGCGTACCGAAGCGCGAGAGAGACCTTTAGGGTCTCTGTAAACCTCACACCCCTGGACTCAGCATCGTCAATTGGCCGCGCAGCCGATCAATAATCGCCTGGGTACCCGGCTCCGGCCCGACGCGCGCGAGTTCATATTTCTTGAACGCTAACTCCCCGCACAAATCGTAAAAGTTCGAGGACCTCCCCCAGCGTCCCCCAAACAGCGCCGATAAGCGCGCCGCCATTTGCCCGGTGATCGAACACGCCACCTGATATTGCTGCGCCGAGAGATGGCCGAGGTCTATTTCTTCGCGCAAATGCCGGCGCATGATCTGTCCCTCGCGGTAGACCAGATAGAGGATAAAAATAAACATCCCCGCGAAGCCCGCCCAATCGAGCAGGCTGCCCAGGAGGCAAATCAATGTCACTCCGAGGCTGCTCAACAAATTATGAAAGGCATGCAGGAAAACAGCCGTGCCAAATCCGAGGACGGGGGCAATGAAACGAATGAGCCCTTTATTCAAACGCGCCACCGCGAAACCGATCCCGGTGAAGGACGTGAGCATCGCGTGCAGGAAAGCAATGACGATCACACGGATAAGCGCAACGCCGAGCAGCCCCTCGAAACCCGCCTCAGTAAAACCGTAAAAGAAAATGTAATTAACGTTCTCCGCCGCCGCGAACCCGAACCCGACCAGGCTGCCGTAGATGATTCCATCCAGAATAGAATCAAATTCCTGGTAGAAATAGACAAAGACGGCGAACACCGCCAGCCCTTTCACCGTTTCCTCGACCAATGGCGCTGAGAGCACCGCCGAGCCAATACTGGCGATCCCTTCACTGCCGGTCGCTACGAAAAGACTGAGGCCAAAGAGGGTGTTCAAGATCAAGGCCGAACCCGCCGACACAATCATCCCCCACATAAAGACGCTGAACAGGAGCAGGGGCGGCTCTTTCTCGTAACGGTCGAAGAATGTCAGCAGCACCGCGTACAGCGTCATCGGGCCGATGCCTAAGATAGTGGATAACCCAATCCCGAGGAATAGCGCCATGTTAGCCTCCTAAAGGATTAAAGATTGGGACGCGGATATACGCAGACCTTCGGCGCTGATTTTTTAAATCTGCGAAAATCTGCGTTCATCTGCGTCCTTATTTTCTCTACTGAGGTCCAATAAACCGTTTGACTTTCTTCCAGATTCTAGCGAACGTTGAAGTGAAATGAATCAGCGGCGATGAAAGCCGCGTCGCGGATTCGGCGCGAGCGAGTGCGGCGACGAACTCCGCGCCCGAAGTGGGAGCCTGCGGAACCCGCAGGACCGCGACACCGAACTCCGAGTGCCAGTGCGCGTCCGAACCGACGGTGCCGAGTTTAGCATTCTTCCGCGCAAAAGCCAGCGCGCGGTCGTTGTCTTCCGAGTAAATACAGCGCGAGTTAAAAACTTCAATCGCATCCACCAGCGGCAGGATGGCGGCCAGGTCAGCTTCCCGCCACGCGCCGTGTCGCAAGCGGTCAAAGGGATGAGAGACACTGATCGCCGCGCCTTGCGCGCGCAGGCGATTAATTGTTTCCACCGGCGACAGGCCACGGGGAATTTCTTCCTTGACGAAGTACGCCAAGAGCTCGCCCTGCGTGGTCATGATCTCCTCGCCCACAATTACGAGATCGGGCGCTAGCGCGTGCATTTCCAGCGCGCCGCGAATGGTGTTGTGATCCGTGACAGCTAACCGGTCAATGCCCTTCTGCCGACAAGTGCGGACGATGTCTGCCGGGCGCATGATGCAATCCGAGGAAGCGTGCGTGTGAGAGTGGAGCTCTAGAGTATACATGGGCTAATAGCGGATGGCAGGTGGCAAGTGGAAAGTGGAAAGTGGAAAGTAACTTGCCACTTGCTACTTGCTACTTGCCACAGCAGGATTAACTGGTATCTCAAGCAACAACAAACGCCGTGATGAGAACAAGACCACCATTCCGAGCGCAACGCCAAACCAAAGCGTGAACAGGCGGATGAGGAGTGTGGCCGAGGCTGCGATCTCGCGCGAGACGCCCAGGGTCAGAAACAACATCCCCGCCAGACTGGCTTCGGCCGCGCCCAAGCCGCCCGGCAACGAGGACACCGCGCCGATGATGGTCGAAAATGAAAGCGCGAAGATGGCGACGGACATTGTCCGCAAACTGGGAGGCAGGCCCAAGCCCCGCAGGACCAGATAAAATCCAATCCCCTCCCCCAGCCACGAGATCATCCCTAAGCCGACCGCGATCAGCGTGCTCTTAAGTCCGAAGAGTTGATACATCCCTTCATAGAATTCGTGCAAGTGATGAGAAAATCGAGAGAAGATGGGAAGTCGCTCCCCCCAGCCGATCAGCCACAGCGCCAGCGGACGAATTTGACTGACGACGATGATCCCCACCAGCCCGGCCAACACAACAAGAAAGCCGGGCCAATACTGCGGATAAGCGATGACGCCGAACGTGGAGAGCAGCAGTACAGCCAGGCCGTCGCTGATTCGCTCAGCCGCGACCACCGGAATGGCGCGCGCAATTGGCACCTCGCTGTATTGCCGGAGCCAAACGGCTTTGAGCGGTTCCGCTATTTTGCCGGGACTCAGGGCCAATGGGAACCCGCCGACGAAGATGCGCAGGCTATCCTGCCAGCGAACTTGCGTCGCGCCAATGAGCCGAATGTAGTAATGCCATTTCAGGAAACGCAGCGCGTAATTGAAGAGCGTCAGGCCGAGGATTACGGGGACGTACGGCCAATAAAAATTAGTGAGGGAGGCACCAACGGCGCGAATATCCGCAAAGAGCGCCAGCCCGAAGATGACGACCAGGCCCAGCGCCAGTCCAATCCCGATTTTTGACCATATATTTTTCAAGCGAGCTTTACTCCATTCGGCGGCCGCGGAGGACATAGCCATGCCCGGGCACCGTCACCAGATAAACCGGCCGGCTGGGATCAAGCTCGATTTTCTCACGCAGTCTCCGGATGGAGACTCGCACCAGTTCCGGTTCGCCGACATCGGGAGGATAATTCCACACCTCACGCAGTAGCCGCGCCGGTGAGATCACGTCGTCGGCGTGATTCATTAAGTAGCCCAATAACTCAAACAGCGCCGGCGAGAGGGTGGCCGTCCCGCGAGGCGATTGGATCGTGAACTTCTGAAAATCCAAGACCAGGTCGCCGCGGACCAAGGGACCGGCCGGTTCGTCGCCGCCCGAGGGTTGGGCGGCCGCGCGCCGGAGGATGGCGCGCACCCGCAACACGAATTCGCCGGGGTGATACGGTTTGGTGAGATAATCATCCGCGCCCGCGCGCAAGCCTTCCATTCGGTCCTCGACCTGTCCCCGGGCGGTCAGGAACAGGACGGGCACATCGGCTAGCCGCGAGTCGGCGCGCATCTGCCGGCAGACTTCAAACCCATCCATACCGGCCATCATGACATCCAGCACCACTAAGTCCGGCTGCCACTCACGGGCAACCGCCAACCCCTCCAGCCCGGAGGACTCCACCTGAACCTGGAAGCCGGTGATGGTCAAAGCCCGATGGGCCAGATCAGCGCTGTCAGCATCATCCTCAATCACCAGGATGCGGTTTGACATCGTCGAACTCATCTCTCAGTCAGAAAAAGGAAAACAGGCCGCCACCGCGCGCCAGAGTTCCGAGACATCCACCGGCTTCGTCAAGTAGCGACTGCAGCCGGCTTGCAGCGCTTTCTCCTGATCGTCTTTGGCCGCGAGGGCAGTGATGGCCCAAATGGGAATGCTCTGAAAGTCCTCCCGCAGGCGGCGGATTAATTCATAGCCATCCACATCGGGCAGGCTGATGTCGAGCAGAATGAGATCAGGGGAGGCGCTCTGCGCCAGCGCCAGCCCGGTTTGCCCATCCGGAGCGCCCAGGAAATCATAGCCGCCGATGACCATCACCTTCCGCATCAGTTCTAGACTATCGGTGTTGTCTTCAATGTAGAGTACTTTTTTCTTCGGCCACATGCTTCTTGCCCCGCAATGTAGGCAACGTTCCACACATTTCCAGCTAGTCCCTACCCCGTGGTTGACCTGAGCGAGCCACTCCTTGATCTTCCCACTCAGCCTTCCGCTCAAGAGTTTTGGCGAACGGGAATAAGATTGTACCATCAGACAGGCGGACGAACCTCCGGCGAGGACAAAAGCATTTAGAGATGACGGTGCTATGCTTTCAGCGGAGTAGATAACTCGCGAGGACCCGCCAAAGCTCTGAGACGTCAATCGGCTTGGCGAGGTATTGATTACACCCGGCCGCCAGGGCCTTCTTCCGGCCATCCGGCGTGGTGTCAGCCGAGAGGGCCAGGATAGGCAGGCACTGGAAATCAGCTCGCAGGCGGCGCGCCACTTCCGAGCCATCAATGTCGGGCAGGTTGATGTCCAGCAGAACCAGGTCCGGTTGTTCACGCGAGGCCAGCGCCAGCCCACTTTGCCCATCGGCCGCGCCCAGGAAGTCATAGCCGCCGATGATCATCGCCTCCCGAATGAACTCCAGGCTGTCGGCATTGTCTTCGATGTAGAGCACTTTCTTCATCACGGTCACTCTGTCCTGTGCTTCAATTCAGGTAATTCAAACACGAACACGGTTCCCAGGCCGGGAAGGCCTTGGCTCTCGACCCACAGCCGCCCCCCATGCAGCGTTACCAACCGCCGGCTGATCGGCAGCCCCAGGCCCGTTCCATTGACCTTGCCCGCCCGACCCCGCTCCAATTGGCGAAACGGCTCAAAGATCGGTTCGGCATCTTCGGGCCGAATGCCCGGCCCCGTGTCTCTCACCTCCACCCGCACGCCGCCGGGTATTCGTTCCACGCGCAAGATCACGCTTCCTTGTTCGGTGAACTTGATGGCATTCCCGGCCAGGTTGAGCAGCACTTGCCGGAGGCGGGTGCTATCGGCCTCCAAGGTCAAATCGCTCTCGTCGCTAATCTCCACCTGAAGCGCCAGCCCTTTCTCACGCGCCAAGGGCTCCAAGATGTCCACCACATCCGCCACCACTTCACGCAAGTCGAAGAGAGTCAGGTCCAAACGCAACTGACCGGCCTCGATCTTGGCCATGTCCAGCAAGTCATTAATTAGGGCGAGCAGGTGAAGGCCATTGCGCTCAACCCGCCGCAAGTCCTTGAGCACGACCTCGGGGAGCGGCCCGTAGAAGCCAGCCGCCGCCGGCGAGAGGATCAACCGAGTAAAACCCAGGATAGCGTTTAACGGCGTGCGCAGTTCATGACTCATCCCGGCAATGAAACTTGACTTTAGGCGGTCAAGTTCCTTCAAGCGCTCGCTCACCGCTTTTTGCTCGGAATACAAGGTTCTCAGTTCCTCCAGCGTGGCGCTCAACCGGGCGGCCATTTCCTCGAAGGCGCGCGCCAGATCATTTAACTCATCATCCCCGGACACCGCCAGGCGTACATCGAATTGCCCCTGACTAAGCGCTCTCACGCCCGCATGCAGTTCCGACACCCGGTTGATGACATGTCGGCTAATAAGCCGGATGGATAATCCGACGATGACGGCGGAGGCCAGGAGGGTTCCGCCGATAAGCGCGAGGGAGATGAAGGCCGGCTGATAAATCTCGCGCTGAGGGGTTTCGACGACGACCCACCACGGGCGGTGCTCAAGCGGCGCAGACATCCCAACCACCAGGCTGCCGCTCAAGCCGGTATAGGAGGTCGGGTCGCTGGCGAGTACCGCCGAGGCCATCTCCACACCCATCCAATCGGACGGGCAGGAGTGGCGTACGGGCGATTGGTTGCAGGCCAAGACTTTTCCCGCTCGGTCCACCAGGTAAGCATATCCCGCCTCATTGGCCCGCTCCGCGCCAATACGCGTCCAGGCGATTGTCAAATCCACCTGAGCAACCAAGCCACCGAGCATCCGGTGATCCGGATCCAAAACCGGATAAGCGATGACGATGAAGGGCAAGGCCGTGGAGGGTTGGGCGATCTCGCCCAGGTAAGGCACACCGTTCCGAAGCGACTCGCTCCAAGGTTGGTCAGCCTCGGTTCCCAGAATGGATAACGCTCCGACGCGGCTTCGGACGGCTAACTCTTTTCCCTCAGCGTCAATGAGGACGACCTGGGCTAGCGCCGGAGAACGTTCCAGGAGCCGGAGGAGCAGGAAATCAAGCGCCGCGGGTGAGGGATTCCCGTCAGCCCACTGGCCCGCCAACGCCTCCGAGGTCAGCGCGATCGTCCGATCACTATCACCCAGGAAATTGTCCAGGTCGTTCACGACGCGCGCGGCGTCATCCCGAAGCGCACGGTTCGAGGCCTCCCGGAGCGACAGAGATTGAATCACCAGGATCGCGGCCAACGCCGCCATATTCAGCGCCGCGAGCAGTAGGATGGGGATGAGGAGATTGGCCCCAACCCGGCCACGGGCCCGGGGGAACGACTCGGGCAAGTGCATTGGAGGAAGGGAAGTCATCGTGGGTTGCGAACCTTTTCAGACCACTTTGCAGAACTGCCTGCAATCCCTCTCTTTAAAACGATCGGTAGTCAATGGCGATGATAAGCGTTGTGGCAATGACGGTGCAGATCACCATCCCCGCCAGTGCCAGTGGCCAGGAGCGGGCGCCCCGGAGCTGACGGACGCCTAGCAAGAAGACCGGGGTGCTCAGAGCTAAGGCAATTACATGGAGAGGAATTTGAAATACGTCAACCGACCAACCGAAGGAGGCCTGCGCGAGCGCCGAGACCATGCCCACCAACAAGCCCAGCACCACATCCGTCTTCCAGTTGCTCCACCAGGCCTCGGCGGAGCAATACAACATGAGGGGAATTCCCATGCCCGTGAAAACTACGACATTCACTAAGACAGCGGCCAAGGTCGGAGGATGGTCAAGCTCCGGGACTCCGCTGAGTCTATATCCCTGGATAAAGTAAATCAACAGGGAGGTCAAGACCGTCCCCGCCGTTAGCGACGCCAAAGACAAGGGAACGCTCCGGCGCCGCAGCCGGACGGCGATCAGAAAACCCAGACAAATTGGGAGGTTCTCGAACACATCCCAGAAAAGCACCAAGAAAAACTTCATCGAGCGTCTAAAAGAGTTTGCTGCCTGAGCTTATTCTATACGAAGACGTTACCGGACGGCTCACTTTTTAGCAACCCCCCGCCGATGTAACAAAAAAGTTACCTACGGAGGCGCGGCTTCGCCTTAGAATAGGATCATGCCCTTCTGACTATTCAGGCTTGAACTTCAAAACCGAAGTTGGCCGGGGCTGGGGCCGAGGTGGAGAGTATAGCTGGAAATACCTCACAGAAGCCCAATGACTGGTGACGCGCCCCATCCCAACCTACCCCTCCATGCCAATCAAGCCAACAAAAACACCTCCCACTCTAATGGTAGTGGAAGACGACGCGGATGCCTCGTATTTGATGGGGCGTTACGCGCGGACCAGCGGCTGCCGCTCGGTGAACCTGCGCTATGGGGAAGACGTCCCAGGGTTCGCGCAACAAGTCCGGCCGGCGCTGATCTTGCTTGACCTGGAGCTACCGGGCATCTCTGGGTGGGAGGTCCTCGAGGCTTTGAAAGCGGATCCGGTCACCTGCCAAATCCCGGTCGTCATTTGCTCGGCGCGGGACGAGGTGGGCCGCGCGCAAGAGGCGGGCGCGATCGGTTATCTGCTAAAGCCAATCGGGTATCAGGACTTCCTCGATGCGCTCAAAGAGGCGGGGGTCGAATCCGCGCCGGGCGCGCCGTCAGGGCGCGCCACGGGGCGTGCGGGCGACAACGATGCGCCCGCCGCGCCGGGGTGAATAGAGTAATCACAGCTGTCTAATAGGAAACAAGGAGATATAGAAAATGATGTCTAAGCTAAACACCCTGGTAGGCCCCAAGGGACACTTCCTTTGGGGAAATTTGTGGGAATTCAGAAAGGACGAGTTGGCTTTTTTGACACGCTGCGTCCAAGAGTATGGTGAGATTGTGCCGCTGCGCCTGGTTCACCTCCCCGCTTATCTTCTGCTTAATCCGGACCATCTGGAGTATGTCCTCATTACCCGGCGGCAAGATTTCACCAAATCCCGGATGTATCGCCTGATGGATAGCCTGATGGGGAATGGGTTGGGACTCAGCGAAGGCGATTTCTGGCTGCATCAGCGGCGGCTGATCCAACCGGCTTTCCACCGCGAGCGCATTGAGGCCTATGCGCAGATTATGGTGGACCACACGGAACGAATGCTGTCTACCTGGCAAGAGGCTCAAACTCTGGATATTATCGCCACGGCCATGAACCTGACCTTAGCCATCACGGTCAAAGCATTTTTAAGCTACGATACCGAACATGATGCGGAAGGCAAAGGGATCAGTGAAGCGCTTAAGGAGGTCGCGCAAGTAATCACCGCTCGCTTCAGAAGCCCGATCCCGCTGCCGGAAACTATTCCGACGCCGACCAACCGGCGCTATCGAAAAACTGTTCAGGGCGTGGAGGCGTTTATTTACCGGATCATTCAGCAGCGACGGGCCCAGCCGGATGAGGATTCCGGCGACCTGCTCTCGGCCTTGTTGCAGGCCCAAGATGAAGAGGGAAGTCGCATGACCGACCAGCAACTGCGGGATGAAATCATGACGACGTTCGTCGGCGGGACGGATACGTCGGCGGCCTCGTTGCTGTGGACGTGGTATTTACTTTCCCAACATCCAGCGGTCGAAGCTAAACTGGTGGCGGAACTGGACGCGGTCCTGGGAGACCGCAGCCCGACCGCGGCAGACTTGTCCAACTTACCTTATCTCGATAGGGTCTACACGGAATCGCTGAGATATTATTCACCCGGTCCGCTGCTGGGGCGGGAGGCCACCAAAGACTTTGAATTGGATGGCTATCACTTCCCGGCCGGCGCGGAACTTTGGATTTCTCCGTGGGCCATGCACCGCAACCCGCGCTACTATGAAGCGCCGGACGAGTTTAGGCCGGAACGCTGGGAGGGAGACTTCGCCAAGCAGTTGCCGAAGTTCGCCTACATGCCCTTTTCCCACGGGCCACGACAGTGTATCGGGAACGGCTTTGTGAAAATGGAAGCCAAGTTGATCTTGGCCACGGTCGCTCAGAGATTTCACCTCGAATTGGCGCCGGGGCAGATCGTCGAGCCGGAGTTTTCTATGACGGTGTTTCCCAAACATGGAATCAAGATGTTAGTGACCAAACGCCGCGCCGCGTCTCGCTCAGTGCAGCATTCCATGGCTATCCCTGTGGCTTCCCCTGTATAGCTTGGAGGGTGGCAAAGACCTCACCCCCAGCCCTCTCTCCTGACGACGAAGATCAAGTTCAGGCGAGGGGGTTGGGGGTGAGGCTGAGCAGTTACCAAAATAAAAAAGGCTTTTGGCAGTGGAGTCCCCCATAGTTTCAGCGGTTCTCAAGTAGCTGCTGCGCACGTTCCAAATCGAACGCGGCGTTCAACTCCAAAAAAATTTCGCAGGCGTGGGTCAGGTGCTGCCGGCGCGCCGGATCGCCGGGGTCTAAATGCCGCGCGATCTCGTAATGCGCCAGGCCTTCTTCATAGGGCATGACCAGGCGTTGAGCATACGCGAGGCTCTTGCTCCAGGCGCGGCGCGCGGCTCCCGGTTTTCCATCGAGCCAGGCGTACAAACCATTCCAAAGCTGGGCGCGCGGCTGACCCACCGGATACAGACGCGCATACCGGCGTGTCACCCAGCAGGCCCGGCGCGCGCGCTCGCGCAAGTCTTCTCCCACCGGCTCACCCTCGGCCAGCCGCTTTTCCCACATCCCCAGATAGACCTCGGCGACACCGGTATACGCCTCCATCGCGGAATAAATGCCGGTAGCGGATTCAGTAATCAAATCACTGGCCGTGCCCGCTGCCGCTTGAGCACCCTGCCATTCCCCCTGCCGCCAACGGGTGACGGCTAGAATGCCATGAATCCGAATCCGCGCTGCGCGCCGAATATCATCGGACTGCAGGGCGAGCGCTTGTTCCAGGAGGACACTGGCTTCCTCCAACCGTCCCAGGCGCGTCAAATTTTCAGCCCCGGAGTAAAGCCCCCAGCCCTGCTGAACCAAATTGCCGGTGGTCCGCGCCGCGGCGTAGACGGCGGCATTCAGTTCCGCCGCCTGATTGAACCGGCTTTGATAATGCGCCTTCAGCGCCAACGTCGCTTGACTCATAATCCACTGTCGCCGGTCGCGGAGTTGATCGGCAGCTTCGGCGGCGGAGGTAATCAGGCGGTGTGCGCGTTCCCATTGGCCGGCGCCGATGAAATAAACGCCGGTGATATTAAACACGTGCGCTTGAGCCGCGCGCTGCTGAATCGTGTTCGCCGTCGCCTGCGCGCGCCGGCTGTAGTATTCCGCCAGCGGATGCAGCGGGATAAAGCTGGCGACCACACAATTATTGGCATACGCACCGGCCAGTTCCGGCGAAGGTCCAACAGCTTCCGCCAGATTGAGGCTGGCCATGACGCACGCGATGCCCAGCTGGGTTTCAGTCGTGAAGTAGCTGATCTCGCCTAAGAGGGTGTACGCCCGAACGACCTCCAGAAAACGATCCCGTTCCTGACCTTGAACCAAGCGAACGGGGAGCAACCTATGCCAGACTTGTTTTACCAACTGGCTTAATACGTTCAGCGTCAAAGGCCCACGCGCGGTCGAAACCGGATAACCCAAGAGCGCTAAGGCTTGCATCATTCCGGCGCGGCCTTCCGCGAGATGGCCTAGCCCATAATGCGCCTCGCCCCATTGACGATGCCAGCGCGCGCGCCGAAGCCGGGCGGCCCCTTCGACCCCCACTCCGCTTCGCTTCGGGGGCTGTAGTGCGCGCGGCGGCTCCTTCGACTGCCACTTCGACAAGCTCAGTGTCCGCTCAGGATGCGCCGCCGCGCTCCGCTCAGGGTGCTTTGCAGACAAATCACTAAAGCTCAGTTCGTCAACGCGCAAGATTTCGTCGAAGAAGCCAATCGCTTCCTGGTAAGCGCCGGCGCGCAGCGCTTGTTCACCGGCTTTCTCCAGGTAGTCAATCGTTTTCAACCGCTCACCGGCTTTGTCCCAGTGATGCGCCAGGATGGGATAGAACGGCGAGAGGTCATCCGCAAACGTGCGCTCATAGAATTCAGCGACGGCTTGGTGCAGCGTTTGCCGTTGGGCAAAGAGCATCAGATTGTAGGCAACTTCTTGAGTGATGATGTGTTTGAAGATGTAGCTGAGGTCCGGTTCGGGCGTGTCCAACGGCGTGAGATCAAGGCGCTCCAACGTGTGGAGGTGATCCGCCAACCGGGGCTTGTCCGCTTCGATGGGATGAATATCCTGCAAGGTGCTGAAAGCAAAGACGCGCCCGATGACGCTGGCGACTTTGAGCGTTAACTGCTCGGAAGGCCCCAGCCGGTCAATGCGGCTGGTGATGACGCCTTGAACGGTGTCCGGGAAATTGAACATCCGCAAGTCGCCGGCTTCGGGGGTAAGCTGCGCCTCTCCATCGGCAATCAGCACCAGGCCAGAGTCGCGCAAGGCGTAAGCCAGTTCCTCGGTGAAAAAGGGATTGCCTTCGGCTTTCTCTTGGATGAGGGTCAGCATCGGCAAGGGCACCTCGGCCACGCCCAGCCGTTGACAGACGAGGGGCTCGATGTCTTCCGGGGAAATGTTGCCTAAGACCAGGTGATGCACGCCCGGCAGATTCACTATTTGACGATATTCATCGGGCGGCGACTCCCCCAGGGGGCGCGTGGCAATAATGAGGAGTAGTGGTTTGACTTGCTGGATGACGCGCCGGGCGAGCGCCCAAGACGCGGAGTCAAGCCAGTGCGCATCCTCGAGGATGACGACCTTGGGTGAGCGCGCCGCCGATTCTTGCAAAGCGCGCAGGAGGAGATCGCGGGTGTTGTCGGCGCGCACTTGGCCCGTCATTTGGGCTGTCACTTCAGTGTCCGGTAAATCCAACAGCAGGACGCCATTGAGCAGCGGCGCGAGCGGCAGTAGATCGTCGCCCAGTTCCAAAAGATCGAGAATGTGTTGCCGGCGAGCGGCCAGGTCGGCGAGGATCCCTAAATCGTAGAGTTGATTAAAAATAGAGCGCCAGGCAAAGTAGGTGGTGGACTTCTCAACCGCGTCCGCCGCGCCGGAGAACGCCGTGAGGCGCAGCGCTTCCGCTTGGCGGCGCAGGTCATCTACCAACCGAGACTTGCCGATGCCCGGTTCCCCTTCAATGATGATTACCCCACCCGGCCCACCTTGGAGGAACGCTTGAAGTTCATCGGCGAGCAGCTTGCGTTCCGCCGTGCGCCCCACAATCGTCGTCGGCGAACGGACGGCGACTTTTGCTTTTCCGCGCCCTCGGCGTTCCGCTTCGGTGATGAGCGCCGGGCGATAGACGGCGACCGGCTCGACTTTGCCTTTGACAATGATGGCTGGAAGGGCCTCAAACGCTAAACGTCCCTGAGCGGCCTGGGCGGTGGCGGCGTCGCACAAAATGTCGTCCGGCGCGGCCTGCATTAATCGCGCGGCTAAGTTGACCACATCGCCGATCATCGTGTATTCGCGCCGCGTGTTATCTCCGACAGAACCGCAGAAGGCGCGCCCGGTGGTGATCCCAATGGCGTTCCGCACGTCCAATGGTTGGAGGGCGGTCTTGATCTCCAACGCCGCCTGCACCGCTCGGACGGCGTCATCCTCATGCGCCAGCGGCGGCAGCCCAAGCGCGGCCACGAGCGTTACGCCTTTATCATCTACATTGAGCTTATTGAGAGTGCCTTCATACCGATACAGCGCCGTTTGCAAAGTACTCATGAGCGTCTGCGCTTGATCCAGTGCAATGTCCTGACTCAAGCCCGGGAGATTGATGAAAACGATGGTGACGCGGCGCAGTTCCGCCAGCCAGCCGGTTTGCCCGGCAGCCAGGCGCGCGATGACAGCGCCCGGGATGTAAGCGCGCAGCGCTGCTTCCATGTTCGGGTTCAGATCGAATGGAACCGAGGGCGGGAGCAGAAGTGAGTCGGGCACAGTTTGCAAGATGTGCCCCGGAGTTTCTGTTTGTGATTCTTCAACTTGGCTCGGAGCCACCGGCTCCGCCAGACAATGGGCGCGGATCAATTCCCACGCTTCCGGTGCGAGGACAACTTGCCCCGGTAACGCTTGGCGCTCGGCGGCGCTCACCTGAGCCAGAGGGGAACCGGAGACGACGACCTCCCAGCGCTGCTGCACCCCGCCGATGTAAGCCAGGACGACTTCACCGGCCGCGAGGCCGATGCGCAAGGAGAGACGAACTTCTTCACCGGCTTCGTAATTATGGAGAGCTTCTTGGACGGCGAGGCCACATTGGGCGGCGCGCTGAGTGACTTCAAGTAAGGATGAAGGATGAGGGATGAAGGATGAAGAAGATTCGCGCGAAGCGTTCATTCCTTCGCCTTCATCCTTCACGCGAAGCGTTCCGCCTTCATCCTTTCCGGCTAGCCACAGCGCCAATAACGCATCCCCGGCAAATTTAAAGACATCGCCGCCATGCGCATTGACGATGGAGATCAGTTTCCCAAAGTATTCGTTGAGCAAACGCGAGAGTTCTTCTGCGCCCGCTGGGCCTTGCTGGGCCAGACGCTCGGCCAGATGGGTGAAACCCGAAATGTCGGCGAAGAAGACGGCTGCGGGGAAGCGTTCCGAGGCGGGCTGAGTGAGGGGCGCCGGATTCTCGCTTAGGCGGCGCGCGATCAGCGCCGGGACGTAGCTGGTCAGCGTCTGGAGCAAGTCAGAAGTGGGCATAGCGGGATGATTATATAACGGGCGCCAAAGGTGCGCCGCACTTGGCGAGGATATAAATTCAGGCGCTTCCGAAGTTAGCAGTTCAAGCAATCACGAATATCACGAATAGGCGAATAGCACGAATAAACCAGAAATATTCGTGACATTCGCGCGAAGCGGTTCGTGGCATTCGTGATTAATCTTGGAGGGCATTGAACGGGGGAGAGTAGCTATAGAAGCAAAAGGAACGGAGACACAAGAGCCCGCCTCACGGCACTGCAAAATACTGCAAGGCAAGGCGGACACGCTCTTCCACGTTCTTGCCTTCGCCTTTGGGGATAGCCTGCAAGGCCGCTTGCGCTTCGACGATGCTGTAGCCCAGCGTGGTGAGTGCGGACATGACTTCCGTATCTATATCACTGACCTGCGTGAGGCCGCCGAGCGTGAATTCTCCGCCGCCCAGTTTGTCCTTGAGGGTGAAGACGATCTTCTCCGCCGTTTTTCGCCCGACGCCCGGCACGCGGTCGAGCACTTCCACCTGCTCCTGGGCGACGGCGCGCCGCAGCACATCGAGGGAAAGAGACGAGAGCACGGCCAACGCCAGGCGCGGCCCGACGCCTTGAACCGAGAGCAGCAATTCAAAAAGCGCGCGCTGCTCTTCGCTGGAGAAACCATACAGCGCGAGCGCATCTTCGCGGACGATGAGATGCGTGTGGAGAAAAATGTTCCGCCCCACCCCATCGAGTTCGTCAAAGACCGAAGCAGGGACCTGAACTTTGAGTCCCACGCCGCCGACTTCGATGACGAGGAAGTCGGGATTGATTTGGAGGACGGTGCCGCGGAGGGAGGAGATCATAGGGATAAGTTGATGATGAAAATTGACAAGGTGACCGGGTGACAAGGTGAGTGTTTAAGTGTCACGTGTTGAAGTGTCAGGTAACGTAAACACTTGACACCTGAAACTTTAACACGTGATCACTTTGTCACGCTCTCAGTAAGGGCTTTCATTTTAGCCGAATGTAAATGACAAATGGCGACCGCTAGCGCATCGGCGGCGTCGTCCGGTTTGGGGATTTTAGTCAGGTTCAACAGGGCGCGCACCATTTGCTGCATTTGCGCTTTGTCCGCGCCGCCATAACCGGCGACGGCCTGCTTCACATCGCGCGGATTGTATTCGCCCACGCTGACGCCCGCTTCGGCCAGCGCCAGGATCGCCACACCGCGCGCCTGACCGACCGTCATCGCCGTGCTCACGTTCCGTTGAAAAAATAATTTTTCGACAGCGCCCGAATCCGGTTTGTAGAACGCGAGGAGTTTCTTCAATTCGTGGTAAATCGTCCGCAGACGTTCGGGCATGGGCGTGTGAGCCGGGGTCTGGATCGTCCCGTAGGCCTCCAGCGCCAGTCCGGTATCCGTATCGCGCACGAGGCCATAGCCGGTGGTCGCCGTTCCGGGATCAATACCTAGGACGAGCATGGAAAAGAGACGGAGGACGGACCGCTACGCGAGACGAAGGACGAAGGCTCAAGGGCCAAGGACAAAATCCCAAATCCCAAACCCCAACTCCCAAGAATCAACCAACAATCAGAAATCGACAATCAGCAATTAACAATCATCCAACCCCTAGCCCCCCACCCAATCACGCTTCTTCAAGGGCCGCCAGCGCCGCGTCGGTGATTTCCAGGTTGGTGTAGACGCTCTGCACGTCGTCCATTTCTTCCAATTGTTCAATGAGCCTCATCACCTGCACCGTGGCGTCGGGATCGAGTTCCATTTTCTGATTGGGTTCCATGCGCAGCTCGGATTCTTTGATCTTGATGCCGCCCTTTTCCAGCGCCTGCACGACCATGTGGAAGTTCTCGGCCGGGGCGTAGATTTCGATTTCCTCGTCGCCGGGGATAATATCGTCCGCGCCGGCCTCGACCACCATCTCAAAGATCTTGTCCGGGTCATTGCCCTCGGCGGGGACGGTGATGTAGGCTTTGCGCGTGAACTGCCAGGCGACCGCGCCGGCTTCGGCCATGGAGCCGCCCGCGCGCGTGACCCACCGACGCAATTCGGCGATGGTGCGGTTCCGATTGTCGGTCACGGTTTGGATCAAAAGCCCTGAGCCGTGTGGGCCATAGCCCTCGTACATGACGGATTCAAACACCACGCCATCTTTATCTTCGCCGGTACCGCGCTTAATCGCTCGCTCGATGTTTTCCTTGGGCATCGCCCCGGCGCGCGCCTTCTCCACGGCCAAGCGCAGCTTGAAATTGGCATCCACATTGCCTCCACCCTCACGCGCGGCAATGGCAATCTCGCGGGCCAAACGAGTGAACGCCTGCCCACGGCGGGCATCGGCTACGCCTTTTTGGCGTTTGATTGTCTTCCATTTTGAGTGACCAGACATGGCTTCTATTCCTCTAAAAAATTCCGTGCGATTTTTCAAAATTATACCACGCGCCCCTTCCGGGAGTATAATCCGGCCCAATGGAGCGTTCCGAGATTCAACGATTGCTTAACGACGGGATCAACGCCATCCGCAACGGCGACCGGCCGCGCGGGCGCGACCTGCTCCTGCAAGTCGTCGAGGCGGATGATCAGCTGGAGCCGGCCTGGCTTTGGTTGAGCCAGGCGGTGGACGACCCGGCGGATAAACTAGTGGCGCTGGAAAACGCGCTGGTTCTGAATCCCGCGAACGCCCAGGTGCAGACTCAAGCTCAAAGCCTCCGAAGACAGTTAGGGCTGGAGCAGGAGCCAACTCTCAAGGACCAAGGGACAAGGACCAAGGACCAAGGACCCAATCCAACTCCCAACTCCCAAGAACCAAATCCCAATCCCCAGCCCCTAGCCTCTCTCACCTACGATTTAGACGATGATCCTTTTCAATGCGCTTATTGTGGCAAGTTGACCCGCGAGACGGATGATGTCTGTCCACACTGTGGTCGCAACCTGCTCGTTGCGGGCCGGTGGAAAGGCGGCGGCTTTGAGTATGCAAGCTTGATCATCGGCGGGCTGGACACTCAAGCGGCGCTGTTCGAGGTGTTCATCATTTATGCCGCCAGTTCTCCGATAGCCATGAGCTTAGGCCTTCAAGCTTTCGCCCACAATTTTGCTCCCGTCGCCATTGTCCGTTTGTTCCTGCTGGCCGGCTTGATCCTGATGTTTCTGAGCGATCTCCCGGGGGCCTATCTCGTCACGCTTGGCGTGGCGGTGCTGGACCTGATTTGGTCGGGCGGGGGTTATCTGCTGGGTTATCTGCATCCGCTGATTGCCGTGGTCAACGCAGTGCTGGGGGCCGGTCTGCTTTTAGCTTCCCTGGCCGCTTTGGCGAGCCGGAACCAGGCGCGCACGCGGCTGAGGGTGGTGATAGATAAAGAGGCGCGCACCGCGGTGGAGCTTTACCGGCGCGGACACGCTTACCGGCGCGAGGGGAAATGGGCGCTGGCCGCGATGCATTGGCGCAAAGCCGTGGCGCTCAAATCCACCGAGCCGCAGTTCTATAAAGATTTTGGAGTGGCGCAGGCGCAATTGGGCCGCTACGCGAAAGCGCTGAACACGTTGGAGGAAGGTGTGAGCCTCTCCCCGCAGGATGCGGAATTTAAAACTTTGATTGAGGCGGTGAAAGCGAAGATGGAGGGGCGGGTAACGTGAGGCGTGACGCGTGATACGTGATTATGTGTCAGGTGTTCACGTGTCACGTATCACGAATCACGCTACGAGCTACCGTCTCACAATTAATTTGTTATGAACTCTCATGGTCACCGACCATTGAGGGCAATCAGGCGCGTATCCGTCCGCACACCGTCCATGGCCTGAATCTCAACCAGCGGCTGGGTGGCGTTGGCCAGGAGCGCTGCCGGCACATTATAAGTAGTGCCGGCATACTCCAGCGCCAGCACCTGCCAGGTGGCGCCACCGTCCGGTGAGAAGCGAATGCGATAGACCACCGATGGTGAACCGGCGCGCAAGGTCCATTCGACTGAAGCGCCGCTCGTTCGCCGCGCCGTATCAAAGACAGGTGACGGTCCGGTGGCAGAGCGCTCAAAGAGCAACCGATCCCCGGTGTAAATGCGAATGGCCTCCACACCCGTGACGGCCGGCATGAAGACGCTGAAGCCCTGCCCCTCCCCGCCGCTGCTCGATGTATCAAACGCAATCGAAGTCAAATTGAATGACCGGATCGCCAGCACCTTTCCGTTCGCATCCAAAAGCTCCACGCGGTGCGTGCCCGCTGTAGGTTCCGGTGGGATAGGCGCGGTCTGGCGATATAGCGGGCTGACGTGAGCCTGACCCTGATCGTCGAGAGAACCACTCAGATAAAAAGCGTCTATCGTTTCCGCCGACGAGGCGATATTGTAAGCAGCGTCGAAGCGATAATCATAGATTCGCTTATAGGTGTAGTCGGAGGTCCATTCCGGGCTGCAATAGCTCATATAATCCTTATAACTCGTTGGGCTAAGGAGGCCGGCTGGTGCAAAGACATCATAGCCCCATTGACCAATGCCCCCGCCGGAATAGGGATAAGAACCATCTGGGCCGCCCGGATTGCCGCAGGGTGCATGCTGGCGGTTGAAGTTATGGCCCATTTCATGCGTGAACGTTCCGCCGGCATCAACTGTGCCTGTCCCCCAGCCGCTGAAGCCCGTAGCCGTCGGCGAACTGATCCAGCCGATCCCGGTAATACAGCCAGAGGAACAGCCATCCGCGCTGTAAAAATTAACCACGCCGTAATAGACTTTCGTCTGGACACCTGGTTCCTCCAGATCATGCAAGTTGGTGATCTCGTTAAGCAAATTCGACCAGCCGGTGTATGTGCGCAAATCCTGGGTGGTGATATGCGACGCATGCAAGGTGTAGTTAATCGTCGAGACCGGGTAGACCTTGATGGGCATCCAGGTCAAATAAGACAAATTACTTGTGTTCGGATTTGTGGGTATGATGCCGGGACGGGCATAGGTCACTGGGACAATCACCACCTGGAGCGGATCGGCGTTGACGAAATCAAACGACTGCTGAAGACTCGGTGGATAGCGGTTGTTGCCCTCATTCGTCTCATCCAGTGAATTCAGCGGATCAATCTCAAACACGTACGCCGTCCCCGGAACTAGCCAATTGGAAGGCAAATTAAAATTCAGCGTGTGGCTCAGGTTGCCCTCGTTGGTCGTTGCTTGCGCCGTAATGGGGCCGGCGTTGAGCGAATCCTGCGCGACGCCGCCTACGTAGCGCGTGAGGCGGCCGGTGACATCACTCAAAGTAGTCGGCCCGCTCAAGTTGAGGAAAGCCCGGAAGAAAGCCGGACGGTTGGCGATGTGAACCGTGTAACTGTCGCCCATGGTGATCCCCTGAATGACTTCTACCCGGCTCACGCTCAAATCGAACGACGTATAATTTTCCATCGTGAGCGGTAGATAGATTTTAAAGTTGCTGGAGGTGGAGTCGGCACACAGCACGAGGTCGTCAAGATTGAAATCAACTTGTTGGATGGTCGTCGTTACGGCGAAGCTCACGACATGCGGATTACCATTAGCATAGGCGGCCACATTGAGCGAAACGAGCGTATAGGTTAAGTAAGAACCGGCTTGCAAAGCGGTCGCGGTGAAAACCGGTGTATTGTCAATGTAAGCGTTGAACTTGTCGTTGGCATCGCTGCCGCCGCCAGCCGAACCGATCCACAAATAAAAATCGAGCGTCGTGGTGTTAGGCAGGAACGTGACGGTTTGAGTAAGAGTTGCTGTTTCCGTTATAGGAGTCCCGCCAAACCAGCCCCAGACGGAGCCAGTGCGCGGCGCGGCATTAGAATGGATTCCATTGCAAGTCCCGGGGGTACACAGGGGTGTCCCAAAGTTGGTGGAGGTTTCTCCCCAATAGGGATTGGGAACACCGGCCTCAAAACCCGGGTCTTGAAGGAGATTGGTGCAAGCTAGAGTTGAAATATCCGGGGCGGCCTGATCCACTTGAGTTGCGCCAGCCGACCCCGCGACGCTCACATCCCCATTCAAGCGGCTGCGGGGTGCGGGTGTGGGGGTCAGCGTGATTTGGGACAAAGCCTCGCCGGAAGAATGTGCCGGGGCAGACGCAGAGAAGAAGCCAGCCGGTTGGTTCTGAGCCGGGGGCATCTGCGCCGCCGCATTCAGGCTTCCGCTAACCAAAGCCAGTCCCAGAAAAAAGCTTAATCCTTTTAGCCGGCTCTTCATCGTGCCTCCCATAAAATTGATCAACTCTCTCGCCTTATAATTGAAAGGAAGAATTGCTTGACTGTTTCATCGTCCAAGACGAGTAGAGGCGCGGTGCCGGTGAGGTAATTGGTGGCGGTGACGGTGAGGGTCGCATTCAAAAAAGTGATGCCGGGCGAAGCATTATCCACCACCGTGACCGGGAAAGTTGTCGAGGCTTGACTGGCAGGAATCGTGACTGTCGCTGGGACAGTCACCGTCAACGGTAAGCTACTGCTGATATTTACGGTCAGCGGGCTGGCATCCGCTGAACCACGCGAGACCGTGCCGGTCGCCGCCGGATTGAGAGCGTTTTCCATCACGGTTGCCGGGTTAACGACCAACGTCAAGCAGGGATTAAAATAAAGTTGACCAATGCGCGTGCCCCAGTTCGGGCCGCTACCGTAAACGCGAGTTTTTGCAAATTCGCCCACGTACCACAGGGTGCAACCATCCACCGGGTCTACGACCATCGCCGTATAGTCACCCCAACGATTGGGTGATGACTCAAAGCTATTGGAATAAACGGCCTCGCCGGCCTTGAAAGTCGAATCACTCGCTGTTGTCCCATCAGTATCGCCTGCTAGCCGGCCCGTGTAGCGAATTCCCACACGATCTAAACTGCTCGAATAGCTGTAGGCAATCGCCATATTGCCCGCCCGGTCCACGGCCAAATCCGGGAAGAAACGATACTGGGTCAAACCTGAAATAGTTCCTTCCTGCAGAAGGGTGGGCGTGCCACTCAAGTTGCCCACTTGATACCAGCGAATGCAATCCACTGTCCCGGCTCCGGGATTACACCCCATGGTGTGCGTGGCGTAAAGCGTGCCGTTGGTGTGCCACTGGGCATCCAATAGCCGCTCGTCATTCGCCTGGATTTTATTATTCAATGGGTCTAACTGCGCCGCGCTAACCGGAAAAGCATAGTCACCAAGACTGAGGTTCGCGGCCAAGGTGAGGGAGGTTCCCGCACCCACAAAGTCCACCGTCAGCTTATAAACATTTAGCTCCGCCCCATCACATGGCGTAGAAAACACCAGGCAATCATTGTTCAGAAAATAGGCTGGCCCACTGCCCGGATAAGTGTAACTGGCTTTTACAGGCTGAAGCGTAAAGACTTTATAGTTATAGGCATCCCGGACATCATCCACAATGCGAACATCCACGGCGGCGTTCGCATACAGGTCCGCCTTGTCCAGCGCATAGATGCTTGAATAAAGATAAGCGTTATCGCCAAAGCGAAAGTAATTGCCCGTCACATAAATGCCGTTATACCAGACGCCAATATGGGGATAGTCCAGCCAGTAATCACTGCCGGAAACATTTTCTTTGACGTTGATCGAGTACCGATACCAGGAACCGGCCGCGGCCGTGGGATCGCCGATCGGCGAAATGGCGAGACACACATACGACCGGCGAGTTGAGCCATTATCTGAAAAGGCATCAAAGCCGACGATGAAACGATCCGCGCCCGGATCATAGGCGACGAAAGGATCGAAGATATTCCCATTCGAATCATTGGCAATCGTGCCGCAGTCGCCGCCGGCCGTGCTCCAGAAAGAGTACGCATTAACCGTGGAGCCTTGTTTAACGCCGCTCTTGTTATAAACCGCAAACGCGGAATTGACCGCGACGACAATGTGATTCGCACCAACGGCGATATCCGGGTCGGGGGGCCAGGAAAAGAAAGTTCCTGGACTTCCGCAGCAATCCGCAACGTCCAGCCCGTTGAAGTTCGTCCCCAATGTGGGGCCGGTCGCCAGAAGACCAACGCCGGGAACCAGCGAAGGATCAGGCGGCAAGTCCCGCGCCTGTGCGACTGCTTCTTCATACTCTTCTTCGGTTAAGTTGCTCTCAATATGTTCCTCGCCTTCAGGCTCTCCCTCTTCTTGCTTTCCGAACCTTTCGTGGGGCAACGGAGGGGGCAGGTTGTTTAAACTGCCGGGTGTATCCGGTGCAACGCGGGCGTTGCGGATGGTTGTTTGGCCGCCGCGCGCACTCGCGGCCGCCGCCGGCAGCGGAGTGGCGCTTTGTCCATTGGGCGCAAAAGCAGAACGTGCCCCAGCCGGTTGAGGGATGTCCCGGAAACGAAGCTGGAGGAACAACAACAACGCCAGACCACCAACCAACAGGCCGGCGTAAAACACGAACAGAGAGCGTTGAGAACGATGCATAAACTAGACCCTTCTAGCCAGTATAGTTTATTTGAATAAGGAGGATAAGGAAAATGGCGACAACAGCTTAGGGCTAAATCCGGAGTCGACAGAATACTAATTACTTTCAGGTTACGGGGTGATTATCCTCGCTTTAGACAATCTTGCCATCGCCCCTCTGCGCCCACAATGCCGCACGAGTCCTATGCGGTTATTGCAATCCTGAAATTGGATGCATTTACTCCTTTTAGTCGCCTCATTCCCAGCTCCTATTCTTGACAAGCCAACCCGATACCATATAATGCCACGTAAACAAGCTGTCAGCCTGGAGAACAAGAGAACTTTCTAGGGGAGGAATCGCTCACTAGCAAGCCCGAGATAGTTCTCTTTTTTCTTTAATAAAGGGAGAGAAAATGAAAATCAGATTAATTCGCTTAGGCATTTTTTTATCTCTTTCTGTCATCTTAATTACTTCAATCATTAGCTTGAGTCCTTCCGCTCAAGCGGGGCCCGTGGCTCAACCTCCAGCTACATTAACTCCGGACTCTTCGGCAGCGCGGCTGCCGAGTGAGAAGAATGATACCAAGAACTCCCCACCCCCGTTGGTGGCAGCAGAAGGAATTTCGCCCCAATCATGCTCCAATCTCATTCAGGACCCCAGCTTTGAGACAACCGACTTTTTTTATTGGCCGGACACGAATAATTACTGGGACGAAGCCTCGACGAATTTTGATACGCCGCTCTGCACAGTGGATGACTGTGGCCTCGGCGGCGGCACGGCTGGGCCTTATACCGGGACGGCCTGGGCCTGGTTTGGCGGGATAGACCAAACGGAACAAGGGATAGCCCTTCAGACGGTTACCATTCCTACGGATACGGCTAGTCTAGAATTCTACTTTTGGCTAGGCACTGCCGATGTGGGCAGTGACGCCAATGATCAATTCACGGCCTGGATTGACAGCACCCCGGTATTCACGGCGACGGCGCTCGAAGCCAGTTCTTATCTGACGTATACCCTGGTGACCCAAGATGTCAGCGCTTTCGCTGATGGCGCGGCGCATGATGTGGTCTTTTATTCAATCACCGACGGCCAAACAGTTAATTTCAATGTGGATGATGTCAGTCTGTGTTCCAGTGTCAGTGGAGGCCCGACCAATACGCCCACGCGGACAAACACTCCCGGCGGCCCGACTGACACGCCAACTCGAACCAACACACCAGTTCCGCCGACCAATACGCCCACGCCGACCAATACCTCATCCGGGGTCTTAGTGTATTTGCCCTTGGTCATGAAGCAATATCCGCTACCACCGACGCCTACGCCAACCTCTGTGCCAGGGAGTTGGGCAGGAACCACTAACTTAGGCTATGCCGTGTCATTCAATGTCTCAACCAATGGCGCGCAATGGACCAACTTTGCGCTCACCACTCACTGGTCGGCAACAGTTTGCAGCGCTTCAGTTTCAGAGACTCTGACCGTATCCAAATCCGGGCCGGGCACCATTAGCAGCGGAAATTTCAGCTATTTCAGTAGTAGCTATGACTTTACTGGTCATTTTAACTCGGCCACAACTGCGACAGGCACCTTTGCCTTTAAGAGCTATCCCAGAACTGTTTCAGTGCCCTATCCACCCTATACCTGTACTTACTACCTGACTCAGTCTGGCACCTGGTCAGCAACCAAACAATAGGTTCAAACGCAAAGGGGCCGATGAGTGGCAACTTACCCGCGTGGCAACATTATTTTGGCCCTGTTGCCGCGCGGGTAACTTTAATGACAACCCACTAGCGACGCTTCCACGTATATCTAAAGCAAAACTTTCAGAGATAGGCAATGGTTGACCGAAGATCTCAGCCGGAGAGGTTTCTGGTTTCACCGCCCCGCAAATAGTTTATCCACCGCCTCAGCCAATTGAGCCAGGTTGCTCACCTGATGGACGGCATCGCAGAAAGGAAAAGTTCCCCTTTGGCTTGTCGGTATTATAAAAGCCATCTAGCGCATAACAAGCGGCAGGTAAACTTGATGTAACAATTTCCAGATTTCCAGGCCATTGGCATTATTCGCAACGCCCAGATACAGAGCGTTGTTGAAGATAACCGTTTCATTCGACCAGAGCGTGGTGATGTTATTGCTGTCACCAAAGCCATCGGGATTAATCTGGCCCCAGGCGGTCCCGTTACTTGATCGCCAGACCTCCAAGCCGGTGACCACGTTGTTCAAGCCCGCATACAGCGCCCCGTTGTACACAAACAGTGATTCCAGCTTATCGTTGTTCACATCCCCAAAGCCATTGGTCATCACGGAGGTCCAGCTTGTCCCGTTGCTGGAGCGCCAGAGTTGCGCGCCCGTCGCGAGATTGCGGGTGCCAAGGTAGAGCGAGCCGCCGAAAATAGCAAATCCGCCAACCAAGTCGTTACCGGGTGAGCCGAAGCCACTGGTATTGACTTGCGTCCAGGTGCCGCTGTTGCCGGTCGTGCTGCGCCAGACTTGCGCACCTGTCACCTGATTCTCGACAGCGGCATACAACGCACTATTAAAGGCCATCAAGCCGGTGACGCAACTGTTGTCCAGCGTGGTGTTGCCGGCAGTTACGACATTCGTCCAACTCAAGCTGTTGCCGGTCGTGCTGCGCCAAATCTGAACGCCGTCTGCCCCCCCGCCGCACGTGCCAACATACAACGTGTTGCTGTAGACCGCGAACGCACCCATCGCGCCGGTACTCTCGCCCAGGCCATTCCCCGTTATTTGATTCCAGGTTGTTCCATTCGACGAGCGCCACAGTTGTCCCGGCGCGCCTCCCCACCCGGTCCCGGCGTAGAGCTGGCTATTGAAGGCCATCATGCCGAGCACAGCCGGGTTGGTAGCGGTCAGTCCGAAGCCGGACGTCACTACCGCTGACCAGTTCAAGCCATCACTCGTGCGCCAGATGCCCGCCCCATTGCCGTTCCAATTGGACGCACCGGCATAGAGCTGGTTGTTGAAGACCGCCATAGAAAAGGCACTCGGGTTGGCAGGATCACCAAACCCATTGATATTGGTCTGTTGCCAGCCGGGCACTCCCAGGGCAAATTTCTGGATGCGCCCGTTGCCAAAATCAGCCACATATACATTTCCGCTGCTATCCACCGCCACACCCGAAGCGCCCCGGAACTGACTCGTCGCCGTTCCCCATGCGCCACCAATGGTAGTCAGATACGCTCCACTTGCGTCAAAGACCTCCACCCGATCATCCCAACCGGAGACATAGACACGGCCCTTGGTATCCACTGTCACGTCTTCGGCGCTGACATCCGCAAAGCTCGTCGTGCAACTGCCAGTAGTTCCGAAGGTCATCTGGTACACGCGGCTGCTGTTGAACTTCTGCACCCGGCAGTTGTTGATATCCGCGACATAGATGTTGCCCGCGGCATCTACTTCCACCCCAATGGGGTAATTGAAGTGGCTGTTGTCAGACCCAGATACGCCGGTCACTCCCATAGTTGCGATATACACCCGATTGCTGTTGTAGACCTGGACACGCTGGTTACTTCCATCTGAGACGTAGATCGTACCATTCGGAGCCACGGCTAGGCCGGTGGCCCAGGCAAACTCATAATTGCCGGTGCCAAAGCCGGTACCCAACGTGGCCGAGTACACGCCCCCGCTGGTGAAAATCTGGACGCGCGTACCATCAGCGACGTAAATGGTTCCCCCCGCGTCCACGGCCACGCCATGTGGCCAGTTAAAATGCGTATTGTCATTGGCATCCACCCCCGGCACCCCGACCGACCACAGCGAGGTGCCGTTGGCATTCAATTTGGTCAGCCGCTGGCCGTTTTCTTCGATCACAATCAAGTTATTCGAGGTGTCAACAGCAATGCGCGGGTGGTTGTAGTGATACCCATCGGTCAGGTACGGGACGAAGGTGACCCCCACGAAAATACCAACGAAGCCGCCGCTGGCGTTGTACTTGACGACAAGATCATCATACGCGGCAGCACCGTAGACGTTGCCACTTGAATCCACGGTGAGGTCGTACAACCAGTACGTCCCGGTGACCCAATCACTGCACACTCCGGCGGAGGGGCATTTCCGGATAAGCCCATTGTTCGTATCGGCAAGGTAGACATTGTCACTGCTATCCACTGCGATGCCCTGCGGCTCATTCAGTCCGCTGTCGAAGACGGCGCAGGTCCAGATTCCACTCAAGGTGCAACGCTGAACCCGATTGTTTCCTTTGTCCACCACATACAATCGGTCACTGCTATCCACCGCCAAGCGGTACGGCGAACTAAAATAGCCCGTGGCCGTGCTGATGACATCCGTCACGCCAATCGTGGCAGTGTAGACGGGAGTGCCGCCGCTCAGATCATAGACTTGGATCCGTTGGTTTTCCGTGTCAGAGACGAACATGAGCCCAGTGCTGTCGAACGCGATGCCGTGGACTTGCTCAAAGTGTGTGTCATCATCCCCTGATATCCACGGGTCAGTGGTGGGCAACTGCTGCAAGAACGTGCCGCTGGCGTTGTATTGAATCACGCGATGGCCATCGGCAACCCAGAGGTTTCCGCTGAGGTCTACCGCGATATCCTGGGGCGTGCAGAAGACGTAATCGTCCGTATAACACATACCGGCTTTGCCGAGTGCCAGGAGATTGCTGCCCGCTGCGTTGTACTTGAGGACCCGATTACCCTGTTCTTCCGTCACGAACAGGTTATTGCTCCCGTCCATGAACAATCCCAACGGGCGATTGAGATGTTGGGTGTCTACGAGGTACGGCATCTCGGTCACCCCAAACGTCTGCACATAGCGAAAACTCAGCCCAGGTTGACCAAGCGTGAGCAGCGCACCCATATCCGGCGAACTCATCTGGGCTCCCTGGGTTGGGGGATAAACGGTGGGAACCTGTTTCTGATGAGGAACTAGCGGCTGAAACGGGCCGCTGGTTTGAGGCAGAGTGGGCAGCCGCGTTTCCTGGGCAAGGACATTTCCTGCCAGGACGAACGTCAAGATCATGATGAGAACGAGGACAACGATGGGAAAAAGCCGAGTTTTCATTGGGGTATTCCTTTCTTGGTGATTAATGGGCCGTGGTACAGCGAATATCGGCGTCGTTCTGCTCACCACGCCAAATGGATGAATTGGCAGGGAGCCGCACCTAATAGATTCAATTGGAGATCACTTTAGCGCTGAAATGGTTGAACACCAAACCCAAGCGTGGTCAGCGAGGTACTAACGTCAGTTTTATAAGTATAAAGGCTTTTAGAATTGAAAAAGGGTCAAAAAAAGGTCAGATTTGATGAAGGGGGTTTGTCCCGGGCTTAATCGAAGTAGTCCCCTCACCGCCCAGCAAACAGTTTGTCTACCGCTTCAGCTAATTGAGACAAGTTGCGGACTTGATGGACCGCATCGCACAACGGGCTGTATTGTAACATATCGCTGTCGCCTTCCCCCCACAGGTAGCGCTCTTCCGGGTTGAACCACACCACGCGGCGGGCGCGGCGCTTGAGCTGCTCGAACAAATCCAGCCGGGGATTGTTAAAGTTGTTGCGCCCATCGCCCAGAAAAATCACCGTCGTCCGGCGATCCACCGCGTCCAGGAAACTCCGGCAGAAATCGCTCAGGCCGCGGCCCAAGTCGGTGGCGTAATAGCCGGGCGGAATACGATGCAGCACGAGCGGGATCGCCTCATCCGGGCGGTGACCGATAAATTCGTCGCTGACTTCTTCCAAATGGTCATTGAAGGCGAACGAGCGCGCCTTGGCGACTTGATCCTGCATCTCGTACATTAGCCGCAGCATAAACTCGGCCACCGGGCGCATGGAGGTGGAGACATCACAGATGAGCGCGAACTTGGGTTTGAGGTGTTTTTTCTTGAAACGTAAATCGAAGGGGATGCTGCCGGTATGGAGATTGGCGCGCAGCGTGGTTTTAGCGTCGAGCGTTTTTCCGTCACCTTTCTTTTGCCGGAGCGCCGCCCGCGAGCGCAGTTGCGCCGCCAGACGCGAGACCAATTTGCGAAGTTCGCGCGCCTCGGCTTGCGAGAGATCGTTGAAGGGCCGCTGCATGAGATCGGCCTCATCCATTTTCTCCGGTGGCTGCTCGGACAATTGGCGCGCGATGCTCTGGCCGACGAACTGCGCCGCCTGCTCGGCGAGCGCTTCCCGGTTAGCGGCGATCAATCGTAAAACGGCCGCCTGCCCCTCCGGCGTCATCCCCAGCGCCGCGAGTTGTTGGAGTAAACGCTCAATCTCCTCGGCGAGTTGTTCCAATCCCATTTGACGCAGCATTTCACGCGTGAGCCACGACTGGGATTCCGTCCGCCGCGCACGGTTAGCGCCCGCCTGCCGCGCATACTGTTCCATTTCTTCTTGAGTTGGCCCTTGCCCGGAAGCGAGCATTTGCAGCAAGCGACTCAAATCGCCGGCCAGGGCGCGCATCGCGGCTTCGAGCATTTTCTGTTGTTCGGGGGTGAGGGCTTGTTCAGAGGGGATAAGCGGCGGGCCGCCGGAGCCGAAGTATAACGGAAAGAGTTTATCGAACAGCGGCTGGTCGTTGCGCTCCTTGACGAGCGTCGTCCGCAGCGCGGAACGAAAAGCCTCTCGATCCATAATGCCCAACTGCTCAATGGCCCGGAAGGCGTCCTGACTTTCGGCTAAGGAGATACGCACGCCTGCCGCGCGCAACCCGGCGATGAATTGAGTGATGCGGTCGTCCATGGGTCACCTCGAGAAGAGATGAAAGGCGAAAAAAAGATGACAAGGTGAGGGGGTGACAGGGTGACAAGGTGATCTCTTTCAAAGAGAGTCACCCCCTCACCCCCTCACCCCTTCACCCCTTCACCCCTTCACCCTGTCACCTTGTCATTGCCTTCATAAAATTATGCCTAACATACCCCTTTCGTCATTCGTCCGATTTCCATCTTCCTCCCCGTAACCGGCGCATCTCCGTCACGTTTGGCTCATCGCGGTTCTTGTCTTCGCGCGCCATGCCGCGCCGGGCACGCTGCAAATCCGATTCGTGCTTGAGCAAAATGGAGAGCGTGGTGTCGAGTGTCTTCGGGTCAAGCGCTTTGGCATTCAACAAAACCAGCGCCCGCGCCCAGTCCAAGGTCTCACTGACCGAAGGCGACTTCTTGAGATCCAGGCGGCGCAAACGCTGGACCAGCTCCACGGCCTGTTTCGCCAGATTCGGCGCCAGGTCCGGGACTTTGAGCCGGATGATGCGGAGCTCGGAGTCGAGCGACGGATAGTCAATGTAGATGTAGATGCAACGCCGTTTGAGAGCCTCCGAGAGTTCGCGGGTATTGTTGGAGGTCAGCAGCACCAAGGGCTGATGCCGGGCCTTGAGCGTGCCCAGTTCCGGAACCGAGACCTGAAAATCCGAGAGCACTTCTAAGAGAAAGGCTTCGAACTCAGCGTCGGCGCGGTCAATCTCGTCAATGAGCAACGTCACCGGGGAATCGGACAGAATCGCTTGGAGCAATGGACGCGGGAGCAGGAAACGCTGCGAGAAAAAAACATCATCTTCACCCGCGAGTTTGTCCGCCGCCTGGGAGAGGGTCGTCGCGCCGGATAAAAATTCGCTCAACTTGTCGCGCAAGAGTTGCGTGTAAAGCATTTGCTTCGCATATTCCCATTCATATAACGCTTTGGTTTCATCCAGCCCTTCGTAACATTGCAGCCGGATCAACTCGCGGCCGGCCGCCGCCGACCAGGCCTTGGCCAATTCCGTTTTGCCCACGCCCGCCGGCCCTTCGGCCAAGACTGGCTTGCCGAGTTTGTCCGCCAGAAAAAGCACGGTGGCAATTTCATCGGAGGCGATATATTGCTGTTGGCCTAACGCGTCACAGAGTTCGGTTGTCGTTTTGAACATTTTGCACTACTCCTCACCGCGCCGGAATCAAGCCACCGACGAGGCAGCCAAACGCTTGATCAAAGCTTTTTTGAGTCGTTCCAGTGTTTTTTCAACCCAGACGCCCGTCCGTCCGGCCTGAATGGAAAACCATAAGCGTCGTGTTTTAGCCCACCAGGTGATTTCTAACGTCCCGCGTTCAGAGCCTCGCTTGCCGCAGGGCCAGTGGATGCAACCCGGATATTTGGCGAGGGTGCCTTTGAGCGCGAGTTGCAAACCCTCAGCCGCACACTGCGCTTCAACCAGTGACACCATTATAGAAACATCGGCCGTCACCGGAATAGCCATTTCGACTTCTTTCATCCGTCATTCGATCACTAACACCGCCGCGCCTTTAATTTCACTCCGTTTGAGCATCAACAAAACACGATTTGCTTCTTCCAGCGGAAAAGCTTGCACTTCCGTCTTCACCGGTATTTGAGCGGCCAGTTGCATAAATTCTTTTGCATCCTGGCGCGTGGCGTTTGCGACGCTGCGCACAGTCCGTTCGCCATAGAGTAGATTGTAGTCCCATTCTGGAATGGGGCTCATGTGAATTGCATTAATCGCTAACGTGCCCGCCTTACGTAAATGCCCCAGCGCCAGCGGAACTAAGCCACCCGTGGGCGCAAAGAGGATCGCGCGGTCGAGCGGGCGCGGCGGTTTTTGCTCAGCCCCGCCAACCCAAGCCGCGCCGAGCGACTCGGCCAGCGCGCGATGTTCAGGACTGCGTGTGAAGACCGAAATTGTACAGTTCCAGTGCCGCGCGAGTTGAATAACGATGTGCGCGCTCCCGCCGAACCCGAACAGCCCCAAGTGTTCACCGGGCTGCACCTCCGCCAGGCGGAATGACCGGTAGCCGACGATGCCCGCGCACAAGAGGGGTGCAGCCTGGACATCCGAGAAGATTTCCGGGATCAACACGACAAAGTCTTCGTTTGCGATTAGATACTCCGCGTAGCCGCCATCCACATCCCAACCCGTGAACTGCGCGCGCTCACATAAGTTTTCCTGACCGCGTTGGCAGAACTCACACACGCCACAGGTAGAAGAGAGCCAGGGGACACCTACGCGGTCACCGATTTTCAAGCCCTCACCTCCCACCCCCCAGCCCCCTCCCCCCTCTCCCGTCGGAAGTTCTCGACGGGAGAGGGGGGAGGGGGTGGCCGCAAGGCCGGGGGTAGTGGGTGAGGTTTGCTCCACAGTCGCCACCACCTGATGCCCTGGTGTAATCGGTAATTTTTTGGGAGGCAGATCACCCTCGACGATATGCAGATCGGTATGGCAGACGCCGCAGGCGCGGACGCGCAGAAGGAGCGAGCCAGGTTTTAAAACGGGCTGTGGTAGCTCCGCGAGGGCGAGCGACGTGGACAAAACTGGGCCGGGGGTTGAGAGTTGGAGGGAGCGCATAGTTAAAGACGGAGGACAGGTGACGAAGGACGAAGGTTAAAGGATCAAGGGCAAAGGGCCAAGAAGTAAACTCCCAAATCCCAAAAACCAAATCCCAAGGGATAAGGGCCTGGGTGCTGCTATCCGCCGCCATCAGCCATCTGCCAGCCAGCAACAGCCGACACCGTTAGTGCTTCTCACCCTCCAACGCATATGCCACCACCTGCTCCGGTGTCATGGCCCGACCTTCCGCCCACGCGTCCGCACAGGCGGCTTCGTCTAATACTCGTCGCAGAGCGGCGACATCACGCTCACGCTGAACCTGCTGGTAGGCCAAGAGCTGAGCATGGTTTGCTTCGAAAATGGTCTCGGCCGCTCCAAAGAGCCGCGCGGCGCGCGACGCCTGCCCTTGTGCTACCGCCACTCCAGCCATTGTCTGCAACGCCTCCGCTACTCCTCGTTGATGGCCGCTATCTCGACACACGCTCAAGCTTTCCTTGAGTAGCGTCCCTGCCCGCTCATAGTCGCCCAGGCCCAGCGCGGCATTCCCCAAGACTAAAAATGACCAAGCCTTGTTTCTTTTTTGCCCTGGCGCTTGATACCCACTCAGATTTTCCTCGGCCAGGGCGGCGGCCTGCCGGTAATCTCCTTCCAGCAGCAACAACTCAGCCAACGGGGCAGTGGAATCAGTGATCCATTGTTTCCAGCCAAGTTCCCGCCAGAGAGACAGACTCTCCTGAAACAAGGCTTTGGCGCGTTTGTAATTACCACGAGCCATCACTACCCGGCCCAGTCGGGACAGGGTCCAGGCAATGCCATCCAAATTTCCGAGTTCCTTTCGGAGGCGAAGGGCTTCCTCAAAAAAGACTTCCGCCTGCTCCAGGTCTGCTTGAGCCTGCGCGAGGTATCCGAGCATGAGGGCCATTTCACTCAAACCGAACTTGTCGCCCAGTTCCCGGAAGAGAGCCAAGCCTTCATCCAAGGCAGCTCGACAGCGGCCTATCTCCGGCGGTCGGGAGTAGAAATACACAGCGCTTAAAACCCTGAGCGTAAAAGCCACACCTCGTTTATTATCTAACTGTCTAAACAAAGCCAGGCTTTCTTGTAATAGAGACAGGGCGTCCGCAGCATTTATAAGCGTTTCCCCTCTTGCCAGATGCACCGCCATGAGCCATCCCATCCCGGTGAGCGCTTTGGCCCGGACGGCCGCCGGAACAGTCTGACTGTTGCCGGTTGCCAGGAGTCTCGTCAGCCATTCAATCCCTTCGCTAAAATGAAAACCTAAATGCCAGAACCAATAGAGGGCGCCGGCTAATCGCAATCCCGCTTCGGTTCGGGTCGTCTCATTTTCCAATGCCCAATCTAAAGCGGCCCGCAGATTGTCGTGTTCCGTCTCCAGCCGCTTCATCCAGACTAACTCTTCTGAGCCTTGTAGATTCGGCTCAGCTTCTTCCGCCAGTTTTAGGAAGAACGCCAGGTGTTGATCCCGCGCCGTTTCTTGTTCATGTGACTCGAACAACTTCTCCCGCGCATACTGCCGGATCGTCTCCAACAACCGATACCGCACCTCTTGATTCGGCTCCCGCTCCACGACCACGAGGGATTTGTTGACGAGTTGGGTGAGAAGGTCAAGAATGTCAGAAGTGGCAAGTGGCAGGTGATCCGGCCACTCGCCGCTTGCCACTTGCTCGGCGGCTGCCAATGTCCACCCACCCGCGAACACGGAGAGCCGCCGTAACAAAGCGCACTCCGATGCGGAGAGCAGGTCGTAGCTCCAATCTATGAGCGCGCGCAAGGTTTGTTGGCGGGGCAACGCCGCGCGGCTGCCGCCCGTGAGCAAGCGAAAGCGGTCGTCCAGTCGAGCAGCAATTTGTTCGACCGTGAGCATCTTCACCCGGGCCGCCGCCAACTCCAGCGCCAGAGGAATACCATCAAGTTGATGGCAGACTTGGGCGACGGCGGGCGCGTTCTGAGATGTCAGGGTAAAGCCTGGCAGTACCGTCTCGGCGCGCTCAATGAACAACTGGACCGCTTCATACTGCGCCAGGTTTTCAAGTGAAACGGTTTTTTTGGGGTCGGGCAACGAGAGTGATGGAACTGGGAAAGGTATTTCCCCGGCAATGCCCAACACTTCCCGGCTGCTCGCCAGCAGCCGCAGGCACGGGCAAGTATGCAGCAGTGAGTCCATGAGTCTGGCGCAGGCCTCCACCAGGTGCTCACAGTTATCCAGGAGAAGTAAGAGGTCTTTTTTGGCGCGCAAGTAATCCATGAGCGTTTCGGTGATGGGACGCCCGACAATCTCGCGCACGCCCAAGGCCATCGCCACCGTCTGCGGGACGAGGCCCGGATCAGATAGCGGAGCCAGTTCAACAAACCACACCCCATCAGAAAACGCCTCCAGCAAATCGGCCGCCACATGCAGCAAGAGACGGGTCTTGCCGGTCCCCCCTGGACCGGTGAGCGTGACCAGATGCGCTTCGGATAACAGTCGTTTGGTTTCGGCGATTTCTTTGCCACGGCCCACAAAGCTGGTCAGTTGCACCGGCAAGTTAGAGGCCGGCGCGCGCGGCGGCAATGGCAGCCAGTTCGTGAGGCTGCGTTCCAAGACCGGGAGCAACTTACTCAAAGAGCGGAAATACGTCTTCCGCGAAACATGGCTGTGAGCCGCGTAAAAATCAGCGGTTTGCTGCGGATGTTCGAGGATGACGCGCAACAAGTAACGCTGATCATTCGTCAACGCCTCCAGGTCAAGGAGATAGCTATAGACGGTTTTCAGCCCACCGTGCTGGTGAATCCAGTCGTCCCAGGGCGGCGCTTGAATGAGATGGAGCGGCGAATGCGAGAGCTGCAAGAGCGCCTTCAAATGCGCTTCATCCCAAATTGCATTCTCATCCGTCATAGCTTAACGGTGACCTTAATTTTATTTCTCCAGCGCATCCGCCACTGCCTGCTCCAGCGTCATGGCTCGGCCGGTGGCCCAAGCTTGCTTAAATGCGGCTTCATCAAGTTGAGAACGGATCGTCGCTAAATCGCGGTCTATGTCGGCTTGTTCAACCAGTGGCCGGGTGTTACTGATGGCTTCGCGCACCGCGTCCGTCCGCCCAAACAGCCTCACGGCTTGCTCCAGCCGCCCTTGCCTCACCGCCAGACTCGCCAAGCCTTCCAAAACAAAGACAATCCCATCTTTATTGCCCAGTTCTTTAAATTGTCTCTGGCTTGCCTCAAATAGCGCCCGCGCCTCCGTTAGCTCTCCCTGCCGCAGGGCGACGTATCCCAGGCGAGTGAGCAACCAGGTACTTTCAAAAATTTGCCCGGTCGCTTTGGTCAGCGAGAGGCCTTCGGCAATATACGCGCGGGCCTGGGCATACTCGCCTTGCCGACCGGCCAGGTCTCCCAGCCACTCCAAGGCATGAATGGTATTGATTTTACTCAGTGAGCGACTAAGCGCTAAACTTTCCTCCAGTGTGGCGCGCGCCAACGGATAATCGCCGTGCCGGAGCGCCCGTAATCCCAAACGCACCATGACGGTGCCGATTCCCGTCACATTGCCTAACTCGCGGTTGAGCGCCAGGCTTTCCTCTAAATACAATTTCGCGCGCAGGTAATCCTGGTTATCAGTAAAGCCTCCCAGGATGGCCAGCGCTTCCGCCAGTCCTGCCTTATCCTTCAAAGCTCGGTAGAGCGCAACGCTCTCTTCAAAGAGCATTCGGCCTCCCCGGAAGTCGGCTTGGGTGGCGAGGGCG
>Ga0075421_100000506_pt1 | contig 40924 bp, 34 predicted proteins | sample SoiMetdeltSBSDD5_FD_75292 | JGI IMG/M metagenome (GOLD analysis project Ga0075421, IMG submission 75292) | Bulk soil microbial communities from a Populus tree surrounding site in Tennessee, USA - Soil MetaG P. deltoides SBSDD5 | ecosystem: Environmental > Terrestrial > Soil > Tree plantation... | reverse complement strand
GAGCGTGAGTCCTGCCGGCAGGTTGTCCGTGAACTCATGGCCGAAGTTGTTGGGCTGGGTCACGGTCATGTTGTTGGTCATCACGATCGTGTAGGTGACGTTGGTGCCCTGCACGAACGTGCCGCTGACCGCCTTGGTCACCTCGACCACGTTCGACTGGATGACATAGAAGCAGGTCGGATCGTTCATGGCGGCGGTCGACGGATCGTCCGTGAGCTCACTGCTCTCGTTCTGGTTGTCGCCGTCCTTGTCGAAGATCGACTGGCCTTGGTTGCAGATCTGTCCCGACGCGGTCGGGCTGATCGTGGCCTGGAAGGTGAGCGTGACGGTTCCACCGGACGGAATCGCGCCGTCCCAGAAGAAGATGTTCGCGACGCTGCCGTTGGTCCCGCTCGTGGCCGTGAAGCTTCCCGGCACCAGCGTGAGTCCCGCCGGCAGGATGTCGGTGAACTCATGGCCGAAGTTGTCGGGCTGATTCACGGTCATGGTGTTGGTCATCACGATCGTGTAGGTGACGTTGGTGCCCTGCACGAACGTGCCGCTGACCGTCTTCGTCACATCGACCACGTTGATCTGGCTGGCGACGTCGGTATCGGTCGATGAGTTGTCGTTGCTGTCCGGATCGAACTCGTCGCCGTTTGCGGTGGCGGTGTTGCTGAACGAACCGGAGCTGTCGATGGTCCCCGTAACGGAGATGTTCGTGCTCGCGCCGGAGGCGAGCGAGGGGATCGTGCATGGGAACGCCGCGCAGGCGCCGCTCACGCCGGTGATGGTCAGGTTCACCGGTGTGTCCGTCACCTGGATGTTCGTGGCTGTCGACGGTCCCGCGTTCGCGACGACGATCGTGTAGGTCACCGCCTGGCCGATGCTGTACGGGCCGGCGGTGTCGAGGGTCTTCGTCACCGAGACGTCGGCCGACGCCAGGGCGGTGTCGCCGGCGTTGTCGCTGTTGTCCGCGGTGTTGGTGTCATTCTCCGCTGCCGCCGCGTTGGCGGCGTTGTCGAACGCGCCCGCGGCGTCGATGGTCGCCGTGACGGTGATGTTCGTGTTCGCGCCGGAGGCGAGCGACGCGATCGTGCACGGCGAGAAGGACGCGCACGCGCCGCTCACGCCCGTGATGGTGAGGTTCGACGGCGTGTCGGTCACGTTGATGTTCGTGGCCGTCGACGGGCCGGCATTGGCCACGTTGATCGTGAAGGTCACCGTGTTGCCGACGTAGTACGGACCGGCGGTGTCGAGTGTCTTGGTGAGCGACACCTCCGCGGTGGCTCCGGCCGTTCCGTCGTTGCCGGTGTTATCGGTGTTATTGGCGCTGTTCGGGTCGGACTCGTCGGCGTTCGCGTCCGCGCTGTTGTCGAACGTGCCGGGGGCGTTGATCGTCGCCGTGACGGTGATGTTGGTATTCGCGCCCGAGGCGAGGCTGGCGATCACGCACGGCAGCGACGCGCACGCGCCGCTCACGCCCGTGATGGTGAGGTTCGTCGGCGTGTCGGTCACGTCGATGCCCGTCGCCGTCGACGGTCCCGCATTGGCCACGTTGAGCGTGTAGCTGATGGTCTGGCCTTCAAAGTACGGGCCGGCGGTGTCGAGCGTCTTCGTGATCGAAAGATCCGCGGCCGCCGCGGCCGTGTCTCCGTTGCCGGTGTTGTCCGTATTGTTGGCGCTGTTCGGGTCGCCTTCGTCGCCATTCGCTGACGCGCTGTTGTCGAACGCACCGGCGGCGACGATCGTGGCCGTGACGTTGATGTTCGTGTTCGCGCCCACGGCGAGGCTGGTGATCGTGCACGGCAACGACGCGCACGCGCCGGTCACGCCGGTGATCGACAGGTTCGTCGGCGTATCCGTCACCTGGATGTTCGTCGCCGGATCCGGACCCGCGTTGGCCACGTTGATGGTGTAGGTGACGGACTGACCTACGAAGTACGGCCCGGCGGTGTCGAGGGTCTTAGTCAGCGACACGTCGGCGATCTGGAAGATGCCCAGCAGCACCGGATCGTGGTCGGACGCGCGTTGCGCCGTGGCGGCCTGGAACATGACGCGCGGCGTAGCGAGCGCGGAGCCGTCCGGCTTCTCCTCGAAGGTCTGCTCGGCGGCGCCGTCTTTGATCTCGTCGTTGTAGTCGAACAACGGATTCTCGTCGGCGTTGATGTGCCACGGGGCGACACCGGTGACCTTCGGAGTCAGGCTGGCGCTCGACCAGGCGTAGTCGATGTGACCGATCTGGCCGTCGAAGAGATACGAATAGGCGGCGGAGCCGAGGAATGCGGTCTCTAGATCGCTGAAGCCGGCGCCCGAGATCGCTGCCGCCGACGTCTCCTGCGGATAGGCGTTGAAGTCGCCGACCATCAACACGTCCGGATCGCCTGCCGCCGGGATGACCGTGCCGTTGACCCAGGTGATGAGCTGGTTTGCCTGCGCCAGCCGGGTGGACGCGAAACAGGCCTGACCGTCGTTCTGGTCCAGATCGGCTCCGCTCGCGCCGCTGCAGCTTTTCGACTTCGAGTGATTCGCCACCGCCGTGAAACGTTGACCCACTGCGGGGCCCGCGAGCACATCGAACGTTTGGGCGGTAGGTGGACGGTTGTGGACCGCATTCATGTCCGAGATCGGCGCGCCGAAGGGGGAAAGCTTTCCTGTGCGGTAGATCAGCATGACCCGGATCTGGTCGGTGCCGAGCGCTCCGCCCGTGTTCACGAACGTGTAGTCGGAAGAGACGTAGTCGGTGCCGGCGGCGCCGCAGCGTGCGTTCACGGCGCCGAGCAGGTCGGTGATGGTAGCGTTCGTGGCGTGGTTCTCGATCTCCATCAACCCCGCGACGTCGGGATTCAGCGCGCAGAGCACGATGGAGGTGCGCTCGCGCTGGCGGTTCAGCTCCGCCACGCTATCGGCGCCGCGGACGTTGAGCGTCGTGAAGTAGTTCAGCACGTTGACGCTGGCCGCGCGGATGGCACCGCCGACGGCCGGCGGCGTGGGCGGACGCACATTGACGGCGGTGAACGCCGTGGGCGATGCGGCCACGGGACGCACGCGCCATTCATTCGGGCTGGTGCCGCCGGAGAATGAGAAGTGCAGGATGCCGGTGAGGCCGCTGATGGTGTCGCCGCCGCGGAAGAAGTCCGTGCCCTGCACGCCGGGGCCGGTGTTTGTGGCATTCCTGGCACTGAGGCCGCCATTCGCCTGCGGGTGGAAGACGAACTGGAAGGTATCGGGCAGGTTCAGGACCGAGTTCTCGACGTTGTCGTCGTCATCGAGATAGACGCGGCGGCGGTTGAGGTTGTCGTTGTGCGCGGCGAATCCGGCCACACTGGGCGGATTGGATTCGTTGAACGTTCTCGGCCGCGTGCCTTCATACATCTCGATGCGGCCGTAGCGCGCCTGCTCGAAGTACTCCGAGATCGTGAGCGTGTCGACGAACGTGACGAGCATGCTCTCCATCGGCTCGTAGAAGTCGTCGATGACACCGACGACGGGGAGGTCGATCGTCGATGCCGATACCTGCGCGAGGTTGTTACCGGCGTTCGTGATTACGACCGATGGGGCGGTGGTTGCCGTGATCTGCGTGCTGTTGAAAAACTCGGAAACGGTGCCGGTGACCTGAACTTTCTGTCCCTCGGCCACATTCGTCGGACAGGCGCTGCAGAAGATGAAGATTCCCTCGGACGTCAACGGGTCCGCGTCGAAGTCGGCGTTCTCTTCCTGTACGAAGAAGCCCGACAGACGGTTGTCGTTCGTGATCGGCTGGAAGTCGCCGGTGACGACGCCTTCGATGGTGACGCTGGCTCCTGGGATCGGGGTGGCCGCACCGTTGCCCTGCACGTCATGGATGAAGACGACGACCGGCGGAGCGTTGACGACCACGCTGACCACGCAGTTCGCGGTCTGCGGGACGCCATCGTTGTTGGCCCACTGGATGGTGACGCTGTAAGTATTCGCGGGAGTGGCCGCGGAGACATTGAGCGTTGCGTTCGCGGTGCCGCCCACGCCACCGGCGGGCGTGAACCCAGTCAACGTGATGGTGCCCGGGTCCGAAGGTGTGATGCTGGTGATCGTGGCGCTGGTGACCGTGCCGTCGGCGTCGGTGGCGCTGACACCTTCGGAAGTGGCTGTTCCCGCGGTGGTCGTCAGCGGGGTGGCGCAGGTCGGAATGACGGGAGCGTTGACGACCGCGCCCTGAGGCGTGACGACGAAGTCATCAATCGACAGGCCGTGGTCCGCTCCGGTGTGGTCAGGGTCCGACCAGCGGAGCATGATCTCGGTGCCGTTCGGGACGCTCAGGCCGGTGACGGAGAAAGTCTTCGTGATGCGGTTCGCGGCGAGGTTGCCGTTCAGCGCCCCCGCGGCGCCACCGGTGATCGGACTTGTGAAGTCACCTGCTACGACGGCTACGCCGGCCGATTGGAATTCCGCGAGCGAGCCGGTGACCGTCGGGCTGCCCACGAGATACGAGAACGAGACCGTCTGCGCGGCCGCGGCGCTGTTGCGCCACTGCTCGCCGACATACTGCACGTCGAGCTGAGTGATCGTGGCACCCGTGTTGTTCTGCAGACGAACGCCCCAGAACAGATTGCCGATGGCGGCGTTGCCGGAGCCAACGGAGCCGAGGGCGCGGTCGGTGTTCGTGCCCGTGCCGTAGCTGTAGAGATTCCCGGCGTTGCTCGAGCCGTCGTTGGCGACGATGGTCGTGCCGGTTCCGGTGCGCGCGTGGAACCAGCCCGCGATCGTGGAGTTGTTCGTCCACGTCGCGGATCCACTGGCCGGGAGCGTATCGAATGTCTGCGGGGGGGTAGGACTGCCCAGCGTCGTGAGGCTCACCTGCGCCTCAGCGAAGGGTGCGGCGAAACAAACGGCGAGCACGAGAAGAAGGACCGAGAATGCGCGGCGAGCGGTCATGAATATCTCCGGATGTCTTGATTGGGGTGGGACGGCGGGGCGGGATTATCGCAGAGGTCGCGCGTCCACGCGTCACCGATTTTCGTAAAATCCGCGCGCAGAGGAGACCGAATGGCTGAACTGGTCGAATATCGCGTGGAAAAAGGGGTCGCCGTCCTCGAACTGAACGACCCTCCCGCGAACGCCTACACCTATGAAATGAATCGCGTGCTGGACGACTGCATCCTCCGCGCGCGCATGGACGACGAGGTCCACGTGCTGGTGCTCCGCGGCTCCGGCGAGAAGTTTTTCTCCGCCGGCGCGAACATCCGGATGCTCGGCGAGGTCACGCCGCAGTTCAAGTACTACTTCTGCCTGCACGCGAACGAGACCATGAACCGTCTCGAGCAGACGTCGAAGCTCGTCATCGCCGCACTGAACGGCCACTGCGTCGGCGGCGGTCTGGAGATCGCGATGGCGGCGGACATCCGCATCGCGTTGCAGGGCGGAGGCAAGTGGGGATTGCCGGAAGTCTCCCTCGGCGTCCTGCCGGGCACCGGCGGAACGCAGCGGCTCTCGCGCCTCGTCGGCAAGGCCAAGTCGATCGAGCTGATGGTCGAAGGCGGCCTGCACGAATACGAGAAGGCGCTGGAGCTCGGCGTCGTCAACTACGTCTGGCCCGCGGAGGAAGACGGGAAGAAGTGGTGGGAGCGTGTGATGGAATACGCGTGGAGCTTCTGCCCGCCGAACAAGGCTTCAAAAGCGGTCGGCCGCATCAAGCGCGCCGTGCAGACCGGATGGGAGATCCCGATCGAGTCCGGTCTCGCACTCGAGCGCGAATTGCAGCAACAGTTGTTTCAGAGCGAAGACGCCACCGAGGGGCTGGCGGCGTATAACGAGCGGAGGAAGGCGAACTTTACGGGGAAATAGTCGCAAAGTCTTTGCGACTCCGCGATCGAGGGCGACCATGCGCTACAGACAACTCCACGGCACCAACCTGCAACTCTCCGAGCTCGGCCTCGGCACCTGGACCTTGACCACCGGCTGGTGGGGGACCTACACCGACGCCGATGCGCAGCGCATCATCCGCGCGGCCATCGAGCGCGGCATCAACTACATCGACACGGCCGACGCGTACGGCAACGGCCGCGGCGAGACGGTGCTCGCGCCGATCCTGAAAGAGCATCCGGACCTCATCGTCGGCACGAAGTTCGGCTACGACTTCTACAACAATCCCGAGCGTCCGCGCGGCCAGCGCGAGCTGCCGCAGAACATGTCGCCGGAGTTCATCCGCTTCGCCTGCGAGCAGTCGCTCGCGCGCCTCGGCACGGACCACATCGCGATTTATCAGCCGCACAATCCGCGCGTGGTCGTGCTGATGCAGGACGAGCATTGGGAAACGCTGGAGCGCCTGAAGAGCGAAGGAAAGATCTCCTCGTATGGCCCGTCGCTCGGGCCGGCGATCGGCTGGCGCGACGAGGGAATCTACTCGGCGGCGGTGCGCAGGGCGCCGGTCACGCAGATGATCTACAACGTCCTCGAGCAGCATCCGGGTCGCGAGTTCATCCTCGCCGCGGAGCGAGGTCCGTCGTACGCGGGCGTGGCCGAGGCGATGGAGGGGCAGACGAACAAACGAGCGTGCGAAGCGTCTTCCGCGTTCGAGCCCGCGTTCCGCGCGTGGAAAGTCGATCCCGGTCCGCAGTTCCTCATCCGCGTCACGCATTCGTCGGGCATGCTCGAAGGGAAGTACACGCTGGACACGAAGTTCGACGAGAGCGATCACCGTTCGCACCGGCCGCGCGCGTGGCTCGTCGAAGGAGTGCAGAAAGTCGATCGCCTGCTGCCCCTCTGTCGCGAGCGCGGCGTGTCGATCGGACAGCTCGCGCTGCTCTGGCTCTACGCGCACCCGAGCATCGTGTCCGCGCTGCCGAACATCTACGACGAAGCGCAGATCGAGGAGTTCGCCGCCGCGAGCGAGCACCCGCCTCTGAGCGACGACGAGATGGAGCGCATCCACGCGATGTACGAGCGCAACTTCGACGTCACGCCGTACATGGAAGAAGTCGCGACGTAGGCGATCACATGCACTTCGCCGCGGTCAGTCCCTGGGCCACCGCGATGGTCTTGGGGACGCGATAGACGTTCTCCGGCCGCTTCTTGCACTTCTCTCCGTAGAACAGGTTGGTGTCGCGGTCGACGTAGACCTGCTCGTACTTCGGCTTGCGCTGCCATTCGTCTTCCGGTTCCGGCGCCTGCGTCTCGGTCACGACGGCGACAGGTGTCGGCGCTGGCGCCGGCGGCGGAGTGTAGCTCGGCGTGTAATCGCTGCTTGGCGCGTAAGTGTTTCGCGGAGGCTCGTACGACGTCGGCGTCACCGCAGCGGCGGCATACGACGGCTCGGGCTCGGACTCGCTCTGCGACGCGCGGGGTGTCTCGGCAACGGTGGGATTCTCGTCAGGCAGATTCGCCGCGGTCATGAACATGCCGAGGAACATCAGTACGCCGCCGCCGATCCCGACAAGGAATGGGGTTTTCGTGTCCTCCCAGTTCTTGATCACGAAGAACAGCGCGGCGAACGGAAGGAACATCACCGCCAGGCCCCAGCCGACGCTCACCTTGAACGCTCGGATCAGGATGACCACTCCGGCAATGCCGTTCACGACGAAGCCAAGAATGACGAGAAAGAGACCCACGGATCACCTCGTTGGACTGAGTTTGGACCGACGAATCGTAACCCGGATCGTTGGTTTTGTTAGCATCCGCACCCATGACTGCAATGCCCAATCAGCTTTTCATCAACGGTGAATTCGTCGACGCCCGCTCGGGCGAGACCTTCGCCACGATCAATCCCGCGACCGAGGAGAAGATCGCCGACGTCGCCTCCGCCGGGATCGACGACGTCGACGTCGCTGTGAAGGCAGCGCGCGCGCAGATGGAGCCGGGCTCGGAGTGGCAGAAGATGAAGCCGCGCGACCGCGCGAAGGTCATGTGGCGTCTGGCGGACATCCTCACCTCGCGCGCGGACGAGATCGGCCGCATCGAGACCATCGACAACGGCAAGCCGATCTTCGAGTCGCAGTACGTCGACACGCCCGCGGCCGCGGAGTGTCTCTATTACTTCGCCGGCTGGTCCGGCAAGGTCACGGGCGACACGATTCCGGTCGCGGACAACGCGTTCACGTACACGCTGCGCGAGCCGGTGGGCGTCGTCGGGGCGATCACGCCTTGGAACTTTCCGCTGATGCTCGCGGTGTGGAAGATCGCGCCGGCGCTGGCGTGCGGGAACACGGTCGTCATCAAACCCGCGTCGAATACGTCGCTCTCGCTGCTCAAGTTCGCCGAGTACGCGAAGGAGGCTGGTCTCCCCGCGGGTGTGCTGAATGTCGTGCCGGGACGCGGAAGCGTGGTCGGTAATGCGATCGTCGATCATCCCGGAGTCGACGCGATCACCTTCACGGGCTCGACGGAAGTGGGACGAGGATTGATGGCACGCGCGGCGAAGACCTTGAAGAAGGTCGCGCTCGAACTGGGCGGAAAGTCGCCGAACATCGTCTTCGCCGACGCCGATCTCGATGCCGCCGCGAAGGGCGCGCTCAACGCGATCTTCTACGGCAAGGGCGAAGTCTGCGCCGCGGGCTCGCGTCTGCTCGTCGAGGAAGGCGCGCACGAGGAGCTCATGGCGAAAGTGATCGAGCGCGCGAACAAGATGACCGCCGGCGATCCGCTCCACCCGAAAACGCGCCTCGGCGCGATCGTCTCGAAGGAGCAGATGGAGAGCGTGCTCTCGTACATCGAGGCGGGCAAGAGTGAAGGCGCGAAGCTCGTCGCGGGCGGCGAGCGCGCGGATATCGGCACGGGCAAGGGCTATTTCGTCCAGCCGACGATCTTCGACGACGTGCAGGTCGACCACCGCATCTCGCGCGAGGAGATCTTCGGCCCCGTGCTGGCGACGATCAAGTTCAAGGACGCGGAAGACGCGATCGCGAAGGGCAACGCTACGGTCTACGGGCTCGCCGCCGCAGTGTGGACGCGCGACGTCTCGAAAGCGCATCGCATTGCCCGCGCGATCAAAGCGGGAACGGTGTGGGTGAACACGTACAACCTCTACGACCCTGCGCTGCCGTTCGGCGGATTCAAGGAATCCGGCTTCGGCCGCGATCAGGGGAAAGACGCGCTGGAGAAGTACACGCAGACGAAGAGCGTGTGGGTGAGTCTGTAAATGGTTGGCGGTTGACGGTTGACGGTTGGCGGTTGGCGGGAAGAGAAACCGCCGCTCATGCCGCCTGAAATGCCGCTCGCGCCGCTTTTTCTCCGCCAACCGCCAACCGTCAACCGCCAACTGTTAGAATCGCCGCCCAGTACGCAACGGAGAATGTGCAAATGAAGAAATCACTAGTGTTTCTCACGACGGCGATCCTTTCGCTCGTCCTTTTTGGATGTCCGCCGAAGACCGGCGAAACGACGACCGCGGCTACGACCACGGAAGGCGAGATCATCGTCGGCGAATATGGCTCGCTCACCGGCGCCGAGGCGACGTTCGGCCAGTCGACGCACAACGGCATCATGCTCGCGATCGATGAGCTCAACATCGCCGGCGGCGTGAACGGCCGCAAGTTCCGGGTCATCACCGAGGACGATCAGTCCAAGTCCGAGGAAGCGGCGAACGCGGTCACGAAGCTGATCTCGCAGAACAGCGTCATCGCCGTCCTCGGCGAAGTCGCGTCGTCGAGCTCCCTCGCCGCGGCCCCGATCTGCCAGTCCAACAAGGTCCCGATGATCACGCCGTCCTCGACGAACGAGCGCGTGACCCAGGTCGGCGACTACATCTTCCGCATGTGCTTCATCGACCCCTACCAGGGCGAGGCCATGGCGAACTACCTGTCGAAGCAGCTCAACATGAAGAAGGCTGCGGTCCTGATCGACGTCAAGAGCGACTACTCGACCGGTCTGGCCGCGAACTTCGAGCGCGTGTTCGTCGCGAACGGCGGACAGATCGTCGGCAAGCAGAGCTACGCGAAGGGCGACAGCGACTTCCGCTCGCAGCTCACGACACTGAAGTCGACCAATCCCGAAGTCATCTTCGTCCCCGGCTACTACAACGACATCGGACAGATCGCCATTCAGGCCCGCGACCTCGGCATGAAGATGCCGCTGGCCGGCGGCGACGGCTGGGAGTCGCCGAAGCTGATCGAGATCGGCGGCAAGGCCCTCGAGGGCTGCTTCTATTCGAATCACTACCACGTCGACGATCCGGCACCCGCGGTGCGCGAGTTCGTGCAGAAGTACCAGGAGCGTTTCGGCGCGAAGCCGGATTCGCTCGCGGCGCTGGGCTATGACTCCGCGCGCGTGCTCGCCGACTCCATCCAGCGCGCCGGCTCGACCGACGGACCGAAGCTCCGCGACGCGATCGCCGCGACGAAGAACTTCTCCGGCGTCACCGGCATGATCAACCTCGGCCCGGATCGGAATCCGATCGGCAAGAAGCTGGTCATCCTCGAGATCAAGAACGGCGATCTCGTTCTGAAGGGCGTCGTCGATCCGGCCGCGAGCTCCGAACCGGCGACCGGTACGAGCGGTACGGCCACGGGAACGACCGGCACGACGGCATCGCAGTAGCAACGTTCACACGAAAAAAACTTTACATCCGAGGGTCCGGCGAGTAGTTTTCGCCGGACCTTTTTTTCTGCATGCAGACTCTCTTTCAGAACCTATTGAACGGCATTGCCGCCGGCTCGATTTACGCCTTGATCGCGCTGGGATACACGATGGTGTACGGCATCCTGAAACTGATCAACTTCGCCCACGGCGACGTGGTGATGATCGGTTCCTTCGTCGGCTTCTACGTCGGTAATTTCCTCGCCAGGAACAACGCCGACGCACCCTCGTTCGTCAACGCGGGCATCACCCTTCTGCTGGCGATGATCATCTGCGCGCTGCTGGGCTTTCTCAACGAGCGCATCGCCTACCGGCCGCTGCGCAACGCGCCGCGCATCGCCTCGCTGATCACCGCGATCGGCGTGTCGTTCCTTCTCGAGTACGGCGGCCAGTTCGTGTTCGGTCCCGATCCGAAGTTCTTCCCGACGTTGATCGAGAAGAAAGTCCTCCACCTGGGCGGTGTCGTCACGACGAACTATCAGTTGATCGTGCTGGCCGTGGCCATCGTGTTCATGGGTCTCCTGCAGTACATCGTCTACGGGACGAAATACGGCCGCGCGATGCGCGCCGTCTCGTACAGCTTCGAGACTGCCTCGCTGATGGGCATCCCCACCGACCGTGTGATCGCGACGACGTTCATCATCGGCTCGACGCTCGCCGCCGTCGCGGGGATTCTCTACGGCCTCTCGTATCCCAAGATCGACCCGTTGCTCGGCATCATGCCCGGCCTCAAGGCGTTCGTCGCCGCGGTCCTCGGCGGCATCGGGCACGTGCCCGGCGCGGTGGTCGGCGGTCTGGTCATCGGGATCGTCGAGTCGTTCGTCCGCGGATCGCAGTACTCCAGTTACAGCGATGCGATCGCGTTCCTGATCCTCATCGTCATTCTCCTGTTCCGCCCGAGCGGGTTGTTCGGGAAGTACGAGCCGGAGAAAGTCTGATGTTGCCGCGGAGATGGTGGCTTCGGGATCTGGTTCTGCTCGTCCTCTACGTGGCCGTGCTGTACGGCCTCTGGGTCGCCCTCGAGTACGCGGGCGCGTACTGGGCCTGGGTGCGTTATCCGAGCCGCATCCTCGTGCTGATCGGCATCAACGTCACCCTCGCGGTCTCGCTGAACATCATCAACGGGCACGCCGGCCAGTTCTCCCTCGGCCACGCGGGCTTCATGGCCGTCGGCTCGTACTCCTCGGCCTATCTCACGACGAAGTACTTCATGCCGTTCGTGAATCAACTGCCCGAGGGAAGCGCACAGGCGGTGATCTGGCAGAGCGTGTTCCTGCTCCTCGGCGTCATCGCGGGCGCGATCACGGCCGCGATCTGCGGCTACGTCGTCGGATTGCCGTCGCTGCGCCTGCGCGGCGACTATCTGGCGATCGTCACCCTCGGCTTCGGCGAGATCATCCGCGTGGTGATCCTCAACATCGAGGAGATCGGCGCCGCGCGCGGCCTCACCGGCATCCCGGCGTGGGCGAATTTCTTCTGGGTGTTCTTTTTCGCCGGCCTGACGATCCTGATCTCGCATCGCCTGGTCATGTCTTCCGTCGGACGCGCGTTCCTCGCGGTTCGCGAGGACGAGATCGCCGCGGAGGCGATGGGCGTCGACACGACGAAGTACAAGGTGAAGGCGTTCGTGATCGGTTCGGCATTGGCTGGTGTGGCCGGTGCGCTGTACGGCTCGTTCCTGATGTACCTCAATCCGGGGATGTTCACGTTCGTGAAGTCGTTCGAGGTCGTGGCGATGGTGGTCCTCGGCGGACTCGGATCGATCACCGGATCGGTTCTGGCCGCGATCGTCCTGACGATCCTTCCCGAGGGATTGCGCTACGTCAAAGACTTCATCCCCGATGGCGCGCCGGAGATGCTGAAGCGCGATCCGCGCATGGTCATCTACTCGATCATGCTGATCGTGCTGATGCGCGTGCGCCCGCAGGGCCTCTTTGGCCGCCGCGAGCTCTGGGACTTTCTGCCGAAGCGCAAAGATACGATTCCGAAAGAAACGCGCGACGAAGGCAACGCCGACGACAAGCTCGATCGCGACGCCGGTCCGCCGGTTCGATAAGCCATGGCCGACGACATTCTTCTGCAGGCAAACGGCGTCACCATCCGCTTCGGCGGATTGACGGCGGTGTCGAATTTCAACCTGGCGATCCGTCCGCATGAGCTGGTGGGCCTGATCGGTCCGAACGGCGCCGGCAAAACCACGATCTTCAACATGCTCACGGGCGTGTACAAGCCGACCGAGGGCAGCATCCACATCGGCGGCGTGTCGACGCACGACATGAAGCCGTACCAGATCACCCGACTGGGTGTGGCTCGCACGTTCCAGAACATCCGCCTCTTCAAGGATCTCACCGTCCTCGACAACGTGAAGATCGGCGGACATATCCACTACAAGTACTCCGGCACCTCGGCGGTGCTGCACACGAATCGGTTTCATGAAGCGGAGGACCGCGCCGAAGTCGAGGCGATGGAGCTGCTGAAGATCTTCGGGCTCGCGTCGCGCGCACAGTTCGACGCGAAGAATCTCCCGTACGGCGATCAGCGCCGCCTGGAGATCGCGCGCGCTCTCTCCGCGAAGCCGAAGCTGCTGCTCCTCGACGAGCCGGCGGCGGGACTCAACGACAGCGAGACGCTGGAACTGATGAAGGACATCCACGACATCCGCGATCGCTTCGACATCGCCATTCTCGTGATCGAGCACAACATGGAACTGGTGATGGGAATCTGCGAGCGGATCGTGGTGCTGAACTTCGGCAAGACCATCGCCGAGGGCACGCCCGATGCGATTCGCGCGAACGATGCGGTGATCGAGGCCTACCTCGGCGAACCGGCGGATCTGGCGGCACTATGAGCGCGACGATTCTGGCGGTCCGCGGCATCGTGGTTTCTTACGGGACGATTCCCGCATTGCATGGCATCGATCTCGAGGTGAAGAAGGGCGAGATCGTCACGCTCATCGGCGCGAACGGCGCCGGCAAGACGACGACCTTGCGCACGATCTCCGGTCTGCTCAAGCCGCGCGAGGGCTCGGTGGAGTTCGCCGGCACTGACATCACCGGCGTGAAGCCGCACACGATCGTCTCCCGAGGCATCTCGCACGTGCCCGAGGGCCGCGGCATCTTCGCGAACCTGACCGTGCAGGACAACCTCGAGCTCGGCGGATACCTGCGCAAGGACAAGATCAGCGCCGAGGAGTACGAGCGCGTCTACTCGCTCTTCCCCGTGCTCAAGGAGCGCATCAAACAGAACGCGGGAACGCTCTCCGGCGGCGAGCAGCAGATGCTCGCCATCTCCCGCGCGCTGATGGCCAAGCCGACGCTGTTGCTTCTCGACGAACCGTCCCTCGGTCTCGCGCCGCAAATGGTGCAGACAATTTTTCGCGTCATCCGCGAGATCAACGCCGAAGGGACGACGATCCTCCTCGTCGAGCAGAACGCCCACATGGCCCTCGTGACCGCACACCGCGGCTACGTGATGGAAACTGGCAAGATCACGGCGACGGACAACACGAAAGCGTTGTTGGCCTCGGACAAGATCAAGAAGGCGTATCTGGGCGGCTGATGCCGCCACATGGGAGCGCGTTCGGATTGTCAGAGCTGCACGTGGTGCTCGATCGTGTGCATGAGCGAAAGTTTCGTGTGCGGCTCTGAGCGTCAGAGCTGCACGTGACGCCCGATCACGTGCACATGAAGAATTTTCACGTGCGGCTCAGAGTGTCAGAGCCGGACGTGGTCCGTGATGGTGTGCGGCTCTGAGCGTCAGAGCTGCACCTGACGCGCGATCGCGTGCACGAGAAGAATTTTCACGTACGGCTCTGAGCGTCAGAGCTGCACGTGACGCGCGATCACGTGCACGAGAAGAAATTTCACGTGCGGCTCTGAGCGTCAGAACCGGACGTGGTCGGTGATGGCGTGCGGGTCTGAACGTCAGAGGTGCACGTGACGCGCGATCACGTACACGAGAAGAAATTTCACGTGCGGCTCTCCGCCTCAGAGCTGCACGTGACGTACGGTCTTGTGAGGGAGAAGAAGGGGACCCTAACCTTTCCCCCGCGCGGGCGTCTGTAGCGGCAAAGGAAAGGGAACATCGACATGCGACGTCTCGTCATCGCTCTAGCTCTCACGCTCGCGGCCACGGCCGCATTCGCTCACGACGACTTCGATCACCGCAGCAGCGCCGAGGAGTGCTCGCCGGACCGGATCCACTTCGATGATGACAAGACCTTCGTGAAGAAGGAAGTCATCGAGGCGGGCAACCTCCGCTCGCTGAAGGCAGCGGTCACCAATTCGCCCATCAGTTTCGAGGGCGGCAATGCCAGCGGCTACACGATCATCGTGTGCAAGGCCGCGACCGTGGAATCGGATCTCGATCGCATCCACGTCACGCTCAACGGCAACGAGCTGCGCACGGACGGTCCCGAAGGCCGCCGCCACTGGACGGTCATGGTCCACGTGCGCGCGCCGCGGGGCGCGCACATCGACGTCGAGGCCGAGAACGGACCGATCGCCATCCGCGATCTCGACGGCACCGTCGTCGCCCGCGCACAGAACGGCCCGCTCTCGCTGAAGAACATCGACGGCAACGTCGATGCGGCGACGACGAACGGCCCGATCAGTGTTTCCGGCGGCTCCGGCACGATGAAGGTGAAGGCTTCGAACGGACCGCTCTCCGTGCACCTCGACGGCGCCGCGTTCAACGGAACGCTCGACGCCTCGACGAAGAACGGGCCGCTCAGCGTGAGAGTCCCGCGCAACTTCGCGTCGGGAGTCCTCATCGAGTCGGGTCGCGGCCCGATCTCCTGCAAGGCCGAGGGCTGCAACCGCGGCTGGCGCTCCGACGACGACGGCGAGCCGCGCCGCATCGAGCTGGGAAGCGGACCGACGAACGTGCGCCTCTCCACGGTCAACGGACCGGTGACGGTGAAGGACGAGTAGCTTCTCGTTCAATCCTCGAGCGAAGCGAAGGATCAAGGGCGCCCTCTCGAAGCATGTGCCTCGGCACGAGCATCGAGGGGGGCTCCATTGATCCTTCGCCGCTTCGCGTCTCAGGATAAACTGCCAGGACCGGATGACGGTCCCCGAAGCAACGCGCGCCCGCGGCCACCTCCTCGCCGTCCTCGGAGTCGGGTTCGGACTCGCCGTCACCATCGGCAACACCATCGGCGCTGGCATCCTCCGCACGCCGGGCGTCATCGCCGGTGAGCTCCACACCTTCTGGCCGTACATGGTGATCTGGATCGCCGGCGCGCTCTACGCGCTCCTCGGCGCGAACGCGCTGGCGGAGTTGGCGACGCTCGTCCCGCGCTCCGGTGGACAGTACGTCTTCGTCCGTCACGGCCTGGGAGATTACGCCGGCTTCGTCGTCGGCTGGAGCGACTGGATCTCGACCTGCGGCACGACCGCCGCGGTGGCCATCGTCGTCGGCGAGTACACCGTGAGTCTGATCCCCGCGGCGCGCACGGAGCAGGTCGTTGCGCTGGCCGTCGTGGCGATCTTCACCCTCGTCCAGTGGCTCGGCATTCGCAGCGGGAGCGCGCTGCAGAACCTCACCAGCATCGTGAAAGCGCTGGCGCTGCTCGTCTTCATCGCCGCCTGCTTCTGGTTCGGTACGCGCTCGCCGATGGAGCCGACGGCGATGATCCTGACGAGCGAGGGCCCGATGCTGCTCGCGTTCATCATCGCGCTGCAATCGGTCATCTACACGTACGACGGTTGGTCGGCGGTCATCTACTTCTCCGAGGAAGTGAAAGACCACGGACGCAACATCCCGCGGTCGATGCTGATGGGCGTCGTCTCGATCACGATCATCTATCTGCTGATCAATCTCGCTTTCCTCGCCGTGGTTTCACTGCCGACGATCGCCGGCAGCAACTTCGCGGCGGGCGTCGTCGTCGACCGCATCTTCGGCGCAGCGGGGCAGAACCTTCTCCGCGCGCTGGTCGTGTTGATTCTGCTGAGCGCCGTCAGCTCGAACGTGCTCATGGCGCCGCGGGTCATCTACGCGATGGCGCGCGACCGTCTGTTCTGGCGCGGAGCGAGTGAGGTCAACCGCGGCGGAACACCCGACGTCGCGCTGATGATCAGCAGCATGCTCGCGGCCGCGTTCATCGTCACGAACACGTTCGAGACGGTCATTGCCAAGCTGGCGTTCTTCTTCGTCGCGAACTACACGCTATCGTTCGTGACGCTGCTCGTCCTTCGCCGCCGCGAGCCCGATGCGCCTCGTCCGTACCGCGCGTGGGGACATCCATACACCACCATCCTGGCGGTTCTTGCGTCGCTGGCGTTCCTCGGCAGCGCGGTCGCGAGCGACACGAAGAGCAGTCTTTGGGCGATCGGCTTGCTCGTCGCGAGCTTTCCGGTGTATCTGATCGTGAAGAGAATGCACCGATGATCGACCCACGCCTCGAATCCGCATCCACTCTCTCGTCCCGTTTCTATTTCGACGCGAGCGTGCTCGCCGACGAGAACCGCAGCGTCTTCGGACGCACGTGGCAACTCGCCGGCCACGCCGCGCAGGTGCGCGACGTTGGGCAGTACTTCACGACCACGATCGCCGACGAGCCGCTGCTGGTCGTGCGCGGGAACGACGGCGTGCTGCGCGCGATGTCCAACGTCTGCCGCCACCGCGCCGGCCCGATCGCGAAAGGCGAAGGGAAGCGTCCCGTTCTCCAGTGCGGCTATCACGGCTGGACGTATTCGCTGGACGGACGTCTCTCCGTCACGCCGGAATTCGACGGCGTCGAGAATTTCGATCGCGCGTCCTGCGTGCTGCCGCAGTTCCAGGTCGAGGTCTGGAACGAGCTGGTATTCGTCAATCTCGATCCGAACGCGGAGTCGCTGACCGAGTTTCTCGGCGAGTTGCTGCAGGACATGCCGCAGCACGATTACAGCGGCTTTCAGCTCGCGCACCGCAAGACGTGGGAGCTCGACTGCAATTGGAAGGTCTACGTCGACAATTACCTCGAGGGCTATCACATCCCGATCGTGCATCCGGGCCTGTTTCGAGAGCTCGATTATCCGAATTATCGAACGGATACCAGGCGCTCGTACTCGATCCAGATCGCGCCGACGCGGCGTCCGGACCGCATCCGCACCAGCGGCGGCGACGATCAGGTGCGCTATTTCTGGATCTTCCCGAACCTGATGCTGAACGTCTATCCCGACAATTTCTCCACGAACCTGATTGTCCCCCTCGGCGCGGGCCGTACGGCCACTCACTTCGACTGGTATTTCCGCGATCCGGACTCGGTGCGGCAGCAGATCGACGAGACCGTGGCGTTCAGCGACGAGATCCAGATCGAGGACATCGACATCTGCGAGTCCGTGCAGCGCGGCCTGCGCTCGTCGACGTACGACCGAGGACGCTTCTCACCGCGACGCGAGAACGGCGTGCATCACTTTCATTGTCTCTATGAGGAGTACATGAAAGGCGGACGCGCCGCTGCCACGCGCTCGTAGACCGGACACCAGGTCTCGTGCGCGCCGGCGAGATATCCCGTGCTGAGCAGGAACGAGCCCGTAATCTCGCCGCCGGTGAATACGAACGTCTTCTTGAAGAGCTTGACCCAATCGTCCTTCTCGCGCGGATGATGCGCGTCGAGCCACCGCGCGAATGAGCCGTGGGTCTTGCGCAGCGCCAGAATGCGCTTCGCGTTCTCGACCGCGGCTTCGACCTTCAATCGGTTGCGGATGATGTCCGCATTCTTCAGGAGCTTCGCGCGCCGCTGCGCGTCATAGCGCGCGACGTGTTCCAACGCGAATCCGTCGAACGCTTGGCGGAATGCATCGCGTTTCTTGAGGATCGTCAGCCAGGACAAGCCGGCCTGGTTGATCTCGAGCACGAGACGCTCGAACAGAGCGTCGTCGTCTTGTAGGGGAAATCCGTATTCGCTGTCGTGATAAGGGCCGTGGAAGGCGTGGCCGGGGGCGATGTCACAGTAGGTTGCCACGTCCGGGATGATACGCTGGTACGTAGTAGTCATCGAATGGGTCCATTCCAGATCGTGATCGCGCTGGCCGTCGTCGCGGTGGCTGCGGCGGTGGTCTATCGGCAGCTCGTCGCTGCACGCGCTATTCGTGTGCTGATGGAGAACGGCACGGAGAGGAAGAAAGCCGAGCAGCAGATCGAATCCCACGTCGATACAGCGATGCATCAGAGCTCGATGTTGAGCCACACGACGCAGGAGCGGATCACCGTCGCGCGGGGACTGCACCTCGCGCTGGAGGCCGGCGAGCTCGCGCTGCTGTATCAGCCGCAGATCGACGTCGAGACGTTGACCATCGTGGGGATGGAAGCGCTGCTGCGCTGGAACCATCCCGAGCGCGGGGTGATCCTGCCCGAGGAGTTCATCGGGGTGGCGGAAGAGCGCGGACTCATTCTGCCGATCGGCGATTGGGTGTTGCGCCAGGCCTGCCACGACGTGCGGCGCTTCCACGACCGCGGATTGCCGCATTTCCGCGTGGCGGTGAATCTCTCCGCGCGCCAGTTCCGCGATCCGTCGCTCGTCCAGGCGGTGCATTCCGCGCTCGCCGACTCCAGCGTTCGTGCGGACACGCTGGAACTGGAGATCACGGAGACCGTGGCCATGGAAAACGTGATGCTGACGATGACGACGCTGGAGGAGTTCCGCCGCTCCGGCGTGGCCATCGCCATCGACGACTTCGGCACCGGCTATTCGTCGCTCAGCTACCTGAAACAGTTCCCGCTGGATGCGTTGAAGATCGACCGCACGTTCGTCACGGATCTCCCGGATAAATTCGAAGACGCCGCGATCGTGAGCTCCGTCATCCAGCTCGCCAACGGCCTCGGACTGCGCGTCGTCGCCGAAGGCGTCGAGACGCTCGAGCAGCTCGAGTTCCTTCAGGAAGCGGGGTGCCGCGAAGTGCAGGGCTACTACTTCAGCTACCCGGTCCCGATCGAAACGATCGAAGCACTCGTGCTGCGCCCGGTGGCGGTCACCGCGTCGTCGGGGACGCGGCGCGCGTCGGTGTGACGCGCGCCGCGAGCATCCACGCCCACAATGCGTCGTCGCCGTACGCCGCATCCCATGCGTTGTGGCCGACGCCCGCGAGCTCCGTGTAGCGCACGTCCGCGCCGGCCGCGCGCAGCGCGTCGTGCATCTTCCGCGACTCGGAAGGGAAAACGACGGTGTCGTCCGCGCCGTGGAACATCCAGGTCGGGATGTGGCGGAGTTTCTCCGCGGTGAATGCGTAGGGGTCGCTCGCGTTTGTCGTGAGCGGCGATTGACGGACGGATGTCGCTGAGCCTGCGGGCACGATGCCGCCGCAGATGGGGACGAGCGCGGCGAAGCGCTCCGGGTGTGCGAGCGCGAGGTGCCACGTGCCGAAGCCGCCCATCGAGAGGCCGGTGAGCACGACGCGATCGCGGTCACCGGAGAACTCGGCGATGGCCGCGTCGAGCGCACTCATCGCGGCATCGGCGGGCGCGCCGATCCAGCGTTCATCGTTCGGTGTCTGCGGAAAGACGACGATCGCGGGCGCGCGCTCGGGACGAAAGCGGATCGCGCTGCCGATGCCGACCTGGGTCGGACGAAGACCGTCGTTTCCGCGCTCGCCGGCGCCATGCAGGGAGAGGATCACCGGCCAGCGCTGCGCGGGAGTCCAGTTCCGCGGCACGTACACGACGTACGGATAAATCGCGTTGCCGACGGTGGTCGTGCGATCGAGAAACCCGGTCTGCGGCATGGTGCGGCACGCGGCGAAAAGCAACAGGAGCGCCGGCAGTACGCGCGCGTGCATGCGCGGGATTCTAGCGGAGCTGTGGAGTGCGGCGACGGCGAGTCGCCGCTGTGGATTGCCGCAGCGTCGAGCTGCGGCCCCGCCCGAGGCGGCAGCTCGACGCTGCCGCAAGGAAAGCGGCAGCATCGCTTCGCTATGCTGCCGCACTCCACATGAATCTAGCGCAGCACCTCGCGCGCGGCGCGCTGGCCGCTGTCGATGGCTCCAGCCACGGTGCCGGTCTGATCGCTGCTCGTCGCTTCGCCGGCGAAGAAGAGCGTCTTCTTCACCGGTTTCGCGAGCGCGGCGTGCGCATTCGCGCCGCCGACGGCCGCGTACGAATACGCGCCGCGGCTGTACGGGTCGGACTGCCAGTCGTGCGTGAACGTGCCGACAAGGAGCGCGTCGAGACGGCGGCGCGGAACGTCCCACGCGGACGCCATCGCTGCGAGCGCGCGCTCGATCATCGCGTCCGGCCCTTCCGCGAGCAGCGCGTCCGCGGAATGACCTCCCGCCCAACCGGTGAGAATGGGCGTGTGGAAGGGCGCCATGGTCCACCACGTCGGCATGAAGCGGTCGTTCGTCTGCAGGAAGTTGACGTCATCCCAGAAGCTCTCGCGGAAGCGGAACGCGATCTTGACCACGTGTCCCGTCTCGAGTTTCTCGAGCGCGCGCTCTTTGCCGGGTAGCGGCGGATCGAACGCGAGCGCGCCCGCTTTCCAGACGCCGATCGGAATGGTGACGATCAGTTTGGGCGCGCGCACGCGACGCTCGCCGCAATGCACGACGACCGCTCCTTCGGACCACTGCACACGATTCGCGACAGTGCCGAGGAGGAGGTCGGTGCGCCGCGGATCGAGTCCAGCGCGGAGCCACTCGATCAGCGCATCCTGTCCGTTCGCGATTCGAAATTGCTTGTTCGTGCCTTCCTGCTCCTCATCGGATGTGCGCAGCACGCTCGCGCTGATGCGGTCCGCGTGCGACGCGTGGTAGCCCTCGACGAACCTGCATGCGAGTTGACGCAGGCGCGGCGAGAGATCGCGGCGGCGCCGCAGGAATTCGGCGAAGGAGATGTCGTGCGTGAGGTTGCCGATCTTCGCGCGCACGCTGTCGATCTGTCCCCAGAAGTCACGAATGCGCTCGCGCCGTCCGTTTTGCGACCACCAGTGATCGTCCGGGAGTTGCGCTGCGACGAGCGACGCGGCATCCACGATGTCGAAGGTCGTGTCGACCTCGCCGTGGATGAACTCCGCGCCGAGCTCGATGGGAAGCGGCAAGTCGGCGAGATGGAGTGTGTGAATGCGGCCGCCAACGCGCGGACGGGCTTCGATGAGACAGACGCGCTGACCGGCGCCTGTGAGAGAGCGCGCCGCGGCGAGACCTGCCGCGCCGGCGCCGATGATGACGACGTCGTATTTCACAGCGTGAAGCCGCCCGGGTCGCTCAGGCGTCGCCGACGATGTCACGCCAGGGGAGGCGGCGGACGAGCTGTACTTTCTCGTCGATCTCTCCCTGGGTGGCCCTGTCGCCCAGCACGCGGCGGAGGTACTCGACCTCGGAGGAGACGAGCCTGTTGTGCTTGGGCAACAGACGGGTCGCCGCGTTCTGCAGGTTGCGCTCGGAGACGGTGATGAGCTTCGGCGTTCTCTTGATCTGAGCGTCCATGATGAGTGGCAACGAAGACTCGGGCCAGTTTCATCCTGGCCCGCTCACTCACCTTTTTCGCGTGTTGTTCGTCACCCTCGAAGGTAATGCCGTGCGGAACGCAAATGCATCCTGGATGAACTCCTGTCGCGACGGGACGCAACCGCAGAGAGCGCAACGCGTTCCGTCGACGTGAGCGGCTTTGGAGTGGCCGCAGTGAGGGCACGATTTCATGGGGCCTCCTTGCGACATGAGATTACGGGCGGTTCGCCGGCCTCCTGCGTTTCGCTAACTTCCGTAGAGTTTTCCTGCCTGTCGTGGCTGCTTTCGCTCCAGTCCTCTTCTTTCCGTAGATTCGAGAAGCGCGCCACAAAACGAAAAGGGCGAGCCGAAGCTCGCCCTTTTCACTGCGGATCCGCTTGCGTTCAGTCGCAGTGTCCCGGTCCGAGGTCTCCGTTGTTGTACGCGTCGAGGAGCGTCATCCAGGTGAGGATCTTGCTCTTGTCCGACTTCGAAGCAGTGCTCCACGACGCTGCGTTGTGCGTCGTGAGGTAAGCGTCGGCTTGTGTCATCGCCGTCGCGATGTCGGCGCTGGAAGCTCCTCGCGCGATGTTGAGTTTTGCCGCGAGAAGCTGCGCATAGAGTTTGATGATGCCGTTCGACGGAGCACCGAGACTCATCGACAACACGTTCACCGCCTGCGTGGCCGTGCCGACCTGCATGCTGGTCGCGCCGAACGGATTGCCGAGCCATTGCGGCAGGTACTGGGTCACGTTGTCGGGATTGCGGCCGGTGAAGCCGGCGTGGGTCTTCCAGTAGCCGATGGTCAACGTGCATCCGGTGGAGCAGGTGCACGAGTAGACCGAGGTCGTGACTGGACCGTTCCGTCGGGCCGCTCCGTCGTCGATCCACGACGCGGTGTTCGTCAGCTCGAAGTACGAGTTGCACATCGCGGCGTTGTTCGTGGCGTTCACTTCGAAGCTGACCGATCCTGAATCGCTGAAGGAGAACGGGCCGGCGCTCGAGCAGGTGAAGCCTTCCGGGCATCCGACGGTATCCGTCACTGTGATCGACGCGTCGGTCACGTTGTCGGGAGCGCCGAAGACGACGGGCGCGCTGCCCTCGAACACGCTGCCGTTGGAGAGCGCGGCGCGTCCCGTGTTCGTACGCTCGTCTGCATTGCCGAGAGCCGTCGAGTACGAGCAGACCAGGCTGGCGTTCGGCGGAATCATGTAGGGGAAGCCCACGCCGCAGTTCACGGCCACGATGCCGCCCGGCGACAGTTGATCGCTGACCGACGCGAGAGGCGCGGGAATCGGAGCGGGATTGAAGACGGTGATGTTGCCGCTGACGCTGTGGCCACTGTCGATCGTGGTGCGCTCCACGCCGATGGTGTACGCGATCGGTTTGGTCTGACCGGAGCAGATCTCCGCGGTCTCGTCGCCGCTCTTGGTGACGGTCCAGTCGTAGTCGCGGTCGTAATGCGTGACGGCGCTCTTGGTCACGATCAGCGCATGGACATTGGTCGAGCAGGTGTCGGAATCGGCGGCGGCGTAACCGTAATAGTTGCCGCTGACGGACGCGGTATTGGAGAGCGAGCCGGTCGCGGACGCGGACATGCTGCCGCTGCGCACGGCCGATGCGCCCGGCGCGAGGGTGCCGAGGTTTTCGTTGATGCCGAGCGGTGCGTCGACGAGGGTGACGTCATCGAGTGCGACGTTGCCGTCGTTCGTCACGGTCAACGTGTAGCTCACGCTGTCGCCGACGAACGCGTCCGCCGGGCAGTTCTTCGCGACAGTCACGTGCGGATTCGCGAGCGCGCAACTCGGGCCATAGATCGAGCCGTAGTCGCTGGGACCCAGCGATCCGGCCTTGGCCGAGAACTGGATGACGTCGACCGCGTATGGCTTGTCGAGCGTGAAGGTGACGGTGATGGGGACGTCTTCCAACTGAGAGCCCGGAAGATCCGACTGATCCCATTTGATGCCGAAGATGTCCGTCGAGCCGTCTGTTCCGACCGACACATTCGCCGGGCTCGCGCTGACGACACCGCCGAGATTGCAGAAGCCGATCGTGAGATGGCTCAGCTGCGGCGAGTTCTGGACGCTCTTGTGCCAGATGAGCGTGTAGCTCCAGGTCGAGGTGCCCGTGCCTTGAGACAGATCACCCGAGTACTGCACGCCGTTGAAGGTCAGCGTGAAATCGCCGGCCTGCGACGACATCTGCGCCGATGCCGCGCCCGCGGCCAGCAGCAGACAAATACAAATCACCCAAAGATTGCGTTTCATACATCCCCCTCTTCTGTGTGTGTGTCGGACCTGTTGGGAAGATAGGTCGTGGCGGCGCGCCGCGAATCGCCGGGAAGGTAGTTTCCGGTCTCTATCGAAGGGTGCAGGGATTTCGCCGACGGGCAGAGATTCGCAAGATTCGATAAGCGCGCGAAGACGACGCGGCGCTACCATCCGTCGCATGAGCGAGCTGACGGATGCGATCAAAGCGGGAGACGCGGCGCGGGTGAATGCGCTCGTCGATGCGGATGCTTCAGTGCTGACGGCGAAGGAGAGCGGCGTCACGCCGCTGCTCCTGGCGATCTATCACGGCAAGGCGGACCTGGCGCGGTTGCTGGTCGAGCGCGGCGCGCCGGTGTCGTTTGGCGAGGCGTGCGCGCTGGGCGATGAGGTGCGGGTGAAGGAGATGCTCGGCGCGGATCCGCGCCTGCTGCATTCGCGCACGACGGATGGATTCCCGGGCGCGGGCGTGGCGATCTTCTTCGGACATGGCGCGCTCGCGCGCTGGCTCATCGAGCAAGGGGCGGACGTGAACGCGGCCGCGGAGAACGCGATGGGTGTCGCGCCCGTGCACGCGGCCGCGGCGGCCTGCGATCGCGAGACGATGCGCATGCTGCTCGAGCGCGGCGCGGACGCGAACGCGCGGCAGCAGCTGGACTACACCGCGCTGCACGGCGCGGCCAGCCGCGGCGACATCGAAATGGCGAAGCTGCTCCTCGCGCACGGCGCCCAGCGCGACGCGAAAGCGAGCGACGGCATGACGCCCGCGGACGTGGCGCGGAAGTACGGCAAGGCGGAGTTCGCGGAGTGGCTCGAGTCTTCGAGTCGACAAGTCGACGAGTCGTCGAGCAGCTAAGTCCTCGACGACTCGACGACTCGAAGGCTCGGCGACTCGATCGTCGGGAACGAGCCCCGCGCGAAGAACACGTGCTCCGCGATGCGCTGGAACAGCGGCGTGCGGATCATCGTGAACGCGGCCTCCATGACCAGCGGCGCGGAGGACGCCACGCGCATCGCATTGCGCATCCAGCGGCGCGCGAGGATTCGCGCGCGGAAGCGATCGCCGGTGTACTGGCGCAGCACGCGCGCGTCGCCGCTCTCGAGATAGGCGACGATCACGTCCGCCGCGAACGTGGAGAGTCGCATCGCGCCGTCGAGTCCTCCAGCCGTCAGCGGCGAGACCGCGCCGGCCGCGTCGCCGACGAGCAACCCGCGCTCGTTCGCGATGCGCTGAAGGACGCCGTTCACCGGAATGAGTCCGCCGCGGCGCTCCAGCGTGCGTCCTACGCGGAAGGGAAGTGTTTCGCGAAACGTGTGCATCGCCTGCGCGGCGGCCCAGCCGTTGCGGCGGTAGCCGGCGACGCCAACGTGCGCTTCTTCGCCGTCGTTCGCCACCCAGGCGATGTAGCCCGGCGCGAGGCGCGGATCGAGAAAGCAGTGCAGCACGGGCTCCCGCGAGATCGGCGGGACGATTTCTTCCAGGCCGAGGAGCATCTGGCGGTTGCGGTCCAGGCCGAGGTGTTGCGCGACGAGAGAGCGGGCGCCGTCGGCGCCGACGACGTATCGCGCGCTCACGCGTTCGCGCCGCCCATGGCGGACATACGTGACGCCGTTCGCGTCGCACGATTCGACACGCGCGCCCGGGATCCATACCACGCCGGCACTCGCGCACTGCTCGAGCATCTGGAGGTAAAGCCACGCCATCCGACCGACGCGGAACTCGTCGCGACTCGCACGAATCGCCAGGGTCTTTCGCGAAGGCGAGTAGAGCACCACGTCGCGGATCGCCGGCCCGAGCTGCTCCTCGGGCAGAGGGAAGTCCTCCCACGTCTTCCGCACGAAGATGCCGGTCGTGTGCACCGGCGCGGCGATCGAAGGCTTGCGGTCGAGGAGGGCGACCCGAAGCCCTCGCGAGGCGAGGAGGCGAGCGAGGCGGAGGCCGGCGAGGCCGGCGCCGATGATGGCGACGTCGTGGTTGGCGGTTGACGGTTGGCGGTTGGCGGGAGCGACGGCTGGCTGCATGGCAAGCACTTTAAGGTGCAAAGTTCGTGCGCGCAAGAGGTCGGTCGTGGGCGTGCGGCGGTCTCCCGCCAACCGCCAACTGTCAACCGCCAACTATTCGTGCTTCGAGAAGATCAGCGTCGCGTTCGTGCCGCCGAATCCGAACGAATTGCTCAGCACGTGCTTGATGCCCGGCGCCTGGCGCGCGGCGTTCGGCACGTAGTCCAGGTCGCAACCCTCGTCGGCGTTCTCGAGGTTGATCGTCGGCGGGAGGATGCCGTGCCGGATCGCCATCGCAGCGATGGCGGACTCGAGACCGCCGGCCGCACCGAGGAGGTGGCCGGTCATCGACTTCGTGGAGCTGACGGCGAGCTTGTAGGCGTGCTCGCCGAAGACGCTCTTGATCGCGATGGTCTCGATCCGGTCGCCGACGGACGTCGACGTGCCGTGCGCGTTGATGTATTCGATGTCCGTCGGCTGCAGGCCCGCGTCCTTCAGCGCGCGGAGCATCACGCGGGCCATGCCGTCGCCATCTTCGGACGGAGACGTGATGTGGTACGCGTCGCTGGTCATGCCGTAGCCAACCACCTCGCAATAGATCTGCGCGCCACGCGCGAGCGCGTGCTCGCGCTCTTCAAGAATCAGCACGCCCGAGCCTTCGCCCATGACGAAGCCGTCGCGATCCTTGTCCCATGGGCGCGACGCGCGCTCCGGATCGTCGTTGCGAGTCGAGAGGGCGCGCATCGCGGCGAATCCGCCTACCGCCAGCGGCGTGACCACGGCCTCGGAGCCGCCGCCGAACATGACGTCCGCGTCGTCACGCTGGATGATCTTGAACGCGTCGCCGATCGCATGCGCGCCGGTCGCGCATGCGGTCGCGGGCGCGGAGCTCGGGCCTTTCGCGCCGAAGCGGATGGAGATCTGCCCCGTGGCGAGGTTCACGATCAGCCCGGGGATGAAGAACGGCGAGATGCGCGCCGGTCCACGCTCCATGAGCTTGCGATGCATCTCCTCGATGAGCGGCAGCCCGCCGATGCCGGACCCGATGATCACACCCACGCGATCGGAATCCTCGGCGCTCATGTCGAGCTTTGCGTCGTCGACGGCCATCTGCGCCGCTGCGATCGCGTAGTGGATGAAGGTGTCCGACTTCTTGACTTCTTTTTTCTCGATCCACTGCTCGGGATCGAAACCCTTCACCTCGCCGGCGATGCGCGCGGCGTAGGCGCTGGCGTCGAATTTCGTGATCGGGCCGATGCCGGAGCGACCTTCCAACAGGCCCTGCCAGGTCGGCTCGTTGCCGACTCCGAGGGGGGAGATCATTCCGAGACCGGTCACCACGACCCGACGTTTGTTCAAGAACCTCGCTCCTTCACACACGTAGGGCGGGCTTCAGCCCGCCCTCAGGACGAAATCGCGTTGCGGTCGCGTCTTACGCGGACTTGCCGGCGTTGCCGGCACGCTTGTCGATGTATTCAACGGCGTCTTTGACTTTGCGGATCTTCTCCGCGTCATCATCGGAGATCTCCACGCCGAACTCTTCCTCGAAAGCCATGATCAGCTCGACGGTGTCGAGCGAATCGGCGCCCAGATCCTCGACGAACGATGCCTCCGGAGCGACTTCCTCCGCGTCCACGCCGAGCTGTTCGACGATGATGGCTTTGACCCTATCCTGTACCGACATCGGTATGTCCTCCCTCAAGTTGTAGCAGTGCGCGTTTTAGCACAGAGCTGTCGTTTCGCACAAAACCGCATTTATCATTCGCCGCGCGTGCCAAAAAGAATCTTCTCCTACGAACAGGCGGTTGCCCTTCTTCCCGAAGTCGCCCGCATCACCAGCGAGGCCGTGGATCGCGTCGAGCAGACCGAGTCCGAGGAGCCCGCCGAGTACGAACGCATCGTGACGGAATGGGCCGAGTCCATCCTGGCCATGGGCGTGGAAGTGAAAGGTCTCTGGCTCGTCGACTTCGACAGCGGCGGCGGCTACTACTGCTGGAAACATCCCGAGCCGGCGCTGGAGTACTTCCACGGATACGAGGAAGGAATCGGCGGGCGGGTGAAGCTGAATTGACTCTGCGAGCCATCGCCTTCGATCTCTGGGAAACGCTCATCACCGACACGCCCGAGCTGTCGAAACAGCAGGAGCGTCTGCGGCTCACGCGGATGGAGGAGATCCTCGCCGAACACGGTCTCGGCGAGCTCGCTGATCGCATCGAGCACGCGTACCGCGCGTTGTGGCACCGCTGCCACGATCTCTACTGGTCGCTGGACCTCGACGTGCCATGCCGAAGGCAGATCGAACATTTTCTCGAGGAGCTGGAGCTCGAGCCGGCGTCATTCAGCGAGACCGTGCTGGAGGCGCTCGAGGACGCGTACGCGAACGCGGCGCTGGAGATCCTGCCGAAGACCGTCGATGGTGCGGAGGAGCTGCTCGCGACGCTGAAGGCGCGCGGACTCCGCGTGGGTCTCATCAGCAACACCGGACGCACGCCGGGATCGGTGCTGCGCGCGATCCTCGACGAGCTGAAGCTCGCGCCGTCGATCGACGTGATGGTCTTCTCGAACGAGCACGGCGAGTGCAAGCCGCAGGCGTCGATCTTCGAGGAGCTGCGCCGCGGATTGGACGTGGCGTACGAGGAGATGATGTTCGTTGGCGACAACCCGTACGTCGACGTGCACGGCGCTCAGCGCGTCGGCATGCGCGGAGTCCTGTTCGATCCGCCGTCGCGCGGCACGGCCGTCGCTCCGGCGGTCGAGCACGGGCTGGAGATTCGACCCGACGCACGCGTAACGTCGCTGCGCGATCTGCTGCAGGTGGTTGTGGAGTGCGGCGACGGCTAGTCGCCGCTTTTCTATGTTCGGAGCGCTCATCGTGCAAACATGAAAAGCGGCGACTAGCCGTCGCCGCACTCCACATGAGCGACAAAGATCTCTTCGCGCTTCACACGCCCCACTTCAACTTGGAGGGCCGCTCGCGCGCCGGTCACGAGACCTTCTTCCGCATTCGCGACCTGAGCGTGGCGCTCGACATCGGACGCTGTCCCGACTCGGTGGTGTCGATGGAGCATGTGTTCATCACGCACGCGCATCTCGACCACGCCGCGGGCATTCCGTTTTACGCCGCGCAGCGCAAGCTCCAGCAGCTCGATCCCGGGCGCATCTACGTTCCCGCGGAATCGGCGGAGGGCTTCGAGGAACTGCTTGCCGTGCAGCGCAAGCTCACAGGATCCGAGCTGCGTCTCGACGTCGTCGGCCTGGGCATCGGGGACGAAGTCCGCTTCGGCCGCAACCACCTCGTGCGCTCTTACGCCGCGGCACATCGCATCGCCGCGCGCGCGTACGAGCTCGTGGAAGTTCGTCATCACCTTCGCGAAGAATTCGCGGGCATGCCTTCCGAGGACATCGCGCGGCTGCGGCGTGAAGGCGTGAAGATCGACGAGCCGTACTCGCGATCGCTGCTCTTCTACACCGGCGACACCGACCGCGGGCTGCTCGAGACGTGCGAGGCCGCGTTTCGCTCCGAGGTGCTGATGATCGAGTGCTCGTTCATCAAGGACGGGCATCAGGATCGCGCCGCGCAGTACCGCCACATCCACATCGACGACATCGCGGATTTCGCCGATCGCTTCGAGAACGAGTTGATCGTCCTGACGCACTTCTCGCGGCGGTACTCGCGCGAGGAGATCCGCGACGGCGTACGCCGAAGATTGCCGGTTTCGTTGCACGACCGCATCCGTCTCGCGCTTCCCGAGCCTTGGCAGCGTCTGTAGGACGGGCTTCAGCCCGTCCATGGGCGGGCTGAAGCCCGCCCTACGTTGCACTCGCTTTGCACTATCCTTCGCGCCGATGACTCGTCAGCGAACGCGCGTGGGCGCGATCCTCGCCGTACTGCTCCTCCTGCTCCTCGACCCGACGGCCGAGGGACAATCGAAAAAGAAGAAGAAAAAGACGACGCCGCGGAAGAAGACCACGACGTCGAGAAGAGCCCCGCGTCCGGTCAGCGTGCCGGTCGGCGCTACGTTCGAGGAGCGCCTCAATTCCCTCGTCAACGGCACCGTCGCCAACAGCGCCGACTCCAGCATTCAGATCGTGGAGCTCGACAGCGGACGCGTCGTCGCGGAGCGCAATCCGCACATGGCGCTCGCGCCGGCGTCGAACATGAAACTCTTCACGACCGGCGCGGCGATCGATCTCCTCAATCCTTCGTTCGAAGTGTCGACCGAAGTCTTCGTGCGCGGACAGGTCGACGCGACCGGAACGCTTCAGGGAGACCTGCGCGTCATCGGCCGCGGCGATCCGACGATCGGCGGACGCTTCCACGACGGCAGCGCGACCGCGGTGATTCAGGAGTGGGCCGCGGACCTCATGCGCGCGGGCATCAAGACGGTCACCGGCAATCTCGTCTTCGAGCACGGGTACTTCGACGCCCAGTACATCCATCCGACGTGGCCGGTGGATCAGCTCACGGCCTGGTACGAGGCGCCGATCGCCGCGTTCTCGATGCAGGAGGGGTGTGTGGCGGTGCGCGTGCTGCCCAGTCGCTCGGGAAAGCCCTGCGTCGTGCAGCTCGATCCGCCGACGTCGTACATCCAGGTCCAGAACAGTTGCCGCACCGGACGCGGACTGCCGTTCATCACCCGGGCCAACGGCACCAACACGATCGTCGTTCGTGGCGGCGTCCCGGCGCGTTCGGGAACGACCGAGGTGTTCGTCACGGTCGAGAATCCCGTGCACTACTTCGCGGCGGTGACGAACGAGACTCTGCAGCGAAACGGAATCGCCATCCAGGGACAGATCGTCCTCACGCCCCACGACACGCGTAGCGACTGGCGGCTGGTGACGAAGCACTCGACGCCGCTGAGCACCCTCGTCTACGTCATCAACAAGAAGAGCCAGAACCACTACGCCGAGCAGGTGCTGAAGATGATCGGCGCGGAGATGCGGCACGACGGATCGTGGGCGGCGGGAACCGCGGAGATCAAGGAGTGGCTGACGACGAAGATCGGCGTTCCCGCGAACGAGTTCTATCCCGTCGACGGCTCCGGGATGTCGCGCAACAACCGCGCGTCCGCGAACGCGTTCATCTCGCTGCTGCGCTACATGTGGAAGAGCCCGTGGCGCGAGGAGTTCGTCAGCTCGATGCCGTACACGGGCGACCCCGACTCGAAGTTCGGCAACCGCCTGCGCCAGCCGCCGTTCGCGCGGCAGGTGTACGCGAAGACCGGCTACATCTCCGGAGTCATCGGCCTGTCGGGATACGTGCACGCGCAGAGCGGAAAGGTGTACGCATTCTCGTTCCTGTTCAATCGGTACCGCGTCGGCGTCTTCGGCGTGTACAACCTGCAGGACGAGCTGTTGAAGGAGATCATACGATCCGGGTGATGGCGAGCGATGAACGATGAGCGATGAGCGATGAACTGGGGACCGGGTTCATCGTTCATCGTTAGAGCTTGTGTTGCTGGCTCGACGGCGTGAACTGCAGCGTGTACACGCCCGTCGACTTGCGCACCGTCGCCACGGCTTGAAAGCCGGGGAACTTCAGGACGTTGCCGATGATCTCGCCGTCATCTTTCGTCACGAACTGAAGCACGGCGTCGTCGACGTTGTCGGCGTCGAAGGTGTGAAAGGCGACCGAATCGGGCGCGGTCTCGGCCACCGGACGCCCTTCGGTGTCGGTCAGGTGGCGCTCCTCGATCGTAAACTTGATGGTCACGGGCACGATCTCTCGAAAACGGGGCGTGCAATTCCGGTGCACTGCCTCCCGTTCTATACTCAAATTCGGAGGCGGCCATGAGCGATGAACGTGTACTTCGAGACATTCCGATGATCGGTCGAGTGGAGTTCCGCGAGGCGGAATCGTCCGAGCCGCGGCCCTCCGCGGACCGCTTCGAAGAGATCCCGCTCGGTCTCACGTTCGACGACGTCCTGCTCAAGCCCGCGAAATCCGACCTCCATCCGAACTTCGTCGACGTCTCCACGCGCCTCACGCGCGAAATCTCGCTCAACATTCCGATCCTCTCCGCGGCGATGGACACGGTCACCGAGGCGCGGCTCGCGATCGCGATGGCCCAGCATGGAGGCCTCGGCGTGATCCACAAGAACATGCCCATCGATCGCCAGGCCGAGGAAGTCGATCGCGTGAAGCGTTCCGAGGCGGGGATGATCGTCGATCCCGTGACCATGCGTCCGTGGCAGTCCATTTCCGAGGCGCTGCAGGTCATGGAGAAGTACAAGATCTCGGGCGTGCCGGTGACGGACGCGAACGGGAAGCTCGTCGGCATTCTGACGAACCGCGACCTCCGCTTCGAGACGCGCTTCGACCTGCCGATCGCTGAGCGGATGACGAAGGAGAGCCTCGTCACCGTGCCCGTCGGTACGACGCTCGAGCAGGCGCGCGAAGTCCTGCACCACCACCGCATCGAAAAGCTCCTCGTCGTCGATCAGAACGGCGATCTCAAGGGCCTGATCACCGTCAAGGACATCCAGAAGGCCCGCCGCTACCCGCAGGCCGCGAAAGATCCCCTCGGCCGTCTGCGCGTGGCCGCGGCCATCGGCGCGGGGAAGGACGGCCTCGAAAGAGCGCGAGCGCTCATCGACGCGAAGGTCGACGTGGTCGTCCTCGATTCCTCGCATGCGCACTCGGCTGGCGTCATCGACACGATCAAGCAGTTCAAGAAGCTCTTCCCGACGACGCCGCTCATCGCGGGGAACGTGGCGACCTACGAAGGTGCGATCGAGCTCTGCGAGCTCGGCGTCGACGCGCTCAAGGTCGGCATTGGCCCCGGCTCGATCTGCACGACGCGCGTTGTGGCCGGCGCGGGAATGCCGCAGCTCACGGCGGTCATCGACTGCGTGCGCGCGGCGGAAAAGTTCGACGTGCCGGTCATCAGCGACGGCGGCATCAAGTTTTCCGGCGACGTGACGAAGGCCCTCGCGGCCGGCGCGAGCACGGTGATGATCGGGTCGCTGTTCGCCGGCACCGACGAAGCGCCGGGCGAGACGATCCTCTACCAGGGCCGCACGTTCAAGGCCTACCGCGGCATGGGCTCGATCGGCGCGATGCAGGCCGGCTCGAAGGATCGTTACTTCCAGGAGAACACGGACGACGTCGGCAAGCTCGTGCCCGAGGGCATCGAGGGGAAAGTGCCTTACAAGGGCTCGATCGGCGCGATGATCCCGCAGCTCGTCGGAGGCCTCCGTTCGGGGATGGGTCTCGCGGGCGCGAAGGACATCGAGGAGCTGCGCACGAAGACAACCTTCATCCGCATCACCGCCGCCGGCCTGCGCGAGTCGCACGCGCACGACGTCGTGATCACCAAGGAAGCGCCGAACTACCGGATCGAAGAGACGTCGTAGGCAAATAACTATTGCGTGGGAACCTCCGCGAACGTATGCTGATGCAGCATATCGGGGAGGTTTCAGATGCAGTTCTGGCTTCGGGTCGTCCTCGTAGCGGCCGCTCTCGCTTCGATCGCTCCCCGCTCACGCCGCGCTTTCCGTTTCGCCCCACCTCCCGACCTCAACCAACAACGAAACGCAGCACGTCACCATCATCACGCCCGCCGGAGGCCAACCATGATGCTACGCATCGCCGTGTCGTTGCTGTTCACCGTCTCGCTCGCCGCGCAGGACGTCCGCATCACGCTCGATCCGCCCGGACCGACGTCGCTCACGCCGATCGAGGCGCACCTCTACGTCGTGTGCAGGACCGAGAGCTTCACCGTCGATCGCGTCGGGAACGTCGTCAAGATTCACATCGTGCCCGGGTTGTCGGATCTCTGCGATCCACCGGTGTTCAACAACTTGACGCTCGTGCCGATCGGAACGTTTCCGGCCGGCGAGTACCGCATCGAAGTCACGGTCGGCGCGCTCGACTCGATCGCCGCGACGCGCACGTTCGTGGTGCGCAATGCTGCCCGCGGCGCGTTCGAGATTCATCCGTTCGCGGTGCCGACGCAGCCATTCGGTCTCCGGCTGCGCCTCGACGCGGGTGCTCTGGGCGTGGCGAAAGTCTTCGTCGACGACGTCCAGGTGACGGACCTCACGGTCAACGGCGCGTACTGGTTCCCGGCACCCGCGCACGCGCGCGGCCTCGTCGCGGTGAAGGTCGAGACGAACGACGGCGAAACGATCACGCTGCCGGACGCGCTCTACTACTACGACCACGTCGCGCCGTTCGACACGTCCGTCTTCGAGCGCATTCTCTTCCCGGTCCTCTTCCACAGCGGCGGCGCCCACGACTCGGAATGGGTGAGCGAAGCCGCGATCAAGAACACGAAGCCGTGGTTCATCGAGACCTTCAACGACGTCGTGCCGTTCGAGTGCATCGACTATCCGTGCGGCGAGCGTTCTGCGCCCGATTCTTCGATCGCGTTCAGCGGCGCAGGCTATCCACAGGGCGTCGCCCTGATCGCACCGCGCGGAGAGGCGGACCATCTCGCGTTCTCCTTGCGCGTGCGCGACACCGCGCGGCAGGCCGAGGGATACGGGACGCAGGTGCCGGTCGTGCGCGAGCGCGACATGTTCGTCAATGGCGACCTCACCCTCCTCGACGTCCCGATCGATCCGCGTTATCGCGTGAAGCTGCGCATATACGCCTTCGACTCAGGCGAGTTTCCGGTGTTCGTGCTGGTCGACGGCGCCCGATTCATTATCGACTTGCACCACGTTTCGCTCAACCGCAGTTGTTCGGGCCTCGAGTGCGAAGCGATCCCGTGGTACGGCGAGCTCGATCTCCCGCCGGGTGAGACCAACGAGCGCGTGAATCTCTACTTCGGCGTCGGCACCGACATGCCTGCGTGGGGGTTCGCGTCGGTCACGAACAACGAAACGCAGCAGGTCACGATCGTGACCCCCGATGGTCAGGGAGGACGCCAGTGAAAATCGCCCATGCGTTGTTCGCCATCTTCCTGACGTCGGCCGCGCTCGCAGCGGAGATGCACGTCGAACCGCTCGGCCCCACGTCCGCGACGCCGGTCGAAGTGCACTACCTGTCGATCTGCGAGGCGCGCGGCGGACACTCCGTCACGCGCGACGGCTCGCTGATCCGCGTCACCGCGCTCGATCCGCAATGCGTGATCGTGCTGCCGATCCCGATGGTCGAGAAGGTACAGCTGCCGGAGCTGCTGCCGCCCGGCGAGTATCGCGCCGAGGTCCGGCTCCAGGGCGACACCAACATCTACGCGCAGACGAAGTTCGTCGTGCGCAACGCGGGGCCGAAACCATTCGAAGTCCATCCGTTCGCGGCACTCGCCGGTGGCAGCGCGAACCTGCAGCTTCGCATCGTCGGAATGAACTGCGATCAGGCGAATTGCTCCGACGTCACCACCGTGCGCGTCGACGGTCAGCCCGTGCCTCTGTTGAGCACGAGCGACTACACGATGAAGTTCATCGCGCCGGACCACGAGGCCGGACTCGCCGATGTGTCCGTGCAGAAGTCCGACGTCGTCTCCGTCTCGCCAGCCGCGATCTACTTCTTCGACGACGACGACCCTTCCGTGTTCGAGAGCGTGCTGTTCCCCGTGTTGTTCAGCGCGGACGGCGCCCACGGATCGCAGTGGAGAAGCGAAGCGGTGATCTCGAATCCGAGGTCGTGGCACATCGAGAACGCGAACTCGATTGGTCCTCTCCATCACTGCCTCACGTATCCCTGCGGCGAGAGGCTCGATCCGCGATCGTCGGTGCATCTCAGCGACGGCTTCCCGCGCGGCGCGGTGCTGCGCGTGCCGCGACCCGAGACGCCGGACCTCGCCTTTGCACTCCGCATCCGCGACATCTCGCGCGACGCGCAGACCCTCGGCACGCGCGTGCCGGTCGTTCGCGAGCGCAGCATGATCCACGGAGAGCCGATCTGGCTCCTCGACGTGCCGCTCGATCCGCGCTATCGCGTGAAAGTGCGCGCGTACATGATCGAGCCCGTGCTCGCGCCGTTTCTCGCGGGCAGCATCGAGTTCCAGCATGGCCAGGCGCGCGTCGAGCTTCCGTTCACACTCACACGCTCGGGACCCAACGAGCCGTATTCCGCGGAGATCGATCTGCCGCAGCTCTCGGCGGACGACCGCGTGAATGTCGCCGTCAAGCTGCCGCTCGACGCGACCGGCTGGGCATTCGCCTCGGTGACGAACAACGAGACGCAGCAGGTGACGATCGTGGCGCCGCAGTAGAATCCGCGGTCCCATGACCGCGACCGTCGCCTCCCGCCGTTTTGCCCACGACCTCGTCGATCTGCTCTTCGATCACGTCGAGCAGATCGAGTCGCGGCCGGTTGTGGAGTGGACGCAGTTCGCGGAGTTGCGGGACCTGGTGCGCATCGACGGCACGACGTCGGATCCGTTGGAGCTTGCGCGGCTCGTCGCGCGCTATTCGAATCAGCTCCATCACCCGTCGTACATGGGCCATCAGGTCTGTCCGCCGCTGTACGACTCCGCGACCGCGGACTTGTTGATCTCGTTCACCAACAACTCCACCGCGGTTTGGGAGATGAGTCCGATCGGGACCGTGATCGAGAAGGAGATCGTGCGCTGGCTTGCGGATCTCGCCGGCTATCCCGACACCGCGGAAGGCACGGCCGTCTCCGGCGGCTCGGCCGCGAACCTCACCGGACTCATGGCCGCGCGTGCGCGTTGGAACACGGACGCGAGCTCGGTCGGCAAGCGTCCGATCGTGATCGCATCCGCGGACGCGCACTACTCGATCGCGCGTGCCGCCGCGATCATGGGCATCCCCGCCGCGGACGTCGTGAAGGTCGCGACGGACGACGCGCATCGAATGGACGTCGGTGCGCTGGAAGAAGCACTCGACGCGATCGAGGCGCGCGAGGACGCGGGCGTGCTGGCGATCGTTGGGACCGCGGGCTCCACGGCCACCGGCGCGTTCGACCGCCTCGACGAGATCGCACTGTTGCGCGACCGCTACCGCACCTGGCTGCACGTCGACGCCGCGCACGGCGCCTCGGTGCTGCTCAGCCCCGCGCTCGCGCACCTCGTGCGCGGTCTCGAGCGCGCGGACTCGTTTTCGTGGGACCCGCACAAGATGATGTGGATGCCGCTCTCCCTCGGCACGATCCTCGTCCGCGACGGCATCTGGCTGCGCCGCGCGTTCGAGGCCGACGCGCCGTATCTCTTCCACGGAGGGAGCGAGAACCTCGGCGAGATGACCATCCAGTGCTCGAAGCGCGCGGACGCGATCAAGCTCTGGCTCATTCTCCGCGCCCACGGCACCGCGCCGATTGTCGAAGCGTTGGAGCGCGTGACCGCGTTGACGCGCTATCTCTACGAGCGCATCGTCGCCTCGGACGATTTCGAGCCGGTGCACGAGCCCGAGCTGAACATTCTCTGCTTCCGCCGCCGCGGCCATGACGATGAGCAGCACGCGGAGCTGCGCGAGCGTCTCATCCGCAGCGGCCGGGCCTGGATCACCTCGACGGTCCTTCGCGGCGAGAGGGTGTTGCGCGTGACGATGATGAATCCGCGCACGACGGAGGCGCACATCGACGCGATGCTCGATGCGTTGTGCGAGGCCTGATGGCGCTTCTGCGGATCGTGCTGGTCGAGCCGCGCGAGGCCGGCAACGTCGGCGCCGTCGCGCGCGCGATGAAGAACTTCGGCTTCGACGAGTTGTGGATCGTCGGCGAGCATCCGGAGTTGTTGCCCGTGGCGGGATGGTGGGCGAGTGGCGCGGACGATCTGCTCGCGAATGCGCGGTTCGCGGCGACGCTCGGGGAGGCGATCGGCGACGCGCACGTCACGGTGGCCACGACCTCGATGCGCGGCCGGACGACGCCGGTCACGTTCTCGCCCAAGACGCTCGCCGAGAAGTTTGCGTCGCTTGCAAGCGATCAGATCCTCGCGCTGGTTTTCGGTCGGGAGGACAGCGGACTCACGCGCGAGGAGCTCGTCCTCTGTCAACACACCGCGGCCATTCCCGCGAACGAGCGCTTTCCGACGATGAATCTCGCGCAGTCGGCGTGCGTGTTCTGCTACGAGTTGTCATGGGGGGCCGGCGCCTCGCCGGCCGTACCGCCGGCCCCTGGCCGGCTTCCCGATGCGGCGACGCTCGAGCGCATCCATCAGCGCGCGAGGGATCTTCTGTTGGAAGTCGGGTTTCTGCACGAGAACAATCCCGACCGCATCTATGCCGACCTGCGCGCCATCGTCGCCCGCGCGGAGCTCGACGCACGCGAGGCCACGATCGTCCTCGGAATCATCCGGCAGATCGAGTGGAAGATTCGGGGCGGCTCGTCTCGTGCTGGCGATGCACGCAATCCGTGATGATCTCGATGAACGTGTCGAGGTCGAACGGCTTGAGGATCGAGTTGCACACCGCGTTGGGCGGAATCTTGTCGACGCCGCGCTTGCCGGCGGCGGTGAAGACCACGATGTGCGGGCGGTCGTCGGGATAGCGCTGGCTGATCTGCTCGATGAACTCGTAGCCGTTCAGCCGAGGCATCATCAGGTCGAGGAGGATCAGGTCGTATTTGTTGCCGCCCTGCAGTTTCTCCAGCCCCGCGGCGCCGTCCTCGGCCAGCTCGACGTCGAATTTCATCCGGCGGAGCACGGCCTGGAGAAGAACGCGGATCGCCAAATCATCGTCGATGACCAGAATCCGCAACCCGCTGCCATCCAGTTTCTGTACAGACATATCGCTGAGTGCAACAGCTCAGGCCGTGGGATTTGCGAATTGCATACCGGCCTGAGGCATCGTCAGTGTAGGCTCTCCCCGCCACGGTTTCAATGCAGCGTTTCCAGGGACTTACGCGCGATCCAAATACGCTCCGGTTCGATTTTCGGCCCTGGGTGCGGAAAGCAGGGGTGTCCATTGTGCTCGTCGCAGGCGCCGTTTCGGTGGCCATCGCCGCCACTCTGATCGCCTCGCCGTCCGCCCGTTACGGCTGGATCGGCGAGCCATTCGTCTGGGCGTACGTCGGCACGCTCTGGCTCGGCGGGCTCAAGGTCTGGCTCGGCGCGCGCAGGCCGATTGCCGAAATCGCGGCGGAAACGCTCACCCTCCGCCCCATCCATCAGTTTCGCACCCGCGTCGTTGCCTGGGACGCAATCTCAGGGACGGAACAGATGATCGGCGGCGACCGGATGATCGTCTATTTCGACACGCCGCGCGGAATGCGCTTCGTCGCGCTGAACCTCAATCTGGTCAAGGGACGCCGCGATTTTCTCGCCGCAGTGGACGCAAGACTGAAAGCATCCGGTTACGTGGAGAAGATCGTCGAACGGTCGCGGTATCTTTCGCGCGGAACATGAGCAAGAAAGAGATCGCCCGACTCCGCCTCGCCCTCGAGCGCCACAATCGCCTCTACTACGAAGGCAGTCCGGAGATCTCCGACTTCGAATTCGATCAGATGCTCCGCCGCCTGCAGGAGCTCGAGGAGAAGCACGGCGATCACGATCCCAACTCGCCGACGCAACGCGTCGGCGGCGCGCCGCTCGAGGGCGATTTCCAGACCGTCATCCACGAGCCGCCGATGCTCTCGATCGAGAACGCGTACTCGCTCGACGAGCTGCGCGAGTGGCACGAGCGCGTCCTCCGCGGCCTCGGGCAGGAGAGCGTCGAGTACGAGGCGGAGCTGAAGATCGACGGCGTCTCCATCTCGCTGCTCTACGAGAACGGCGAGTTCGTCCGCGGCGCCACGCGCGGCGACGGCGTGCGCGGCGACGACGTCACCATCAACGTCCGCACCGTCCGCCGCCTGCCGTTGAAGATCGATGCGAAGGTCAAACGCCTCGAAGTCCGCGGCGAGATCTACATCTCCAAACGCGATTTCGAAAAGCTCAACGAAGGACTCGACGAAGAGGAGAAGCTCGCCAATCCGCGCAACGCTGCGGCGGGCGGGCTGCGGCAGAAAGATCCGCGCCTCGTCGCGCAGCGGCGCCTCAGCGCGTACGTCTATCACGTGCCCGCCGTCGACGGCCGGCAGGTGGAATCGCAATGGGCCGCGTACACGATCCTCGACGGCCTCGGCTTTCCGACGAATCCGAAGCGTGCGCTCTGCGCCTCGCTCGACGAAGTGATCGCGTTCATCGAGCACTGGCAGGAGCACCGGCACGAGCTCGACTTCGAGATCGACGGCATCGTCGTGAAGGTGAATCGCCGGCAGGAGCAGCTCGAGCTCGGCGCGACGTCAAAAGCGCCGCGCTGGGCGATCGCATACAAATATCCGCCTGAGGCGGCGCAGACGGTCGTGCGTGCGATCAACCTTTACGTGGGACGCACCGGCACGGTCACGCCCGTCGCGGAGTTCGATCCCGTGCACATCGGCGGCACGAAGGTCGTGAACGCGTCGCTACACAACTTCGACGAGGTCGCGCGCAAGGACGTGCGCATCGGCGACACGATCATCGTCGAAAAGGGCGGTGACATCATCCCGAAGGTCGTCGACGTGCTGAAGGACAAACGACCGGAGGGGGCGGCGGAGGTCGTGCCGCCGACGCATTGTCCCGTGTGCGGCGAGCCGGTGCATCGCTTCGAGGATGAAGTCGCGATCCGCTGCATCAACCAGGGTTGTCCCGCGATCGTGTTGCAGTCGATCACGCACTTCGCCTCGCGCAAAGCGATGGACATCGAGGGCCTCGGATGGCAAACCGTCGAGGCGCTCCTGAAGACCGGACTGGTCACCGACACCGCGTCGATCTACGAGCTGACGGTCGAGCAGGTCGCGGAGCTGGAGCGCAAGGGCGAGAAGTCGGCGAAGAAGCTGATCGACAACATCGAGCGCTC
>Ga0075421_100000504_pt1 | contig 40994 bp, 41 predicted proteins | sample SoiMetdeltSBSDD5_FD_75292 | JGI IMG/M metagenome (GOLD analysis project Ga0075421, IMG submission 75292) | Bulk soil microbial communities from a Populus tree surrounding site in Tennessee, USA - Soil MetaG P. deltoides SBSDD5 | ecosystem: Environmental > Terrestrial > Soil > Tree plantation... | reverse complement strand
AATGGAAGCAAGGTCAGGACGAGCGTCGACGACCCAAAACCAGCGGAGGGCGCCGCCACGTCGGCGCCGCCCTCTTGACATCACCGGGCCTTCTCATGGAAGCCGGCGAGGACGCCGGCGTTCCGTACGAAAGGACCATGAGCATGGATATCCCGACATTCCTCTACGGCACTGCCTGGAAGGAAGACCGGACCGAGCGGCTGACGCGTCTCGCGATCGACGCGGGCTTTCGCGGGATCGATACGGCGAATCAGCGCAAGCACTACTTCGAGGCGGGTGTCGGCAACGCGGTTGCGCGCGCGATTGCGGACGGCGTCGTGCGTCGCGACGAGCTGTTTCTGCAGACCAAGTTCACACATCTCGACGGTCAGGACCATCGATTGCCGTACGACCCGAACGCGGAGATCGGGACGCAGGTGGGACAGTCGTTCGCGAGCTCGCTCGAGCATCTGCAGGTGGAGATGATCGATTCGTTCGTATTGCATGGGCCCTCGCGGCGGCGCGGATTGTCGTCCGAGGATCACGAGGTGTGGCGGGCGATGGAGGAGATCCACGCGTCGGGCAAGACGCGCTTCCTCGGCGTGAGCAACGTCGCGCTGGACCAGATCGACACGCTCTGTTCGACCGCGCGAGTCCGGCCGATGTTCGTGCAGAACCGCTGTTATGCGCAGACGGGTTGGGATGCCGAGATGCGCGCATTCTGCCGTCGCGCGGGGATCATCTATCAGGGATTCTCGCTGCTCACCGCGAACCTCGGCGAACTGCGCAGCGCGCGTTTTCGCGAGATCGTCGCGCGTGTCGGCAGGACGCCCGCGCAGGTGGTTTTCCGGTTTGCGCGGCAGGTCGGGATGCTGCCGCTGACGGGAACGACGGACGCCGAGCACATGCGTGAGGACCTCACGATCGACGATTTCGCGCTGTCGGATGAGGACATGGCGGCGATCGAAAACATATAGTTGTAGCCAGAAGGGGGAAATCCGAATGGCCCGTTCGTTCGTCCGATCGCTCCTCGTCTCTCTCCTCATCCTCGGCCTCGTCGTCTGCAAGAAAACCACGGAGGAACCCGTACCCGCCGCCACGCCGCCGCGCGCCGAAGCGGTGGCGACCGATACCACGCAGCCTTCGATGTGCGGGGAGTCCGTGCAGGACTGCAAGGGCCTGAGTCCATGCGCGCCGTCGCCGATCACGTCCGCGCAGGCAACGATTCCCGAGCGCCCCTGCACGTTCCAGGGCGATGCAGGCCCCAAGACGCAGAACTTCGTCGACATTTACTCGTGGAACATCTTCCTGGCGATGAACTGGCCGGCGTCGACCGCAAACTGCGCGGCCGACACGTCGAAGTCGATCCTGAACGTGAAGAGCGGCGACGCCACGTACGTGGTGTGGCAAACGTACATGCCGGCCGAGAACGTGTTCGTGAATCCCGGCTATCAGAAGCCGGCCGCGTGGTGCAGCGGCAACAGTCTCGCCGCGGGCGCAAAGCGCGTCTTCGACAACGAGGCGAAGGCGACGAGCGCGGCGAAGGAGCTCGGAGGCCCGTTCCTGAAGATCGCCGAGCCGGGCGGCCAGGTGCTGCAGGCGGACGGCAACGTCGTCACGGATCAGAGCAAGCGCTGGCTGCGCTACGAAAAGCTGATGAATCAGACCGAGTACAACTACATCGTCGCCGACCGCTGGAACGCGGTGCAGCTCCAGGCGATGTTCGACAACAACCAGCCCATTCAGATCCCGCAGGGCTCGATCGAGATCAAGTCGGCCTGGAAAGTTCTGACGCCGGCGGAGATCAGCGGCAACAAGTACTTCACGACCCAGGGCATCGTGTGCAACACGCCGGACGGCGCGCGCACGCCGTGCGACGAGGCGCCGGTGACGATGGGACTCGTCGGGCTGCACATCGTGCATCAGGTCAGCGACGGCGGAACGATGTTCTGGTCGACGTTCGAGCACAACGACAATGACACGGTGTTCTTCGATCCGAGCAGCAACGCGGTGCCGAACAAGGACTTCTCGAAGAGGCCATTCACGGAGCTGGACGCGAGCTGCAAAGGCGTGAATCAGCCGACGCAGATCAAGCGCCTGACGCCGGTGCCGGCGTCGGCGGAGCTGAACGGGTACTACCAGCAGCTCCTCGCGGGCTCAGTGTTCGCGAATTACCGGCTGATCTCGACGCAGTGGGCGACGGGATTCGGTCCGGCGCTCGTGCCGCCGCACGTGGCGAACATCACGCTCGAAACGTACGTGCAGGATCTGACGGTAGGGAACGCGACGGGATGCTTCGCGTGCCACTTCAAGGCGACGACGAACATCAAGAACGCGAGCGGCCAGAGGCAGGACAGCAACCACAGCTTCATGTTCCTGGAAGCGAAGTTCGCGACCATGAAGCCGAGAACGTAGGGTGGGCTTAGCCCGCCCTCCCCGTGGGGGGGGGGCGGGCTGAAGCCACGCCCTACGTTGGATTTATCTTCCGGGGATCTTCCAGTTCAGCCGCACGTAGTACGCCGCGCCGTTGAATCCCATCTGCACGTTTTCCCACTGCGCGCCGTTTTCGGTTTCGAACGGATCCTGCTCGGTTGGCTGCACGTCGAAGATGTTCGTGCCTCCGACGGTCAGCCTCACGTTGCGTGGCAGCTCGTAGCCGAAGTGAACATCGGTGGAAACGCGTGCGTCGTAGTGCTGCGGCGGCGCGGTCGGGTCGTCGATCTGCGTCCACGTGCCGGACTCCAGCTCGCCGAAGTAGCTCACGCGCGCGCCGGTGTTCCAACTGCCGGTGCGGTAGTCCGCGCTCACCGCGCCTTTCGTCTTCGGCGCGGAGCCTTCGACGAACATCCTCTCGCGCGTGTTGAAGTAGATGTCTTCCTTCCCGACGAGCCCCGGCGCGGTGTTGACGCGCTTCACCTCGGTCTCGTTGAGGTTCAGCGCTGCGCCGAGGGTGAGGGAGCCGGCGGCGAGCGTGCGCGAGTTCGTGACGCTCACGTCCAGGCCGCGCGTCTGCGTGTCGATCGCGTTCGTGAAGAAGCGCGCCTCGGCCAGGTTCTCCGCCGCGATGATGTCGCCGATGTCCGGATCGTCGGTGGTGAAGCCGCCGGTGAGCACGATGCGGTCGTCGATGTCGATCTGATAGACGTCGAGTGTCAGCGACGTCGAGGTGCGCGGATTCCAGGTCAGGCCGAGGGAGTAGTTCATCGACTCCTCTTCCTTCAGCGCGGGGATGCCGACCAAGCGCGCGAGCTCGCTATCGTTGCGCGCGAGCTTCACGTCCGCGGCCTCGCCGGCAATGAAGTCCGTGAACGTCGAGCTGAAGTAACGCTGATGCAGCGACGGTGCGCGGAAGCCGCTGCTCGCCGAGCCGCGAAGATTGAGGAGAGGCGTCGCGGCGTACGCGAACGAGACCTTGCCGTTCACCGTGTTCCCGAAGTCGTTGTAATCCTCGCCGCGGAGCGCGCCCGTGAGGAGCAGCTTCGGCGACGTGCGGAACTCCATGTCGACGTACACGGCTTTGCTGTTGCGGCTCGCGTCGACTTCATCGACGGGCTGGAATCCAGGGAAGCCCTGCGAGCCGGCGTTGCCGCCGCCCGGTCCGTCGAAGTCGGCCCATGAGCCGGCCTCGCCGGCGAAGATCTCGTACGTCTCGCGGCGATATTCGAGTCCGGCCGCGACGCTCACCCCGTGCAGCCAATCTTTGTAGTAGCGCGAGAAGTCGAGGTTCGTCGTGTGCTGCATGAACTCGAAACCGCCCGCGTCGAACTCCGTCGGCGAGACGCCGTTGTGCAACGTCGCGATCGACGCGTTCAGCGTGTTGCTGATGATGAACTCCATCTTGTTGGAGCCGTAGGTCGTGCTGATGTCCATCGACCACGGACCCACGAGCGTGCGATACCCGAAGGCCGCGGAGAGGTCCTTGATGTCGGTGCCGATGTCGGGGACGAAGCCGCCCGGATACATCTGCGCGGAGTTGCGCGAAGGGATGTCGTCCGACCCGACGCCGTCGCGATACCACGCGCCGGCGAGGCCGTCGCGTCCGTTGTAGCCGCCGTGTCCGTAGAACGAGGATGTGTCGCTTGTGGGCACGTCGAGGTTATAGAAGAACGTGAGGTTATCGGTCGCGGAGTCGCCGATGACGCGCGGCTCGCCGGGTCCGGCGCGATTGGTCTTGTCGCGGTTCAGCATTTCGCCGGTGACGCTCAACACACCGTTCTCTCCGAGGGGGATGCCGTAGTTCACGGCGACCTGTTCGTTCTGTCCGTCACCCTCGGTGTACTCGCCCGCGGAGAGAAGGACATCGCCGCCCTTGCTCTTCTTGAGGACGATGTTGATCACGCCGGCGATGGCGTCCGAGCCGTACTGCGCGGACGCGCCGTCGCGAAGGATCTCGATGCGCTCGATCGCGCTGACGGGGATCGTGTTGAGATCCGTGCCGACGTTGCCGCGCGCACGCGAGCCGAAGATGTAGACCAGCGACGACGTGTGGCGGCGCTTGCCGTTGATCAGCACGAGAACCTGGTCGGGTCCGAGGCCGCGCAGCGTAGCGGCGTCGATGTGATCGCTCCCATCGGAGCCGGACTGGCGGTTCGAGTTGAACGACGGTGCGACGTACTGGAGGAGCTGGCCGACGTCGAGCTGGCCCGATTCAGTGGCGATCTCTTCGACCGGCACGACGTCGACCGGCACCGGCGTGTCCGTGCGCGAGCGCTCGGGGCTGCGGCTGCCGACCTCGATGACCATCGTCGTCTTCGGCGGCTCTTCTTGCGGTTCTTCCGAAGGCGGTGGTGTTTCCTGGGCGAATGCGGAAATAGCGAGAACCAAAAGCAGAAGGAGAGAGAACTTCCAACAGGACTTCATGAGGTACCTCCACGACGATCAAGGACGGCTTTCAGCGGATGATAGCAGGGGAATCCGAACGAAGGAGTCGTTTGCATGTGGGCTGTCGAGCTTCGAGGAGTCGGAAAAGACGCAGCATTGGTGGAGGTGGAGAGGCCGCGGCCGGATCCGTCGGCAGGCGAGGTCCTGGTGCGCATGACCGCGGCATCGATCAACTATCGCGATCTGGCCCTGATCCGCGGCGACTATGGCAACCCGCCGCGGTTTCCGCTCGTGCCGCTCTCGGACGGCGCGGGCGAGGTCGTGAGCGTCGGCGAAGGCGTTACGCGATTCCGTCCCGGCGATCGAGTGATCTTCGCCATGCGTCCGCTGTGGCAGCACGGCACGCCGTCGCGCAAGGCGATCACGACGTCTCTCGGCATGACACTCGACGGCGTGATGGCCGAGTATCGCGTCGGTCGTGAGTCGGAGCTGGTGCGCACGCCGTCGCATCTCAGCGACGAGCAGGCGGCGTCGTTGCCGATTGCCGCGGTCACGGCTTGGACGGCGCTCGTCACGGGCGGTGGTCTGCGTCCCGGACAGTGGGTCGTCGCGCAGGGAACGGGCGGAGTCTCGCTGTTCGCACTGCAGTTCGCGAAACATCTCGGCGCGCGAACGATCCTCACGTCGAGCAGCGACGCGAAGCTCGAGCGCGGACGCGCCCTCGGCGCCGATCACACCATCAACTACAACACGACGCCGGAGTGGCAGAACGAAGTCGTCGCGCTGACGGGCGGCGAGGGAGCCGATCACATTCTCGACATCGGCGGAACGGCGACGTTCGATCGATCGCTGGAAGCGATCCGTCCGGGGGGCAGCATCTACCTGGTCGGATTCATCGGCGGGATGAAGCTCGAGCTCAATCTCGAGAAGGTCTTCCCGCGCGCGGCCGTGCTGCGCGGCCTCTCGGTCGGATCGGTTGCCGCGTTCGAGGAGATGAACGCGGCCATCGAAGCGTGGCGGCTCGAGCCGGCGATCGACCGAGTCTTCGCGCGCACCGAGCTGCAGGCCGCGCTCGATTACATGGCGACGGGATCGCAGTTCGGAAAGATCGCGCTGCGGTTTTAGGAGCGCGTTCGGAACAGCACGTCCCAGGCGACGAAGAACATCCCGAAGTTCGCGTGCTCGTCGCGGTGATGCACGCCGTGATACGCGGGGCCGACGAGCGGGCCGAAGCGCCAGTCGAGGTCGGAGTGCGCGACGAGGTTGAAGACGACCAGCGCGAGATACGCGCTCGACGGGATGGCGGCGGCGACGCCGAGGACGTAGAGCGGGAAGAACTGGACGGCCATGCGCCACGCGATTTCGACGACGTGGAAGCGGAACGTGATCCACGGTCCGAGGTCGGGATCGGAGTGATGGACGCGATGAAAGCGCCAGAGGAACGCGTTCGCGTGCGCGGCGCGGTGCACCCAGTAGGCGAGGAGATCGAACACGATCAGCGCCAGTGCGCAGCGGACGAGCACTGGCATGCGCACGACGTCATGCGCGAGCAGGCGGCGCAGCGGCTCGGCGATCGTCGTCACGGCCGCGGTGATCGGCGGCCAGAGAAAAAACGAGTACGCGCCGCTGAGGTACAGCAGGATGTAAAGGGCGTTCCGTCGCATCGCGTGTCGTCATTTTATGCGGCTATACTGACCGCGTCATGAAAACGCTCGCGGTGCTCGTACTGGCGGCGATGCCGCTGTTCGCCGATGTCGTCATTCCGGAGAACGAGCGGAGGCCGCGTCCCGATCCGCCGCCCACGCCGACCGACACGGTGACGAGCACGGCGACGACGACCGCCACCACCACGGCGACGACAAGCGCGACGCGGCCGGGCGTGCCAGCGACGGAGGCAAAAGCCGTTGCGCCGACGCCGACGCCGACGCCGACGCCGACGCCGACGCGCAAGCGTGCGTGGCCGGTCGTCTGGTTGTCGACGGTGGGCATCGCGCTGGTCATCGTGATCGCCGCGCGCCGCCGCAAAGCACGTCCCGCGCAGTGATCGCGGTCGCGTTCGCGCTGACGATCGTCGTCGAAGGAATCATCGCGTCCGTAATCCTCCGCCGCATCCCCTGGCTCGAGACGATTGCGATCCAACTCACCACCTGGCCCATCGCGCAGTGGCTCCTGTTGCGCACGGGCGCGTTCTGGCCGATCGAGCTCGGAGTCGTGATCGTGGAGACGCTGCTGTGGCGGATGGTCCTGCCGATCTCGCTTCGCCGCGCGGCGGTCGTGTCGCTCGCGGCGAACGCGGTCACGGCGGGCATCGCGTTGGCACTATCCTGAGTTCATGCGAACCGCCGTTGCGGTCGGACTCGCTGCTCTCGTAGTCGCTTTGAATGGGGCGCAGGACCCCACTGCCGCGGCCCGCGCGAAGATGGCGCGCGAGGTCGAGGAAGATGCTCGCGCGACCGCTTCCGAAACGGGTCGCGCGGCGCTGGATGCGCGAGTGCTGCAGGTGTTGCGCACGATCCCGCGTCATCAATTCGTCCCGCCGGACGTGCGAAGTGCGGCGTACGCGAACAGGCCCCTGCCGATCGGTCACGGCCAGACGATCTCGCAGCCATACATCGTCGCGTTGATGACGGATCTGCTCCGCGTCGACCGCGCTGACGTCGTGCTCGAGGTGGGGACCGGCTCGGGATATCAGGCGGCGATCTTGTCGCCGCTCGTCAAGCAGGTCCACACCGTGGAGATCATCGATCCGCTGGCGAAACAGGCCACGCAGCGCCTGCGCGTCCTCGGCTACCGCAACGTCGTCGTGCATCACGCCGACGGCTACAACGGGTGGAAGGCCGCGGCTCCGTTCGACGCGATCATCGTCACCGCTGCCGCGACGCACATTCCTCCGCCGCTGATTCAGCAACTGAAGCCGGGCGGGCGGATGGTGATCCCGGTCGGCGGTCCGTTCGCGACGCAGTCGCTGATGCTGGTGGAGAAGACGGCCGCCGGGAAGGTGCGGACGCGCGAGGTGTTGCCGGTGCGGTTCGTGCCGTTGACGCGGCAATGAGACTCCCGTTTGCGATCGCATTCACCTCGGCCGCGGCGCTCGCGTACGAGATCCTCCTCATCCGCCTCTTCGCGATCGTCGACTGGCATCACCTCGCGTTCCTGGTCATCAGTCTCGCGCTCCTCGGATACGGCGCGAGCGGTACGCTGCTCGCGCTCGCGCGCGAGCGATTGCTCCGCCATTTCGAGACTGCCGCGGCGACGAGCGCTGTCGCGTTCGGCGCAACTTCGATCGGTGCGTTTCTGCTCTCGCAGCGGATCGAGCTCAATTCGCTGGAGATCTTCTGGAGCACGCGCCAGTTCGGAACGCTCTTTCTCTTCTACCTGCTGTTCGCGGTTCCGTTTTTCTGCGCGGCGACGGCGATCGGTCTGACTCTGACGCGCTACGGTGCGGAGTCGCCGCGGCTCTATCGCGCCGATCTCGTCGGCGGCGGCGTGAGCGCCGCGGCGCTGACCGTGCTGCTGTTCTTCGTGCATCCGGTGACGGCGTTGCAGATCGTGTCCGCGATGGGATTCATTGCGGCGGCGTTGTTTCATCGCCGAGCGGCGTTCGTCGCGCTTGCGGGAATCGTGGCCGTCGTCGCCGTGCGTCCGCTCGCGCTGCCGCTGCGCATCTCGCAGTTCAAAGAGCTGAGCTACGCGTTGCGTGTGCCCGAGGCGCGCGTGATCGCGGAGCGATCGAGTCCGCTCGCGACGCTGACCGCGGTGGCGAGTCCGGCAGTGCCGTTTCGCCACGCGCCGGGACTCAGTCTCGCTTTCGCCGGCGAAATCCCGGAGCAGATCGCGATCTTCAGCGACGGCGGAAGCCTGACGCCGATCATCCTCGGCTCGCAGTCGGCGTATCTCGATTCGCTGCCCACCGCTGTCGCGTATCACCTCGGCGCGCCGAAGTTGCGCGTCGCCGTGATCGGGTCGGGCGGCGGCGCGGAAGTGTTATCGGCGCTCGCTCATGGCGCGCAGCACGTGACGGCAGTCGAGCTGAATCCGCAACTGGTGGCGCTGGTGCGTGAGCGGAGCCGCGTCTACAGCGACCCGCGCGTGCGCGTCGTGACCGCTGAGGCGCGGCGATTCATTCGCGAGTCCGAGGAGCGATACGACGCGATTCAGATTGCGCTCGTCGGCTCGCACGGCGCCTCGGGGTCGGGAGTGCAGGCGCTGAGCGAGAGCTATCTCTACACCGTCGAGGCGATGCGCGAGCTGGTGGCGCATCTCAGCCCGGGCGGTCTGCTCGTGATCACGAGATGGATGCAGTCGCCGCCGCGGGAGGTCGTGAAGTTGTTCGCCACCGCGACCACAGAGCCGTCGCATGGCGTCGCGCTGATTCGCGGCTGGAACACCGCGACGGTGATCGTGAAGCACGGCGAGCTCGTTGCCGCGGAGGTCGATGCGCTGCGACGATTCTGCGACGCGCGGTCGTTCGATCTCGACTACGCGCCCGGCGTGAGACGCGAGGAGACGAATCGATACAACGTTCTCGAGGAGTCGCTGTTCGACATGGCGACGGCGCTTCGCGGATCCGCGCGGGAAGACTCCCTCGCGCGCTACAAATTCAACGTCCGGCCGGCGACGGACGAGCGTCCGTATTTCTTCCAGTCGTTTCGCTGGAGCGCGCTGCCTGAGCTGCTGCGACTCCGCGCGCGCGGCGGGATGCCGCTGCTCGAGTGGGGTTATCTCGTGCTCGTGGCCGGTCTCGCGCAGGCTCTCGTCGCGGCGGTGGTGCTCATCCTCTTGCCGCTCGTGCTCATGCGCCGTGGTCCGTCGCTGGGGTTGATCGGATACTTCGGCTCGATCGGCCTCGGGTTCCTGTTCATCGAGATCGCCTTCATGCAGCGACTGACGCTGTTCCTCGGTCATCCTCTGTACGCGATCGCGGTCGTGCTGTCGTCGTTCCTGGTCTTCGGCGGCCTAGGAAGCGGCGCCTCCGCGCGGATCGACGATCGCCGTGCGCGCCTCGTGCCTCTCGTGGTCGCGGGCGTCGCGATGATCGTTCTTCTCCTCGTCCGCGTGCTGCCGCTCGGTCTCCCCGATATCGCGAAGATCGCGCTGAGCATCGCCCTCGTCGCGCCGCTCGCGTTCGCGATGGGCATGCCGTTTCCTCTCGGCCTCCGTCGCCTCGCGGTCGCGGAAGCCGCGGCCATTCCGTGGGCCTGGGGCATCAACGGCACGGCCTCGGTGATCGCCTCGATGCTCGCGACGCTCGTCGCTGTGCATTTCGGATTCACGGTGCTGGTGTTGTTGGCGGCGGGGTTGTACGGGGTGGCCGCGGGAGCGCATGCGTTCAGGTGAGCAGTCGGAGATCGAGCGAGAACGGGCGCGGAACGCCGATGTCGATTGATTGGAAATCGGGGTGTTCCGGATTAAGAAGATAGTTGTTGTCTTCCGGGATGACGGCGCTCGGTACTTCGAGCACGGCGGAGACGCGCTGCGACGCCCACTCGTAGCCCATCTCCTGCAGGATTGGAGGCGAAGGAACGCCGCGCCATCCATCGGGAAGACGGGTTCGGTCGACCTTCTCGACGAGGACCTCCGGAAACGAGCACGTGATCATGACGAAGTCGATGATCTGCTCGCTCTCGAGATGCACCAGCGTTTCGAGCGTGGCAAGGGCGGCACCGGACGAGGTGTACACGACCGGTGTTCCCACGGGGTTCCATCGGCCACCGCGCCGGCGCGCGGCTTCGCCGGTAAACGCATCCTCCGCGTATTGGATCTTGACCAGTCGCCACGCGGTGATCACGTCAGGTGTATACGCCTTGCTCGATGCGGTCGATCGTCGCTTCGATCTCTCTCGCGCCCGCGTCGGTACGCGCAAGCTCCAGCGGGATCGCATCGCCGAGCGCGTGCTTTCGCTGAGTCAGCCAACGCACGGCGGCATCACGGTCGCCCGCGAATAGATCGAGCGCGCGTGCGTAGACTCGTGCAAGACGGAGAAGCCGATCCGACTCGTCGGGAGGAAATCGTTTTTCTGCTTTCCGGCGCGCGCGTGTTCGCTTCGGAAGATCGATTGCACTGGCAACCTGTTCGACCGGCAGGCCGACGTTCTGCACGAGGTGATCGAACGTCTTCCAAGCGAAGCCCTTCGCCACGGCGCGGAGCAATTTCTCCGGATCGAATGTGCTCAAGCCCAGAAGAGCGACGTACGTGTAAGGCCCCGGCGGCCTACCGCGAGTGAGCTCGCGATAGCGATCCAGGTCGGCGGTCGTGGCTGTTGTCGCGGTGTCCATCTGGCACTCAATATGATGCCAAATGGCTGACACGTCAAGAACCCGATACGCTCCACCACAGCGCGTTGAACACCAGCGGGAACGTCGCGTGGGTTTGTCCGCGAAACTGCGGACGGAATCCGAACAGCACGATCTTGCCCTTGCCGTAAGTCATCGCCACCGCGGCGGCTTTGCGGGTCAGGCGGTCGGCGCCGTGGATCCAGCCGGAGAGGAGGACGTCCTTCTCGTGATCCGGATACGTCGCGAGGACCCAGCGCTGCATGCTCGACGCTGGTGCGGTCGTGTCGAAGGCCATCGCCGAGTCGAGGAACGCCGCCGTTTCTGCCGGCATCCCCGCAGTCACCGGATGATCCGTGCGCAAGCGCAGGCGCACCAGCGAGCCGGGATTCGAGTAGTCCTCCGCACGCGTTCCCGCGAGCGCGTTGCGTACGGGAACGTTGAACTCCTCGATCACGTAATCGCACGCGTCGCCGAATGCGATCAACGTTCCGCCTTCCTCGACGAACTTCTTCAGCGCGGTCGCTCCCGCGGATTCGAGCGCGCCGCGATACTCCGGCGGCATCTCCTCCTCGTACCGCATCGCTCCTTCGCCGCGGCGTCGGCCCGTCGCGAGCAGATCCTTCGGAATGTCCGGGAGGATCACGGCGTCGAAGCCGCCGAGCCCCTTCTGCACTTCCTGCGACGACACACTCTTCACCGGCACGCCGTTCGTCTCGAGCAGCCAGCGCGTCCAACCTTCGTCCATCGACGCGCGCCACGGCTTGTACGTCGCCACCCGCGGCTCACGCGCGAGCTTCGCACCGCGCGCGATCACTTCCTTCGTCTCCGGTTTGATCTCGGTCGCGCGCGTCGTCCCTGCCGGCATCGACGCGCGCTCCACGCGCACGCCCATCTGCAGCGGCAGCGTCCACGTCGCGACGTCGTAGGGCCGCAGGATGTCGCGCCCCGGCTGCAGCCGCACCTCGGGGTAGCGCTGCGGCTCCATCATCTCCAGCACGAACTTCGAGTACGGCTGCGCGAGCGGAATCCAGTAATCGCCGTTCGCGGCCTGGCGCACCTCCACGTTGTGCTCGGCCATCAGCCACGCCAGATGCTGCGCCGTCGGCCAGTCGCGCTGCTCGTGCGGAATGCGATACGCGTCATTCGGCGCCGCGTTTGCGATGGCCGCGCGCGATCGCACGAGCAGATTGCGGAGCAGGTCTTCGCGACGGTCGGCCGCCATCTCGTGCAGTGCGTCAGAGGCGATGCGGCCGTAGTCCATGATGTCGCGCAGACGCCACCATCCGCCCTTCCACGGATTCGGATGATTGATGGTCGGCTTGTAGTCGACGAGTCCCTTGGAACCGCCGCGGAGCTCGTTCTGCTCGATGTACGTGGGCGACGCGATGCGCGCCGACGCGATCTCGAGCAACATCCCGGTCACGTTCTTCCACCAGCCGGTGTTGCGCGTCCCGCCGAGCCAGTACGCATCGAAGGAGTAGCCGTAAATCAGGCCGCTCTTGTTCTTCTGCTCGAGCCGCAGGGCCATGTTCGCGCCGATCATGTTCACTTCGCGCCAGATCAGCGGATGCACGTCCGGATCGACGGGATCCGCGAACGGCGGGATGAACATCCGCGGCCCCTCGGTGCCCATCTGGTGCTCGTCGACGAACACCTGCGGATTCCACTCGTGGTACACGGCGCGATTCAGCGCACGCGTCTCGAGCTGCGTGAGCATGTACCAGTCGCGGTTGTTGTCGTGGCCGACGTAGTGGTGGTAGAGCCAGGGAAGCTCGCCGCCTTCGTACGGCGTGCCGACGTATTTCCGGTAGTAGTCGACGATCATCTGTTGCCCGTCGGGATTCAGCGACGGCACGAGCAGCAGGACGACGTTGTCGAGGCGGCGTTTCGTCTCCGCGTCGGTTGCGGTGGCGAGCGCGTGCGCCCACTCCATCGCCATCTGGCTCGAGGCGATCTCGGTCGAGTGGATGTTGCACGTGACGAGCACGACCGTTTTGCCTTCGCGCACCAGCCGGTCGGCCTCGGCGTCGGCGAGCCCGCGCGGATCGGCGAGCCGTTTCGCCGTCTCCTGAATCCGAGCCTTGTTTCGGATGTTCTCCTCGGAGGAGATGACCGCCATGAACATCTCGCCGCCGAGGGTGGTCTTGCCGAGGACCTCGACTTCCACGCGGGGCGAGGCCTTGTCGAGCGCATCGAAATAGGCGCGAATCTGTTTGTAGTCAGCAAGCGTCCTGTCCGCGCCGATGTCGAGTTTCAGAAACTGCGACGGGGTTTGGATCTGGGCGGCGAGCGGAATGGCGAAGAACAGAACGGTGATCAGGCGTAAGGCTCGAAGCATGGCGCGCGATTATGGCGCATCGCCCGTCGCGGCCGCTCCGATGAAACGAAATGACCTGTGGCGTCACTATGGGGGTAGGGGAAGTGCCCGTTGAGGGCACTCTCTAAGTAAGGAGGAAATGCATATGCCTCGCGATCCAGAAGAAGGAACCATTGATGTGAACGAGGGTGAAGCCCCCGAGGTGGGGGAGGCATCGGGCGAGGAAAGCGTCGGATTCGACGAGATGCCGGAGTCGGTGTTCGACAAGAAGCAGGCGGACCTGGGCAAGAGACGAAAGCCCGCCGGGCCGCCGCTGCAGGACGACGCGGAGATGTTCGGCATCGAAGGTCTCGAGGCGCCTGACGTCCCTCCAACCGAGCCGGAAGAAGAAGCGCCGGAAACCGAAGGCGAGGGGGTGTAGCGATGGCCACGATCACCGTTCTTCAGAACCTCGCCATTCCAAACACCGCAGCGGTACAGAGGTCGACCGTCGGCGAGCCGAGCCTGGCCAACGCCGGCAACAACATCTTCTTTACCGGCAACTGGTACGCCTCGCAGTCGTCGGACCACGGCGCGACGTGGGCGCACGTGAATCCGTTCACCACTCTTCCGCCGGTCGACGGAGGATTCTGCTGCGACCAGACCTGCATCTACGTGCCGCAGGTGAATCTCACCGTCTGGATCCTGCAGTACATAAAGAGTGCGACCTCGAACGTGATGCGCATCGCGGTGCGCACGCCGGGCGGCAATTGGCGCTTCTGGAACATTCGCCCGACGAACGTGAACGCGACCTGGACGAACCAGTGGTTCGACTACAACAGCGCCGCGCTGTCGGACAACTTTCTCTACATCACGAACAACGTGTTCACGACCAACACGGGTCAATGGACGCGCGCCGTGGTGCTCCGCATCCGACTGACCGATCTCCTGTCGACGAACCCGCTGCCATTCCAGTCGTTCTCCACGACCCAGAACGGCTCGCTGCGCTGCACCCTCGGCGCGCGCAACGTGATGTATTTCGGCAGCCACAACTCCTCGTCGCAGATCCGTCTGTTCACCTGGCCGGAGAGCTCGGGATCGGTGACGACACAGAACATCAACGTGTCGGCGTGGAGTCAGGCGTCGCCGTACAGCGCGAAGTGTCCGGACGGCAACGAATGGCTGTCGCGCACGGACGGACGCATCACCGCGGCATGGACAGGCGCGGGCGAGATTGGCTTCGCGTGGACGTCGAACAAAACCGCGAATCGTCCGAAGCCGTTCGTGAGGGTGGTGCGTCTCAACGAGTCGACGAAGGCCGTGATCGCGCAGCCGGACCTCTGGAACCCCGACTTCGCGTTCGCATATCCGGATGTGTGTCCGAACCTGAACGGCGTTCCCGGCATCACGTGTTTCCTCGGAGGCGGCACGAAGTTCCCGAGCCACCTGATCGGCATTCTCGACGCAGGCGCGTGGAAGCTGGTCACGGCGAAGAGCGGCACGAACGGGCCGAGCGACAGCAAGTGGGGTGATTACCTGACCTGTCGCCGTCACTCGACGGACAACACGAGCTGGATCGCCGCGGGCTACACGCTGCAGGGCGGCTCGGACCGCAGCAGAATCCAGCCACGCTTCGTCCACTTCCGCATCTGATCTCGCATTTGAGGGGGCGGGCATCCTGCCCGCCCCTTAAAATGCGGCATGCGCCGTCTCGCCGCTCTCTCCTTTCTTCTTTTCGCCGCATGCGCCACCGTCCCGCCGCCGGCCCAACCCGCGCGCTTCAAGATCCTGCAGATCAACGACGTCTACAAGATCGAGGGGCTGGAGAGCGGCAACGCCGGCGGTCTCTCGCGCGTGCGCACGCTGCGAAAGCATCTCGAGAGCGACGGTACGCCGGTGCTCGTGTTGCACGGCGGCGATGCGCTGTATCCGTCGGTGATGAGCAAGTACCTCGAAGCGCGCCCGATGGTCGACGTGATGAACCTGCTCGACGGCGACGCGGCGAAGGAGGACGCGCGGCTCATCGTCACCTTCGGCAATCACGAGTTCGACAACAAGGACGCGAAGATCCTGCTCGCGCGGCTGAACGAGTCTTCGTTTCGGTGGGTCTCGACGAACGTGCGCTGGTGCAATCCGAAATGCGACCAGCAGTTCCCGAAGCAGTCGGACACGCTCACGATCGATCTCGACGGGCTGAAGGTGGGGATGTTCGGCGCGATCTATCCGCTGCAGAAGTCGTACGTGCAGTCGACGGACGTCGTCGCAGCGGCGCGCGATGCGGTGGCGGCGTTGCGCCGCGACGGCGCGCGCGTGGTCATCGCCGTCACGCATGAGGACATGCCCGATGACGTGAAGCTCATGCAGCAGGTGCCAGGCATCGATCTGATCATCGGCGGCCACGATCACTTGTACATGGAGCAGCGGGTGGACGGGAAGTGGATCACGAAGGCGGACGCCGACGCGAAGAGCGCCATCGTGTACGACATCACCGTTCCGCCAGCGGCCGCGATCCGGACGACGCCGCTGATCCGCACTACACCGCTGCGCGTGGCTCTCGATACGACGATCCCGAAGGACGCGGATGTCGACGCGCGCGTGCAGAAGTGGATCGCGGAGTTGTCAGTGAAGCTCGGCGGAAATCAGACGATCGGTAGGACCGAGAACCTGCTCGAGGGCGTGGAGCCGGTGATCCGCGGACGGGAGAGCGCGCTCGGCAATCTCCTCACCGACGTCGCGCGCGATCGGATGCAGACGGACGTCGCTGTGCTGAACGGCGGAAGCGTCCGCATCAACGACAACATCGTGCCCGGCCCGATCACGACGTACGACATGGAAGGGATTTTCTATTACACGAACACGCTGGTGGCGTTTCGCGTGACCGGACAGCAGCTCCTGGACATGCTCCGCAACTCGGTCTCGCGCGCCGATGCGGGCGATGGCCGCTTCCTGCAGGTTTCGGGGCTGTCGTTCGCGTATCACCCGCAAGGCGGCACGTTCGTGGTGAACGCGGAGGACGTGAAGGTCGGCGGCAAACCGCTGGACGTCAACGGGACGTACACCGTGGCGTCGATCGACTACCTCTACATGAACGGCACCGACGACGGCTACACGCTCTTCGCTGCCGCCACACGCCCACCCAAGATGAACGAGTCGCTCCAGGCCGACTTCCGCAAGACGGTCGAGGCGTACCTGAAGGAGAAGGGCACGGTGGATACGGAGGTGGAGGGGAGGATCGTGCGTCGATAGGGCGCAGGGGGTGAGTAGGGCGCAGGGGGCAGGGCACAGGGCGCAGGAGAAAACGGGTCACCGTGAACCTTCGTCGTTTCTCCTGCGCCCTGCGCTCTGCCCCCTGTGCCCTGTTTTTAGATTTGCGACCGCACGTGACGTAACAGTCCGTTCAGCATGCGCGCCACCTCGGAGGCAGCATCGAACATGCTCGCTGTTTCCTCATGTCCGAGGAACTCCAGGTCTTCTGAAATGACGAGCTGGGCTTCGAGCTCGAGCGCCGATCCACGAGCATCGATGAGGAATCGGTGATAATCGCGGCGCGTCCAGCGACCTTGTCCTTCGGCGATGTTGCACAAGATCGAGATCGCGGCTCGCCGCATCTGCTGAACCAATCCGAACATTTCGTCTCGCGGATATTTTCGCGTCGTGCGGTACACCTGAACTGCCAAAGCGCGTGCTTTCTGCCACACGGCCAGATTCCGATAGTTGCTTTGATTCATAGTTTCTGTGGGTGTCGCGAAGAAAACGCAACGGGCGCGGTCGCGCCGGACGTGTGGGGCCGTAATTCTACATCGTTCTCCTGCGCCCTGCGCCCTGCCCTCTGCGCCCTAGCCCCTATAATCCGCGCCGAATGAACCTCGCCCGCCGCATCGCGTGGCGGTACCTTCGCCGGCCGACCGACGCTCTCGTTTCCGCGGTGGGGCTCGTCTCCATTCTCGGGCTCGTGATCGGGGTGATGGCGCTGGTCATCTCGATGGCGTTGATGACCGGGTATCGCCGCGATCTGCAGCAGAAACTGCTCGGCGGGAACGCGGAGGTCTTCGTCTACTCGATCGGGACGCCGATCGTGGAGCCTGAACAGCTCGTGGCGATGCTTGCCGGCGCTCCGGGGGTCGCGAACGCGTCGCCGGTGCTCATTCAACACGCGGTGGTGACGACGGAGACGAACACCACCGGCTCCGAGGTCATGCTCAAAGGCATCGAGGCTTCGCGGGGGCGGACGTCGCCAATGCTCGCGAAGATCGTGGGTGCGCGCGAGACATTCCAGACGAAGGACGGGCAACGGGGAGTTGCGATCGGGAAGTATCTCGCCACGAAGCTCGGCGTGAAGCAGGGCGACGCGATCAGCATCACCGTCGCGGCGCAGGGAGCGGAAGGGTTCATGCCGCGCTCCTCGACGTTCCTCGTGACGAACGTCTTCGGCACCGGCTTCTACGAGTTCGACGCGCGCTGGCTGTTCATCGACCTCGTGGAAGCGCGCGAGCTGATCGGCGCGGGCCCCACCGCGAACCTCGTCGAGGTGAAACTGCAGCCGGGAGCGGACATCGATCGCGTGACCGCCGACATCGAGAAGCGCACCGAGAACCGCTACACCGTCAGCGACTGGCGGGAGATGAACCGGCAGCTCTTCTCGATGCTGCAGATCCAGCAGCTGGTGTTGTTCATCGTCATCGGGTTGATCGTGTTCGTCTCCACGTTCAACATCGTCTCGACGCTGATCATGACCGTGCACGAGAAGCGCCGCGAGATCGGCATCCTCGCGTCGATGGGCGCGGAGAACTGGATGGTGCGGCGCATCTTCATCTGGTACGGCACGATCGTCGGGGTGGTGGGGACGCTCGCCGGCGTGGCGTTCGGATCGCTGGTCTGCTGGGTGATCACGCGCTACGAGCTGATCTCGTTTCCACCGGAGATCGCCGAGGTGTACTTCGTGTCGTCGATTCCGTTCGTGACCCGGCCCGTCGATCTGGCGGTCATCGCCGGCTTCTCGATTGCCGTGTCGTTCTTCGCGACGATCATCCCGAGCATGCGCGCGGCGCGGCTCAACCCGGTGGAAGCGCTGCGGTACGAGTAGCTACCACTTGTCGCTGGCGCCGCCTCCGCCACCGCTTCCTCCGCCGCCCGTGAAACCGGATGACGATGACGAGGAAGACGAAGAAGAGGAAGAAGACGAAGACGAGCTCCATGATGAAGATGAATGCGACGAGAACGACGAGGGCGAATCGCCCGGCGAATCGCTCGGCGGATCATCAGGCGACGTTCCGTTCGGCTGAATGAACGAGGCGCTGTCCTTCGCGAGCTTGATGATGATGATGAGCAGGAACAGGAGGAACAACCCGACGATGACGGGACCGAAATCGCGCCCTGCCGGCGCGGGCGCCGGGAGAGGCGTCGCCACCACGGCCTGCGGCACGGCCGTCGGCGTGGCGATCGTCGCGAAGATCGCCTCGACGCCCTGCTCGGCCGCGCCGATGTAATCCGCATCGCGCAATTTCGGCCTCAGGTCGACGAGGATGCGTTTCGACATCGCGTCGGTGAGCGCGCCTTCGAGACCGTAGCCGACCTCGATGCGCGACTCGCGGTCGTCGATGAAGAGGAACAGGATGGCGCCGTTGTCCTTCTTCTCCTCTCCGACTTTCCACGTGCGGATCGCTTCCGCGCCCATTTCCGCGATCGTCGTTCCGGCCGGAACGCGCCGGTCGACGTAGACGATCACCTGGTTCGTGGTCTCGCGCTCGTATTGCGCGAGCCGCTCGTTGAGCGCGTGCTCGCGCGCATCGTCGAGCACGCCCGCGGCGTCGGTCACATACTTCGATGGCGCCTGCGGTAGCGGAATCTGAGCGGCGAGCGACAGCGCCGCCAGGGCGAGCAGGACGGCGACTTTGCGCATGATCCGCACATGGTACGATCGAAGCGGTTGATGACACAGGCAAGGTTGGTTCTCGAAGACGGAACCGTATACGAAGGAGAGTCGTTCGGCGCGACCGCCGACGCGATCGGGGAGGTGGTTTTCAACACCTCGCTCACCGGCTATCAGGAGATCGCCACCGATCCCTCCTATCGTTTTCAGATCGTCGTGATGACGTATCCGCACATCGGCAACTACGGTGTGGAGAGCTTCGTCGAGCAGAGTGAGGAACCGCAGGTCGCGGGCTTCGTCGTGCGCGACGCGATCGAAGAGCCCTCCAGCACGCACGCCGAAATGTCCCTCGGCGACTACTTCCGCCGCACGAAAGTCACCGCCATCGCCGGCGTCGACACCCGCGCGCTCACGCGCCGGATCCGCAACGAAGGCGCGATGCGCGGAATGATCACCTCGAACATGGATCGCACGGTCGACGACGTCGTCGCCGAGCTGAAAAGCTCTCCTTCCATGTCGGGACTCGATCTCGTGCAGCGCGTGACGACACTGCGGCCGTATTCGTTCGAAGAGCTCGCCGAGCCGGCATATCGCGTCGCGATGTACGACTTCGGCGTCAAGCGCGACATCCTTCGCCAGCTCGTGAAACAGGGCTGCGACGTGACGGTCTTTCCGGCCACGACGCATGCGGAAGAGATCCTCGACCGCGGCTTCGACGGCGTGATGCTCTCGAACGGCCCCGGCGATCCGGAACCGGTGACTTACGCGCAGGACAACATCCGCCACCTCATCGGCAAGGTCCCGATCTTCGGTATCTGCCTCGGCCATCAACTCCTCGGCCTCGCGCTGGGCGGTCGAACGTACAAGCTGAAGTTCGGCCACCGCGGCGGCAATCATCCGGTCAAGGACCTGCGCAACGGCCGCGTGGAGATCACCGCTCAGAACCACGGCTTCTCCGTCGATCCCGACTCGTTGAGCGAGAACGACGTCGAGTACACGCACATCAACCTCAACGATCAGACGCTCGAAGGCTTTCGCCACCGCCGCGAGCCCGTCGTCGCCGTGCAGTACCACCCCGAAGCGGCGCCCGGTCCGCACGATTCGTTCTATCTGTTCACCGATTTCGTGCAGATGATGGAAGAGTGGAAGAAGAAGTGACACCGCGTGACACGAACCACTCCTCGAGCTCGTGCGCGACGACTTCCGCGTCGGTTTCCGGCGGCGTGACGTAATAGCGGTTTCCGTTCAACACATCGATGGCAGCGCCGCGCGGCGTGCGCGCGACATTCGTCACGTGCGCGCGCGGGATCGAATACGCGCGGAAGAACGTGCGCAGGATGAGCGTCTCGCCGCGCAACTCGATCTCTTTCACTTCCGCGCGCAGCGTTGCGTACGCGCCGATGAGGAAGCCGATGGGGAGGAGCAGGCCCGCCCAGTTGAAGGTGAGGATCCAGAACGCGACGGCGAGGGCGGTGAAGCCGAGGAAGAGAAGCGCGAGGGTGATGAAGTCTCGCGCGGAACGTTGCCGGCCGAAACGCATCACGACCACCTAAAACGACTCACGGTGCTCTCCGAAAGTCCGGGTCAGCATCGCGACGATCTCGCCGACCGTGCACTCGTTGCGCACGCAGTCGACGATGTGCGGCATGAGGTTCTCGCTTCCGCGCGCGGCGGCGTCGAGGCGCGCGAGCGCGGCCTGCCAGTCGCTCGTGCGCGTCGCGCGAAACTCACGCAGACGCCCGACCTGATCGCGCTCGACGCTCTCGTCGATCACGAGAGTCGGCAGCCTTACGCCTTCTTCCTCCATGAACTCGTTCACGCCGACGACGATCGCGCTCTTCTCTTCGAGCGCGCGCTGTGCGCGATACGCGGAGTCGCCGATCTCGTTCTGCATGAAGCCGGATTCGATGGCCGCGGTTGCGCCGCCCATCTCATCGATCTTCTCGATCAGAGCCCGCGCCTCGCGCTCGATGTCCAGCGTCAGCGCCTCCACCGCGTACGAGCCGGCCAGCGGGTCGACGATTTGCGCGATGCCGCTCTCGTACGCGAGCACCTGCTGGGTGCGCAGGGCGATCTTCACCGACTCTTCCGTCGGGAGCGCGAGCGCCTCGTCGCGGCTGTTCGTGTGCAGCGACTGACATCCACCCAGCACCGCGGCCATCGCCTGATACGCCACGCGCACGACGTTGTTCTCCGGCTGCTGCGCCGTCAGCGTCGAGCCGGCAGTCTGCGCGTGGAAACGGAGAGCGATGGATCGCGGATCCTTCGGCGCGTAGCGCTCCGTCATCAGATTCGCCCAAAGCTTCCGCGCCGCGCGGAACTTCGCGACCTCTTCGATGAAATCGTTGTGCGCGTTGAAGAAGAACGACACGCGCGGAGCGAACGAGTCGACGTCCAGTCCGCGCTCGACCGCGGCTTTCACGTACTGCAGTCCGTTTGCGAGCGTGAACGCGACCTCCTGCACAGCCGTCGATCCCGCTTCGCGGATGTGATAGCCCGACACCGAGATCGTGTTCCATTTCGGCACGCGCTGTGCGCAGAACTCGAAGATGTCGGTGACGATGCGGAGCGAAGGCGCGGGAGGGAAGATGTACGTCCCGCGCGCCGCGTATTCCTTGAGGATGTCGTTCTGAATCGTTCCGCTCAGCTTTGACCAGTCCGTGCCGCGCCGCTCCGCCACGACCAGCAGCAGCGCGAGGAGGATCGACGCCGGCGCGTTGATGGTCATCGAGATCGAGACCTTCTCCAGCGGGATCGCGTCGAGCAGCAACTCCATGTCGGCGATCGAGTCGATGGCCACGCCGACCTTCCCGACTTCGCCTCGTGCGCGCGCGTCATCCGAGTCCATGCCGATCTGAGTCGGGAGATCGAACGCGACCGAGAGCCCGGTCGTACCGCGCTCGAGCAAATAGCGATAGCGGCGATTCGACTCCGCGGCCGTCGAGAACCCCGCGTACTGGCGCATCGTCCAGAGCTTTCCGCGGTACATCGACGCCTGCGGTCCCCGGGTGAACGGAAACGCTCCGGGCGAGCCCAGATCGGCGTCCGGTTCGAAGCCGCGTTGCTCGAGGTCGCCAGGGGCATAGACGTAAAGACGGTCAGTCATTCGTGTAAGTTTATCGTTCGATAGTGTTCCCTCGGCCCATTCCTCGTCCATAATGCCCGGCCATGCGCTTCCAATCAGCGGTTCTTGCGGGCCTGATGTGTCTCTTCGCAGGTGTTGCCTCGGCGGAAATCACAAGCATTTCGCCTACCGTGGTTCCGTTCGGGTCCAACATAACCATGTCGATCTTCGGAACCAATCTCCTCGGCACCGAGTCGACGCTCGTCGTCTTCGACGACCTCTACGAAGTCGAGCCGACCGGTACGAGCACCCAGCTTCAGGCGGGCGTGCCGATCGACGTAACGGCCTTCACCGGTACGCATACCGTGGAGGTGCGCTCGTTCGACGGTACCGGAACGCGAATCCACGGACCGGTGGAGTTCACAGTCGAGACTCCGCCCGGAGGTGGCCCGCCACTGCTGACCCTTCCGGAGTTTGTGGTCGCCGAGGCCGAGAACTCCGAGGGAGCAACCGTGACGTTCGACGTGAGCGCAAGTTCCGCCTCGACCGGCGATCCCGTTCCGGTGACCTGTACCCCCGCGTCGGGATCGCAATTCAATCTTGGGCTTACGAACGTGAGCTGCTCCGCGACGGATAGCGGCGGCACGACCTCGGGGTCGTTCGTCGTCTTCGTGACGGACACCGTGCCACCGGTGCTAACGCTGCCGGACGACATCGAGACCGACAATCCGGTCGTCACTTTCACCGCGACCGCCGTGGACAACCTGGACGGATCGGTTCCGGTGACCTGCTCACCGGCTTCGGGCTCGACCTTCCCGACAGGCACGACGAGCGTGCGCTGCACCGCGACTGATTCGCACGCCAACTCCGCGACCGGCTTCTTCAACGTACGCGTGACCAGTGGTCCGCCGGTGTTGATCGTTCCGGATGACATCTTCGCCGAGGCCACGAGTGCGGCTGGTGCGGTCGTCACATTCGAGATCTTCACCGAAGAGGCCACGTCGTCCGGTTGCACGCCGGCATCGGGATCGACCTTCCCGATCGCCGCCACGACAGTGACCTGCTTTGCCACCAACACGTTCGGAACGACGACGCGCACGTTCCTCATCACCGTCGAAGATCACACCGGGCCGGTGCTGACGCTGCCGAGTGTCGTCGAGGCCGAGGCCACGTCACCTGCGGGTGCGACGGTGAACTTCAGCGTGTCGGCGGTCGACGCCGTGGATAGCGTTCGCACGGTCGATTGCGTCCCGGCCTCGGGAACCTTCTTCGCGTTCGGCACGACCACGGTCTTCTGCTCGTCGTCCGACACGCGCGGCAACTCGAGCTCCGGTGAGTTCGACGTCATCGTGCAGGACACGACGGCGCCGACGTTCACGGTCGCGACAGCGAATCCCTCGGTCCTCTGGCCGCCGAACCACAGGATGGTCCCGATCACGTTCACGGTGCAGGCAACTGACGCGATCGACCCGGCGCCGGTGATCCAGCTCGTGTCGGTCACTTCGAACCAGCCCATCAACGGCACGGGCGATGGCGATGAATCGCCGGACTGGGTGATCAACGGACCGTTCTCGATAGACCTTCGCGCGGAGCGCGCCGGATCCCAGGATCGGATCTACACGATCACCTACTCGGCGACGGACCTCTACGGCAACGTCGGCACAGCGTCGATCACCGTGGTCGTGTCGCAGGGATCGAGCACGTTGAAACGACGTTCCCTGCGATGACGCTTCTTCCGTAATGAATCCGAACGGCGGGCCTGGCCCGCCGTTCTTTTTTTGTCCACTATAATCGCGCTCCCTCGATGGCCCTGTCCGGCAACCTTCGCACCATGCTTCCCGGCGATCTTCTGCAATGGCTCAGCCTGGGCCAGAAGACGGGGACGCTGGTGATCTCGAACAAGCGGGTGGAAAAGAAGATCTTCTTCCGGAACGGCCGCGTGATCTCTTCCGCGTCGAACGACCCTCGCGAATACCTCGGGCAGTTCCTCATGAGCCACGGCTATCTCTCCGAGCCGGAGCTCAAGAAGGCCATGGAAGTGCAGCAGCAATCGAGGATTCTCCTCGGCAAGATCCTGGTGATGATCGAGGTCATCACCGAGCCCGATCTGGTGCGGTTCATGCGCCTCAAGGCCGAGGAAGAGATCTACGACATCTTTCTGTGGAACGACGGCGAGTTCTATTTCGTCGACGACGAGCTGCCGCAGATGGAGATGATCCCGCTGCAGGTCGACGTCACGGGCATCATCATGGAAGGGACGCGGCGCGTGGACGAGTGGGCGCGGATCCGCGAGACGATCCCGAACGAGGGCGTGATCCCGCAGCTTCTCAAGGAAGTCGACTACACGGACCTCGAGGAAGTGGAGGAGCCGATCGTTCGCGCGATCGACGGAAAACGAACCATCGCGGACCTCGTCCTGGAGTCGCGCTCGTCGGCGTTCACGGTGTCGTCGACAGTCTCGGCTCTCGTGCGCCACGGGTTCGCGAGGCTCGTCGACCCGACGACGCAGAAGCTGAAGAAGCTGACCGAGGAGCAACTCGTCTCGTTGCCGCCGGCGGAGTTCAACGAGGACGACGAGATCCTCTCACTGCTCAACGGCGCGCAGAGAGCGCTGCGCAGCCGCGATTTCGAGAAGACGCAGCGCCTGTTACGCGCGGCGCAGAACCTCGATCCGAATCACGCGAAGATCCGTACGGCGATCAAGGGCGCGGAGACGGTGATCCTCGGCGAGCTACGCAATCAGGGGCTGATCGAGACGAAGGTGCCGAAGGTGGCGAAGGCGCTCGAGGAGATCACGCAGATGAACTTCTCGCCGAACGAGGGCTTCATCCTCTCGCGCATCAACGGGCAGTGGGACATCGGATCGCTGATCAAGATCAGCCCGATCCGCGAGACCGACGCGATGCTGATCTTTCACAAGCTGTGGCGGGACGGGATCATCGCGCTGGACTAGGGTGGGGGCGGCGAAGCCCCGAGCGAAGTCGAGGGGCCAACTTAGCAACTGCGGGAAGTGAAAATCAGAACCGGAACAGCTCCATCACGTCCGGCGTCAGATCCGCCCAGTTCGGATTCATGCGCTGAATCAATGCAACCTTCTTCTCGCGCCGCCATCGCTTGATCTGTGCTTCCCGGTTGCGCGCTGTCGCCTCATCGGGAACGAACTCGTAGTACACGAGCCGGTTGAACGTCCATTGCGCTGTGAAGGCGCTCTCGAACTTCTTGTCGCGATGCTCGCTTAATCGACGAAGCAGGTCATTCGTCGACCCGACGTAAGTCGTGTGAGCGTGATTACTCAGAATGTAGACGCACCATGCCGGCATGTCGGTTCGTGTCCCGTCGGTGCTAACGTGGCCCCTCGACTTCGCTCGGGGCTTAATGAGGCCCTAGAAAAGCCCCACCAACGAACGCGCCTCCACCTCCAGTGCGTTCATCTCTCCGTTGTCCGTCTCGTGGTCGTGGCCGAGGGCGTGGAGGATGCCGTGCAGGATCAGGTAGCGCACTTCCGTCGCGATGGAGTGCTTCTCCTCCGCCGCCTGACGGCGGGCCTGATCGATGGAGATGACGATGTCGCCGAGAAAGCGATCGTCGCCGGGAAACGTCAGCACGTCGGTGGTCTTGTTCCTGCGCCGGAACTTGCGATTGAGCGAGGTCATCGCCTCGTCGTCGACGAAGGCGATCGACACTTCGTCGACGACGCGGTCGAGACGGTCGAGCTTCTCGATCGTCAGCAGCACTCTTCGCGCAAACTCCGCGATGTCGCGGCGCGTCAATCGGGGAACGGCGCTGCCCGTCACCTCGACATTCGTCACGCTTTCGAAGCCTCGGCCGCCTCTTTCGCGCGGTCGCTGCGGTCGTACGCCGTGACGATCTTCGCCACGAGCGGATGACGCACGACGTCGCGATCGCTGAAGTCGAAGAACTTCAGGTCCTCGACGTGCTCGAGGATGCGCCGCACTTCGCGCAGACCGGATTTCTTCCCGTCCGGGAGGTCGACCTGCGTGATGTCGCCCGTTACCACGGCCTTCGATCCGAAGCCGAGTCGGGTGAGGAACATCTTCATCTGCTCGGGAGTCGTGTTCTGGGCCTCGTCGAGAATGATGAACGAGTCGTTGAGCGTGCGGCCACGCATGAACGCGAGCGGCGCGATCTCGATGACGCTGCGCTCCATCAGCTTCTCGACTTTCTCGAAGCCGATGATGTCGTAGAGCGAGTCGTAGAGCGGGCGCAGATACGGATTGATCTTCTCGGCGATGTCGCCGGGAAGGAAGCCGAGTCGCTCGCCCGCTTCGACGGCGGGACGGCAGAGGATGATGCGCTTGATCTGCTTGTCCTGCAGCGCGGCGGCGGCCGCCGCGACGGCGAGGTAGGTCTTGCCCGTGCCGGCAGGGCCGACGGCGAAGACGATGTCGAAGTCCTGGATGGCCTGGAGGTACATCTTCTGAGCCATGTTCCGCGGCGTGACGACGCGGCGGATGGACGACGGCACGGCGTCGTCGGTGAAGAACTCGACGAGGTTCGTGTCGGGCTTGTCGCGCAGCACGCGCACACCGGTAGCCACGTCCGACTTCTGCATCGGATAACCCTGCGCGATCAACTGCTGCAGGTCGCCGATGAGGCGCTGCACGTTGCCGCGGTTCTCGTCCGCGCCGGAGACGAAGATCTCGTTGCCGCGCGAGGAGATCTTGACGCGGAAGGCGTCCTCGATCGCGCGGAGGTTCTCGTCGTGATTTCCGAAGAGCGTGTGGGTCTGGCGCTCGTCGAGAGTGAGCTCAATGGTGGTTTTCTGTTCTGACATGCAACCTCATGTAATGAAAAAATCGATCCAGACTTCGCTGTATTCGGCACGCCGCGCAGGGCGGAGCCGTGTGGGAGTGGTGGTGAAGGGGTTGGTGTTCCGCCGATGCTCGATGGCCACGACTGCGTCGGGCGCGAGGGTCACCTCGGTGTCGATGGCGGTCAGCAACTGGTCGTAATTCTCATAGGCGTATGGAGGATCGGCGTAGACCACGTCGAAAACCTCTCCGCGCAGACGCTTAATCCCCGCGAAGGCGTCGGCGGCGATGGCGCGCACGGGGACGTTCAGCGCAGTCGCGGTCTTCTCGATCGCCGCCGCGTGCTGACGCGAGGCGTCGACGGCGACGCTCTCCCGCGCGCCGCGCGACACGGCCTCGAAGGAAAAGATCCCGCTGCCCGCGAAGAGATCGAAGAAGCGGGCGTCCTGAATGCGCTCGCCGAGGATGTTGAAGAAGGCCTGCCGCGCCCGCTCGGAGGTCGGGCGGACTTCGCTCTTCGGGACCGGGATGCGGCGCCCGCGAAGGGTGCCGGCAGTGACGCGGAGGACGTTCATCGGTTGGCGGTTGCCGGTTGGCGGTTGGCGGTTCGCCAACTCATTCCTCGCGCCTCCCCAGAAAATACAAATGCAGATCCTTCTTCGCCACGTACATCGTCGTCGGCGCGTCGAGGCATTTCAGTTCGACGACGCCGTGGCCGCCGACGATGCGCGTAACGCGGTAGACCTTGTGGTCGTCGGCGACGAGCTCGTCGCCTTCCTTCGGTTCGTATCCCGCGAGCGAGGTCGTCACGCCGCGATCCTCGGAGATGGCGCGCAGGAGATCGCGCAGCGGCGCGACCTGATCGTGGAGCTGCTTCGGCGGCACGCGGCCGGGATGGAACACGCGCTCGTCGTAGGTCCCGTCCTCGGCATAAACGCGCAGCAACGCGCGCCTTCTCGCCTCGGGCGACGGAAGCTCACGCTGGTCGATCGGCTTGAGCTTCAGCGCGCTCGTGTACTGCTTCAGCGCGTCCTGCGGAAGGATCACTTTCTTCTGGATCGACGACGCACCAGTCATCTTCACGACCGTCAGTCCGCCCTCGAAGATCGAGATCCGCTGCTCGATCGTTCCGTCGAGCACGATGTAATCGACGAGAGGCTTCGGGAGACGTCCATCGATGAGCTGCGGCCCCAGCGCCTGCGTGGCTCCCGCGAGCTCCGGCATGTCGTACTTCTTCAGCCGCTTCTCTTCCTGCTTCGAGATCGGCGTGGAGATCGCCGCATCCGGCGAGACCGGCTCGACGCGCGAGATGTCGTGCTGCGTCGCTGCCAGCACGAGAAGGAGGAGAAGCATGGCGATGAGTGTAGCGCGGACTCCTAAGTCCGCGCTTCCTCGAGGAGCTTCTTCGCGACGGCTTTCGCGTACGAGCGCGCCTCTTCCGCAGCGATCTCGCCGCTGAAGACCGCCTCGCGGGTCTGCTCGAGCGCTTTCGCGATGTGCGGGCCGCCCGGGACTTCGAGGTCGTTGCCGCGCAGGGGGAGGCGGAAGTTTTCGTACTCGACGAACCGCTGCAGGTTCTCGCGCTCCTCGGGACGCTCGGAGGCGACGAGGGCGAGCATCTCCGGCGAGACGCTACGCAGGATTGCGAAGCGCTCGCGGTCCTCGCTGGCCGAGGCGAGGGACTCGAGCACGCGCGGGAGCTCGTTTGCGATCTCGACGACGGCGCGGGCGCGCTTCTGTGTGAATCCCGAACCTTCGAAATCGACGGGCGACGCATCGCCGCGCAGGAGCAGACCAGTGTAGAGCACGTAGCGATCAAGGTCGGGATAGAGTTGCTCGCGGATCGCTTCCAGCCGCGCCTGGAGATCGCCGTTGCCGCGGCGTCCGAACAAAGTCTCCAGCACTCCACGATGAGAGAGATCGGTGAGGATCCTCGGCGCCTCGTCCTCGTCCATGACCAGGAAGAGCTCGCGCCAGATGCGCTCCTTCGAAACGGTGGAGAGCGCGTTCGTCTCGATCGCGCAGCGCATCAACTCCTCGGTGTGCGCTTCGATCGAGAAGCCGAGGCGTGCGGCGAGTCGCGTTGCGCGGAAGATGCGCGTCGGGTCGTCGGTGAAACTGCCGTCGTGCAGTACGCGAACGGCGCGCGCTTCGATGTCCTGCACGCCGTGCGTCGGATCGTGCATCGTGCCGTCCAGGAGATCGAGCGCGATGGCGTTGATCGAGAAATCGCGGCGGATCAGATCGTCTTTGAGCCGCCCGGCCGAGACCGCAGGCAGCGCGCCGGGCTTGCGGTAGCGCTCTTTGCGCGCGGTCGTGAGGTCGATCTCGGGAAAATCCGTAGCCGTCACCTTGTACGTCAGGAACTGTGGGAACGAGCGCACACGTCCTTCGAGGCGCTTCGCCAGCGCGCGGGCGAGCGTGGACGCGTCCTTTTCGAGGGTGAGGTCGATGTCGATCGCCGGCCGCCCGAGGAGGATGTCGCGGACCGGGCCGCCGACGAGGAACGGATGACAATCCTTTTCCAGCGCGACTTCGCGAACGAGATCGATCGCGCGCCGCTGCGGGTGGGGAAGCTCCTGGAGAAGGTTCATGGGATCAACGATTCGTATAACTGTATTAGGACGCGCATTCGCTGCCGCGCCCGGAACTTCGAAATTGTTTGTCGTGATGCTGCGACTTTCGCCAGCGCTACCTCTGGTTTGAACAGCACGGACAGTATCGCATGAGTCATCTCGTTCGGATCGCGGGGCGGGACGAGCGTGCCCGTGCGGCCCTTTTCCAGACGCATCGAGTTGATCTGCGTCCGAGCCGCAACTACAGGCAGGCCAATGACTAACGCCTCGGCGACGAACCCGTCGAAGTCGTTTTCCTGGACCGCCGGATCGACCCAGACATCTACGCTCGCGAGATCTTCTGGGGTGGGAGGAGACGGGAAAATTTTCCACCCGACGTCGTCCCGGAAACGCTGGATGCGATGCAGCGTCTGTTCGACATGATTCCGCGTGGCCTCCCGCGCAAAACTGCCGCACGTTTTGGAGTGCGGCGGCAGCGCCGCTGCTTTCCAATCATGGGCGAAATACGCTTCCTCCACGACCTCCGGAAGGTTCTCGGGTGTCACCACGATTCGCGGTTCCACCGGGTTCCGCCAGCTCCACCGCGACTTCGCCATCGGCGCGGACGCGACATACGGAACCGGAAATCCGACGAACGCCGCGCGCGGCAACTCCACACCTGCATAGACGTGCGCGAGGTCCGCATTTCCCACGTCCTCGACGACCTGATGCGGCTCCGCGAGCGCGGCGCGGTCCGCGCGCTGGCACTTCCGCTCGTACGCGGAGGCATCGGGAAGGACGATTTGAGCAATGCGCATGACGTAGAATCATTCACTTAGCGCATGTCGCACAACGTTGGAGTCTACAGTTCGAGCGACGGCCTCATCGGCCGTCTCCGCGATGCGTGTCCGGATTGGACCTTCTTCGATGCGGGCGAGGCGAGAGCCCATGCGCGCATGGCGGTGCTCGACGGCGAGGATCCGCCGGACGGCAAGGCGCTCGCGCGCATCGTCGTCGATGCGGCGCGCGAACGGCGCCCGGGCGAGTTGCACGTCACGCGCGAGGAGCTCCTGCGCGATCCCGTCAGCACGCTCGCATTCGCGGCGGACCTCGTCGATGCCGTGCTGCACGCGGCGCAGCTCGAACAGGAAGCGACTTATCTCCGCGAGATCCACGAGCTGATGACGATGGTGGACGCGGAGGCGGTCTCGGAGCGCATCACCACGACGGTCCTCGAGATTCTCGGAATGACTCGCGGCACGCTGTTTCTGCACGACCCGCGCTACGAGCGATATGTCGTCAGCTACAGCAACGATCCCGGGTATCGCGAGACGAACGAGTTCCTCCCCGGCATACCGGCGGACGTTCTGCAGAAGGCGCTCGCGGCGCCGTCGCTCTTCGCGGTGTCGAGCGGGATGGTCGTGATGCCGTTGCAGGTGCACGACGATCTTCTCGGCGTGATCCGCATTCCGATCGAGCCGAACGAGACGATCGACGAGACGAACGCCACGAACGTGACGCGTTATCTCTCCGCGGTCGCGCAGGTGCTGAGCAACATCTACCAACTCACGCGCAGCCGCGACCTGGCCATGCGCGACGATCTGACGAAGGCATACAACCGCCGGTTTTTCGAGACGTATCTCGACGAGGAGATCGAGCGCTCCCGCCGCTACGGGACGCTGTTCAGCATCATCTTCCTCGACCTCGACGATCTGCGGATGGTGAACAACTTTTACGGGCACCTCAGCGGCTCGCGCACGCTCCAGGAAGTCGCCAAGCGCATCCTCGGCGCGGTCCGCGGCATCGACAAAGTGGTGCGCTTCGGCGGCGACGAGTTCTGCGTCATTCTCCCGCAGACCGATCAGGAACAAACCGTCGCCGTCGCCAACCGCATCTCCCGCGCCATCGCCTCCGGCCCCCTGCACATCGACGCCAGCATCGACGTGACGATCACCGCGTCCTTCGGCATCGCAACGTACCCCCTGCACGCAATGACCAAGGACGCGCTGATCCGCCAGGCCGACGCCGCAATGTACCGGGTGAAGTCGACGACGAAGAATGCGGTGGGGGTGGCGACGGTGGAGGATGCCACCCGACCGGTTGGCGGTTGACGGTTGGCGGTTGGCGGGCGTTCATCCGCGCGTCCCCTTCCGGTAATGACGAATCAGACCGTTCAGCTGACGCGCGACTTCGTTGCATGCATCGACGATGATCTCGGTCTGGCGTTCGCTCACGAATCCGAGGTCCCCTGCGATGAACGTCTGCGTTTCCAGCTCGAGTAAGGAGCCGCGCGCGATGCCGAGGAACTTCGCGCGCTCACGCGATGAGCTGCGTCCATGAGCTTCCGCGATGTTGCTCGCGACAGACACGGCTGCGCGACGCATCTGTTGCACGAGCCCATGCCACTCGATTCGTGGGAACTTTGCCGTCCGGCGATAGATGTGCGTTGCCAACTTGCGGCTCTTCTGCCACACCTCGAGATCTCGATAACTAGCCATACGTTGTTGTGATGTCGCGGAGGAGGCGCAAAGCTTGTCGCCGAGGACCGGCGGTCGACGTGTGGAGGTGAAATCGTACTCCCGCCAACCGCCAACCGCCAACCGCCAACTAGAATGAGCCCCATGGAAGACAACCTCTCCATCCAAGGCACCCTTGCCGAGACCACCGTCCCCGATCTCTTTCGTTCCATCGTGCGCAGTGGGGAGACGGCGATCCTTTCGCTCGATGCCGTCGGGCGGAACGACACCGTCTACTTCAACGAAGGGCGGCTCGTGTTTGCGGCGAGCACGGATCCGGACATGGGATTGGCGGAGACGCTGCTGCGGTCGGGGGAATTGAACATCGATCAGTACAACCAGGCCATGGAGCGCCTCGTCGTGGCGCGGCGGATCGGGGCGTTGTTGTGCGAGCTCGGGTATCTCAATCCGAACGACCTCACGCGCGCGGTGGAGCGGCAGTCGAGCGCGATCGTGCTGAACTCGATGGCCCATCGCGAGGGGAACTACACGATCGAGTTCACGAGCGAGTTTCCGGACGGCATCATCGCCCTCCCGTTGCCGACCGAGAGGCTGATCCTCGACGGCGTGCGTCGCATCGAATACTGGTCGCTGATCACGCGCGGCATCGGACGCCTCGACCGCGTGCTCGAGCGGGTGGCCAATGCCGATACGCGCACGTTCCAGCTCGAGCTCACCGAGGACGAGGATCATGTCATGGGACTGCTCTCCGATCCGCAGACCGTCGAAGAGCTTTGCACGCACAGCTACCTCTCGAACTTCATCACCTTCCGCACGATCTGGGGACTCCTCGCGGTCAACCTGATTCAGGATGCCGAGGTTGCGGCGGTAGATGAGAAACGGGCGGCGGTGGAGTCGGAGTACGAGCTCGAAGCCTTGGTCGAGAAGTACAACAGCGTCTACCAGAAGATCTTCGCGGTCGTGTTCCAGAAAGTCGGCGATCACGTCTACGACTTCGCTGATCGCGTGGTCCTGCACCTCTCGCCCGGAACGCTGCCGTATCTCTCGGGCATGACCTTCGTGAACGAAGGGCGTATCGACTTCGACCAGCTCCTCAACAATCTCTACGCCTCCGGCTCCCGCGATCACGGCACGGTCGTTCAGAACGTCCTCGACGAATTGCTGTACGGATGGCTCTACGAGGTGAAAACCGAGTTCGGCGCCGCGATGGAGAGTGAAGTCGTGAAAGTGGCAGGGTCGCTGAAAAAGTGATTCGCCTCGCGACGCCCGCGGATCTCGCGGACATCGAGCGCATCATGCGCGTTTCGACCGCCTCGCTCAGCGCCGGTTTCTACGACGAGCGACAGATCGCGAGCGCAGTCCGGTACATCGCGGAGCCTGATCGTCAACTCATTGACGATCGAGCGTACTTCGTCGTGGAGGAAGATGCATGCGTCATCGCCTGCGGCGGCTGGAGCGCGCGCAGGAAGCTTTTCACCGGGACGAGCGAGCAGGCGTCGGCGGATGGCTGGCTCGATCCCGCGACCGATGCCGCGCGCATCCGCGCGATGTTCGTCGATCCCGCGCACGCCCGCCGCGGCCTCGGGCGCCTGATTCTCAACGCGTCCGAAGAGGCTGCGCAGCGCGCGGGGTTCCGCGTGTTCGAGCTCATGGCTACGTTGCCAGGAGTGCCGCTCTACCGCGCGTGCGGCTATGAAGAAGTCGAGCCCACCACACTCGTGCTCCCGGACGGCACGCACCTCCGCGCGGTGTTGATGCGACGCCGTGTAAAATGATTTCCCGACCCCCGATGCGGAAACTCATCGTCCTTTTCACCGCCGCCCTCTCTCTCATCGCCTGTGCGCCCGCGGGGCCGTCCACGACGCCGAACGATCGCGAGTGGACACTGCTCGCCGCGGACTACCAGTGGATCCTGACGCTCCGGCAGGCGCAGAAGCAGCCGGCCGCGAACGCAAGCCGCAAAGAGCAGATCGAGATCCTGCTCGAGAACCACAAGAAACTCGAGCCGACCTACGTTGCGTTCATCGACAAGACCCACGAGTACTACAAGCGAACGGGCGACCCTCGCGCCGGTGCGATGCTGGCCCGCGAGAAGATCATCCTCGGCGACGAATACATGGGCGTTCTGTCCCGTTACGACAAGGCGATCGGGCTTTACCGCGAGGCTCTCGAGTACGAGCCGGACAGTACGCTCGCGCAGTCGCGGATCACACTCGCCGAGCAGCGGCGGTTCGTGAACATGAGCTCGTTCGCGGTGGTCAAGACGGGCATGAAGGAAGACGACGTCAAGCGGCTTGTCGGTGTGCCGCGCGAGGATTGGATCAAGCAGGTGGTGCAGAACAAACGCGTGTATTCGGTGTGGATTTACCCGAAGGCGGACGGGGGCGCTTCCGCGGTCTACTTTGACAACGGCATCGTTTATCACACAAACTGGAACGCGGCGGCACCGCCAGCCAAGTGATGTTCCGGGAGGAAGGGCAGGATGGAAGAACACGCACTCGCTGACGACCAGTCTCATTACGAGATCTCACTCACCGCGGGCCAGGCCTTCGTGGCCTTCGTGCTGCTGTTGCTTTCGCTCGCTGCGGCATTCGCCTTCGGACTGATGATCGGGAAAGGTCAGGCCGACGACCGCCTGGTCGTGCAGAAGGCCACACCCGTCGTGACCGAAGCGGCGTTGACGCCGAAGAAGAACGAGGGACGCATCGTCGAACTGGGCGTCGAGAACAGCGATTTCCAGGAGACGGCGACAACGGAAACGGTTGCGGAGGCAGCAGCGGCCCCGGCGACCGACACGGTCGCGATCATCGAGGAAGCGCCGGCCGCGACCGAAACGGGCGGCGGGACGCCGCCTGCTCAGCCGGCGGGGACGCCGGCGTTCCGGGTCACGACCTATGCGCAGCTTCTTTCGACGAGCGATCAGAAGACGGCGGAGACACTCGCTGCGCGCCTGATCGACCGCGGCTTCACCGCCGCATACGTCGAACGCGGGATGGTGGACAAGGGTCCGATCTACCGCGTCCGCGTGAAGTTCGACTCCGAGACCGACGCTCGCGCCGCGGAGCCGAAACTGAAAGAGTTCTCGAAAGACGTGTGGATTACGACGAAGTAAGCGTCTGCGACGGTTCAGCTCCTGCATACTGTCGACTGAACCATGGCTGACCAGCGGGACCGGAAAACGACGACTCCCGAGCTCGAGGAGCTTCGCAGCGCGCAAGCGGCGAAGCGGCAACCGGCCGCGGTCGATCCAACGCACATTCTCGACAAGGCCATCTACCAGCTCTGGGAGACGATCAACGATCTCGACCAGATCCAGCCCGAGCGCGTCGAGCACTATCGCGTCTCGATCTTCGGCAGCTCGCGGATTCGCCGCGGCGATCCGATCTACGAGGAAGTGAAGAAGCTCTCCGCCGAGCTCGCGCGTCTGGGCGTCGACATCGTCACCGGCGGCGGTCCCGGTCTGATGGAAGCCGCGAACGCGGGCGCGGTCGAGGGGCAGATCGAGAGCAAATCCCGCTCGTTCGGCCTGGCGATTCATCTGCCTTCCGAGGAGTCGGCGAACCCGTTCGTCGACAAAGTGTTCCGGCACCGGACCTTCTTTTCCCGCCTGCATCACTTCATTCGTCTGTCGTCGGCATTCATCGTGTTTCCGGGCGGCATCGGCACCGCGCTCGAGCTCTTCATGGTCTGGCAGCTTTTGCAGGTCAAGCACATGAAAGAGCATCCGCTCATCCTGGTCGGTACAATGTGGCCCGGACTGATCGACTGGATGCGCGGGACCATGGTCGAGCGCGGATTGGTCAGTACGCCCGACTTCGACGTGATCAAGGTCGTCGGCTCCTCCGACGAAGCCATTCCGATCATCCGCGAGTCGTATCAAAGATGGCTTCCACAGGAGAGAGTCAATGCCAACGCAGGAACAAGTTCTTGAGGCGCTGAAGAAGGTCAAGTTTCCCGGCCTCTCGCGCGACATCGTTTCATTCGGATTCGTTCGCGACGTGCACGTCGAAGGCGGCACGGTCGCGTTCACGATTCATTTCCAGACCGAAAATCCAGGCGTCGGACAGCAGATCGCGCGCGACGCCGAGTCGGCCGTGCGTGCGCTCGAGGGCGTGAGCGACGTTCGCCTCAACCTCGAGATCGGCCCGAAGACGGGTGGCGTGTCGAGCTCGGCAATGCAACCCGCGATCCTCGGAGGTGTGAAGTACCGCATCGCCGTCGCGTCGGGCAAAGGCGGCGTGGGGAAGTCGACGGTGTCGACGAATCTCGCGCTCGCGATCCGCGCCCTCGGCTACAGCGTCGGTCTTCTCGACGCCGACATCTACGGACCGTCGCAGCAGATGATGCTCGGCATCACGGGCCGTCCGCAGATCGACGAGACGGACGAGAAGATCGTGCCGATGGAGCGCCACGGCATCAAGACCATGTCCCTCGGCCTGATCACCGATGCGGACACGCCGGTGATCTGGCGCGGTCCGATGGTCATGAAAGCCATCGATCAGTTCCTGACCGATGTGAAATGGGGCGAGCTCGATTTCATGATCATCGATCTCCCTCCCGGCACCGGCGACGCGCAGCTCACGCTGACGCAGAAGGCGGGCCTCACGGGAGCGGTGGTGGTGACGACGCCTCAGGATGTCGCGCTGATCGATGCGCGCAAGGGTCTGGCGATGTTCCGCAAGGTGAACGTCCCCGTCCTCGGGATCGTCGAGAACATGAGCTACTTCATCTGCCGTCACTGCGGCGAGCGGGAAGAGATCTTCGGCCATGGCGGTGGACAGAAGACCGCGGCCCTGCTCGGCGTTCCGTTCCTCGGCGAGGTTCCGATCGATCCGAAGGTCGTCGTCGGCGGCGACACGGGCGAGCCGATCGTGGCGAGCGACCCGAAGGCGCCGGCATCAGCGGCGTTCCGCGAGCTCGCACGGCAGGTCGTGGAGCAGGTCGAGTCGGGGATGGCGGGTCACACGCACGATCATGCGCACGATCATGATCATGATCACGACCACGCGCATACGCACTGACTATTCTCGCGACGCCTTCGCAGTACGGAAGGCGTTCCCGAAACGCGTCACGTCCGCACGCGAGAAGGCGCGCAGCACATCGGTGCCGTTCACTTTCAGCTCGGTGAACACCGCCTTGTTGTCCGCGCCCATCACGCGCAACGCGCCGTTGTTGTAGTCGAGAGTCCGGACGCTCGCGATCGGATACTCGATCGACCTGCCGACGGCGAGCTTCACGCCCGCGACGACGAGCTCCTCGAGAAAGTTCGTGTCTTTCTTTTTCTTCGTCTCCGAGTCGAGCTCGTTCATCGCGGAGTCGGACAACTGCATCGCGACGACGTCATCGAGGAGCAGGAGGACGACGGAGCGGTCGCGCGTCGAGATCGCCATCCGCGCGTCGCGGACGTCGTGGCGGTCGCCGAACTGCGTGCGCGAATCGTCGGAGCTGAGGGAGATGGAGATGCCGTCCTTGGCCAGAGCGGTACTACTCGTCAGGAGCAGCGCGAGTGCGCACGTCGCGAGGGTTTTCATGTGAGCTAGATACGGCGGAGCGTCAGCGCGGTTGCACAGGAATGCGGTAAAGCAAGATCGATTTCCCGACGCGCTCGACTGGCTCGTATCGCTGCAGCCAGTCGAAGGCTCCGCGGGGCCGTTTGCGCGCGCCGAGGTCTTTCAAGTTCATCTCGCTGATCGCGATCCAGCCGGTCGCTGGCGTGAACGGACGGAGCGGAGTGAGCTTCGGAAGGCGATGGCGGCGCAGGTCCGCGCTGCCGAAGTAGGCGATGTGCATTTCGTCGATGCCGCGGCGCTCGCATGCGGCTTCGAGGCGCAGCAGGTCCTGTCCCCAGTCGAGGTTGCTGTCGAGGAGGATGCGCGAGGGATCGCGTCCCGCGGTGAGGTTGAAGTAGGGGAGGTGGTCCGGATGCGCGAGGGCGAACGTCGCGACCTGGGCGACGAGGATCGCGATCGCAACCGGCCTTCGCAGTTGAAGGACGCCGTACGCCGCGATCGTCGCCATCAGCGGATAGAGCGGAAGCACGTGACGAACGCCGATGCTGATGCGGCTGAACATCGCCACGACGAGAATCGCCGCGAACGCGCCGACGAGAGGTGCTGTGCGTTTCCGCACGCCAAAAGCAAACGCGACCAGCAGGGGGAGCGTGGTCTTGAACCACAGCGCGACGGGAAAGTAATACCACCAGCCCTCGCGTCGCACTTTGCCGAAGAGATAGCTCGGATGACCGGCCTTGTTGTGCGCGCGCAGATCTTCGATGCCGTTGAGAAACGCGCCGACGTCGAAACGGTAGATCGCAAGGACGCCGACGATCGCAACGACCACCGCGAGGAGGAGTTGCATGAGGGGGCGCGGGCTTTCAGCCCGCGCGCGTCGTGCGGCCAGAATGGCCGCACACCCCGCGGCCGGCAGGAACACGATCGCCGAAAACTTCGACGCGATCGCCGCCGCGATCGCAATCCCCATAATCACCGCGCGAGCAACGCTGGGCTCCTCCTGCCACCGCGCGAACGCGTACAACGCCGCGATGATCGTTGCCGCCGCGGCCATATCCGTCGTCGCGAGTCCCGAGTGCGCGAGCACGGTCGGCTGCAGCGCGAAAAAGAACAACGCGACGACACCCGCGACATCGCCGTAAAGCCTGCGCGTCCATGCGAACACGACCCAGCATCCGAGGAGGAAGAACGCGAGCGTGCCCGCGCGTGCGCTGGCGAGTGTCGAAAGGGAATCACCCGCGCCGTACAGAATCGCGTTTCCGCTGAAGAGCCAGTGCGACAGCCGCTCGTAGTGCGCGCCGCGAAGCGCCGGTCCGAGCGCGACGAGAATCCGCGCGAGCGGCGGATGTTGCGGATCGAGCTCGTACGTCCCGCTCAGCCACTCCGCTCCCGCCGCCACGTGCGCCGGTTCATCGACCGTCTGCGAGAAGATCGTCCACGTGTGGACGATCGCGGCGAGTGCGATGAGCACGATCGCGGCGACGGCAAGGCGCACTCTCACGCGGTGATGTTACATTCTGAGCATGACCAAAGCGCGCGTGCGGGCCTGGCTGGAGCAGCGCTTCTTTCTTCGCATCCACATGACGCTCATCCTCGCGGGGACGTTCCTCGCCGGCGTGGTGACCACGCGGATGCTGATGCTGAGCGGCATGAAGGTGCTCGCGGTGCGCTACGCGATCGCGATCTGCATCGCGTATCTCGTCTTCCTCGTGCTGGTGAAGCTCTGGCTGATGTACGTCGGCTCGGGCGGGCACTCCCACGTGGATGTCGGCGATGCGATTGACGTTGCGCTCGGGGACGGGCCGCCCATTGCGCCGCTCCGTTCGAGCAGTGGAGGTGGCGGAGGCGGAGGCTCATTGGACCTCGACCTCGGCGGCGACCTCGGGGACATCGTCTTCATGATCGTGCTGATCGTGATCGTGTTGCTGCTCGGCGGGCTCGCGATCTACTTCATTTACACCGCGCCGGCGTTGCTCAGCGAAGCCGCGTTCGAAGCGGTGCTCGCCGCGTCGATCGCGCGGCGCGCGAAGAAGTCCGAGGGCTCGGGATGGATCGCGGTGGTGTGGCGCGCGACGGTGTGGCCGTTCGTGCTCGTGCTCGCGCTCTCGGTCCTCCTCGGATGGCTCGCTCAGCGCCGCTGCCCCGAGGCACTGCGGCTGCGCGATGCGATCTCGTGCGCGAAGCGCTGATAGGAAATGGAGCGCCGGCTTCCAGCCGGCCGGACCGCCGGCATCTTGCCGGCCGCCTCGGCGCTCCGGTGGTATCTTCCCGCCGCCATGATCGACAAAGTCATCCCCTCCGCGGCGGAGGCCATCCAGGACATCGCGGACGGCGCCACGCTCGTCGTCGGCGGGTTCGGCCTCTGCGGCATTCCGGAGAACCTGATCAACGCGCTGGTGGAGAAAAAAGTCACTGGCCTCACGTGCGTCTCGAACAACGCCGGCGTCGATGACTGGGGCCTCGGACTGCTCCTGCAGACGAAGCAGATCCGCAAGATGGTCTCGTCGTACGTCGGCGAGAACGCGGAGTTCGAGCGGCAGTACCTCGCCGGCGAATTGGAAGTGGAGTTTGTCCCGCAGGGAACGCTCGCCGAGCGGATGCGCGCGGGCGGCGCGGGCATCCCCGCGTTCTTCACCCCCGCGGGCTTCGGCACGATCGTGGCGGAAGGCAAAGAGACCCGCGAGTTCGACGGCCGCATGTACGTCATGGAACGCGGCATCGTCGGCGACTTCTCGCTCGTCGCCGCGTGGAAGGGCGATCGCCTCGGCAATCTCGTCTATCGAAAGACCGCGCGCAACTTCAATCCGATGGCCGCGACCGCGGGACGTGTCTGCGTCGCCGAGGTCGAAGAGCTCGTCGAGCCCGGCGAGCTCGATCCCGATTGCGTGCACACGCCAGGGATCTTCGTCCATCGCGTCGTCGTCGCGCCGCGGCAGAAGCGTATCGAGCAGCGCACGGTGAGGAAGGGATAACCATGGCGCTCACTCGCGAACAGATCGTCCGCCGCGCCGCGCAGGAGTTGCGCGATGGCTACTACGTCAACCTCGGCATCGGCATGCCGACGCTGGTTGCGAACAACATCCCCGAGGGGATGGAGGTCATCCTCCAGTCGGAGAATGGCATCCTCGGACTCGGGCCGTTTCCGCGTGAAGAAGAAGTCGACGCGGACCTCATCAACGCCGGCAAGCAGACCGTGACCGTGCTCGCGGGCGCGTCGTTCTTTTCCAGCAGCGATTCCTTTTCCATGATCCGCGGCGGCAAGGTCGACCTCTCGATCCTCGGCGCGATGCAAGTCTCCGAGACGGGCGACATCGCGAACTGGATGGTGCCCGGCGCGATGGTGAAGGGGATGGGCGGCGCGATGGATCTCGTGGCC
>Ga0075421_100000502_pt1 | contig 41069 bp, 25 predicted proteins | sample SoiMetdeltSBSDD5_FD_75292 | JGI IMG/M metagenome (GOLD analysis project Ga0075421, IMG submission 75292) | Bulk soil microbial communities from a Populus tree surrounding site in Tennessee, USA - Soil MetaG P. deltoides SBSDD5 | ecosystem: Environmental > Terrestrial > Soil > Tree plantation... | reverse complement strand
GCGGCGCGCGGCTGGCGTTGCTAGAACCGAAAGCCGAAGCCGAGCGACGCCGTGCCTGGCGAATCGAGCCCGTGGTGCTCCGTGTCGAGAAGCGCTGGCGGATCTCGGGGCGGAGGGACTGGCGAGGCGAGCGTCCGCCTCCGCGACCGGGCTCGTCTGGTCGACAAGACACAGGACGCCTCGCTGCCGCGGGGAAACTCGACCCGCGCGTCCGTCTAACGCAAACGGGGGACGCGCAGGCTGCGCGGCCTTTCCCGTCACGCAACGCTCAATCGGTCGTGGTCGGTCGCGCCGGCGCTCGAGCCGCCGCTGTGCCGCCCGGAGGAGCCATGGAGAGACTGTCCAAGCCCATCGAGGAGATGAAGGGCCACTACACCGTCGCCGTCGTCGGCTCGGGGTACGGCGGCGGCATCGCCGCCTCCCGCCTGGCGCGGGCCGGTCAGAGCGTCTGCCTGCTCGAGCGCGGGCGCGAGATCCGCCCCGGTGAATATCCCACCAACGACCTCGAGGCCGCCGAGGAGATGCAGATGAACACCCCCGACGGCCATCTCGGCTCGCCGCTGGGGATGTTCGACTTCCACGTCAACCCCAACCAGAACGCCCTCGTCGGCTGCGGATTGGGTGGCACCTCGCTGATCAACGCCAACGTCGCGCTGCGCGCCGTGCCGGAGGTGTGGGCCGACCCCGCTTGGCCGGCCGCCATCCGCGCCGACCTCCCCACCCTGATCGAGGACGGCTACCGGAACGCCGAGGCGATGCTCGAGCCCCGGCCCTACCCCGACTCCTATCCGGCGATCCCCAAGCTCGCCGCCCTCGAGGAGTCCGCCGAGGCGATGGGCGACGGCAAGCGGTTCTACCGGCCGCCGATCAACGTCACCTTCGCCGATCACACCAACGCCGCCGGGGTTGCGCAGAAGGCCTGCATCAACTGCGGCGACTGCGTCGCCGGCTGCAACCACTGGGCGAAGAACACGACGCTGATGAACTACGTGCCGGACGCCGCCCGCCACGGCGCGGAGATCTTCACCCAGTGCTCGGTGCGCTGGCTCGAGCGGCGAGACGACAAGTGGGTGGTCCACTTCGAAGCCCTCGGCACCGGGCGCAAGGAGTTCGACGCCCCCGACCTCTTCGTCACCGCCGACGTCGTCGTGCTCGGGGCCGGCACCCTCGGCTCGAGCGAGGTCCTGCTGCGCTCGCGCGAAAAGGGCCTGCAGCTGTCGGGCGAGCTGGGCAAGCACTTCAGCGGCAACGGCGACGTGCTGGCCTTCGCCTACAACTGCGACAAGCCGATCCACGGCGTGGGCTTCGGCCACAAGGAGCGGGGCGAGATCGCCGACGTCGGCCCCTGCATCACCGGCATCATCGACCGGCGCCAGGGCGAGCCGGCCGCCACCGGCTTCGTCGTCGAGGAAGGTTCGGTCCCCGGTGCCATCGCCCGCATCCTCCCCGCCGGTTTCCACGACGCTGCCGACGCGGTGGGCGTCGCGCCGCAGCGCAGCGCCGAAGCCGCCGTCGCCGCCGAGGAGCGGGTGGTCGACAGCTCCGTCCGCGGCGCCTATCACGGCGCCGTCGAGCACACGCAGGTCTACCTGGTGATGAGCGACGACGGCGCCCTCGGCCAGCTCGCCCTGCGCGACGACCGCATCCGCATCGACTGGCCGCTGGTCGGCGACGAACGCGACTACCAGCGCGTGAACGATTACCTCACCAAGGCCACGGCGCCCCTCGGCGCCACCTTCGTCAAGGACCCGATCTGGACCAAGCCGCTCAAAGACGCGCTGATCTCCGTCCACCCGCTCGGCGGCTGCCGCATGGGCGAAGACGCCGGCAGCGGCGTCGTCAACCACAAGGGGCAGGTCTTCGCCGGTGCGAGCGGCGACGCCGTGCACCCGGGCCTCTACGTCACCGACGGCTCGGTGATCCCGCGCGCGCTCGCCGTCAACCCGCTGCTCACCATCTCCGCCGTCTCCGAGCGCGCCATGTTCCTGCTCGCCCGGGACCGCGGCTGGACCATCGACTACACGCCGGTGACGGCGCCGGCGCCGGCCACGCCGAGCGCGGGCCTCGGCATCCGCTTCACCGAGACGATGAAGGGGTTCTTCTCGACGGTGGAGAAGACGGACTACCAGAAAGGCTACGACCAGGGTCGCTCGGCGGACTCGGCGATGGAGTTCACCTTGACCGTCGAGACCGACGACGTCGAGGCGCTGATCGACAAGCCGGACCACCCGGCCGTGATGTACGGCACGGTCTCCTGCCGCGCGCTCTCGGCCGCGCCGCTCGACGTCCACGACGGCCGCTTCCAGCTCTTCGTCGACAACCCCTCTGGCGTCGACGTCAAGAACATGGTCTACCGGATGAAGCTGGTGGCGGAGGAGGGGCGCACCTGGTTCTTCCACGGCTTCAAGAAGGTCACCGACGCCTCGCTGCTCGCCGCCTGGCCGCAGACGACGACGCTCTACGTGACCGTCCACGAAGGGGAGGACGAGCTGGGGCCGGTCGCCGGCAAGGGGATCCTGCACATCGCCCCGGCCGACTTCGCGCGCCAGATGACCACGATGAAGGGCACCGGCGGCACCAGCGAGGCGCAGCGCATCGGTGCCCTGGTTCGATTCGGCGAGTACTTCGCGGGCGTGCTCTGGCACGCCTACGGCGGCGTCTTCGCCCGCGAGACCTACCTCGACCCCGACGCGCCGCCGCGCAGGAAGCGGCCGTTGCGGACGGGCGCGCCCGAGCTGCACCCGTTCCGCACCTCGGACGGCGTCGACCTGCTGCTCACGCGCTACCGCGGCGGGGACAAGGGCCCGGTGCTGATGGTTCACGGCGCAGGCGTGTCGAGCAACATCTTCTCGACCGACCTCATCGAAACCAACATGGTCGAGTACCTCTACGCCCACGGGTACGACCTCTGGCTGCTCGACTTCCGCGTCTCGATCGCGCTGCCCGCCTCGCTGCAGCAGAGCAACGGCGACCAGGTGGCGACGATCGACCACCCCGAGGCGGTGGCCCGGGTGCGGGCGCTCACCGGCGCCGAGACCATCCAGGCGATGGTGCACTGCTACGGCGCCAACACCTTCTACATGGCGCTGCTCGCCGGCCTGACCGGGGTGCGCTCGGTGGTGTGCTCGCAGGTGGCCACCGACTTGGTGTGCGAGCCGCTCACCCGGGTCAAGACCGGCCTGCACGTGCCGGGGTTCCTCGACAAGCTGGGGATCCGCTCGCTCACCGCCTACGTCGACTCTCACGCCAACTGGCGGCAGCGGCTCTACGACGACGTGCTGCGCCTCAACCCGGTGCCCGAGGGTGAGGAGTGCCGCAGCCCGGTCTGCCACCGCGTCACCTTCATGTATTCGCTGCTCTACCAGCACGAGCAGCTGAGCGAGAAGTTCCACGACAACCTGCAGGAGCTCTTCGGGGTGGGCAACATGGCCACCTTCGAGCACCTGGCCGAGATGGTGCGCAAGCAGCACGCGGTGTCGCACGAGGGCAAGGAGATCTACATGCCGCACCTCGACCGGCTGAAGATCCCCATGCGGTTCCTCCACGGCGAGAAGAACCACTGCTACGAGCCGGTCTCCACCTTGCGCACCCTCGAGCGGCTGGTGGAAGCCAACGGCGCCGGGCTCTACGACCGATTCGTCATCCCCAACTACGGCCACATCGACTGCATGTTCGGCAAGAACGCGGTCGTCGACGTCTACCCGCTGATCCTCGAGCATCTCGAGCGCACCCTCTGACGCCGGAGATCCGATGAACGCTTACCTGAAGTGGTTCCGCCGCCTCACCTGGGTCGGTTTCCTGGTCAACCTCGGCTTCGTGCTGCCGGCGCTCTTCGTCCCCGACCTCATGGAGACGATCTTCGGGCCGGGGTCGGTGGAGCTGTCGTACCTCTGGGTGGCGGCGGCGGGGATGCTGCTGTTCGTCGCCTCCTGCTTCTACCTGCCGGCCGCACGGGACCCGCTGCGCTACCCCGTCTATGCCTGGCTCTCCGTCGCCGGCCGCGTCATCGCGTCGACGTTCTGGCTCTGGCAGAACGCGCGCTGGCATCTGCCGGGGCCGGTGTCGAGCTTCTGGATGACCGACGGCGCCTTCGGCCTGGTCTTCCTCGTCTTGCTCCAGCTCGGCATGCCGGCCGCGCACAAGATCTCCGCCGCCAACCTCGCGCGGATGGTGAGCTCGTGGCGCTTCAGGCCGGCCGCCAACGCGCACCATGCCTCCTTCCGCGCCCTGGTGTTGCTCGGCGTGGCGCTCAACCTCGCCTTCGCCGCCGCGGCGCTCGTCGCGCCGGCATGGCTCGCGGCGTGGCTCCACACCACCAACGTCACCTCCACCTTCCTCTGGCTGGGCAACTGCGGGATGCTGCTGCTGCAGATCGCGCTCTTCGCGCTGCCGCTGGCCAACGACCCGGTCAAGTACCCCGTCCACGCCTGGCTGAATGTCGCCAGCCGCTTCTTCGGCGCCGGCTTCTGGCTCTGGCAGGACGCCCACTGGCGACTCGACAGCCCACTGCGCTGGTTCTGGCTGCCGCCGCTCGTCCTCGGCGTCCTGCAGGCGATGGCGCTGCAGGGCGCGCTGCCCGAGCAGTACCGCGCAGGCCGGGTCAACACCCTCGCCTGGCTGCGCCGGTTGCCGCGCGACCTCGCCGGCGCGCTGCCGAGCGCGCTCGGCCGCGTCGCCGTCGCGCTGCTCGCGATTCTCCTCGCCGTCGTCGGCTACGGCCTCTGGGTCAACCTCGCCAAGGCCGAGCCCGACACCGTCTTCGCCGACGGCGCCGACCAGTTCAAATACGGCGCGATCGGCCTCGGCCAGGCCTACCGCGTGCCGCTGTACGTGTGGAACGTGATGCCCGACGTCTGCCCCGACCTCATGCCGGCGCACGATTCGACCGGCGCGGGGAGGCCGTCGAGCGGCCTGCCGCGCTGGGCGAGCCTCGGCCTGCTCTACGAGCCCGGCAAGGACCTGCCGGTCGGCTTCGCGCGCCGCCAGATCGGCTACGCGTCGGTCGAGCCCAACTGCGCCCTCTGCCACACCTCGAGCTACCGCACCGCCGCCGACGCGCCGCAGCAGGTGATCCTCGGCGGCCCGGCGCACGAGCTCGACCTCCAGGCCTTCCAGTGGTTCCTCTACGACTGCGCGGCGAGCCCCGCCTTCACCGTCGACAACCTGATGACCAAGATCGAGGCGAAGCACCAGCTCGGCTGGTTCGAGAAGCAGGTCTACCGCCTCGCCATCCTGCCCTTCGCCAAGAGCGGGCTCGCGGTGCAGCGCGCCGCCTACCAGTGGCAGAAGAGCCGCCCGCGCCAGGGGCGGGGGCGCACCGACACCTTCAACCCGACGAAGATCGTCGTCTACCACCAGCCCGACGACGGCAGCATCGGCACCGTCGACCTGCCGGCGATCTGGAACCAGCGCGCGCGGGTGGGGCTCTACCTGCACTGGGACGGCAACAACAACGCCATCACCGAGCGCAACTACGCCGCCGCCATGGCGGTGGGCGCCTCGCCCTATTCGGTGATCGAGGCCAACTTCCAGCGCGTGACCCAGTTCGTCCTCGGCCTGCCGCCGCCGAGGTTCCCCTTCGCGGTGGACACGGCGGCGGCCTCGCGCGGCTGGATCGTCTACCAGGAGCAGTGCGCCGGCTGCCACGCCTTCGGCAGCGAGAAGGTGGGAACGGTGACGTCGATCGCCGAAATCGGCACCGACCGCCACCGTCTGGACTCCTTCACCCCGGCGCTGGTCGCCACCTTCCACACCATCGACGAGGGGCCGTTCGTGTTCAACGCCTACCGCAAGACCGACGGCTACTCGAATCTGCCCATCGACGGCACCTGGGCCCGCGCGCCGTACCTCCACAACGGCTCGGTGGCGACGCTCGCCGACCTGCTCTCGCCGGTGGACCAGCGCACTCGCAAGTTCCTGCGCGGCTCGAACCTCTACGACGCGGAGCGCATGGGCTGGACCGTCGACCCGCCCGCCAACGGCCCGGGCTTCGAGCAGGACGCAGCGGTGCAGGGCAACGGCAACGCCGGCCACACGTACGGTGTCGACCTCACCGCGGAGCAGAAGCGCGACCTGCTCGAGTACCTGAAGACCCTCTGATGAGCCAGATCCGCACCGCCCGCCACGACATCGGCTCGCTCGTCCAGAGCATGAGCGAAGACGTCGCCCGCCGCATCGACGCGCGCACGGGTGCTTCGAGCGACGAGCGCGGCACGACTGAAGGCCAGCGCCCCAACGTCAACCACCCGGTGGTTGCCGCGGCCGCTCGCGTCGCGGAGTCGCTCGAGGGGAAGCCGAAGGGTGCCGCGCCGGCGGCGCCGCCCTCTCCAGCCGCGGGGGCGGCACCCGCGAGCGCAGCCGCCGCGGTGTCCACCCCGGCCGGCGCGGCCGCCGCGCCCGACCGCGTCGTCAAGACGGTCGAGGAGTGTGCCGACCTCGCCGCCCGCGTTCTCGAGGCCAAGCTCAAGCGCGCCCCCGACGCCGAGGAGCTCGCCAACGAGCTCCAATTCTCCACCTGCGACCCCGAGTGGGCGAGCACCATCCCCGACTACCTCGACTACTTCGGCGTCGACGGCAAGAAGAAGCCGATCCCCTACGTCCGCTACAAGAGCCTCGACGACTTCGTGCTGCCCACCCTGCCCGCCAACGCCACCGTCGCCCTCGTCGGCGACTGGGGAACCGGCACCGTCGACGCGCGGCGCATCCTCGAGCAGGTGGCGCGCCATCGGCCCGACGTGCTCATCCACCTCGGCGACATCTACTACTCCGGCACCCCCGACGAGTGCCAGCGCTACTTCCTCGACGTCGTCGACGAGGTCTTCGACCGCAGGAGCCGCCCGATTCCCGTCTACACGCTGACCGGCAACCACGACATGTATTGCGGCGGCGTCGGCTACTACGGCCTGCTGCCCAAGCTCAACCCCAGCCCGCCGTTCTCAGCGGCGCAGGCCCAGGGTGCCAGCTACTTCGCGCTGCGTTCGACCGACGGCGCCTGGCAGCTCCTGGCCATGGACACCAGCCTCCACGACCACGACCCGTTCGCCGGCGATAAGGACGTCACCTACCTCGACCCCGATGAGGAGGCCTGGCACATCGACAAGGTCCGCCGCTTCACCGCGCAGGGCGGCCGCACCGTCCTGCTCTCCCACCACCAGCTGTTCAGCGCTTTGGAGGCCATCGGCGACTATCGCTCCCGGCCGGCCGACCAGCAGGCCATCAACCCGCGGCTCTTCGCCACCTTCCAGAAGCTACAGCAGGCCGGCGACGTCGCCGCCTGGTTCTGGGGCCACGAGCACAAGCTCGGGATCTACCAGCCGTGGAGGGGGCTCGCCAAGGGGCGGTGCATCGGTCACGGCGCCATCCCGACGTTCCGCGTCGACGACCCGTACAAGATCCTCGACGGCCTCGGCGCCGACCGGCCGCAACCCGTCGCCGACCCCGCGGACCCCAGCCTGCCGCTACAGCCCGCCGCCGACGACCAGGTCTACGCGCACGGGTTCGCCATCCTGCAGCTCGACGACCGCGATCGCTCCGCCACTGCGTCGTATTACCAGGAGACCAGCGATCAGGCGATGTGGGTGGAGCGGTTGTGAAGAAGTCCACGGCTCTTTTCCTTTGCATCCTCCTCGCCGCGGCGGTTTCCGCCGCTGCCCAGCAGCGGCCATTCCTGTGGGGAGCACGCGCCGGCGTGGTCGACGGTGAGCCCATGGCCGGATTCGACATGACGTTCCGCATGCGCGACGGCTTCTTCTTCGTTCCGAGCGTGGAGCTCTCCGGCTTCGGCGTGGTCACGAACGCCGATGCTCACTACGCCTTGGAGCTCTCTCGCGATGCCGGTCTCTGGGGCGGATTGGGGATCGCCGCGATCATCCCCGACGAGGGAGACCTCGACGCCGGCGTGAACGCAACGGCCGGCGCCAGCATCCGCCGTGGGGCCTACGTTTTCTACATCCAGGCCAAGCGGACCATGCCGACGAGCGGGGACAGCTTCAACTCGTTCGCATTCGGCGTCAGATTCTAGGAGCGCGCGGCACCCTCAAGTCGCCGCTGAACGGCTCAGCGGCCAGCCGACCCGAACGCTGTCTTGACTGGTGCGGGCGTAGCCCGGGCCGGCATCTCTCGGCGGGTCGACAACACCACGCTCGATAGGTACGGTATGGGCATGTTCGCCGGAGAAGCCTGCCTGTGACGAACGCCGAAACGCAGCTCGCGAGCTTCTTCGCGAAGTACGAGCCTGCGATGGTCAAGCTTGGAAAAGCGTTGCGCGCGAGGCTGCGCGCTCGGCTGCCCGGTCTGTTCGAGATCGTGTACGTGTACGAAAGCCAGAACGCGCTCGTGATCTCGTATTCGCCGACCGAACACGGCTACGAGGGGCTGTGCTCGATCGCGCTGTACCCGAACAGGGTGAACCTGTATTTCGCGCAGGGCGCTCTGCTGTCGAAGTCGGATCCGACCAAGCTGCTGCAAGGTCGCGGCAAGGTGCGTCACGTCGTGCTGAACGCGGTTGCGGACTTCGACCGCGCGGAGATCGAAGCGTTGATGGTGGCCGCGTTGAAGCTCGCGAAGCTGCGTCTCGATGCGAGCGCGAAGAGCTCCGTGATCATCAAAGCGGAGGCACAGAAGCGGCGCGCGCGCCGCGCTACGCAAGCAGCGCGACCGTCCTCCACAAATCGGACGGCGAAAGCCCGGCGCTGAAGCTCAACGGCCAGCGGCCGAAAGTGCAGGCGCCACGCGGCCTGCCGGCCGCTCTGGCCGCTGCGCTATGCCACGCAATACGTGTTCCTGCTGCGGCCCGTCCGCTAGAACCGAAGGCCGAAGCCGAGAGACACGACGCCTGGCTCGTCGAGCCCGTCGTGATCGGCGTTGACGAAGCGCTGGCGGACCTCGGGACGGAGCACCAGCTTGCCGACGAGGCGGATCTCGGTGGCGAAACCCGCGTGGGCGCCGTAGACCGTCCCTTCGTCCAGGACTTCCTCGTCGGCAGTGATCGAGCCTGCCGACACTCCGCCGAAAGCCACGAGGCTCACCCGATCGCTCACGTCCCAGACACGTTCGAGCCCGAGATCGAAGTAGGTCTGCCGCAGGTTCTCGTACGCGCTCTCCTTCCTCGACAGCGCCAGCCCGAGGCGCCACCCAGGAGAGACCGCGCGCGACAGCCGCAGCCCCATCTCTCCCGAGTGGCCGCGCAGGTGGCCGCCGTTTTCGGTGAAGCCGGCCTCGACCTGGCCGGTGAACGTCCAGGGCGAGCTCCCGGCTGAAATCGGCACTGGCGCGGCCGAAGGTCGCTCGACCTGGGCGGCAGCCGCGGCCGGCAGTGTCGACAGCAACAGTGCGAAAGCGCCCACTACCTGCTTGTTCAGCTCTCTTCGTCCAGTCCTACCTGGCGCGGTTGCTTGCATGCCACCTCCTTCGGTCGGTTCGTCCCGTCGTGCGGAAGGGGGGCAAGAGGCGAGCCACGCTCGGTCGAGGAGTGGAGATGGCCCTGAAGGCTTGCGCGGCGGCCTTCTTCAGCGCCTCGACCAGTCGCGGGCTGGCCGGACGAGCGTCTGCCGTAGCGGCCGGCCGTCCGGTGGACAAGACACCTGCTCGTCTCGCCCTCGACGTCGGACTCGGCGCCCCGAGCTGACGCGCGCTTCGGGGCCAATCGGGTGTCGGTGGGTCGCTAGCCGGCGACGGCGCTCGATGCTCCGAGCTCCTGCTCGAGCGCCTCCCAGCGGGCCATCAGCGTGGCGATCTCGGCGGCGAGGCGCTTCTGCTCGTTCTCGAGCCGCTGCACCTCGTTGCGGGCCGCGGTCTCGAAGAAGCCCGGGTTGCAGAACTTCTCGTTGATCTCGTGGATGCGCGCCTCGGCCTTCTCGAGCCGCTGGGTCACCTCGTCGCGCTCGGTGACCAGGCGCTTCTGGAGCTTCAGCGCCTCGCGATCCTCGGCGGGGGTGCGCTCGCGGGACGGCCTGGCGGCCGGCTCGTCCTTCTTCTGCCGCTCGCGCTTGACGCGGAGGAGGGCGGCGCCGGCGTCGAGGTGGTCGTCGCCCAGCCGCTCGAGGTACTCCTCGTAGGTGCCGCGGAAGTCCCGGATCCCCTGCGGCGTGATTTCGAGGATCCGGTTGGCGAGCCGCTGCACGAACCAGCGGTCGTGGGAGACGAAGATCAGCGTGCCGTCGAACTTCTCGAGCCCCTCGACGAGGGCGTCGATGGCCTCGAGGTCGAGGTGGTTGGTCGGCTCGTCGAGGACGAGCACGTTGGGCTTCTCGATGCCGAGGCGGGCGAAGATGAGCCGCGCGGCCTCGCCGCCGGAGAGCGCCGAGAGCTTCTTGTGCACGTCGTCGCCGGAGAAGAGCACGGCGCCGAGGCGGCCGCGCACGAAGCCGATCGGCTCGCCTGGGCAGTAGCGCCAGAGCCAGCTCTCGACCGTCTCCGAGGACTCGTCGAGCTGCTCACGGTGGTCCTGGGCGAAGTAGCCGGGGTAGGTCTCGTACCCCCAGGCCGACTTTCCGGCGTCCGGCTGCAGCTTGCCCATCAGGATCTTGAGCAGCGTCGACTTGCCGATGCCGTTGGGCCCGATGATCGCCAGGCGGTCGCCGCGCTGCACGTCGAGCGCAACGCCCTCGAGCACCTGCTTGTCGCCGTAGCGCTTGCTGATCGCCTCCGCCTCCACCACCACCTTCCCCGACGGCCGCACCTGCTGGAAGCGGAACGCGGGGTAGCGGCGCGAGGTGCGCGGCAGCCGCTCGATGACGATGCGGTCGAGCAGCTTCTGCTTCGACGAGGCCTGCCGCGCCTTGGTCGCCTTCGCCTTGAAGCGGTCGATGTTGGCCTGGTGGGCCTCGATCTCCTTCTCCTGGCGCGCGATCGCGTGCTCCTTGCGGGCGCGCTCCTCCTGCTTCTGGGTGTCGAACTGCGCGTAGTTGCCGGTGTAGGGGAGGATCGTCTCGTAGTCGACGTCGAGGATGTGCGTCGAGACGTTGTCGAGGAAGCGGTGGTCGTGCGAGATGACGAGGGCGCACCCCTTGAACCCCTCGAGGAACTTCTCCAGCCAGCGGATGGAGAGGATGTCGAGGTGGTTGGTGGGCTCGTCGAGGAGCAACACCTCGGGATCGGCGGCGAGCACCTGCGCCAGGAGCACGCGCAGCTTGAAGCCGCCGGAGAGGATCCGCATCGGCAGCCGGTGCACCTCGCTGGGGATGCCGAGCCCCTCGAGCACCTCGCCCGCCTGCGACTCGAGGGTGTAGCCGTCCTGGTGGAGGATGAGCTCCTCGAGCTCCGCGTAGCGCTCGGCGTCGAACTGCTCGCGCGGCAGGGCGAGGAGGCGCTCCTTCTCGGCGATCGCCGCCCAGAGCTCGCGGCGGCCCATCATCGCCACGTGGACGATGGGCTCCTCCTCGTAGGCGAAGTGGTCCTGGCGCAGCACGCCGACGCGCGCACGCTTGGGGATCGAGATGGTGCCGTCGGAGGGGATCTCGTCCCCGGCGAGGAGGCGCAGGAAGGTCGACTTGCCCGAACCGTTCGCGCCCACGACGCCGTAGCAGGACCCCATGTTGAGGTGCAGGCTGACGCCCGAGAAGAGCGTTTGCTCGCCGTAGTACTTGGTGAGGTTGGAGATCGCGATCATGGCTTCGGGCGCGCCGCTCCGCTCGCCCGCCTGGTTGTCCGGAGGTTGTCCGAGGGCTGTCCGGGCGGGTCGCTCGTGGGTTGCGGGTGGGGTCGACGGTCGCCGGCGCGGAAGGCGTAACTGTAACACAGCCCTGGCGCTGCGGAATTCCAAGGGTCAGGGAAGAAGCTCTGCCGCGAGCGGCGCGGCGGCCAATCGCCGCCGCTGCAACGAAGGAATGCCCGCCGCAGCCGCCTCTAACAGGCAACCGACCTGGGAGTTTGCGAATGACCCGAGACCGCCAGTGCCGGGCCGCCCGGTGGACCGCCGTCCTTTCGGCCTCGATGGTGGCGCTTGCGCTCGCCGCCGGCGCGCGCGCCGCGGTGCCGTCGCCTCCCTTCGGCGAAGTCGTGGAGGTCGAGGTCGTCGACCTCGCGCTCGTCGCGACCGACGGCCAGGGCAAGCCGGTCACCGACCTCACCGCGGACGAGCTGGCGGTGTACGACGACGGCGTGCGGGTGAAGATCGACGAGCTCGTTTTCCTGGGCCGCGCCGGTGGCGCGGGCGCGGGCGGTGGATCGGCGGCCGACGCGGGCGCCGCCGAGCCGCTCCACCTCGCCATCCTCCTCGACGAGGTCCACGTCGGCGCCAGCAGCCGCCTGCTCCTGCTCGACCAGCTGGCGCGCGTGATGCGTGAGCAGCTCGGACCGCGCGATCGCGTGATGGTCGCGGTCTACGACGGCAGCACCCGCGTGGTGCTGCCTTTCACCACCGATCGCAAGGCGCTCTCGGCGGCGTTCGAGGCGATCGAGGGGGTCTCCACCGCGCGCCTGCTCGTCGAGCAGGATCGACGGTCGACGATCGAGTCCATCGTTCTCGACTCCGAAGGTGGTCACGGCTGGTGCCCTTGCCTGCACATCGCCGAGTTCGTCGACAGCTTCAGCGAGCGCGAGAGCCAGCGAGTGGAGCGGGCGGCGTCGGCGCTGGGCGTCTTCGCCGACGGCCTCTCGGGGATCCGCGGTCGCAAGATGATCGTGCACGTGAGCGACGGCATTCCGCTCCGGCCCGGCTACGAGGAAGCGGACCTCGCGCTGCGACTCTGCAACGGCGCCGCCGCGTCGCAGGGGGAGGGCGGCACCGACAGCACCGCGTTCGGGCCCGAGGTCTACGGCCCGGAGCAGCGCAGGCTCGACGCGGAGCGCTACGACTCGAGCAAGTCCTGGCTCGAGGCCGCGGCGCGCGCCAGCGCCAGCGAGGTGACGATCTACCCGATCCAGGCCGGGCGCAGCGGCGAAACACGGGTGCCGATCGCCGAGACGGCCCCGGGCCGCAACATCACCATCAGCTCCACCGTGCACAGCGACAATCTCCAGGAGACGCTCTTCATGCTCGCCGACCGCACCGGCGGCCGTGCGCTCCTGGGTGGCGGCGACATCGTCGCCGACCTGAAGGCGGCCCTGGCCGAGCAGCAAGGTGGGTACGCCCTCGCCTACACGCCTCCCGCCAGCGCCGAAAACGCGCTTCATCGCGTGCGCATCGAGTCCACCCGGCCGGGGCTCTCGCTGCGCTACCGCACGCTCTACCGCCGTCGTTCGGTCGACGAACAGATCGCCGGTCAGCTCCTCGCGCGGTTGCTCTACGGAGAGCCCGACGAGACTCGCCGGTCGGGGCTCGAGCTCGTCAGCGTCACGCCCGGCAGCCACGGCGCGGTCAAGGCGCGCTTCCGGCTCGCCGTCCCGTTCGCGAGTCTTTCGCTCGTCGACCGCGAGCAGCTCCGTGTAGGGGCCTTCAGCGTGTCGCTCGCCGTCGCCGACGATCAGGGACGAAGCTCGCCGGTGCGGCGCACGGTGGTGCCGGTGCGCGTGGCGCCCGCCGCGCCGCAAGAAGAGTTCGACTGGGAGGTCGAGATCGCCGTCCGTCCCGGACGACAGCGCGTGGGCCTCGCCTTGCGCGACGAGGTCGGCGGCGAGCTCTCGTTCCTCGTCCGCGAGTTCGTCGTCGGCACGCCGCGTAAGTAGCGGTCGGCAGCTTTCCCCCTGCGGGCGGCCATCCGCCTGCACTACCATGTGGCGAGTGAGAGGTCGACGGCTCGTTCTCTGCGTCCTGCTCGGAGCAAGTGTGCCGCTGCCCGCCTCCGCGGCGGATCCGGCGCCCGCCACCGGGCCATTCACCGTCACCGGCTCCGTCGCCTCCGTGGGTCTCGAAGCGGTGGCCAGCGGCCTCGGGCCGGTGACGGGAATCACCCACGCGGGGGACCTCAGGCTCTTCATCACCCTGCAGGACGGCCGCATCGTGATCCTGGACGGCGGCGCGGTGCGCGCGGAGCCCTTCCTCGACCTGCGCTCTCTCGTCTCCACCGGCGGCGAGCGCGGATTGTTGTCGGCGGCCTTCCCGGCGCGCCATGACGAAACCGGCTACTTCTTCGTCGACTACACGGACCGCAACGGCGACACGGTGATCGCCCGCTACCGCGCGTCGGCGGACCGCAACCGCGCCGACCCGGCGAGCGCGCGCGTGCTGCTCACCATCCCTCAACCCTTCGCCAACCACAACGGCGGTCAGCTCCAGTTCGGCGACGACGGCTACCTCTATGTCGGCATGGGCGACGGCGGCGCCGCGTTCGACCCCGATTGCCGTGCACAGAAGGGCAATACCCTGCTCGGCAAGCTCCTCCGCCTCGACGTGGAGCAGAACGTCGACGTCGCACCGTTCTATGGCATCCCCGCGGACAACCCATTTCGCGGACCGGGCGACCCGCTCGACGAGATCTGGGTCAGCGGCCTGCGCAATCCGTGGCGGTTCTCGTTCGACAACGACGAGCTGTGGATCGCCGACGTCGGCCAGGGGCAGCGCGAGGAGGTCGACTTCCAGTCGGTCTCCTCGTCCGGAGGGGAGAACTACGGCTGGAAAGTGCTCGAAGGGACGCGGTGCTCGAGCAGCGATGCCTGCCCCGCCGGAACGCCCGGCTGCACCTCCTCCGCCTACACGGCGCCCGTACTGGAATACGCGCATGGTCCCCACTGCTCGATCACCGGCGGCTACGTCTACCGTGGCCGCGAGCTGACGCAGCTGTACGGCGGCTACGTCTTCGGCGATCTCTGCAGTGGTGCGCTGTGGGCGGCGTTTCGCGACGGCAGTTCCCTCGTCGTGCGTTCGCTGCCCGTCACGGCGGACGGCCTCACCACCTTCGGCGAGGATCGGGACCAGGAGCTCTACGCCGGCACTCTCGGCGGCGTCGTCTATCGCTTCGTCCGTACCGGCAGCGCTTCGGCGGCGCACCGCGTGGGGCTCTTCGAGCCGCAGCCCTCGCGCTTCGATCTCAAGGCCGCGAATTCGCGCGCCGGCGCGGTCAGCGTGATCCGCTTCGGGCCGCGCAACAGCCGCCGGCTGCCGCTCGCCGGCGACTGGGACGGCGACGGCACGACGACCGTCGGCCTCTACGACGCGACCACCGCGACGTTCTACCTGAAGAATGGCGCGAGCGGCCGCGACGCCGACATCGTGCTGCAACTCGTGCCGCCGCAGCCCGGAGCGCTGCCGGTGGCCGGCGACTGGGATGGCGACGGCAGTGATGGCGTGGGCTTCCTCGATCTGAGGGAACCGCTCTCCCCGCGCTTCTGGCTCTGGAACACGCTCGTCTCCGGCGCTCCGTTCGACGAGTCGTTGGGCCTCGTCGTCTTTTCCGCGGCGCAGTCGGGCGCCTTGCCGGTGGCGGGGGACTGGGACGGAGACGGCCGCGACGAGATCGGCATCTACGATCCGGCCGCTTCGTTCTTCGTCCTCGGAGGCCGTGGGGAGCTCTTCGACGTTCAGCTCGGCACGCCTGGTCGCCACGGCCTGCCCCTGGCCGGCGACTGGGACGGCGACGGCAGGGACACCGTCGGCGTCTACGATCCCGCCGCGGCCGTCTTCCGTTTGCGCAACTCGCCGAGCACCGGCCCGCCGGACCTGACCTTCCGCTTCGGTCCGCCGCGCGGCGGTTGGCTGCCGATCGCGGGCGACTGGTAGGCGCGATCCACGCGCCGCCGCGCACCGCCGCGTATCATCGGGCGATGCGCTTGCGCTACCGGAACGGCACCCAGGTGCGCTGGCAGCTCGAGCTCCAGAAGTGGCATCTGGCGGTGGGGATCGGCGCGGTCGCCCTGCTGGTGGCGATCGCCGCCTGGCTCTTCGCCCCGTTCTGGGGGCTCTCCGGGCAGTTCAGCGGCCGCGCCCCCGACCGCCGACCGTCGCGCCTCTACGGCGCACCGCTGCTCCTGCAGGCGGGCGGCCGCGGGGACCTCGACGCGGTGGTGCGCGAGCTCAAGCGGCTCGGCTACCACGCCGTCGCCGAGGGTGCGCTGCTGCCCGGGGACTACCGCCGCGCCGGGGACGGCCTCGCCGTCTACCTGCGCACCTTCCCCACGCCGCAGGGGTTCGTCGGCGCGCACAGCCTCGAGGTGCGGGTGCGCGGAGGCATCGTGCGGGCGCTGCGGGCGGCGGGGCAGACCGTCGAACGCGCGCAGCTCGAGCCGCCGCTCATCAGCTCGTTCTACGGCTCCGACATCAAAGAGCGGCGGCCCGTGCGGCTCGAGGAGGTCCCCGAGGACCTGGTCCTCTGCGTGCTCGCCGCCGAGGACGCCAGCTTCTTCGAGCACGGCGGCATCTCGCTGCGCGGCATCGCGCGCGCCGCCTACGTCAACCTGAAGAGCGGCGGCATCCGCCAGGGCGGCAGCACCCTCACCCAGCAGCTCGTCTGGAATCTCTTCCTGACCCACGAGCGCACGTATTCGCGCAAGGCGCGCGAAGCGATGCTCGCGCTGCTCGTCGACCTGCGCTTCAGCAAGCGTCAGATCCTCGAGGCGTACCTCAACGAGATCTATCTCGGCGCGTCGGGGTCGGTGAACCTGATGGGGGTCGGGGCCGCCTCGTGGGCCTACTACGGCAAGGAGCCGGCACGCCTCACCCTCTCCGAGGCGGCGACGCTCGCCGGCATGATCCCCTCGCCGGCGCGCTTCGATCCGGTGCACCACGCCGACGCCGCCAAGGTCCGCCGCGACTTCGTCCTCGATCGTCTCGCCGAGCTCGGCTGGATCGACAAGGCGCGCGTCGACGCCGCGCGTGCCGAGCCGATCGCCGCCTCGCCGCAGCCGGTGCCGCGGCGGCGCGCCGCCTACTTCACCGACCTCGCGGTTCGCGAGGCCATGGACCGCTTCTCCGTCCAGGAGCTCGAGGACAAGGGATACGCGCTTCTCTCGACGCTCTCGGCTGCCGACCAGACCGCGGCGGAGGAGGTGGTGCCCTGGGGGCTCGCGGCCCTCGAGAAGGGGTGGGAGAAGGGCCGCAAGGGGCGCCGGCCGCTGCAGGCGGCCCTCGTCTCGATCGATCCGCTCTCGGGAGGCATCCGCGCCTACGTCGGCGGCCGCGACTACCAGGGGAGCCAGTTCGACCGCGCCGGCGCGCGCCGCCAGCCGGGGAGCGCCTTCAAGCCCTTCGTCTACGCCGCCGCGCTGCGCAGCGGCGTGGTGACGCCGGCGACGCTCGTCGAGGACGCGCCCCTGACGATGGAGATCCCCGGTGCGAGCGTCTGGTCCCCCGAGAACTCCGACCGCCAGTTCCGCGGCTGGGTGTCGGTGCGGACGGCGATCGAGCAGAGCCTCAACCTGCCCACCGTGCGCGTGGCGATGCGCACCGGGCTGCCGCAGATCGTCACCCTGGCCAAGGCGATGGGCGCGCAGGGGAACCTGCAAGCGGTGCCGTCGATGGCGCTCGGCGCCTTCGAGGTGACGCCGCTCGAGCTCGCCACCATGTACGCCCCGTTCGGCACCGGCGGCGTGCGGCCGGTGGCGCACGCGCTCGAGGGCGTGCTCGCGCCGTCGGGCAACCCCGTCGCCGGAGCCGCGCTGCCGCCGCCGGCGCGGGTGCTCGAGCCCGACGTCGCCTACGTGGTCACCGCCCTGCTGCAAGGCGTGCTGCAGCACGGCACCGGCGCCGGCGTGCACCGCTACGGCCTCAACGACCCGCTCGCCGGCAAGACCGGCACCAGCAACGACGCCAAGGACAGCTGGCTCGCCGGCTACTCAGCGGACCGCACGACGATCGTCTGGGTGGGCTACGACGAGAACCTGCCGACCCGGCTCGGCGGCGCCCGCGGCGCGCTGCCGATCTGGGCGAAGTTCATGGTCGAGGTGCGGCCGCGGGCCGGCTACCCCGGCTTCGTGCGGCCGCCCGGCGTGGCGGCGGCCGTCGTCGACCCCACGACGGGGCAGCTCGCCTCCGAGGCGTGTCCGTACACCACCACCGAGATCTTCGTCGGCCGCTTCGTGCCGCCCCAGGTCTGCCAGCGCCACGGCGGCTACTGGACCGAGCCGGTGTCGCAGCCCGGCGACGGGCGCCGACGCCACGGCGGGCTCCGCGGCTGGCTCGACCGCGTGTTCGGTGCCGAAGGCGGGGACGGCAGCGACGAAGAAGGTGGGACCGCGGAGGGGGAGGGCGACGGCGGTGGGGGAGGCGGGGGCGGCGGGGTGGAGACGGATCCTCCGGGCTGATCCGTCGCCCCGCCGCTATCGACCTGCGAGCACCGAAGCCGTCGCGCCTCCACGCGACGGCGCTATCCCGTCGCTACGGCTTGGCCGGCGCCGTACGCGGGTCGTCCGCCGGATTGACGTAGGTCAACGCGAACGGGCCGACGCCGTGTACCTGGACCACCGTCGGTCCCTCGGCCCAGGCGTAGTGGCGCATCTCGGCGGGAAGCGACACGAAGCCGCCTACCGGCAGGGCCTCGCCCTTGGTGGCGTCGAAGGTCTCCCCGGTTCCGACGTGGAAGACGCCCGAGAGGACCGTCACGTTCTCGGCGGTGGGGTGCCAGTGCGGCGGCACGCGGTAACCGTCGGGAAACTTGACGCGGATGACGAACGGCTCGTTCTTTCCCGGGTCGCCGAGGAGCACGGCCGCCTGGGCGCCCGCCGGCAGGGCCGGCGGCGCCGGTCCCCACGTCAGCGCCTCGGCGGTTGTGGCGACGTGGTGCGGGGCGTCGCCATGCATGTGGGCGGCCTCCGCTGCCCAGGCGGCGACGGCCACGATCGGAGCCAACAACAGAACGGGTACGAGCTTCCTCATCATCGTCCTCCTCTCGTTCGGAATGGGAGCTGACCGTTTGTCGGGGAGTTGTACGGGGGCAGCCGACGTCGGTTCACCTTACCGCGGCGAGGCCGGCTGCGAGCAGGGGGGTGGCATCGCGCCACCCGTCGGCCAGCATACGCTCGGCGTTGCCGGGGCGTGCCAGGGCGACCCCGAAGCCGTCGTCGCTCCGCGGATCGAGGAGCTGGGTGAGGAGCCGCGCCCCGCCGTCGCGGCCGGGATCGAACCAGCCGGCGGCGAAGGCGCGCTCGAGCAGCTCGGCCTGCTGCTCGAAGTTGAGCTCGTTCCATTCGCGGCCGGCCTCGACGGCGATGGCGACGTTGTACCCCTCGCCGAACCACTGGGCGAACAGGCATTCGGACAGGTAGCGCGTGCCGTGGTGCTGGTGCTGCCAGACGTGCATGAGCTCGTGGACGAGGAGCGCCGGCGCGCGCAGCGCGAGCGACCCTCCCGGCGAACCCGGGACGTGCACGTGGTCGCCGACGACGAAGGCTCGCCGCGGGAGCCCGAGCAGGCCTAGGCGGCCGAGCTTGATGCGCACCGACCGCGCGTCGATGCCGTCGCCGAAGACCGCATGGAGCAGCGCGTGCTCGTCGTCGTCGAGCGGTCGCCCGGGAGGCTCGACGCCGGCGAGAGTCTGGAGCGCCGAGACGATCCGCACGAACGCGAGCAGCGCCGCGTCGCCGGGCACCTGCAGGAGCAGGCGGACGAACCCCACGGCGAGGAGCGATGCGGAGCCGCGCCGCCCACCCGCGAGGCCCCTCGTGCCGAGCGCGACCCCACGCGCGCCACGGCGTGCGGTCTTCCACGCGCCCCGACCACCGCAGCTCGCCGCGGTGGCGAGCGACCGCCCGGCATCGCCCAGCCGCGGCACGAGCCCGCTCATGGCGCCAGTCTAGTGTCGTCCGGGTCTAGCGCATCGTCTGCGCCGTGCGGCGCAGCCAGAGGTCGAACGGCGCCTGGAGCTCGACGACCGTGGTGCCGAGCGCCGCTTCGAGCGCGGCGCGGTCGGCGCTGCCGCCGGCGGCGACCGCGGCGAGGAAGCCGCGCAGGCGGTCGCGGTGCCGCCCCTCCTCGCCGTCGAGCAGGAAGCGCAGGAAGAGCGCCGACGCGGCGTAGCGCTCGGGCCGCCCGCTGGCGGCGGTGAAGCTCTCCTGCGGCATGGCGAGCAGGTCGACGAGGGCGGGCCGCGGGCCGCGGACGAGGGTGACCAGTGCCGCCACCGGCCCGGTGAGAGCCGCCTCGTATTGGACGCGCCCGGGAAGCTGCACCGGCCCGACTCCCCGCGTCTCGCGCCGCGCGCGCAGAGTGCCCGGCAGCGTGCGGCCGCGCGCGTCGCGGCGGCTCATCGCCATCTCCTCCACGAGCCCCTCTTCGAGCCACGGCGGCAAGGGGCGGCCGACCGCGGCGCGGGTGAGCAGGTGCCCGAGCTCATGCACCAGGAGTGCCGTCACCTCGTCGCTGCGGAAGCCGCCGACGGCGAGCGCCGCGACGCCGCTGCGCGCGAAGCCCTCGACCGCGGAGTCGGCTCCACCTTGCTCGCCGAGCCAGCGACGGAAGTCGTCGTCGCGCGCGAAGAGGACGACGGTGCCGCCAGGCGCCGGCGCCAGCCCGAACCGCGCCGCGAAGTCGGCCGGCAGCGCGGCGGCCACGTCGCCGGCGACGGCGAGCAGGCGCTGGTCGCGTACGTCCGTGGCGAGGTCGAAGGGTGGCAGCCCGCGCCGCGGCAGGTTCGGCGGCACCGGCGCCGGCGGCGTGGCAGTCGCGGTGGCAGTGGCCGACGCGATCGCGGCGGCGCGCGCGGCCTCCAGCGCGGCATCGGCGGCAAGGCGCTCCGCCGCGGCGAGCACCGCCTCGTCGTCGAGCGGATGGTCCGCAGTGGCGAGCCGCAGCACGCCGTCGGCACCGGCCTGGAGGCGCTGCGGCAGGTGGCGCCCCTCGACCCAGGCGATGCGCTGGCGCGCGAGCAGCGCGTCGAGGTGGCGCGCGGCGGAGACGAGTCGGGGGAGGCTGCTGACCACCTCGACGTCGCCCCAGCTCGCCCTCGTCGAGGCGGCCGGTGGCACCGTGGACCAGACGACGAGGGGCACGCGCAGCCGGTCGAGGAAGCGTCGGACGGTGGCCGCGTCGTAGGCGCTCGCCTCCGCCGGGTCCGGGCCGACGACGAGGAGCACGACCCGCCGGCGACCGGGCTGCGCGGCCGTCAATGCGGCGAGCGCCACCGCGTCGGCGAGACGCGGTGGCGTCTCCGACCGGGGCAGCAGCGCGGTGAGGCGGAGCTGCTCGAGGAGCGTTCCGTCTGAGGCGCTGCGCTCGGGCGAGGTGGGGAAGAGGTCGTAGCGGAGCTGCCCCTGCCGGTGGCTCGCGGCCACCGGCCAGACGAGCTTGAGCCGCGCGCCATCGGGGAGCCCGGCCTCCACGCGGGCGTCGGCGGCGATGGACCGCCCTCCCGGGCCCGGGGCGAGGCCGACGCCGCTCCTGCTCACTCGCTGCTTGCTCCCTTTCTTCGCCAGCTCGTCGAGCGACGGCAGGGCGCCGGGGTCGATCACCGCCACGAGGTCGGCGTCGCCCTTCTCGACGGCGAGCACGGGAAGGTCGACGTCGCCATCGCGCAGCGTGCCGCGCTCGCCACGGCCGGCGAGCTCGACCGGCACGCCGGTGAGCTCCTGGGCGAGCTGCTCGGCGAGGTCGCCACCCACCGCGAGGTCGCGGGCGGCGACGGCGCCGCCGGGGAAGCTCGCCTCGACGCGCAGCAGGCGGGCGCCGCCCTCCGCCTTCGCCGGTATCTCGAAGTTCCGCGCGCCGGCGGCGAGGGGCAGCGGCTCGCCGTCGAGCGTCGCCCGCACCTCGAGCGGCGCGGCACCGCCCGGCCCCGCCCAGGCAAGGGTGGCGCGGATGCGCGGCGGCGTCCCGGTCGTCGGAGCGAGCACCACCTCGAGCTCGGCCGGCTCGCGAGGCACGTTGAGCCACTGCCGTGCCTCGCCGAGCGGCGATCCGTCGCGAGCGAAGGCGAGCGCGACGAGCTCGTGCGGGGCGAGCTCGGCGCCGAGCTCGCAGCTCCCCTGCCAGGGCGGCGCCGCGAGGCGGGCGCAGGGCATCCCGTCGAGGCGCAACTCGACGCGAGCCACCTCGGGGCCGGCGATGAGCTCCACCGGCACGGTGCCGGTGACCAACCCCAGCCAGAGGCTGGCGAAGGCGATCACCCGTCGAGTATGGATGGCGCCCGCACGACCCGCAAGGCCGGTGATGTGGCTGCTAACATCGAGGGTTCGCCGCGCCGCGGCGCGGCTTCCGGACGCAACCGTGGAAGCGAAGAATCCTCCTTCCGGCGCACCCCGATCGCTGCTCCTGAGCGGTGCGCGCACCCACAACCTGAAGGGGGTCTCCTGCGCCATCCCGCACGGCAAGGTAACGGTCGTCACCGGTCCGTCGGGCGCGGGGAAATCGTCGCTCGTCTTCGACACGCTCTTCGCCGAGGGGCAGCGGCGCTTCGTCGAGTCGATGTCGACTTACGCCCAGCAGTTCATCCAGCAGCTCGAGCGGCCGCCGGTGGATTCCCTCGAGCACCTGCTCCCGGCGGTGGCGCTGCAGGCCGGCAACCCGATCCGCAACGCGCGCGCGACGGTGGGCACGCTCACCGAGGCGCACGACCTGTTGCGGCTGCTCTACACGTACCTCGGCGAGGTGGCGTGCGCGAACGGCTGCGGCCCGACCCGAGCTTTCACCCCGGAGTCCGCGGCCGAGGCGCTCGCGACCGGGCTCGCGGGGCCCGACTTCGTCCTGCTCGCCCCGCTGGCGCGGCCTCGAGAGCGCGCCGACGACAAGCTGCAGGAGCTCGTGCGGCAGGGGTATTTCCGCGTCTGGCGCGACGCCGCGGTGGCGCGGCTCGCGCCTGGCGATGCGTGGCCCGCCGGCGCCGATCCGATGCCGCTCGTCGTCGGGCGCTTCCGCGCGGCGGAGGAGCCGGGACGGCTCGGCGGCGCCGTCGAGGAGGCCTTCCGGCTGGCTCGCGGCCGCGCCACGGCGCTGCCGGTGGGTGGCGGCGCGGCGCTGCAGCTCGCCGAGGAGCTCGGCTGTCCGGTGTGCGGCGAGGCGGCGCGCCGGCCGGCCGCGGCGCTCTTCTCGTTCAACTCGCCGCTCGGCGCCTGTGCCGAGTGCAGCGGCTTCGGGCGCATCATCGGCATCGACCGCCAGCGCGTGGTGCCCGACCCTGGAAAGACGCTGCGCGGACGGCCCTTCGCGCCGTGGAATACCCCATCGTACGAGGAGCACTACGCGCCGCTGCTCAAAGCTTGCAGGAAGCGGCGCGTGCCGCTCGACGTGCCGTGGCGCGAGCTGCCGGTCGAGGTGCGCGAGTGGGTGTGGAGCGGCGACCGCAGCTTCCTCGGGCTCTCGGAGTTCTTCGCCTGGCTCGAGACGCGCACCTACCGCGTCCACGTGCGGGTGCTGCTCGCCCGCTACCGCGCCTACCACCAGTGCCCGAGCTGCGGCGGCGCGCGGCTGCAACCCGAGGCGCTGCGCGTCACGCTGCGCGGCCGCGCGCTGCCGGCGCTGCTCGCGATGTCGGTCGAGGAGCTCCAGCGCTGGCTCGCGGCGCAGGAGTGGAGCGACGCCGAACGGGCGCGCGGCGATCACCTGCTCGACGCGCTCGGGCGCCGTCTCGAGGTGTTGCACCAGGTGGGTCTCGACTACCTCGCCCTCGACCGCGCCGGCCGCACGCTGTCGGGCGGCGAGGCGCAGCGCATCCAGCTCGCGGCCGCCCTCGGCTCGGGGCTCACCGGCACGCTGTACGCCCTCGACGAGCCCACCATCGGCCTCCACGCGCGCGACAGCCGGCGGCTGCTCGGCCTGATGCGGGACCTCTCGAAGCGGGGCAACACGGTGGTGGTGGTGGAGCACGACCCGACGTTGATCCGCGGCGCGGACCACCTGCTCGAGCTGGGGCCGGGCGCCGGCGAGGCCGGCGGCTCGCTGGTCTTCGCCGGCACCCCCCAGGAGCTCGTGCGCTCGGCCGACACGCTCACCGCGCGCCACCTGCGCAGGAGCGGCGCCCAGCTCGCACGCCGCCACGTGGCGCGTCGCAAGCAGGAGCGCGGCGCCATCGCGCCGCAACCGTTCGCGAATCGCCCGTGGGTGGAGATCCTCGGCGCGCGCGCCCACAACCTGCGCGGCGTCGACGTTCGGTTCCCGCTCGGCGCGCTCGTCGCCGTCACCGGAGTGTCGGGCTCGGGGAAGTCGACGCTCGTCGAGGGCGTGCTCTACGAGGGTGCGCGGGCGCGCCGTGGCGACCCCGACGCCGAGCCGCTGCCGTGCGACGAGCTGCGCGGTCTCGACGCCGTCGCCGAGGTGTTGCTCGTCGACCAACGGCCGCTCGGTCGTTCCAACCGCTCGAACCCCGTCACCGCGATCGGCGCCTACGACGAGCTGCGGAAGCTCTTCGCCGCTTCGCCGCAAGCGGCCGCGCTCGGGCTCTCGCCGGGGCACTTCTCGTTCAACCTCGACCTCGGCCGCTGTCCGGAGTGCCGCGGCACCGGCACGCAGGAGGTCGACCTGCAGTTCCTCGGCACGATGGAAGTGGTGTGCGAGCGCTGCCAGGGGCACCGCTTCCGCCCCGAGGTGCTCGCCGTGAGGGTGCGCGGGCGCAACCTCAACGAGACGCTCGAGCTCACCGTCGACCAGGCGCTCGGCGAGCTCGACGACCAGCGCGGCCTCGTGCGCAAGCTGAGGCTGCTCGAGCAGGCGGGGCTCGGCTACCTGCGCCTGGGCCAGCCGACGTCGACACTCTCGGCCGGCGAGGCACAGCGACTCAAGCTCGCCGCCTTCCTGCGCGAAGGCCCACGCGTCACTCGCGGCGGCGGCCTGCGCGCCAGCCGCCGCTTGTTGCTCTTCGACGAGCCGACGACGGGTCTCCACCTCTCGGACATCGCGCTGCTCTACCGCTCTCTGCGCCGCCTCGTGCAGCGCGGCGACGGCGTCGTCGTCGTCGAGCACCAGCTCGACCTCATCGCCCGCGCCGACTGGATCGTCGAGCTCGGCCCCGGCGGCGGTGCGCACGGCGGCCAGGTCCTGTGGTGCGGCCCGCTGCAGGGATTCCTCGAGGACGGCGAAGGTCCCACCGCCGACGAGCTCCGCCTGCACCTCGGCTGGGAACAACGACGGCGTGTCGCGGGTCGTCGTCCCGCGATGCTCGTCCCGGAAGTAGACGAGCGCGCAGCGGGATAGAGCCGGATCCGGAGCAGGGACGGAGTCGGACTCGGACTCGGAGCCGGACTCGGACTGGTTGCGCGGCTGGTGTGGTACGGCTCGATGGGGCCGGTGGGGGGTCCGCCGCGGCCCCAGTGCGCGCGGCCTGACCCACTAGGTCGCCGTCGAGATCCGCGTCGGGCGCCGGCGAACAGCTCGCGAAGACGCGAGCTGGCCTAAGGCCCCCGGGCGTGGACCCGAAGTACGCAGGGGTCAACATCAACGGCCGCCCTATCAGGGGCTTCAGGCAAGCGCCGGCGCGTTGATTCCGCGGCCGCCCCACGGGTCGGCCGCTCCACGACGTCGCCGCTCGCCGTTGGCTCGCGGCTCTGGTTCACCGCCGCAGGTATTGGCCCGGGCAAGTGGGGCCCCAGGCCGTGCTCAGGGGCCGCCGCGAACCCCCCACCGGCCCCAGTCGCCTGATGGAACAGCCGCTAGGAAGCGGAGCGGAATCAGACGTGGACTGCGAAGAGACCGTTCGATCGTCACCTGCATGGGAAGTGCGGCGAAACCTGGTCGCGCGCAGAGCGACGCTCGTCGCATGAGAGAGCGAGGTCCTCGAGGACTCTGAACTCTCTCCCTTTGCCTCCCGGTTCCATCGGCCGAAAGATCAGGTTCACCGCCGGTGTCGTTGTGCTCTCGCGTGACAAGTCTGCTCCGGCTGTTGGACGTGGGTCGGCGGTCGATCGAGTCAGTCAACAAAAGGTGGTGGGAGACACCGTGCGCCCGAACCCAAGACACACTCTCTACCTTCTAAGCGGCTGCTGCGGATAGGCGAGGGGCCGGTGGGGCTTTGGTGGAGGCCCTGAGCACGGCCTGGGGCCCCACTTGCCCGGGCCAATACCTGCGGCGGTGAACCAGAGCCGCGAGCCAACGGCGAGCGGCGACGTCGTGGAGCGGCCGACCCTTGGGGCGGCCGCGGAATCAACGCGCCGGCGCTTGCCTGAGGGCCCTGATAGGGCGGCCGCTGATGCTCACTTTGCGAACTTCGGGTCCACGCCCGGGGCCCTCAGGCCGGCTCGAAGAGCCGTTCGCCGGCGCCCGACGCGGACCTCGCCGGCGGGCTAGTGGGTCAGGCCGCGCGCACCGGGCCTCCACCAAAGCCCCACCGGCCCCTGGCCGTACCACGACAGGCGCGTTACCACTCCCCTTCTGCTCCCACTCCGCTCCGCTCCGATCTCGAACCCTGACCGGTGGCCCCATCCCGCGCCGACGGTCGCATGTCCCTGATATATCCTTTTCGCTCAAACCGGGAGGCAGCCATTTCCGAGAAGTGGTCGTACGCGCTCGAGCTCGAGGGGCGTCAGGTCGCGGTCGACGAGGGTGAGGTCACGATCGGGCGGAGCCGGTCGTGCACCGTCGTGCTGCGAGACCCCAGCGCGAGCCGGACCCACGTCCTCGTCACCGTCAAGCCCGGCGAGGTCCATGCGCGCGACCTGCAGTCGTCGAACGGTACCTACCTCAACGGCGAGCGGTTGACCACCGATCGTCTGCTCAACGACGGCGACAAGATCACCATCGGCGAGACCGACATCTTCGTGCGCATCACGGCGCCGGCGATGGAGGAGGTGGGCGCGACGGTGCGCCTCGATGCCTCGACGCTCGAGTGCCCCGCGTGTGGCGCGGAGCTGCCGTTGCACGCCGAGTCGTGCGTTCGCTGTGGCCATCGGCTTGGCGGCGCGGTGGCGGCGGGGGACTCCGTCGCGGCGGCCGGCCCGACGGCCCCGGCGCCGCCGCCGCCTCCAGCGAGCGCATCGCTGATCCCGCCGCCGCCCGCGAGCGCACCGTTCATGCCGCCGCCGCCACCACCTCCCGCGGCACCTCCGCCCGCGCCCCAGTCCGTGGCGTCGGCGCGCGAGGTGACTCGCGCCGACGAGCTGCTCCCTTCGCTCGACGACGGCGTTTTCTCCGCGCCGCCGGCGCCGCCCGCTCCCGTGCGCGGCGCGCCCGAGCCGCGGCCCGCCCTGTCGCCGACGCCTCCGCGCGGGGCGACGCCGCCGCGCGCGCCGTCGGCGCAACCGCCGGCGGCGCTCGACGATGTGCCGCTAGCCGGGGCGCCTGCGGTCGCGATGGCGACACCCGGGCCCGCACCCGCGGCGGCGCCGGTGCCGGCGAGCGCCGCGCGGCACGCAGGCTTCTGGATCCGTGTCGCCGCCACGCTCGTCGACGCCATCTGGATGACCGCCGTCGTGTTCGCGCTCACCCTGCCGTTCGGCGGTGTGACCAGCGAGACCGGCGTGCTCGTCTCGTCGCTGCTGTCGATGATGTTCGGCATCGTCGTCCCTGTGATCGGCTGGGCGATCTTCGGGGCGACGCCCGGCAAGGCCCTCCTCGGCCTGCGCGTGATCGGCGGCAAGCGGCGGCGTGGGCTCGGGCTCGTGCTTGCCTTCCTGAGGCTGTGCGGGGTGATGGTGAGCGCGGCGCTCCTCGGGCTCGGGTTCCTGATGGTCGCCTTCAGCCGCGACAAGCGGGCGCTCCACGACCACCTCGCGGGCACCGCCGTCGTCCGCAGGTAGCTGCTCCCCCCCGCGCGCATAGCGCGCTGCCGCCTCCCGCCCGACCCCCTCCCCTGGGTTGTTCCGCGGCTGGCCGCGGACGGCCACCCGCTCCACGACGTCGCCGCTCGTCTCCGACTCGCAGCTCTGGTTGGTCTGCCACCCCTCTCTCCCCAAGCCCACGGCCTCGCTGCGCTCGGGCGCCAGGCAGACCTGGCGCAGCCGCTTCGCGGCTCCGCGGGTCCCTACCCCTCTCTCCCCTCGCCGGGGAGAGAGGGGCCCAGAAGGGGAGGGCGGTTCGTTGCGGCGGAATGACTCAGGCGCGCTCGCCGGCGAGCGCGGGATCGAAGACTGCGGTGTCGGCCGTCGCCGCGAGTTGTTCGAGCACGGTCGTCACGGCCGCCTCGGCGCGGCGGGCGACGTCGTCGCGGGCATCGAGGGCGAGGCCCGCGGTCTCGATCGGCTCGCAGACGACGACGCGGACGAGACCTGGGCGCAGCCGCCAGCCGCGGGCGAGCATGTCGCGCTCGCCGTAGAGCGCGACCGGCACGACGGGAACGCCGGCGGCGACGGCGGGCGCGAAGGCGGCGGCTTTGAAGCCCTGCGGCTCGTCGGGGCGCTTGCGGGTGCCGGCGGGGAAGCTGAGCACGTAGGCGCCGGCACGCAGGAGCGCCGTCACCGCGTCGACGCCGGCCGCCCCACTCCGGCGGCGGCGGCGGTCGACGAACACCATTCCCATCGCCTCCATGTACCAGCCGAGGAACGGCACGGTGCGCAGCTCGTGTTTGGCGACGAAGCGCAGGTCCATCGGCAGGGCGCGGAAGAGGACAGGAATGTCGACGAAGGACTGGTGGTTGCAGGCGAAGAGGCACGGGCGCCCGTCGGCGACGTGCTCGCGGCCGTGCACGTCGAGCCGCACGCCGCCGACGCGCAGGGTGGTTGGCGACCAGGCGTGCCGGGCGAGCGCGAGACCGACGTCGGGGCGGCCGGTGATCGCCGCGGTCACCATGGCGATCGACGTCCAGATCATCGTCCACACGCCCACCAGGAGCCACTGGACGGTGTTGACGGCGACCCAGAGGAACGGCTTCATGGCGCCCTTTCGGGATCTTACTAACGGAACCCCACCCCCGCGCGCAAAGCGCGCTGCCGCCCCTCACCCGACCCCCTCCCCTGGGTTGGTCTGCCACCTCTCTCTCCCAAGCCCACGGCCTCGCTACCGCTCGGGCGCCAGGAGACCTGGCGCCTGCAGCTTCGCTGCACCGCGGGTCCCTACCCCTCTCTCCCCTCGCCGGGGAGAGAGGGGCTCGGAGCGGAGCGAACTCGACGGGAGGCTAGAATTCCGGGGATGCAGGAGTCGGTGCTGAATCCGCCGGTCGAGGCGGGGATGACGGTTTCGCGCCCCGCCCTCACCTGGGTGGGGCGGCTGGCGGCGTTCGCGCTCGGCGCGGTGTTGCTCGTCGCCGCAGTCGCCAAGGCGCTCGACCCCGCCGCCTTCGCCGAGGCGCTCGGCGCTCAGGGGCTCACCTTCGGGCTGCCCCCGCTCGCGGTGGTGCTCGCCGTGCTCGCCGTCGAGACGGTCCTCGGCCTGCTGCTGGTGCTCGACGTGCGCCGGGTCTGGACGCTCGGGGCTGCGACGGTGCTCGTCGCCTCGTTCGTCGTCCTCAACGGCTGGGACTGGTGGCAGGCGGCCCACGGTGCCGCTCCGGCCGCCGGCTGCGGCTGCTTCGGCAACCTCGTGCAGCGCACTCCGGCGCAGGCGTTCTGGCAGGACCTCGCGATGCTCGTGCCGGCTCTCGTGCTCGCCTGGGTCGGGATGCCGCGTGGCGTGCGCGCCTTCCCGCCTCGCCGCATGGCCGCCGTGGCGGTGGGCGTGGCTGCCGTGCTCCTGCTCGCCTGGCGTGCGCCCGAGCTGCCGCTCGACGACGTCGCCACGCGACTGCGCCCGGGAGTCGAGCTGGCCACGGTGTGTGCAGGCGCCGACGAGCCCATCTGCCTGACCGACGTCGTGCCGGAGCTCTCTGAGGGGCGGAGCTGGGTCGTGCTCGTCGACCTCACCAGCGCCGAGCAGTGGGCGGACGAGCTCAACCGCATCGCCGCGCGCCCGGGCTCGCCGCCAGTCGTGGCGCTGGCCAGCGCCTCGCTCGAAGACAAGTCCGCCTTCACCTGGCAGTGGGGCCCGACGTACCCGGTGCGCGACGCCCCGCCCGCCCTCTTCCGCCCGCTCTACCGGCGCCTCCCCCGCTCCTTCCTGAGCGAAGGGGGGCGCGTGCTGCGTACCGTGCCGGGGCTGCCCACCAGCGACGTCCCAGGAGAATCGCCGCGATGAGATCCGCTCGCCTCGCTCCCGTCCTGCTCGCTCTCACCATCGCCGCGCTGCCGACCCGAGAGGCCGGCGCGCAGATGATCCCGGCGCACCCGCTGTACCGCGACTTCGAGCCGATCGGCGAATACGTCCTGCAGGTGGGCGGGGCCGTGCTGCCCGGCGTCAAGATGTTCCGCTCCGACAAGGCTGGCGCCGCGGTGCTGATGACCGGCCCCGGGCTGCGCTCGGCGCTGATGATCACTCCGCGCGAGCGCGCCGTGCAGCGCGTCGACAGCGCCAAGGTCGTCGTCGGACAGGATGGCCGCGCATTCCTCCTCTCGGACGCCACGCTGGCGCGCGAGAGCGCCTTCAAGGTCGAGGGCGCCGAGGTGAGCTTCACTCTCGAGGGGAAGCCGGCGCGGCTCAAGGAGAAGGCGTGGCTGCTCGGGCTCCACCCCGGCCGCGACCTGCTCGACCACGACGTCGCCTACGCCTTCCGCGCCCGGCAGTACACGCCGTCGCCGGCGGTGGTCCGCGCGCTGAGGGCGGCGAGCCAGCCGGTGCGCGTGCGCGTGTTCTTCGGCAACTGGTGTCCGCACTGCCAGGAGATGGTGCCGCGCATCCTGCGCGTCGCCGACGCGCTCGCCGGCTCCACCGTCCGCTTCGAGTACTACGGCCTGCCCTCGCCGTTCGGCGACGAGCCGGAGGCGAAGCGGATGGGGATCACCGGCGTGCCCACGGGCGTCGTCTTCCGCGGCAACCAGGAAGTCGGCCGGATCTCGGGGACCGAGTGGAGCATCCCGGAGCTGGCGATCAAGAAGATTCTGGACGCCGCCGCCCCCGCGCGCTGACCCGCCCCTGCGCGCGAAGCGCGCTGCCGCCCCCCACCCGACCCCCCTCCCCTGCGTGGGTCTGCCACCCCGCCCCCGCGCGCTGAGCGCGCTGCCGCCCCCCGCCCGACCCCCACCCCTGCGTGGGTCTGCCACCCCTCTCACCCCGACCCCTCTCTCCCCTCGCCGGGGAGAGAGGGGCTCGGAGTCTTCAGGGTGTTAGTGGCGGCGGAGAGAGGACGTCTAGTGGGTCGTGGCCGCCGTTGTGCCAGGAGGCGTCGGCGGCTTGCAGCTCGCCCGGGGCTGTAACGCGCGAGACGCCGAGTTGCGCGAGCGCCGGCGCCAGCGCGAGTGCGGACTTGCCGGCGAGCGCTGCGCCCTGGAGCAGCCCGCGCCAGCCCGAGAGCACGTCCGGTAGCGCGCCGAGGTCCGCGAGCGGATAGATGCGCACGGTGCGCAACCCTGGCGACGGAGTGAGCGGTGCGCCCGCGGGCTCGACGACCACCGTGCCGGCGCCGATCGGTAGTCGGCTCGCGAGCGCGCCTCGCATCTCGGCCGCGCCGCGGATCTGTTGCACGGCGGACGCCTGCATGGCGTCGACGGCGCCGGGAGGCAGCTCGATGGCGAATGCCGCGAGGGCTGTGGCAAGCGCCTCTCCGAATGCGGTGGCGCGCGCGGCGCCACCCTCGACGAACGCGGCCTGCACGGAGAGGCAGCCGCGCTGGTCGAAGAGAGCGACGTCGCGCGCCACGCCGGCCGCGGCTCTGGCGAGGTCCGCATCCGCGCCGACGACCGCGAAGGAGAGCTTCGGTCCGTAGTCGACGACGCGTCCCGCGGCGCGGCGCTGGAGGTCGGTCACCGCCGCGCGACCGCCGTAGACGAGCACCGGGTCCGCCCGAGCGAGCACCGGCGCCTCGAGCGTCGGGTCGCCACCGACCCAGGTGAGCGCGGCAACCCCGTCGCCGATCGCCGGCAGTCGGCGTGCGAGAGCGGCGACGAACGCGGGCGCAAAGAGCGGCTCGGCGGACGCCGACTTGAGCAGCGCTGGCCGACGCATGACGAGCGCTGGCAGCAAGGGCTGCACCGCCAGGGCGGGGACGTTGCCGGCGAGGACGACGAAGGCGGGCGCACGCGAGGCGGCTTCGGAGGCCGGAGTCGAATGGTGTGCACGGCGCACCCCACGACGGAGCGGTTCGTTGACGCTCCTCTCGTCGTGGGTGCCATAGGCGGCATCCGGTCGATCGCCCAACGGCTGGTCGCCGGACGTTCCGTAGGGTGCGCCGTGCGCACCATCCGCTCCCTTCCGAAGCCGCCGAGCCCGCGCGAGCAGGTCCTTGGCGTGCGGCCGCGCGCGCATGCCGCCGAGCACCGCCTCGAGCCCGGCGGCCAGCCCTTGGGCCGACAAGCCAGTGAGCGCGAGAAGCGACCCTTCGAGGCGCCGCCGCTCGTCCGATCTGCCATCGAAGAACGCCTCGACCGTCGCGCCCCAGGCTTCGAGCAACTCCGCATCGTCGACCGCGGCGAGCGCGCGGGTGCCGTGGCCGGCCAGGTGGTCGATCAGTTTCGCGACTGTTTCCGCAGACCACTGCGCGGAGTCGATCGTGATGCCGCCACGCTCGACCTTCTCCACCGCTGCGGGGGCGATCCCCGCCGGGACGGCGAAGTCGGGGAGATCGGCGCCGCTCAGGCGACCTGGCCGAGGAAGGAGCGGAACTCGAGCTCGACCTGTCCCGCCTGGATGACGTCGCCAGAAGCGAGGCGGGCCGCGCGCACGCGCCGCCGGTTCAGGTACGTGCCGTTGGTCGAGTCGAGGTCGACGATGAAATACATGCCGTCGTCGGGAACGACCTTGAAGTGCTTCGCGGAGAGTGCCGGGTCGCGCATGATGAGCGTGTTCGAGCGCGGGTCGCGACCGACGGCGAAGGCGCCGTCGCTGCGCAGGAGGAACGAGCGCTGCGATTCGCCGGGCTCGCGTACGAGCAGCATGCTCTGGTCGGCGATCACCCGCGTCTTCTCGATGGCGTCGAGGCTGGTCGCGCCGGTGATCAGCTCGATGGCCTCGATGCGCAGCTCCGAGGTGTCCTCGATGCGGGTCATGTCGCGGTTGCGCAGGCGCTCCTGGAGCGCGAGCTCCTTGTCGACCGCGGCGCACTGCGGGCAGTCCTCGCCGGCCGGAACCTCGTTGCCGCAGCGCTTGCAGGCCACGGTCCTCTGGCGCGCGCGGTTGCGGGCGATGGCCGCCACGGGCACGGCGAGGGCGACGAGGGCGAGTGGCAAGGCCAGCAGCCACCAGCGGCGCGGTCGCGAAGTGCCGCCACCCTCGTCTTCGGTTGTCGCCGCGCCGGCCGCTACCGGCGCCGCGGGCGCGGCATCCCGGAGCGAAGCGGGAGCCGCGGGTGCCGGCTCCACGGACGTCGCGCGGCGCGTCGCCACCGGCGGCGGCGTCGTCACCGCTGCGAGGAGCGCATCGCCGACCTGGCCGGGCCGCACCGACGCGAGGGCGCCGACGTAGCTGCCGCCGGTGAGCAGCGCCAGTCGGCGCATGCGCCGCTCGTCGAGCGTCTTGCCCGCGCCGAGGCCGACGACCCGCACCCCCTGCGCCTCGCAGGCACGCGCCACGTCCTCGATGGTGGTCGCCGAGTTCTCGTCCCGCCCGTCGGTCAGGAGGAGCACGACGCCGCCGGGCGCGAGCGCGCGGACGGCCGTGAAGAGCGCGTCGTCGAGCAGCGTGAACTTCCCGGAGGGCGCGAGCGCACCGAAGGCGGCGGCGGCCTCTCCCGGCGATCCGGAGCGCAGGACCCAGCGAGGCAGGTCGTCGAAGGCGAGAACGCCGACCGTCGTCTCGGCCGGAAGCCGCCCGAGGGCAGTCGAGGCCGCCTCGCCCATGGCGGCCAGCGTCTCGGGCTGGATCGAGCGGCTGGTGTCGATGGCGACCACCACGGACGGCGGGGTGGCGGCGCTGGCTCCGGAGGCGAACGTGGCCAGGAAGAGGAGGATCGAGGCAGCGCGCACGATGCGGGACATGACCCCCAAAACCCTAGCAGGTGGTTGGAGGGGTTGCCAGTGAGAAGGTCCCACGCCCCGCGACAACTGGCTGACGATCGCCGCTCGTCGAAGCTCTGGGCCCCTCTCGAAACTACATCCGCCAGCGCAGGGTGGTCAGCAGCTCGTCGACCGTCTTCCACCCGCGGGCGGTCAGGAACCGGTTGTGCGAGTGCTCGACCGTGAGGTCCGTGCCGGGGACGATGCCGATGCGCAGCCCGGCGTCGGTCTTCTCCCACTCCCACGCGAAGCTCGGCGCCGGCGTGCGCCCCGGCGGCGGGTTTACGAAGTCCGGGTCGAGCTTCGAATAGCGGAACGACGGCGCGATCGACGGGAAGAGCTGCTGGCCCGCCAGCGAGGCGAAGAGTGGCAGCTCGAAGCGCCAGGCGATCTCGCCCTCGTACCCCTTGCGGCCGAGGCCGGCGATCTCCTGGTCGACGTATTGGCCGAAGAAGGAGAGGCCGTCGACGTAGAGCCAGAGGTTGCCGCCCACCTCCGTCTTGTCGCGGTCGGCCAGGCCGGGGAAGGTGCCGAACGGGGCGTCGAGGAGGTCGAGGTCGCCGCCGTAGAGCGAGCCCTCCATCTCGACGCGGTCGGCAAGGGTGCGCTGGTAGCCGTAAGCGAGCAGCTCCGCGCGGCGGCTGCCGTCCTCGTTGGAGAAGCGCAGGCCGAGGCCGGCGCCGCTCTCCTCGTTGCCGCCCGACCCCGCCTCTTCGACCTCGGCGTCGTAGATGATGGGCACGCCGCTGTTCAGAGCCGGATGCGGCGGGACGTCGAACCGGGCCGCGGTGCCGTTGTCGCCGGCGAGGGCGTTGGGGTCGCGCAGGAAGACCGGGTTGCCGCGCGTGTACGAACCCTTCACGTAGACGTACCGCCCGAGGTCGATGCCGACCTCGACGCCGAGATCCTCGAAGCGGTTGAACGCCGTCGAGACGAGGCCGTAGCTCTCGAGGTGGCGGTCGTCCTGGCGCTCGAATTTCGGCAGCTTGCCGACCTTGACGTAACAACCCGAGCGTTCGGGCAGACGCCCGGGCTCGCTCTCGCGTCCGAAGCGGATCCAGGCCTCGTCGACGTCCACCTTGTGGTCGGTGGACGTCGGGTTGCGGTCGTAGAGGTCGATCATGTCGACCTTCAAGTGGCCGAGGAGCGCCTCACCCCACTCGGCGTCGAGGAAGAGCGTCGCCGCGGGGACCTCGAGGTTCCCCTCGGGGTCGACGGTCTGCATGGTGAGGGTCTGCGCCGGCTGGCCGTCGGCGGGCCGGAAGGGGAACGAGAAGACGAAGTCCTCGCTGTCGCGGTAGCCGGCCTTGACCTCGACGCCCCACTTCAAGTGAGGCCCGGGCAAGGCGGCCTCGGGCTCCCCCGAGGCGGGCTCTTGCGCGCGCGCGGAGCCGGCGGAAACGAGGACGCAGACGAGCAGCAGCCGGGAAAGAGTTGCCGGGCGCACGGGTATCCTCCTGGTGATCACCCTACGGAGCCGCGAATGCGGCGGATTGCGGGAGTGTAAGGCGATTCTGCCCGTCGCAGGTACGGGAGGCGCCTATCCGGGACGGCTCAGCTCCTCGACCGTGAGCGAGCAGCCGCGCAGCTCGGCGCCTCCCGCGCGGCCCAGGAGTCGGAACCCTCCTTCCTCGGCGATGCCGAGGTCCTCGGTGAGCAGGTGCGCCACCGAGCCGACGTTGGCGAGGTCGAAGACGGCGAGGAGCCCCGGCTCGCCTTCCTGCCGCTCGGCGAGCGTCTCGGGGTCGAGCACGCGCACCCGCACCCAGTGCGGTGTCACGAAGAGCTCGGGGTCGCCGCCGCCGGCGAGGTTCGCCGTGTAGCACTGGCTGGAGAGCTCGGTCATGCCGTATTCGCGCACCACCTGCGACGGCGGCACGCCGAGCCAGGTATGGAGCCGCGCCAGGAGGTCCTCGCGCGAGAGCTCCTGATGCCGCCCCTTGTAGCCGCCGGTGTCGAACACCACGCTGCCGGGCGCGAGCCGGAAGTGGAGGAAGCGGCGCGCGAGGGCGTCGAGGAGCTGGGCGAGCGCGAAGGAGGTGGCGAAGACGAGGGCCGGGCGCCCCTCGCGCTGCCGCGCTCCCAGCCAGGACCGCGCGCGTGTCACGTCCACGCCGCGCTCGCCGAAGGCGGTCGCCGAGTCGGCCGTGCCCCACTCGTCGAGCACGTGGGCCGCCATGAAGGAGAGGCTCGAGTCGGGCGCCTGCTCGGCCGCCGGCACGAGCGACAGCATCGGCACCGGCGTGCGCAGGCCGGGCAGGCAGAACCGCGGGAACGAGCAGTCGATCGCCTGCCGGTAGAGGTCCGGGTAGGGCTGGAAGTGAGTGCTCCTGCCTTCCTCGCCGGTGCCGCTGCTCCTGAAGGTGCACAGCGGCTCGTCGGCGTGGAGCTCGAGGTGTTTCATGGCGAGCGCCGGCACGGCTGGCACCTGGCGCCAGTCGGTCACCGTCTCCGGCGAGACGCCGCGCGCCGCGCAGAGGCGGCGGAAGGGCTCGACGCGCTCGTGCTGGAAGGCGAAGACGGCGAGGGCGAGGTCCTGGAACCGGTCTCCGGCGGGATCGGCCAGGAAGCGGGTGACACGCTCGACGAGCATCTTCTGGAAGCAATCCCTCTCTTAAATGGCCATCCTAGTGGACACGCGGGGTGCGCGCCGGCGGCTTTGTTATCATCCGACGACACTCCCATGGAGCGCCCCTTGCCGCGGCTCGCTCGATCTGTTCGCCTGTTCGCCCTGTGCGCCCTGCCGGTCGTTCTCGGCGGCGGCGACGCGCTGCGCGGCGAGGGGACCGATCTCGCCGGCACGCTGGTGCTGGTGCAGGAGGGGCGCAACGTCGCCGAAGGCGTCGACCAGGCGGTCGTCTTCTTCACGCCGGCGCGGAAGACCAAGCTGTACCCGCCGGAGGCGGTTCCGGAAATGGCCACCTCGCGCAAGGAGTTCAAGCCGCGCCTGCTGGTCGTACCGGTGGGCTCGAAGGTCCGCTTCCCCAACCTCGACCCGATCCTCCACAACGCCTTCTCGGTGTCGCCCGGCAACGCCTTCGACGTCGGCCTCTACGGCAAGGGCGCCGGCAAGGAGGTCGAGTTCAAGGAGGCCGGGCTCGTGCGCGTCTTCTGCAACGTGCACCAGCAGATGGCCGGTTACGTGCTCGTCGTCGGCACGCCGTTCAGCACGTCTCCTGACAAGAACGGCACCTTCTCGTTGAGCGGCCTGCCCAGCGGCCCCGGCACGCTCTCGGTGTGGCACCAGCGCGGCGAGCTCCAGTCGCAGGCGCTGACGCTGCCGGCGAAGGCGCCGCTCCGCCTCTCGCTGGCAGTCTCCAAGCCCCGCGTCCCCCGTCACCTCAACAAGTTCGGCAAGGCGTACAGCGCGGACAGCGCCTATTAGCAGGTCACCATAGTGCGGCCACGCATCTCCTTCGGCGTCCGCGTCTTCCTGATGACGGGGCTGCTCGTCACCCTCGCGGTGGGCGCCGCCGTCGTGGTCACCTACATCTACGGCAACCGCATCGCGCAGCAGACGGCGCGGCAGGCGCTGCAGCGCGCTAGCTCGGTGCAGTCGGCGCTGCAGCAGCAGCGATTCGAGCAGCTCCGCCTCATCGCCAACGTCTTCGTCAGCGACGACGATCTGCGCGCCTACATCGCCGGCGCCGCCGACCAGGGTGTGCTCGGCACAGCCTCGATCCTCGACCTCCTCGAGGAGCGGCAGAACGACCTCGGTTTCGACTTCGCGATCGTCCTCGACCCCCAGGGTCGGGTGCTGGCGCGGACGGACGCCCCGGACGCCGTCGGGGGAGACCTCTCGCAGCGGCCGCTCGTCAAGGCGGCGCAGCAGGAGCTCGAGGCCACCGGCTTCTGGAAGCAGGACAAGCGGCTCTTCAACGCCGTCGCCGTGCCGCTCGCCGCCGATCAGATCCTGCAGGGGTTCCTCGTCGCCGGCTTTGCCATCGACAACGAGGCCGCCGATCAGGTGCGCAAGATCTCGGGCGCCGACGTGGCGATCCTCGCCGACGAGGGCGGCCGGCCGCTGGTGGTGGCCACGACCCTGGGTCCGAGCGAGATCGAGGAACTGCTCGGCCATCTGCAGCGGCGCAACATGGTCGAGACGGTGATGAAGCGCGGCGAGTCCATGGAGCAGGTCGACCTCGATCTCCAGGGCCGGCGCTGGATCGGCCTCCTGCGGCCACTCGCCGACGCCAGCGGGGCGCGCGTGGGCGCCGTGGTGTCGCTGGCCTCGCTCGACGCCGAGCTGCTCCCGTTCGAGCGCATCGAGACGATCCTCCTCGGCGTCGGCGGTGGGGCGATCCTCCTCGCCCTGATCTTCTCCTTCCTGCTCGGCAGGAAGGTGTTCAAGCCGATTCGCGACCTCGCAGCCGCGGCGGCGGCCGCCAGCCAGGGGAACTACAGCCAGAAGATCAAGATCGGCCGCGGCGACGAGGTCGGCCGTCTCGCCGAGGCGTTCAACCACCTGCTCTCGGAGCTGCGCGAGAAGCAGGACATGGAGACCTACATCAGCGAGCTCTCGCGCACGCTGCCGTCGCAGAACGGCCATGCGGCGATGGAGACCGCGGGGACGCGGCCGGTGGCGCTGCTCGGCGTCGACCTGCGCCGCTACGCGCAGCCGAAGATCGGCTACGACCCCGAGGCGACGATCGAGCAGCTGGCGCAGGACCTCCGGCGCGTGCACGCCGCGGCGGGCGCGCGCCAGGGGCAGATCGAGGGCTCCTTCGGCCAGCGCCTCTTGATCTCGTTCGCCGGCGAGAACCGCGCCTTCCGTGCGCTCTCGGCGGCGGCGGAGATCGGCGCCGTGCTGTCGGCGTCGCACAGCGCCTTCGACGAGGTCGAGCCGCCGGTGCTCGCCATCATCGAGGGCGAGGCGGTCACCGGCTCGGTGGTCTGGGGGGAGGGGCCCGAGCGCGTGGTGGTCGGTCGCCCGCTGCAGCTGCTCGAGGGGCTGCTGCGCGAAGGGGCGCCCGGCGACCTCGTCATCTCGCAGCCGCTCTACGGCAACCTCGGCGAGGTGTTCACCAAGTCGGGCGTCGAGCTGGCGCCGCAGCGCGGGATGTTCGGCGGCGCGCAGACGCTCTACGTGATCAACGGCGCGATGGCGACCAAGGTCACCGGCGCCGGTGGCGCCTCGGTGCAGACCGCCGACGCGCCGACGCGTGTCGCTCCGGCCGGGACCGGCGCCGCGCCCCCACGCCCCGTGCGCGAGCACGCGACGCTCGCCGAGATCGCCCCCGGCAAGGTCATCGGCGACCGCTTCGAGATCCTCTCGACGCTCGGCGCGGGCGGCATGGGCATCGTCTACAAGGTCCGCGACCGCGAGCTCGACGACCTCGTCGCGCTCAAGATGTTGAAGCGCGACTTGTGGGGGGACCGCGAGCTGCTCGAGCGGCTCAAGAGCGAGCTCAAGCTGGCGCGCAAGATCACGCATCCCAACGTGCTGCGCACCTTCGACTTCGGCGACGTCGACGGCATCCCGTTCATCACCATGGAGTACGTGCGCGGCATCACGTTGCGCTACCTGCTCTCGCAGACGGGCTCGCTGCCCTATTCGGCGGGGCTGCGCCTGGCGCGGCAGCTCTGCCGCGGCCTGGCCGCCGCACACGAGGTGGGCGTGCTGCATCGCGACATCAAACCCGAGAACCTCATCGTGCAGCCCAACGGCAACGCCAAGCTGATGGACTTCGGCATCGCGCGCCCCATCACCCGCATGGACGAGGGGCAGACGCAAGCGGGGACGGTCGTCGGGACGCCGCAGTACCTCGCTCCCGAGCAGCTCCAGGGCAAGCCGATCGACGAGCGTGCCGACCTCTGGGCGGTGGGGGTCGTGCTCTACGAGATCTTCACGTCGCAGACGCCGTTCAAGGGCGACAACCCGATGCAGGTCATCGTCGCCACCTTGAACGAGCAGCCGACGCCGCCGCGCACCTACTGGAAGCAGATGCCAGAGCCGCTCGAGCAGATCATCCTGAAGTGCCTGTCGCGCGATCCCGGCCGCCGCTACCGCCACGCCTCGGCGCTGCTTGCCGACCTCGAGGAGCTGCGGGCGTGAGCGGCACGGCGCGTGCGAGCGGCGCCGCGACTCCCCCCTCCCCAGCGATCCGCCGGACCTGAGCCGTTGTCTCGCCACCGCTGCCAGAGCCGCCATCGGCCAAGGGCAGGTGGGAGGGGAGCGCAGGAACGGCGGCCGTCGCGGGTTGCATCCCCATGAGGGGGGTCTACGCCGAGGAGGTGTTGTTGACGTCGGACCTGGCGCGCGAGCCGGTGACCGATCCCGACTGGGAGCTGGTGACGCGCGTCGCGGACGGCGACCGCGCCGCGTTCGGCGAGCTCGTCGAGCGCCACCACCGCCGCCTCCTGCGCGTCTGCGAGCGCCTCCTGGGAGATGCCGAAGAAGCTCGCGACGCCGTTCAGGAAGTCTTCATCAAGGTGATGGTCAAGGCGGGGCGATTCCGCCCGCGCGCCCTCGTCTCCACCTGGCTCTACCGCATCGCCGTCAACCACTGCCTCAACATGCTTCGCCGGCGCCGCCTGCGGCGGTGGGTGTCGCTCTCGCCGGCGGCGGAAGGCGAGGACAGCGCGGCGCCGCCCGACCCGCAGGAGGAGCGCGCCGACCCGCACCGCGAGCTCGACGCCCGCCGTCGCTGGGCGCAGGTCGAGCGCGCCATCGCCGCGCTGCCCCCCAACCAGCGCGCGGTGCTGGTGCTCGCCCGCTTCGAGGAGCTGTCGTACAAGGAGATCGCCGAGACGCTCGAGATCTCCCTGGGCGCCGTCGAGAGCCGGCTCTTCCGCGCCATGCGCGCTCTGGAGAGGGCGCAGGAAGAGACGCAGTGACGGGTTTCACGTATGGGTCCGCGGGGACCGCCGCGAGCGAGGGCCTGTCCCGTACGAGCTTGTCCCGCAAGAGCTGCCATGGCACCGAACCCTGATCGCCGCCTGATCCGCTACCTCCACGGCGAGCTGCCGGTCGCCGAGGTGCGGGCGCTGCGCGCCGAGCTGGCGCGCGACCCGGCGCTCGCGGCGCGCCTCGCCGAGCTCGACAGGATGTGGCAGGGCCTGCGGCCGCCGCCGCCCACGCCGGCGCCCTTCGGCTACGTGCCGCGCCTGCAGCGGTTGGCCGATGCGCGGCAGGCGGCCTCCCGCGCGAGCCTGCTCGGCTGGGGCGCGGCGCCGCCCTGGGCGCGGGCGCTCGCGGGGGCGGCCCTCGTTGCCGGCACCGTGGTGGGTCTGGGCCTGGGGCGCCTCACGCAACCCGCGGCGCCCACCACTTCGTCCGAGCAGGCCCCCCCGGTGGAGACGGCGTCTTCGGTGCCGGTGGGAAGCGCCCCCACGACGGCAGGGTCGAGCTCGCCGACGGATCGGGCCGCGACGGTCCCGTCCGCTCCGGAGGGGTCGATCCCATCGCGAGCGGACGCGCCGGCGGCAGAACGGGCGCCTTCGCGCGA
>Ga0075421_100000501_pt1 | contig 41072 bp, 49 predicted proteins | sample SoiMetdeltSBSDD5_FD_75292 | JGI IMG/M metagenome (GOLD analysis project Ga0075421, IMG submission 75292) | Bulk soil microbial communities from a Populus tree surrounding site in Tennessee, USA - Soil MetaG P. deltoides SBSDD5 | ecosystem: Environmental > Terrestrial > Soil > Tree plantation... | reverse complement strand
TACTGCTCGTAGGGCAGGATCGCCACCGTCTCCGCGCCGAAGAAATCCGTGTACCAGACGGTCAGCAGGCCCAGCAGCACGGGAAGGTTGCGCTCGAACGGAGCCGTGCGGAAGTGCTCGTCCATCTGATGGAAGCCGTCCAACAGCGCGCGGAAGTTGTCGGGGCCGATCGCGAGCATCGTCGACAGACCGATGGCCGAATCCATCGAATAGCGTCCGCCGACCCAGTCCCAGAAGCCGAACATGTTGGCGGTGTCGATCCCGAACTCCGACACCTTCTGCGCGTTCGTGGACACGGCCACGAAGTGCTTCGCCACCGCCTTCATGTCGCCGCCGAGCCCGGCGAGTAGCCACTGGCGCGCGCTCTCCGCGTTGGTCATGGTCTCCAGCGTCGTGAACGTCTTCGACGACGCGATGAAGAGCGTTTCCGCCGGGTCCAGGTCGCGGGTCGCCTCCGCGAGGTCGGTCCCGTCGACGTTCGAGACGAAGCGAAAGGTCATCGCACGGTCGCTTTCGTGTCGGAGCGCCTCGTAGGCCATCACGGGGCCGAGGTCGGAGCCGCCGATCCCGATGTTGATGACATTGCGAATCCGTTTGCCGGTATGCCCTCTCCAGTCGCCGCTCCGCACGCGATCCGCGAAGTTGGTCATCGCGTCGAGCACGGCGTGGACCGCCGGCACCACGTCCTTGCCGTCCACCACGATCGACGTGCCGCGCGGGGCCCGCAGGGCCACGTGCAGAACGGCGCGGTTTTCCGTGACGTTGATCTTGTCGCCGCGGAACATCGCGTCGATGCGCTCGCGCAGACCGGACTCCTCAGCGAGTCGACAGAGCAGCGTGATGGTCTCGTCCGTAATCCGATTCTTGGAGTAGTCGAGGTAGATCCCGACGGCCTCCGCGATCAGACGTTCGCCGCGCGTCGCGTCGGCGGCGAAGAGCGCGCGGAGATGCCGCTCGCCGATGTCGTTTCGGTGCACCTGGAGCGCCTTCCACGATTGGCGCGCGGTCAATGGCAGCATTGTGCTCATCCCTTCAGTGATGTCGCGCGCACGGGCGGTCGCTTCCAGAGACGAAACCCCCCGTGAAACGCGTTCGCGTTGTCGCCGGCGCGGCAGCCCGGCGGTAATGTGTCGAGCTGGTGAACGTCGCCGCCCCCGAGCACAACGTCCTCCGGCTCGAGCGCGGCGATCAAACGAGCGACGACGTCCTCGACGTCGCGCCGCCACTGCGCGAGCCCGTGCGTCTGCAATCCGTGCAGTCCCACGTACGCCTCGAACGTGGCGTCCCGGTACGGCAGGTGACCGAGCTCCATCGGCTCCACGATGCCGTCGACGATCATCGTAGAGCCGAGACCGGTGCCGAGCCCGAGAAAGAGCATCTTGCCGCCGCGGTAACTGCCGAGCGCCTGCATCGCGGCATCGTTGACGACTTTGACCGGACGTCCAAAGGCCCTTCGATAGTCGAATCCGACCCAGCCGCCGCCGAGGTGACGCGGCTCCGCGAGCGGCCGCCCGTGGACCACCGGTCCCGGATAGCCGATCGACAGCGCGTCATACCGCCACTCCGCAGCCACGGTCTTGACTCCTTCGACCATCTGCTCGGCCGTCAGCGTCGGCCCCGATGCGAACTCCCGAGGCTCCTTCTGTCCGGTGGCGAGGACCTTCACGTGAGTGCCACCGACGTCGACGACGAGCACGCGCATGCCGAGCCCTCAGCTCGCCTTGGCCAGGTCCGAGCTCTTGGAGGCGATCACGTTCATGAGCTCGCGCCAGGAGTCGACGAACGACTTCGCGCCTTCGTCCTGAAGCTGAGCGGCGAGGGCGTCCACGTTGACGCCTGCGCTGGCGAACATTGCCAGCACTTGCTCGCCGTCTCCGCCGTCAGCGGGCAGCGTTCCCCCGAGCGCTCCATGGTCGGCGAGCGCCTTGAGGGTGCCTTCGGGCATCGTGTTGACCGTGAAGGGGGCCGCGAGCGCCCGTATATAAAGGATGTCGGACGCCGCTGGATCTTTCGTGCCGGTACTGGCCCACAGCAGGCGTTGCGGGCGGGCGCCGGCATTGAAGGCCCGCTGCCAGCGCGGAGAGTCGAGCAGCGCGCGGTACGCCTTGTACGTCCGTTTGGCCATCGCGATGCCGAGCTGGTTGCGCAGCGCTTCCGGCACGCGGCCCTTGACCGCCGCGTCCCACCGACTGATGAAGACCGAGGCGACGGAGCCGACCTCGGGCGGCAGCCCCGCGGCCACGCGGCGCTCGATGCCTCGCATGAACGCGTCGGCCGCCGCGAGGTATTGCTCGCCCGAAAAGAGGAGCGTCACGTTGATCGGCACGCCGGCGAAGATCGCCTCCTCGATGGCCGGCAGCCCTTCCTTGGTGCCGGGAATCTTGATGAGGAGGTTCGGTCGACCCGCCCGTGTGTGCAGGGTCTTCGCGGCGGCCAATGTGGTCGCGGTGTTGTGTGCCAGCAACGGCGAGACCTCGAGCGACACCCAGCCATCGACGCCGCGCGTCCGCTCCCAGATCGGTCGAAACAGATCGGCGGCGCGGGTCAGATCCTCGAGGGCCAGCTCGAAGAACAGGTCTTCGCCCGACTTACCTTCCTTGACTTTTTTCCGGATAGCCGCGTCGTACCGCGAGCTGTTCTTGATGGCGTGGTCGAAGATCGTGGGGTTGGACGTCAGACCCGTCACGGCGAGCTCGTCGATGTAACGCGCGAGCGTGCCGCTCTCGAGCAATTCCCGGGTGATGTTGTCGAGCCAGAGACTCTGGCCTCGATCGTGCAGTGTTTCCGTGGCGTTCATCGCAGGACCTCCAGCGGAAGAAGCTGAGACAAGTCATGGGTCACGAGATCGGCGATCCGCTCGACCGTCAGATCGGCCGCGCGGTAATCCTTCGCATCCCGAGCGTATTGCCCCTGGCGGGGGAAGATCGTGGTGACGCGATCGCCCCATGCGTTCTTGACCGCGGCGAGGATCCGCGGTTTGTCGTCGACGAGGACATAGTGCTGCGCCGGATAGCGTCGCTCGACGTCGTCGAGCGTTTCTTCCTTGTGGATGTAGATCAGCACGTGGCCGTCCACCGCCTCGGAAATCCCGGAGCGTTCCACCTTCCGAGGCTGAAAGACCACGTCCCCGTCGGAGAGGATGACCGTCGGCCCCCAGGCGCGGAACCGTTGCAGGACGTCGAGGGCGCCGGGATAGAGGCGATTGGCGAACGGATAGTCGACCAGGTACGACGACATCGTCATGAGGTGGACGTCGTGCGGGTGCTCGGTCCGATAGCGTTGCAGCGCGCCGAGATAGTCGCGATAGCCGAGCTCGACGAAGAGCGCTTCGAGGATCGCCCAGTACCGATCGCGCGATGCGGCGCCGAACTCGCGTTCGAGATGACGCTTGAGGTCGTCCTGAATGCGATCGTTGTCCAGCAGCGTATTGTCCACGTCGACGAGGAAGACGACGGGAGCGGTGGTCATGAGGTGGCCGCCATCGCGGGCTCGGTGCGGGCCGCGGCGCGGGTGAGATTTCGCAGCGCATCGAGGGCGGATTGGGACAGCATGCTGTCGGTGACCCGCCAGCACCAGTTGCCGTGAGCGCTGCCGGGCTGGTTCATTCGCGCCTCCTTGCCCAGATTGAGCACGTCCTGGAGCGGAGCTATCGCGAGCGCGGCGACCGAAGACCACGCCAGACCGAGCAACGCCGGCGCGGCGTCCTCACCGCTGCCCGGCGCGCGCTTGAGGTAGCGCCACAGATTGCTGCGCTCGGCGCTGGGCAGCTCCTCGTACCATCCCCGCGTCGTCGGATTGTCGTGCGTGCCCGTATACACGACCGTGTTGGCGACGTAGTTGTCGGGCAGATAGGGATTGTCGGCATGGCCGTCGAAGGCGAATTGCAGCACTCGGGTGCCGGGAATCTGGAAGTGGTCACGGAGCGCCCCCACGTCGGGCGTGATGACTCCGAGGTCCTCGGCGATGAACGGTAGACCGCCCACGGCGTTGTCGACGGCACCGAAAAACGCCGCGCCGGGGCCCGGCATCCACCGTCCCGACTGTGCCGTCGGCGCGTCGGCCGGGATGTGCCACGCCGCCGCGAATCCACGGAAATGATCGACGCGGATGGCGTCGACGTGAACGAGCAAGGCTCGCAGACGGTCGATGCACCAGCGATAGCCCCGCGCGGCGAGCGCCTCCCAGTCATAGATTGGATTGCCCCATCGCTGTCCTTGGGCGCTGAAATAATCCGGCGGCACCCCGGCGACGACCCGCGGCCGGTGGTTCGCATCGAGCAGGAACAGCTCTGGGTTGGCCCACACGTCACTCGAATCCGGCGAGACGAAGAACGGCAGGTCGCCGATCAACCGCACGCCCTTCGCGCGCGCGTAGGCCTTCAAGCGGGCGCCCTGCCGGAACATCATGAACTGCACGAAACGAACCCGCTCCATCTGAGTCGCGAGATCGCGGCGCGCCCGGTCGAGCGCGGCCGGCGTTCGGCGGATCAGCTCTTCTGGCCACTCGAGATAGCTGGCGCCGTCGTATCTCGCCTTCAGCGCTCGGAACAATGCGTAGTTGTCCAGCCAGTGGGCATGCGCCTGGACGAAGTCCTCGAAGTCCGCGCGCAGGTCGGGGCGCGCGCCGGCGCTGAAGTTCTTCCACGCCGTCTCGAGGAGCGGGTACTTGAAACGCATGACGGCGTCGTAGTCGACGGTCGTGGGCGAAAGCGAGCCGACCACACAGTCGGCCGCACGGACCAACTGGTCCTCGATCAGCCAGTCGGGGCTGATCAGCAGCGCATTGCCGGCGAACGAGGAGAGCGACTGATAGGGTGAATCGCCGTACCCGGTGGGCCCGAGTGGCAGCCCTTGCCACCAACCCTGCCCCGCGTCGTGAAGCCGGTCGACCCACGCCACGGCGGTCGGCCCCACATCGCCGATCCCGTATGGCGAGGGAAGCGACGTGACGTGGAGCAGGAGGCCGGACGCTCGATAGCCCGGCGGGAACGGAGGCACGCTCACGTGCGCCCCTCCACCGCGGCGTCGACGAGCTCCTGCGCTTCGCTCACGAGGGCCTGGAGGTGCGCCGCCCCTCTGAAGCTCTCTGCGTAGATCTTGTAGATGTCCTCCGTGCCCGACGGCCGAGCCGCAAACCACCCGCCCGGCGTCACGATCTTCAGACCGTCGATCGGGGCGTTGTTGCCCGGGGCACTCGTGAGCTTCGCGGTGATCCGCTCGCCGGCGAGCGTCTCCGCCTTCAACGCCTCGGCCGACAGCTGCTGGAGGCGTGCCTTCTGCTCGGGTGTGGCCGGCGCGTCGACGCGTGTGTACTGAGACGCGCCGAACTCGGCGACGAGCTCTTGATGATGTTCGCCCGGATCCTTGCCGGTGCGGGCCGTCATCTCGGCCGCCAGCAGATCCATGATCGGGCCGTCCTTGTCGGTGGTCCACACGGTGCCGTCGTGGCGCAGGAAGCTCGCGCCGGCGCTCTCCTCGCCGCCGAAGCAGCAGGAGCCGTCGAACAGGCCGGGCACGAACCACTTGAAGCCCACGGGCACCTCGTAGAGCCGCCGGCCGAGCCGTTCGACGACGCGATCGATGAGACTGCTGCTCACCAGCGTCTTGCCGACGGCGGCGTTCAGCGGCCAGTGCGGACGATGGCCGAGCAGATAGCGGATCGCCACCGCGAGATAGTGGTTCGGGTTCATCAGCCCGGCCGAGCTCGTCACGATGCCATGCCGGTCCGAATCGGGATCGTTGGCGAAGGCGACGCGGAACTGATCTTTCAGGGCGACGAGCCGCGCCATGGCGTACGGGCTCGAGGGATCCATGCGGATCTTGCCGTCGTGATCCACGGTCATGAACGAGAAGGCCGGATCGATCACAGGGTTGACGACGGCGATGCTGAGCTTGTAGATGAAATTGATCGGCTCCCAGTACGGCATGGCGGCCCCGCCGAGTGGATCGACGCCCAGCGTAAGACCGGCGGAGCGGATCGCCTCCATGTCGATGATGTGCTCGAGATCTTCGACGTACGGCAGGACCAGATCGGCCTGGTGCGTCGTCGCCGCCGTGATGGCCTTGGCGAAGGGCATCCGCCTGACACCGGCGTTGCTCTCGCGCAGCAGCACGTTGGCCCGGCGCTGAACCCAACGCGTCACGTCGAGGTCAGCGGGACCGCCGTTGGGCGGGTTGTACTTGAAGCCGCCGTCCTCCGGAGGATTGTGCGACGGCGTGACGACGATGCCATCCGCCAGGCGCGCTTTGCGGCCGCGATTTTCGACCAGGATCGCGCGCGAGATCACCGGCGTCGGCGTGACGCCGCCGTCGCGCTGGATGATCGTCTCGACGCCGTTGGCCGCCAGGACTTCGAGCGCCGTGCGCTGGGCGGGCTCCGAGAGCGCGTGCGTGTCCTTGCCCATGTACAGCGGGCCGTCGATGCGCTGGCCGCGTCGGTAGTCACAAATGGCCTGCGTGATCGCCGCGATATGGGCTTCGGTGAACGAGCCGCGGAACGGTGAGCCGCGATGGCCGCTCGTGCCAAAGCTGACGAGCTGCGTCGGATCGTCGATCGCCGGCGTACGGTCGTAGTACTCGTGCTCCAGCCGCGCCAGATCGACCAGCATCGACGCCGGCGCCGGCTTGCCGGCCAGCGGGGAGATCGCCGCCGCCTCCTTCGTGTCGTGGACCATCGCCGGCTCCATCACGACACCGGACACGGCTTGACGTGCCAGATATCCGCCGCGTACTCCGCGATCGTGCGATCGCTCGAGAACTTCCCGGAGCCGGCGACGTTGAGGATCGCCGCGCGCGCCCACGCTCCCGCGTCCGCGTACCGCGCGCAGAGGCGTGCGTCGGCCTCGAGATACGAGGCGAGGTCTGCGAGGTGCATGTAGTGATCTCCGTGCGTGAGCAGGGTGTCGCCCAGCGCCGCGAAGACGCCTGGTTCGTTGGGGCTGAAGTGGTCGGCGAAGATCAGATCCAGCGCCTCGCGGACTTCCGGCTGGTTGTCGTAGTGCCAGCGCGGGTTGTACCAGCCGCGGCTGCCGGCCACCTGCTCGGCCGTGAGCCCGAACAGGAAGAAGTTCTCCTCGCCGGCTTCCTGCGCCATCTCGATCGTCGCGCCGTCGCGCGTGCCGATCGTCAAGGCGCCGTTCATCATGAACTTCATGTTGCTGGTGCCGCTCGCCTCGTACCCCGCGGTAGAGATCTGATTCGAGACGTCGCTGGCGGGAATCAGACGCTCGGCCAGTGACACGTTATATTCGGGCAGGAACAGGACCTTGAGCCGCCCGCGCACGATCGGATCGGCGTCGATGGTGGCCCCCAGGTTGTTGAGGAACTTGATGATGAGCTTCGCCAGATGGTAGGCGGCCGCCGCCTTACCCGCGAACAGGAACGTCCGCGGCGCCATTGCGAGGTCCGGATTCTTCCGCAAGCGGTTGTAGAGCACGACGACGCGCAGCGCATTGAGCAGCTGACGCTTGTACTCGTGGATGCGCTTGACCTGGCTGTCGAAGATCGTGTCCGGATCCACCGTCTGGCCCGTCGTCGTTCGCAGCCACTGCGCGAACGCCGACTTCGCGGCCCGCTTGGCGGCGCGAAATTCGTCGCGGAGGCCGCGGTCGTCGGCGAGGCGCGTGAGCCTCGTGAGCTGACCGAGGTCGGTGATCCAGCCGCTGCCGATGGCGTCGGTGATGCTGCGCGCCAGCGCCGGATTCGCCAGCAGCAGCCAGCGGCGGGGCGTGACGCCATTGGTCTTGTTGTTGAAGCGGTCGGGGAACATCTCGGCCAGGTCTCGGACCGTGGTCGAGCGCAACAGCGTCGAGTGGATCGCCGCCACGCCGTTCGTGCTGTGCGAGCCGACGATGGCGAGATTCGCCATGCGCACGTGCTTGTCCGGGCCTTCCTCGATGAGGCTCGTCCGTGCGACGCGGCCGTCGTCACCAGGAAAGCGGCGCCGCACGTCGTCGAGGAGGCCGCGGTTGATCTCGTAGACGATCTCGAGGTGCCGCGGCAGCAGCGCCTCGAACCACGGGAGCGGCCATTTTTCGAGCGCCTCGGGAAGCAGCGTGTGGTTGGTGTACGCGAGCGTCCGCTGCGTGAGATCCCACGCCTGATCCCAGCCGAGGCGTGCCTCGTCGAGCAGGATCCGCATCAGCTCGGGGACGGCGATCGCCGGGTGCGTGTCGTTGAGCTGGATGGCCGCCCGTTCCGGAAGCAGGCTCCACTCGGAGTTGCCCCGGCGGAATCGTCGAACGAGATCGGCCAGCGCGCAGGCGACGAGAAAGTATTCCTGGACGAAGCGCAGCTGCTGGCCACGGACCGTCGAGTCGTCGGGATAGAGGACGCGAGTGAGCGATTTGGCGGCGAGCGTCCCGGCCAGCGCGCTCACGAACTCGCCCTGACTGAAAGCCTGGAAGTCGAAGTAATCGGGTGCGGAGGCCGCCCAGAGGCGCAGGGTGTTGATCGTCTTGCCGCCGTAGCCGACGACGGGGCGATCGTAGGGGATGCCGATCAGCGTGGAGGGCAGTCCAGGGACCAAACGGAGCGTCCCGTCGCGCAGCTCGATCGAGCAGTTCAGCTTGACCTCGACCTTGTCGTCCGGGCGAATGATCTCCCACGGGTCGGGGCGCCGAAGCCAGTTGTCGGGCTGCTCGTGTTGCCAACCGTTCGTGATGGATTGCCGGAACATGCCGTACTCGTACCGGAGCCCGTATCCGATGGCCGGCAGCTGCATCGTGGCCATCGAGTCGAGGAAGCACGCGGCCAGACGTCCGAGCCCGCCGTTGCCTAGCCCGGCGTCCGGTTCCTCTTCGAGCAGGCCGAGCCAATCGAGCGAGGCGCGCTTCACGACGTCGTCGACCACGGGACTGAGCAGCAGGTTCGTGATGTTGTTGGTCAGCGAGCGGCCGAGCAGAAACTCCATCGACAGGTAGTAGACGCGCTTGGGATTCGCGCGCTCGTAGGTCTGCTCGGTGCGCACCCAGCGCTGCGAGAGGACGTCACGGACGGACCGGGCGAAGGCCTCGTACCGCTCGCGCGCGCCGGCGGCCGCCGGATCGCTCACGTTGTCGAAGAACAGGTGCCGTTCGTAGAGCGCATCCGCGCTGCCCGTGAGGTCCACCGGACCGCATCCGTATTGCCGGCGCAGCGCCGCCATGGTGTCCGCGACGGACGTGTGGGCACTCATCGTCGTACCCTCTCCCGACGCACGCGCGCGGGGGCTGGGCTGACGCGCCGCTCGTGTGGCATCTCGTTCCAGAGCCGAATGACGGGATCGGAATGATCGTGCTCGTACCCGACGGCGCTGAGACTGGCCGTCCCGAGGAAGAAGTACCGGCCCGCTCCCGGCGGGAGCCCGAGCCAGCGCGCGGCGAAGACCCGGAGAAAGTGTCCGCTCGAGAACAGCAGCGTGTTGCCTTGAATGGCCCGCACTCGGCGAATGACGTGGTCGGCGCGCGCGCCGACCTGCTCCGGCGACTCGCCTTCCGGGCACCCGTCGCGGAACAGCTGCCAGTCCGGGCGCTCGGCGTGGATCTCGGCGCTGGTGCGGCCCTCGTATGCGCCGTAGTTCCACTCCATGAGGTCCGGCTCGATGTCCGCCGCGGTGCCGAAGCCGGCCAGCTCGCACGTTCGGACCGCGCGGCGCAAGGGGCTCGTGAGCACGGCCGCAAACGTCAAGCCGTGGAGGCGCGGTTTGAGGCGCGCGGCCTCGGCTTCCCCCTCGGTGGTCAGCGGCAGATCGGTCACGCCGGTGTGCTGATGGGAGATGGTCCAGGCCGTTTCCCCGTGCCTCGCCAGGTAAACAACGGAAAGCGTGTCGCTCATGTCCCCTTCCCTCCCGCCAGGCCGGTCACGCACCGCACCACGTCTTTATGACGCCGCGTCGGGTACTCCCGGTTTCATGCAGGACGCAGCCGTCACCGATTCGCGGTGATTCACGTTCGCGGTGATTCACGTCTCAACCGATCTCGAGCGCGAACGTTGTCCCCTGCATGTCGTCCTTCGAGCGCCGGTTCAGGCGCAAATCACGTGCCGTGCTGCAGGCGAACGGCGATGGGTCGAGAACGCGCGAATCGCACGCGCACCGGCAGGTGCCGCCAATGCCGGCATGCTACCGGGCTGGCGCGTGCCAACGGATTGGCAGTCATCGGCACGCCTTCGGTCCCGCGTTTCGCGACGCCCGTAAGCAATTCGTGACGTCAGCCGCCGCCGTGTCGAAGACGTCAGCGTTGAGGGTTGGCCGGCATGTTGCTCTCTGAGCGCCGCATGGAACGCCGACCGCTCGCCGGGATGGCGCGATGACGCCGATGCTGGTCGGCTTTGGCGTGATGCTGGGCGCGCTGGTGGTCCAAGGGGTGGCGGTGACGTTGGGCGTCGAGGCGATCGGCGTGCTAATGGCGAGGCGAGTCGTGGGTTTCCATGTCTGGCGAAACGGCGTGGCGACCCTCGTGCTGATCGTGGCGTTGTTGACCGGACACCTGGTCCAGATGGCGTTGTGGGCGGCGGCCTTCATGGCGATGGGAGAGTTCGAGACGTTCGCCGTTGCCTTCTATCACTCGGCCGTCAACTACACCACCCTCGGCTACGGCGACCTCGTCATGTCGGAGGGCTGGCGCCTGCTCGGGCCCCAGGAAGCGGCGAGCGGCACACTCGCCTTCGGCTGGTCAACCGCCGCGATCGTCACCGCCGTCGTCAGGCTCAGCCGCCACCGACACCGCCGCCTACGCCCGACAGGCCGTTCGCAAGAAATTCGCGAACCCACACTTACCCGTCAATAGAACAAGCATTTAGATTGATTGCTATGTCCGGCGCGCCTGACACCGGCAGCCGGCTCGCGCGACGCTGAGCCGATCGTTCGTCGATTTTTGCGAGCCCTCGCGAAAAACTCGTGACTCGCGAGCTCTCCGCAATAAAACCGCACAGTTGGGATTGGCCCTCCGCTTGCTGTCTGCACGAGGCGCGAGAGCCGCGAATGAGCACAAAGTCGAGTGGGCGGCATCGCCTGGACACCTATACCAAGTGCCGAGGAGCGGAGCACGCCAGTGACTTATAGAATCCATCAGTCCGTGCTAGCCGGCGCGACCGTCTTCGTGCTGAGTGGCGTGCTCGACACCGAGCATGCGGCGAGGCTGCAGGAACTGCTCGCGACGGCGGCGGCCGGCCGCATCGTTCTCGATCTGAAGGACATTACGCTCGTCGATCGTGGGGCGGTGCGATTTCTCGCGCGCGTCGAGGCCGGAACCGAGATCGTCAACTGCCCCGAGTACGTGCGCAGCTGGATCGCGGCGGAGACCGAAGGGCGATGACATGAGCGTCGCATTGCCGATGCATCCCGGACGACACGATCGTGACGCTCACCTCGTGGCAGCGCTCCAGCGTCGCGACGCCGACGCTGCCGAGCGGCTCGTCACGACGTATCAGGGGCGGGCCTATCGTTTGGCCATCGGCATCACGGCCAATGCCGAGGACGCCGAGGAAGTCGTCCAGGATGCCTTCCTGAGCGCAATCCGCAAGATCGACACGTTTCGCAGCGAGTCGGCGTTCGGATCGTGGCTCTACCGCATCGTCGCCAACGCAGCCGTCAACAAGGTTCGGCGCCGACAAGGTCGGCGCGTTGACCTCAGGCTGGACGACCTGCTGCCGGCGTTCGACGGGGACGGATGCCACGCCACGGCGATCGTCGACTGGTCCGCCGCCGTCAACGACCCCATGCGCGGTCTCGAAGTCCGGCTCGCCGTCACCTCCGCGATCGAGGAATTACCGGCTCACTATCGCGCGGCTGTGATCATGCGAGACGTCGAGGGCTGGTCGTGTGCCGAAATCGCTGAGGCGTTGGGGCTCAGCATCGGCGGGGTGAAGACGCGAGTGCACCGCGCCAGGCTGTTCATCCGGAAGCGATTGGCGGAGTCCCTGTCAGGGCGCCGGGCCCTCGAGACGGCCGCCAAATCGCCTGACGAGCGAGGGAAACGGCTATGGTGATCGGCTTACTCAACGCTCAGTGTCGCGCAACGGGCGTGGCCGCGGTGATCGGCACCCTGCTCATCGCGTGCGCCGTGCAGTCCGCCGGCGCGCAGGAAGTGCGCCCAGAACCACCGCCAGCCAAAGACATCCCCGAGCGGTATAGCCGTCAGGTCGCGCCGACGCCGAGCACGTACTGGCGAGCTCCCGCTCTCCGCGATTACACCCGAATCCTCAAATCGACCGAGGCTCCCCTCATCGATTCGAGCAAGCGCTACGAGCTGCCGGAGCTGATCGATCTCGCGCAACGGGTGAATCCCGAGACGCGCGTTGCGTGGGAGTCGGCTCGCCGAGCGGCCCTCGCGCTCGGGCTCGTGGAGAGCGAATACTTTCCGGTGCTCGCGATCTCGGCGCTGGGCGGCTACAAGAGTGTCGGGGTCCCCATCCCGAAGGACCTCGTCTCCGACGGCTTCTTCCGCTTCGACCTGGCGCAGGTCGTTCCCACCCTCAATCTGCGATGGCTGCTGCTCGACTTCGGTCGTCGCGGAAGCGCTCGGGACGCCGCGAAAGAGCGGCTGTTGGCCGCGAACCTCGGGTTCAATCGCAAGCATCAGCAGATCGTCTTTGCCGTGCAGCGCGCGTTCTACGGCCTCACCAGCGTCCGCGCGCGGATCGCGGTTGCCCAGAGCTCGCTCGATGCGGCCCGCACGGTGGAGGAAGCGACGGAGCGGCGCCTGCAAGCGGGGCTGGCCACGCGTCCGGATCTGGCCCTCGCCCGACAGCAAGCGGCCCAGGCCTTCTTCGAGCTGGAAGAGGTGCTCGAAAAAGAGCGAGATGCCCAGGTGACCCTTGCGGAGAGTATCGGCATCCCGCCCACGACCCCGATCCAGCTGACGGATTTTTCGGCGCTACCTCCGCCGACAGAGCTTCAAGACACCGTCGAGAAGACGATCGATCGCGCGCTCGAGACGCGCCCCGACCTCATCGCTCGGGTGGCCGCGCTTCGCGCCTCCGAGGCCGAGATCAGTCGCGCTCGCGCCGCGTACTGGCCGACGCTGTCGCTGGTCGGCGATGTCGGCTCAATCTTAGGAAATGCGCGGATCACCGCCGACGGGAAATCCACCGGCTGGTTCGGGGCAGCCCAACCCAGCTATGGCATCGGGTTGTTCCTGGAATGGGAGGTCTTCGACGGCGGCGCCCGTCGGCGTCGGGTCGAGCTGGCGGAATCGGCGCGTCGCACGGCGCAGGACGAGATCACGGCGACGCGCGACCGCGCCATCAGCGAAGTCTGGAAAGCGTACACCGACGTCAAGCTCGCCGTCCGGCGGCTGGACGTCGCCGCCGCGCTGGTGAACGCCTCGCAGCAATCCTACGAGGATTCACTCAGATCCTATCGAGTGGGGCTTGGCACGCTGACCGATCTCCTCGCCGCGCGCCGCGAACTGAGTCGGGCGCGGTTCGTCGAGCTCAACACGAAGGTCCAGCTGCTGGAGGCATCGGCAGCCCTCGCATTCACCACGGGCGAAGTCTCGGACGTCCGGACCGCGCCGGATCGATAGGGGGAACGCGTGGGACCTCAAATCAACGTCGTCGGCTCGTTCTTTCCGTCGTGGATGCTCTGCGCGGCGATCGGTATCGGTGTCGCCGTGATCGCGCGCTGGCTCTTTCTCCGGGTGGGCGTGGATCCGTACCTTGGCCCCCGAGCGCTCGTCTACCCGAGTCTCGCCATTCTCGTCACCCTCGTCCTCTGGGTGACGCTGTTCAGGGCGTAGCCCCATGACACCGCAAGACGCGCGCGGGGAGTCGGGGGTACGCCGTTTGGCAGGCCGGTCGCTCGGCGCGTTGATCGTCGCCGGCGCCGCCATCGCCGTCGTCGTCACCCTGCTGCAGTGGGAGACCCGACCGCAGACGGACGACGCCACGGTGCGCGCCAATTTCGTGGGCATCGCACCCCAGGTGAGTGGTCACATCGTCGAGCTCCGTGTCCGGGACAACCAGTCCGTCCGGGAAGGCGATCTCCTGTTCGTCGTCGATTCGCGGCCGTACGAGATCGCCGCCGCTCGCGCCCGGGCGAACCTTGGGCTGACGCGCAAGGAAGTCGAGGGCCTGCGGAACGGCCTTTCCACCGCCGAGGCCGGGGTCGCGCGCGCGAGCGCGCAGCTGGACGCCTCCGCGGCCGACATCGTGCGCCGCGAAACGGATCCGGTCGCCGCCGATGCCGAGATCGCGCGCTTGCAGGCACAGCGCGCCGCTTCGGAGGCGGCGCTGTTTCGCTCACGAGCCGACCTGCGGTACGCCGAGGACTACCTCGCGCGTGTCGAGCAGCTGTTGCCCGAGAAGTTCGTCACAGAGGACAAGGTCGAGGACGCACGCACGAAGCGAGTCTCGGCGGCCATGGCCGCCGAGCAGGCGCGGACCTCCGTGTTGGCCATCGACGCCGCGCTCGACGAAGCGCGCGCCAAAAAGCGAGCCGCCGTGGCCAACCTGACGGCGACCCGCGCTCAGCATGTCGCCACCGAAGCCGCGCTCCGTCAGTCCAAGAGCGACCGAGCCAAGGCGGAGGACTCTATCGGACAGCTGGCGAACATGAACGCCCGCATCGCTGCAGCCGAGGCCGCGGTGCACTCCGCCGAGCTCGATCTCGAATACACCCGTGTGCGAGCGCCGTTCACCGGACGCGTCGTCAATCTCAACATCTCGACGGGCGCCTTCGCGCGGAGCGGGGTGGAAGTCTTCACGCTCGTCGACAGCGGCACCTGGTACGTGATGGCAAACTTCCGGGAGACGCAGCTGCGCCACATTCCCGCCGGCGCTTCCGTCGATCTTTACCTACAGTCGCAGCCCGGACGACGCTTCCGGGGCACTGTCGTCGGCCTCGGGTGGGCCGTGCTGCCCGAGAACGGCACCAGCGTGAATGGATTGCCGCGGGTCGAACGCTCGCTCGACTGGATCCGGCTCGCGGCGCGCTTCCCGGTGCGCATCAAGGTCGAGGATCCGGACGAATCCTTCCGCATCGGGGCCTCCGCGGTGGCGACCGTGCACGGCACGCTCCGGAGCGTCAGCCGATGACGGCAACCGGCTTCATCGACTTCCTGCGCCGCGAGCTGGCGCCGACGCCCGGACGTGGCAGCGCGACCTTCCGGCTGACGCTGGCGTGCCTGATCGCGACCATCCCGATCCTCACGCATCGCATTCCCCATGCGCTGATCGTGATGATCGTCATGTATCTCATCACCCAGGAGGACACCGCCGCGACGATGCTCGGCTCGATCCTCGCGGTGGCCGGCGTGACGCTCGGCCTCGGCGCTGCGTTGCTGGCCTGGAAGGTCGTCCTCGATATCGCCTGGCTGCGGATCGCCTGCTTCGTCGGCTTCGTCCTCGTCGGATTGTGGCTCAAGCGCGTGCTGGTGATCGGCGCGCTCGGGTCGGCGTTGGGCTTGCCGGCGGCGCTCGTGATGATCCTTCCGGACGTCGGACCCCTGCCGCCGGAAACTCTCGTCGAGTTCGTGCTGTGGATCTGGTGGTGCGTCACGCTCGGGCTCGCCGTCAACCTCGGGGTGCAGCTCCTGCTGGGACACGGCGACCCGTTGACGCTGCTGCAGCGTGAGGTCGACGCGAGGCTGCACGCCGTCGAACGCACCGTGCGGGAGCTGGCCGGCGTGACTGAGCTCGCGCCGGGACCGTCGGGAATCTCTCTCGAGACCCTCGTGACCGCCGGGATGTCACGGCCCCTCGCGCTGCTCAAAAGCGCGTCGCTCACGAATGCCCGTGCCCGCCAGCGGCACGAGACGCTCGCGACGACGATCACCCTGGTCGATCGCCTGGTGACCGACGCCAGCGCGTTGCGGTTGCTGATGTCACCGACCTCGAGCGGGGCCCTGCGTGCGCCGCTCATGCGCGTGGCCGACGGTTGCGCGCGCGCTCGTCGGGCGTTCGCGGAACGTGGGTGGCCGCAGCCGGCGGAGGACGTCGCTCCGAGTGCGTCCACGCCGCCGCCGCTCGCCGATATGGAGCGCACACTCGCGCAGCTCTCGGTCGTTGCCCGCATCGAGCCTCAGACCCCGACGGCGAAAGAGGGCGGGCCGCATCTCCTGCTGCCCGACGCCACGACGAATCCAGAGTACGTGCAATTCGCCGTCAAAGGCGCGCTCGCGTCGCTGATCTGCTACGTGCTGTTCATCGGCTTTGACTATCCGGGCATCTACACCTCCGTGGTCACCTGCTTCGTCGTGTCGCTGTCGACGATCGGCTCGAGCAATCAGAAGGGGCTGCTCCGCTTCGGCGGCGCCGCCGTCGGCGGTGCGATGGGCCTGGGCGCGCTCATGTACGCGTTTCCGAACATCGAGGGTCTCGGCGGGTTCTGGCTCGTGTTCGCGATCGGCACCGCGGCGGCGGCCTGGATCAACTTCGGTTCGCCACGGATCTCCTACGCCGGATACCAGACCGGCCTCGCCTTCTACAAAGCGACGCTGCAGAGTCTCGGCCCCGCGATGAGTGCCACCGTGATCCGGGACCGCCTGATCGGGGTGGCCTTCGGCCTGATCGTGTTCGGCATCGTCGAGCACGTGCTCTGGCCCGTCCGGGCGGCGGATCGCATGCACGCGCGGCTGGCCGACGTCATACGCTCGCTCGCCGCCTTCGCCCGCGTGGCCTCCCAGCCGCCGGCCGACATCGATGCGCGCCGCCAGTTGATCGCGCAGCAGGTCACGGACGTGCAGGGGTTCATCGAGTCGTCGAAGTTCGAGGCTGGCGCGGGCGCCGCGGATGCGCAGGCCGTCGAGCGGCGTACGGCCGATGCCCAGAGCGTGTTCCTGATTCTGCTGGCCATCGGCCGCGGCGCCGCGGCGGCCGTCACGCCGCCGGAGGCCGTCCGTGCGGCGATGCGTCGCGTCGACGACGACGTCGCGACGGTTCTCGACGGACTCGCGGCTCGCATCCGCGATGACGATGACACGTGGGCGACAACCATCGACCTTCATGGCTCGGTGGCCGCGCTCGAACGGTCCATCGGCGGCCGTGCCGACGCGACCGGAGGCGACGTCACAGACGCGGGAGCGCGTGCGCTGTACCGCGAGCTCGCCGTCGCCGTGACTCGCGTCGCTTCGGGTGACAGACGTTCAGTGGCTGCGGTCGCACTCGCGCCGATGGCTGGGTGAGCACCGGACGCCGCACGACGGAGTCGAGGATTCGACGATGAACAGCATCAAGCATTTGTGGGCCGTCGGGTACGACGACATGGAACGCGCCTATCAGGTCCGCGAGGAAGTCATCCGTCTGGGGTGGGTCGGACAGTCCTTGCTCCTCGAGGACGTCGCGGTGGTCGTGCGGCACCCCGATGGCTCGTTCACGCTCGATCGAGAGCGGTTCCCGGCTGCGTCCAACATCCTGGGCGCTTCCGCGGTGGGCTTCATCGCGGGTCTGGTTGTCGGCGTGCCGATCGTCGGCGCGGCGATCGGCGCGATGGTCGGAGGGGCGGGCACGGCCATGAGCGTGACGGCCGTCGGCATCGGTGACGATTTCGTCAGGGAGGTGCAAAAGCTGATGCGACCGGGAACGTCCGCCATCTTCGTGCTGGACAGCGAGGGAGACCTGGACGTGGTCCTCCACCGGATTCGCGGCCTGGGCGGGACGGTGTTGAAGACGAACGTCGATGTCGAACGGGCACGGTTGATCCAGTCCGCGTTGAAGGAAGCGGCCGGGTGATGGATGTCCTCGGCGCCTGATCTCCTGACGGCATACGGTGTCGCGGTGGTGTTCGCCTGGGCCTTTCTCGTGCAGGCCGGAGCGCCGGCGCCAGCTGTTCCGATGTTACTCGGAGCCGGCGCCCTGTCCGGTACCGGTCGGATGGACTTCGCGCTCGCCATCGCCGCGGCGATGGCCGCCGCCGTCGGTGCCGACCTCCTGTGGTACTCGCTTGGACGCGCCCACGGCACGCGCATGCTCGGCATCCTGTGCCGATTCTCGCTGGACCCCGATTCCCTCATCCGGCATGCCAAGGAGCGATTCGCCGCGCATCGGCTGCGCTATCTCGTCATGGCGAAGTTTCTGCCGGGCGTGAATCCGCTCGCCGCCGGGCTCGCCGGCGCAGTCCCGATTCGCCTCGACCGCTTCCTGCTCTATGCCGCGGCCGGAGGCTTGCTGTGGGCTGGGGCCTGGATCACGCTGGGTTATCTCTGTGCGGACGTCATCGGTCTGCTCGTCACACGGGCCGCGAGCGTTGGCATGCCGCTGCTCATCGCGGTCGCCGCGGCGTTGATCGCCTACGTCGTCTTCAAATATGCGAGCCGGCAACGCTTCCTCGGTCACGTCCGGAAAGCTCGTATCACACCGGTCGAGCTGAACCGACGCCTGAACGCCGGCGACGACCTCGTGATCGTCGATTTGAGGGCGGCGCTGGACGTCGAGACGGCGTCGTACGCCATCCCGGGCGCGCGCTGGATTTCTCCCGACGCACTGGATGATCCCCATTCACTGATCCCGAGAGACCGCGAGGTGGTGTTCTACTGCGCCGAGCCGAGAGAGGCGACGAGCGCTCGATTGGCGCTTCGCCTGAACCGTCACGGCTATAAGAACGTCCATCCGCTGAGCGGAGGACTCGAGGGCTGGCGGCAGGCGGGATTCGGTGTTGAACCCATGGATATCGACGCGCGGCTCACAGTGACGGCTCGATGAGCTCGGGAGGAAGAAACGCCGCCAAGCGAGGAGCACGGAGGCGCAACATGAACCGGGCGCGCGCGCTCGAACCAACACGCCGCAACGGACGCGTGAAAGCCGCCCGGGGACGCCGCATGTCGGGACGGCATTCACGCGCGGCGGCCCCGCTGCGGCATCCGCGACTGGCCTGGTATGTTGGCGTCAGCGTGATGGCCATCGTCGAGATCATCGAATGGCCGCTCGCGCTCATGATGATGCTCGGGCATGAGATCGCGCATCACGCACATAACCAAGCGCTGCGCGACTTCGCCGAAGGTGTCGAAGCCGGAGCGTAGTTCGCGTGGGCGAAACTAGTGTCCCCTTACGATCTCCTCGATGTTGCAGACGTCGCCGCTGTCCAGGAAAGTGATGCGTCGGCCATCGATGATCGCGGCAGTATGGTCAGCTTGTTCATGACAGTACTGCGTCTTGAGGTACTTGCGCTCGATGGACACCTTGTACCTGTCCGGCCCAACCGACGTCACACAGACATGTTCGGCTCCGCGAGCGAATTGGGCCGCCCCGAACAAAAGCATGACGGTCGCTCCCAACCTGTTCAAGCTGCACCTCGGATCACCGGGGATTCGACGTGTCCTTAGGACGTGCGACGGTGAATGTGCGGTTCGGCGCACCGGCGTATTTCCGCAAGAATCGGACAGGCGCCCGCGCAGCATTTTCAGCAGTGAACCTTGTCTGAACCCTCCTGCGTCTCCTGAACACGGGTGCTGAAGAGCTAACTTCGTGGGTCTGACGCTGTGCCCCAACAGGGCACGAGCCCGAATTAGAGAAGCCGAGCCGAGGTATACGATCACCCAACGAAGGTCGGGTGAACTGGCATCGGCGGCGGCGACGTCTCAACGCCATGAACCACATAGACAGCGAGACCGGGCGGTTGCTCGAGGCGGAGCTGAACGAAATCGTCGAGCGTCTGCAGTCGGAGTCCACGATTCCGGAAACCAGTCTCGTCGGAGGCGATTTCCTCGACGTGGCCCAGAGCGTCGAGCGCCAGGAGCTGAATCGCCTCGGCGTGTCGCGGCTGAGCGAGCGCGCCAGACGCCTCCACATCGCGCTGGGGCGGCTCTCCACCGGCGAGTACGGCGTCTGCTCGGAATGCGGAGAGCCGATCGCTCTCAAGCGGCTTCGTGCCCTGCCCGAAGTCACGACGTGCGCGGCGTGTCAGGCGAAGCTCGAGGGGACGGCGAGACGCAACTGACTGTCGGAGGATTCGCGCAAGAAGCCGCACTCCAGATCCTGTCGTTCCTGTTGTCTTGCTGCGCACACTGCAACACGTTCATCACCTGTGATGCCGCACAGTGACGCTCGGCCTGGGGCTCACGGCGATGTCGGGCGTGGAAGCCCGCGCCGCGGACGCGGCGTCGCTCCAGGACGAGCAGCTCCAGGAGAGCCTCGGCGCCGAGCACTTCCGGCAACCCGCAGGCGGGTCCTATCACGTCGGCGTGTACTCGTGGAACGAGGTCGAGGGCGCCGCGGAGTAGCCGCTGGGAGTGCCGCGGGAGGGGAGCTCCCGCCCGCGGCTCCGCTTCACCTATCACGAGTGCGAAGGCGCCGCGTCACCAACCGCCCCAGAGATCACGCGAGGGCCAGCACCTCCACGAGCGACACTCGTTGTCCTCGAGCGCCCAGATCAGCTGCTGCTGGAGCTGACGCTGCAGCAGCAGGCGTTGATACTCGGAGTACTCCTTCGATCCGCCGACGTAGACGCAACGGCAGGTGTCGGGATCGGCATAGGCGTACTCCATCGTGCCGTCCTTGGCGCGGCTTACCAGGCGGTACGGCGGCGTGGCGTCGCGACCCGACTCATCGGCCTCTTCGATGGGATGCGCCGCGAAGCCGGCAGCTGCCAACAGCTGCTCGGTGTGGCGCGCGTCGGACCGTCGGATCGTCGCGCACCCGGTCAGGGTGGCCGCGGCGGCGATGACGAGCGGAACGAGCGCCATCGTTCGATGTCTGCGCATACGAGCGGTCTGCTCCGATTTCTCTCCTCGACGGATACTCTTGTGACGCTGTCGTCGGGCCATCCGTGACATCGCCAGTTGTCCGGATCTTGCTCGAGTTCTGTGCGTGGTGTAACTCTTCGGGCGTGCTACAACCCTGGGGCGCTTCTAGCGTCGCTGCTGTTCTGGGTGGCGCTCGTGACTGACACGCCGGCGTCTCGGCCCGAGCGGCGCTGCGCAGGAGATCAATCGGCTCGACGATCAGCTGCGTCGGTTCGTCGAGGACCGCTCGGTCTTGAATGGCGTCGAAGGCCTACACGAGCATCAGGCCGTCGCAACTCAAGCGCGCGGTGTCGTTGATGTTGAGCGGTGGTTTCGTCGACGGCGCCGGCGGTTCAGATAGCTCACGGCCAGGGCCCCGGCCCCCAGAGACGGAAATCTCCCGCGTCTTCTGACACCACGACCGCCTCGTCGGCCATCGTCTGCTGCCGCACGAGCGCTCGATATCTCTCGTACTGCAGCTCGGTGCCGGCGTAGAGGCACCGGCACCCGTTGCGGTCGGCGTAGACGTAGTGCGTCTGGCCGTTGGTCTCTCGACGAAGGATCTTTCGCGAGGGCAGCCTCTCCAGATGCGCGAGCTTTGCCGGAGTGTCCGCGGGCTTCTTCTGGAATCCCGCGGCGGCGAGCAAACGCTCGGTCGCTGGCACGTTGCCAACGTCCAGGGTCGCGCATCCCGCCAGGCTCAGCACGATGGCGACGAACGACAGCGTCTTCATGACGACCTCATGATCTGCGGGTCAGAGCCGCGGCAGGAGCTCCGACAGCGATGCCGGCAGCTGGAACGCGACGACCTGAAAGGCGAGCCAGCCCGCGCTCATCAGCGCCGCGAGGAGCGTGAGCTCGAGCATCCGACCCAGGCGCCGGCGGACGGGCAAGGGCTCGGACACCGCCACCGATTCGGCTATCCGTCTCCGCATGTCGCGATCCGTCAACTGCCGGTTGAGAAAAATGCGCCGTCGTTCCTCGGGTGTGAGCTGTCCCATTCGCCACCTCCTGCGGCAAATCCATCGACCTACATGCTTGGGATGGCGTGGCGGACTGCGGTGTTACAGAAATCACCGTTTATGACGCGACGCGCACACCACCGGGTACCTCGGCGCCTTCGTCGCCGCGAATGAGCGCGACCACCATACCGACCGCCGACATGCCGGCGCATACCAGGAGCGCTCCGTGGAATCCCGCGAGAAACGCGTGATGCAGACCGCCGAGATCGGTGGCGGCACCGGGATGAGCGAGCGCGAGTGCACGGCCGGCGGATGCGCCGCCGAGGCCGGCGAACACGGCTCCCGCGAGGGCGACGCTCACGCTCTGGCCGAGGACGCGCGCGGTCGCGTACAGGCTCGACACCTGCCCCTGCTCGCCTGCAGGGGCCGCGTTCATCAGGGCGCGGGCGTTGGGCGATTGAAACAACCCCTGGCCGAAGCCGGTGACCACGAGGCACGAGACGATCTCCCAGATCGTGCTCGCCTCATCGAGCCGTGCCAGGAGAAGAAGCCCCAGCGTTGCCAGCGCCAGTCCACCGGACGCGAGCCAGCGCGAGCCGATGCGATCCGCCATCGCGCCGCTGAGGGGCGCGACGACGGCAATCGTGAGCGGCAACGGCGTCAACAGCAGTGCCGACTCCATCACCGAGAAACGCCGCAGCTGTTCGAAGTAGAACGGCAAGATGAAGGTGACCGCAAACAGGGCCACCATGGCCAGTGTCATGGTGGCGAGCGCCGAACCGAGAACGCGATGTCGGAACACGGCAAGGTCGACGACCGGATCGGGCGTATACCGCTCCAGAAATCCGGCGGCGACGAGCATTGCGAGGCCGACCAGAAGCCACGACGCCGACCGGGCCCAGTGCCATTCCTGGCTGAACGACAGCCCCAGCGTCATGCACGCGAATCCAGCGGCGATCAGCCCCGCGCCAGGCAGATCGAGCCGCGGCCGTGCGTGGGAGTGGGTGTCCGACGAGCGCAACGCGTAGTGCGACGCGATCACGCCCAGCACGCCGACGGGCACGTTCACATAGAAGATCCAGCGCCAGCTGAGATGCTGCGTGATCAGTCCGCCGAGCGTTGGTCCCAGACTCGTGCCGAGCGCGAACACGACCGAGTTGAGCCCGAGCGCCCGGCCTCGGTTGGTGGCGGAGAACGCGTCGGTGATGATCGCGAAGCTCGGCGCGAAAATCAGGGCGCCGCCGATGGCCTGAAAGGCGCGCGCAACGATGAGCTGCTCGAGCGTGCCGGCGGCCCCGCACCACGCCGAACCGAGAGTGAAGATGACCAGGCCGGACCGCCAGACGGGCTTGGGCCCCACGATGTCCGACAGCCGCCCAAAGGTCAGCAGCATGGCTGCGATGACGACGAGATAGGCGATCACGACCCATTCGATCGCACCGCCGAGTGGCGTGTGAAACGTCAGGGCGATGGACGGCAGGCTGATGTTGACGATCGAGGCATCGAGCGAGGTCATGAACGTGCCGAACGCGACGACGGCCAGCGCCAGCCACTTGCGGTCCATATGCTGTTTCGAGTTGTGCCCAGCGCCGCTCGGTGACAGCCACGCCCTACGCTAGCGCTTGGGCGTTACCTCGGCGGTAAACGGCTGCACCTCGTCATCCAGGACCAACGATTGCGTCCGGCCGAATCGATAGAGCCGTATGCTGCCCTCGTATACCGTCGGCCCCATCTGATACGTCGCCTGTCCGTCGCGGACCGTCACGCTTCCCCAGGCCGTATTCGAATCCCACTCGGCGGTCAGCTGGCCGTCGCGCGCGATCGTCACGACGATCGGGTCGCTGACGCCCCAGCGTCCCGGCGTGACCGTGCCGATCCACGTTCCCGCAATCGCGCTGGGGTCGTTGATCGGGACGACTTCCGCCGATCGAAGGGTTGCACACCCGGCGAAGAGGGCGAGCCCCGTCGCGAGCAGCGCGAACCCGAATCGGATCGAGCGTCGACGTCGTCCCGGCGTCTCACCCACGAGGCTTCACCACGATGTGGGCGCGGCGGTTGAGCGCCCAGCACGCTTCGGTGTGCTCCGTGCAGACGGGGCGCTCCTTGCCATAGCTCACTGTGCTCATCCGGTCCGCGGCGATACCGAGCGCCGTGAGGTAGTTCATCGTCGCGCGCGCCCGCCGATCACCGAGGGCCAGGTTGTAGGCCTCGGTGCCGCGCTCGTCGCACTGCCCTTCGATCAAAATCAGGATGTCGTTCGTCTTGAGCCAGGCCGCGTCGATCTCCAGCGTCTTCGCGTCCTCGGGCCGAATCTCGGACCGGTCGAAGTCGAAGTACACCGGCTTGACGTTGGCGTTTTCCGTGAAGCTCGCCGGCTCGGGTCGCTCGGCGATGACGATCTCCCGTCGTTCCTCGACGACGATCACCTCCGAGCTGTTCGGCGCGGCCGTGCTCGGCAGCGGTGCCGGGGCCGCCGATGAGCCACTGGGGCTCGGCGCGGCGATCGTTGTCACGCTCGGGCGCTTCGCGCACCCGATGAGCGCCGTGGTGAAGACGAGAGCGCACACGATGGTCACTCGAACGAGCGATGTCATGGAGGTCGTCCCTTTCATTGGTTGATGTCGTCAGCGAGCTCGGTGGCGGGCTCGGGCGCCACGCGGCCGTCGGACACGACGTCGTACGAGACCACGGTGACGCGATAGTCGACCGCTCCGGGGATCGTCTCCACGACGTACGACGTCTCGCCGCCGGGCACGATGTCGCCGTACGCCCAGGTCAGCCGCGCGCCCACGATCTGGCGCCGGGCATCGAGCCCTTGCACGTGCAACCGCACGTCGGTCACCCGGAACGGCGAGTCGTTGTGCACGCGCCCCTCGATGCTCGGCGGCAGCGCACCCGGGCGCGGCTGCCAGCTGACGCGAAACGACTCCTGCCCCCATCCCGCGGTCGTCGTGAGCGCGAGGGCGACAGGCAGCAGCATCGTGGCGACGAACCTCATGGCTGATCCCCCGACGCGGGCGTGTTGACGACTCGACCACGCCGATACTCGGTGGGCGTCAGGCCCGTGCTGCGCCGAAACGTCGTCGAAAAGTGACTCGCGGTCGTGAATCCCACGGCCCGTGCGATCGCTGTGATGGAGGGCGTCGAATCGCCGAGCAGCGTCGCCGCCGCCCGGATCCGTCGTTGCAGGACGAACCGATGCGGAGACACGCCGGTGGCCTGCTTGAAGAGCCGCGCGAAATGATACCGGCTCATGTGGATGACGGCCGCGAGCTGCGCCAGTCGCAGCTCGGCGTGGAGATTGCCCTCGATGTACGCGGTCACCCGCCGCAGCCGGCATTCCGGGAGACCGCCGCCCACACGCTGCACTGCGATGTCCGGCGGCGGGTTGCCAAGCTGCATCGTCGTCGAGGACCCGTAACGAACGCTAGTCGGACGAATCGTCCGGGCGGTCGGAGTCGCTGGGGGTGAGGCCCTGAGCGGAAATGGCCTTGAGGGTGTTTTCGCCATCCGCATCGACGATCAGCAACAGGAGATACATGCGATCGCCGACGACGCGCACGTTCTCCAGCGTCACCCCGGTCGGCGAGAAGCTGATCGCATTCGCGAGGACGTCGTCGACCGCCGATTCCACGGCGCGGAACAGCTCCCCTTTGTCGCCGACCTTCGCCAGGTCGATCGACGTCGTGATCTGGACCACGTACGCCAAGGCGGGAGTCGCCAGTGCCGTCAGGCCGAGCACCATCATCGCGGCGATAACGCGCTTCATGCCCTTGAGAGGGCGGCGGCCTCGCAGCGGTTACAAGAGGTCGAACATTTAGCGCCCAGCGAAGAGGCAACCTCGTGCACCGGACACGCCATCTCAACGGTCAAATTCCCCCAAGGCGGAGAGGTACCGATGGACAGATCGATCGGCCGACGTGGTGACCGGTGATGGCGCTCTGCGTGACCTGCGCGCAGCCCACCCTGACTGACCAGGAGGTGTGCGCCTACCACGTGTTCAACCAGGGCGACGACTGGGCTACGAGCAACCGGATCATGTGTGACTTCCTACATCGCGGCATCGTTCCTCCGGTGTCCTGCGAGCTCGAGGCGTTTGACGACGCCGTTGTCCTTGAAGAGGCCGTCAGTCGATAGAAGGAGTGCGGCCATGAAGATGCTCGACATCAGCGAAACCGAGACCGTCCCGGCGTTCACCCAGAACGACAAGCTACTGCTGGCGCTGCACGAAGCGCGCGAGGAGATCGCGGCACTGCGCCTGGAGGTCGACAAGCTCAGCGCACCGCCCTCGACCTTCGGCGTGTACCTCTCCGCCCACGACGACGCCACTGTGAATGTGCTCGCGCAGGGTCGCAAAGTCAGGGTCGGGCTGCATCCCGCGATCGAGACCGCGTCGTTACGGCCGGGGCAGGAGCTCGTGCTCAACGAGGCGCTCAACGTCGTCGCCGTCGCCGGATACGAGACCCAGGGCGACGTCGTCGTGCTCAAGGAGCGCCTCGACACCGAGCGTGCCGTCGTCACGCTCCGCGCCGATGGCGAGAAGATCTGCGTCATTGCCGACCCCTTGCGCTCGGCGCGTTTGAAGCCGGGCGATCCTCTCTTGATGGATCCGAAGTCGGGATACCTCCTCGAGCGCCTGCCGAAGAGCGACGTCGACGATCTCGCGCTCGAAGAGGTCCCGGACGTCGGCTATCAGGACGTCGGAGGTCTGGCGACGCAGATTCGGGCCATCGAGGACGCGGTGGAGCTGCCGTACCTCTACCCCGACGACTACAAAGAACACAAGCTCAGGCCGGCGAAGGGCGTACTTCTCTACGGGCCTCCCGGCTGCGGCAAGACGTTGATCGCCAAGGCCCTGGCCAACAGCCTCGCGACGAAGCTCTCGAAGCAGCGCGGCGAGACCATCCACGGCTATTTCCTCAACGTCAAGGGGCCGGAGCTGCTCAACAAGTACGTGGGCGAGACGGAGCGGAAGATCCGCGAGGTCTTTCAGAAGGCGAAAGAGAAGGCGGCCGACGATGTGCCGGTGGTGATCTTCTTCGACGAGATGGACGCGCTCTTCCGCACGCGCGGCAGCGGCATCTCCTCGGACATGGAAGCGACGATCGTGCCGCAGTTTCTCACCGAGGTCGACGGCGTGGAGGGTCTGCGCAATGTCGTCGTCATCGGCGCCTCGAACCGTCCGGATCTCCTGGATCCCGCCATCCTGAGGCCCGGCCGGCTCGACGTGAAGATCAAGATCGACCGGCCGGATCGGGCGGCCGCCGGCGACATCTTCCGCAAGTATCTGACGAGCGAGCTGCCCATCGCGGCCGCGGAGACGCGGCAGCACCGCGGCATCCAGGCCGCCATCGACGCGATGATCACGTCCGCCCTGTCGGTGATGTACGGCGCCGGCGACGAGAATCGATTCCTGGAAGTGACGTACGCCAACGGCGACAAGGACGTCTTCTATTTCCGCGATTTCATCTCGGGCGCGCTGATCGAGTCCGTGGTGCGGCGGGCCAAGACGTTCGCCCTCAAACGCTACCTCGGCGGGGCCGACAAGGGTCTGACGGCCGACGATCTGGTGGCCGCCGTGCGCGAGGAGTTCAAGCAGAACGAGGATCTGCCCAACACGACGAACCCCGACGACTGGGCCAAGATCGCCGGCAAAAGCGGCGCGCGCATCGTGTACGTCAAGTCACTGGTGGGCCAGCCGGCGGCGCCGGAGCGAAACGTCGAGAAGGTCGTCAACACCGGCCAGTACTTGTAAGGAACAGAGAGGAAAGACCATGGCGACGGTTGGTGAGCAGCTCGTCCACGTCCTGCGGCAGGCCGGCGTCACGCGCGTCTACGGCGTCGTCGGCGACAGCCTCAACCCGTTCGTGGACGCGATCCGGCGAACGGAGGGTATCGAGTGGATCCACGTTCGCAACGAGGAGGCGGGCGCCTTCGCCGCCGCCGCCGAGGCGCAGCTGACGGGCCGCCTCGCCGTCTGCGCGGGCAGCTGCGGGCCCGGCAACACGCACCTGATCCAGGGGCTGTACGACGCCCATCGCAACGGCGTGCCGGTGCTGGCGATTGCGTCGCACATCCCGACCGAGCAGATCGGAACATCGTTTTTTCAGGAGACGCATCCGGAGCGGCTCTTCGTCGAGTGCAGTCACTACTGCGAGCTCGTGAGCCAGGCCTTCCAGATGCCGCGCCTGGCGCGCGTCGCAATCCAGCACGCGATCGGTCGCGGCGGCGTCTCGGTGCTCGTCATGCCGGGCGACGTGCTGTACCGCGCCGCCGAGCGTCCGACCGGGGACAGCGCGCCCGTAACAGTGAAGGGCACTGTCGTGCCCGCCGACCACGAGGTCCACAAGCTCGCCGAGCGTCTCAACGCTGCGCGCACGGTGACGCTGTTCTGCGGCGCCGGCGTCCGACGAGCGCACGCGGAGGTCATGGCGCTCGCCGGCCGGTTGCACAGCCCGGTCGGACACTCGCTCCGCGGCAAGGAGTGGGTGCAGTACGACAACCCCTACGACGTGGGCATGAGCGGTCTTCTGGGCTACGGCGCCTGCTACGACGCCAGCCGCGAGGCCGACCTGCTTCTGCTGCTCGGCACCGATTTCCCCTACGACAGCTTCCTGCCGCAGCGGCGCACGGTCCAGGTCGATCACGATTCGAGCCGCTTGGGACGCCGGACGCCGCTCGACCTGGCCGTGCACGGCGACGTCGGCGCCACGCTGCGCGCCGTGCTGCCGCTGGTGAAGCAGAAGTCTGACCGGTCGTTCCTCGACGACATGCTGCGCCGGCATGCGCGCGCGCTCGAGGGCGTGGTGGACGCCTACACCCGCAGCATCGAGGACCACGTGCCGATCCACCCGGAGTACGCCGCCCGCATCCTCGACGAGCTCGCCGCGGACGACGCGGTCTTCACCGTCGACACCGGCATGTGCAACGTGTGGGCGGCGCGCTACATCACGCCGAACGGACGGCGCCGCGTGATCGGCTCGTTCCTGCATGGCACGATGGCCAACGCGCTGCCGCACGCGATCGGCGCGCAGCTCGCCGATCCGGGGCGCCAGGTGATCTCGATGTCCGGCGATGGCGGTCTCGGCATGCTGCTGGGCGAGCTGCTCACCGTCGCCCTCCACCGGTTGCCGGTCAAGATCGTGACCTTCAACAACTCATCGCTCGGGATGGTGAAACTCGAGATGCTCGTCTCCGGGCTTCCGGACTTCGAGACCGATCATGCGAGCGTGGATTACGCGGCTCTCGCCAAGGCGGCCGGCATCCACGCCGTTCGCATCGAGCACCCGAAGGACGTCCGCGCCGGTCTCGAGCATGCGCTCAACCATCCGGGCCCCGCCCTGGTGGATCTCGTCACCGACCCCAACGCGCTCTCGATCCCGCCGCACATCACCGGAACGCAGACGGCCGGCTTCGCGCTGGCGGCCACGAAGATCGTGCTGAGCGGCGGCGTCGGGAGGATGTTAGAGATGGCACGAGCCAACTTGCGGAACATCCCCGGCGCGACCTTGCTTCGCTGATGGCTCCGCGGCTGCACCACGCACACGTGCACCGCGAACCCCACCACGAGGTGGCGCGAGGTCGCCGGCTCGAAGGATTCGCCTCAGCCTGCCTCGTCGCCGGCGTCGCGCTCACCGTTCTTGCGGACTCCGGCTGGCAGCTCGCCGTCGGCATCGCATCGTTGTGCGCGTTCGCGGCCTTGGGCTTCGTGGCCTCCGCGACCATTCCCGACGAACGCGGCGATGGCCGGACGGAACCCTGAGGCTCAGAAGAACTTTCGCCGCTCGTACGCTCAGATGGTCACGCGATAACGGTTCGCCGCCAGCATCGGCGGGGTCTCGTAGTAGACGCGGTCGAACGCGGGCACCGCGCCCGGCACCCGCACGATCTTCTGGTCGACGACGTTGCCGGTGGTATCACCGTTGCGCCACAGAGGGCGGCGATTCACGCAAGATTCGGCGAGGCGAGCGCGGGCGGCTCGCGGAGAACCGTCCGCAGCCACTCGGCGCTGACGACTTCTTTGTCGATGAGGAGCTTCGCCACCGCCTCCAGCGCCGCGCGCTGGCCGGTCAGCGTCTCGTGCACACGACGGTGGGCCGCCTCGAGGATGGCCGCGATCTCCACGTCGATCGCTTCGGCGGTGGCCTCGCTGTACTCACGCGCGGCGGGGCCAACGCCGCCGAGGAACGTCTGCCGAACCTCCTCGAAGCTCGCCAGCCCGAACCGCTCGCTCATGCTGTACTGCGCCACCATGTGACGGGCAAGCTCCGTCGCGCGCTGCAGATCGTTGGCCGCGCCAGTCGAGACATCGTCGAAGATGATCTCCTCCGCGACGCGGCCGCCAAGCAGGACATCGATGCGGTCGAGCAGCTCCGCACGTGTCAGCAGATAGCGATCCTCGGTCGGCTGCTGTTCCGTATAGCCGAGGGCGGCGACGCCGCGCGGAATGATCGAGATCTTGTGCACGCGGTCGGCGTGCGGCCGCAGCTCCGCCACGACGGCGTGGCCGGCCTCGTGATGCGCGACGATCTCTTTCTCACGAGGGCTGATGAGCCGCGAGCGGCGCTCGAGCCCGCCGACGACGCGGTCGACGGCTTCGTCGAAGTCCGCCATCTCGACGGCGTCCTTGTTCGCGCGGGCGGCGCTCAGGGCCGCCTCGTTGACGAGGTTGGCGAGATCGGCGCCGACGAAGCCGGGCGTACGCGCCGCCAGCGCCTCCAGGTCGACGTCGGGCGCGAGCCCGACGCCGCGCGTGTGCACCCGTAGAATTTTCTCGCGTCCCTTCAGATCGGGGCGATCGACGATGACCTTGCGGTCGAAGCGACCGGGCCGCATGAGGGCGGGGTCGAGGATCTCCGGCCGATTCGTCGCGCCCATGATGATGACGCCCTTGCTCGAGTCGAATCCGTCGAGCTGGGCGAGCAGCTGGTCGAGTGTCTGCTCGCGCTCGTCGTGCCCGCCGAAGGCCGGGGCGATCCCGCGCGCCTTGCCCAGCGCATCGAGCTCGTCGATGAAGATGATGCTAGGCGCCTTGGCCTGTGCCTGCTCGAAGAGGTCGCGCACGCGGGCGGCGCCGACGCCGACGAACATTTCGATGAAGTCCGAGCCGTTCATGCTGAAGAACGGCACGCCGGCCTCACCGGCCACGGCCTTCGCCAGGAGCGTCTTGCCCGTCCCCGGGGCGCCCGCGAGCAGCACGCCCTTCGGAATCTTGCCGCCCAGCCGCTGATAGCGCTGGGGGTTCTTGAGGAAGTCGACGATCTCCATCAGCTCCGCGCGCGCCTCGTCGATGCCGGCCACGTCGTCGAACGACACGCCGGTCGCGGGCTCGACGTAGACTTTCGCCTTGCTCCGCCCGAACGACAGCAGACCACCCTGGCCACCCGCCATCCGCCGAACCATGAAGCTCCAGAGCGCGAAAAACACGACGGCAGGCACGACCCACGAGGCCAGCGTGCCGAGCCAGCCGGCGTCGCTGACGCCGGTGAAGCGGACGTTTGCCGCTTCGAGCGCGGGGACGAGCTGCGGGTCGTCGACCCGTGTCGTGACGAAACGGTGCGTTCCCTTTCCGGCGCGGCGCAGCTCGTCCAGCTTGTCTTTCGGGAGGAATACCTCCAGCCCGCTCGCGGCGAGCGAGCCCGCGATCACGTGGCTCGACAGCGTGACGTCACTCACCTTTCCGGCCTTGACCAGCTTGACGAAGTCGCTGTAGGCGAGCGTCTCCGGGTGCGGCGCGAAGAGATAGGCCTCGATCAGGAACAGCGCGACGATCGCTGCGACGCTGTAGCGCACCGAGAACCGCCGCTGCTCGGGCTGCATCGTCATGACTGCGGCGCTTGCGGCAGCACCGGCTTCCAGCCCTCGGGACACTCCGTCACATACGGGTAATACGCGCGCGCGCTCGGGCAGTAATACCAGTGGTCGGCCGACGATGGCACGACGGCGGGCGGGATATACGGATCCGGGTACGGATACAGCGGCGCCGGGTAGAAGTACCAGCCGTCACCCACGACCCACCACCAGCCCAGTCGCCCAAGGTGCTCACCATGGAACCAGTGCCCGGCGCGCCAGCCGTCGTGCTCGAACGCGAGCGCGACGCCGGTCGGAACCAAGGCGACGATCACCACGGCGAGTAACAGCACGATCCACACCGATCGATATGTCCTCATCAGGCCTCCTCGATGCATTCCGTTCAGCGGAGGGGCGGCGGAATGATCGCCGCGGGCGGCGCTGGCGTTACGCCGGGGACCTGATTGCCCTTCGCGTACATGCACTGCTCGTAGGCGGCGTCGTACCGATGCTGGACCTCGTCAGCGGCGCGCTGACCGGCGCCGGCCCCGACCGCGGTCCCCGCGACCAGGCCACCGCCCGCTCCGACGGCCGCACCGAGGCCAGGGTTGTGTGCGATGGCCCCGAGTGCGGCGCCCAACCCCGCGCCGACCAGCGTGCCGATGCCAGCCCTCTCCGCCGTCGCAAGCCCCCCGGCGCGCTCCGGGGTCGTCCCCGCCTGCTGCGCGGCCCATTGCCGGCACACGGCGTCATTCCCGGCAAACGCGTCGAACGACTTCCCGCGGCCGGGGAGCGCCATCACGCTCGGGCCGGCCGGCATCGTCGCGCAGGCGCCGAGCAGCAGGACGTAGACCACAAGCAGCGCGGCCGTCCCTATCGTCCTCATCGTTGTTCTGATGACCCGGCCGCGGTGTCGGTGACGCCGAGCGATCCGTAACCTTCCGGCTCCCGCACCTCGTCTCAACGGCACGAAAGCTCATCGAACGAGCTTGCGGGAGGCGGCTATGCGAACCACGGCGCCCGAGGCGAACGCCCTGCTGCGACAGCTGCACGCGCTGTCGGGCATGCGAATCAGCGCCACCGATGGCGACGTCGGCCACGTGCACGACGTGTACGTGGACGACCGCGACTGGCGTGTCCGGTTCGTTCATGTCCACACGCTTCCGTGGCTCTTCGATCGACACGTCCTCGTCGCGCCGACCGTCGTCCCGTCAGTCGACTGGGACGACCGCCGTATGGATGTCGCGCTCACGCGCGAGCAGGTGCGCACCAGCCCCGAGCTCGGCGCGCACACGCCCGTGTCGGGTCAGCACCCAGTGCCGTTGTACGAGTACTTCCAGTTTCCGCTCACCTCATCGCCGTCCTTCGGGGCGGGAGAGGAGCTCGCGGCCAGGCTGCACACGCTGCTGACCGAGATGCACATGCAGGAGCCGGCGCTTCGCGAGGCGGTGCAGGATGACGGCCATCTCTGGAGCGCGCGTGCGCTCCGTCATTGCGGCGTCGAGTCCGAGGCGGCAGAGCTCGGCCGCGTCGACGACTTCGTCTTCGATCCCGATGCGTGGAGGCTTCGCTACCTCGCCATCGACAACGGCGGCCACCTCCACGGGAATCGGTTTCTCGTGCCGATCGACGCGGTCCAGTGCGTCAGCTGGGACGCCAGGCGCGTGCGGATCACGCTCGACGGCGCGGCCCGCGACAGCGCCGACCGTTGTCGCACGATCGCCCACTGATGATCCCGCTGACACCACGGCGGCTGAGTCGGCGACTTCGCCTATCGCGTAACTCGGGTCACACAGGCGACTTCTGAAGGACAAACGGGAGGTATCAGTCATGAACAACGCGTGGGACGCCATTCGCCTTCCTCCGGAAGACGACTCGATCGCACCGGTGACAATTCTCGATGCGCAGGGGCGCGTGAAGTGTGTCGTCTCGGCGGACGAGTTTCGACGCACGCACCCCAAACACACGACGATATCGGCCGCGGCCACGAGCCGCCGCCGACGCGTGCGCTGAGGGACAGCTCGCCTCCACTCACCAGTACCACGGGCCCCACAGCGCCCAGTTCATTGCGTCCTCTTCGGCCCAGAGCCGCTCCTGTTCGATCTGCTTCTCCGTCACGAGGCGCTGATACGCGGAGTATTCCTTGGCGCCACCGACGTAGAGGCAGTGGCACTTGTAGGGGTCGGCAAACGTGTACCTGACGTCGCCGGCCTGACTGCGAGCGACGAGCTTGAGCGATGGCATGGCTTCGAGGTCGTGAACGCGCTCGGGATTGTCGGCGGGTTGCATCCGAAAGCCCGCCGCGGCCAGCAACTGCTCCGTGCTCGCTGCCTCGTGCCGACGAATGCTCGCGCACCCGGACAGTGTCAGGAGCACGGCGCCGAAGACGACGATCTGACGTGTACGCATGTGAGGTCTCCTTGATACCCCTTTGGACGCCACCCTCGGCCGCGACGTCACGGAAATCACGGAAAGCCGGCACACGTCACCACCGCCGTCATCGGCGCATCTCAAGCGTGAGTTCACGCATAGAGGATCGAGCGTCCTATCGGGAGTGGGCTAGGAGGATCAGCGGATGAAATATGCAGTGTTGGTCGTACTAATTCTTGCGGGCGCAGCTGGCTGCGCCACCCTGCAGACCGCGGCCGCGCGGTCTATCGAAGACAAGCTCGCCGCGGCCGGGTTCACCACGCAGGCGGCGGACACGCCCGCGCGGATCGCCGAGCTGCAGTCGCTACCGCCGCGGCAGCTGCTTTCGCGGCCGCACGACGGCGCCCCGTCGTATGTCTTTGCGGATCCCGCCGGCTGCCACTGCCTGTACGTCGGCGGCGAACGGGAGTATCGGGAGTACCAGCGGCTCGAGGCCGAGGACGAGAGCGCCGACAAAGCGTCGATGAATTGTCGGAACTGGCCGTGGTGCAACGGGTACGGTGGCTGATCGAGGCCACATGACGCTCACGGTCACCTCGCGATCAACGGCTCCACGAAGCCATCCGCTTCAGCATCCCGTCCCTCACGATCAGGGTGTGGAACAGAATCGCGCTGACGTGGGCAAGGAACGTGAAGAAGAAGAGGTACGCGAGGATCGTGTGCGCCTGACGCAACACCGCATAGAGCGTGGGACTCTGGGGAAGGATAAACGGCAGATGGAGTGACCCGTACAGGACAACCGGATAGCGCGCGGCCGACAGCATGCCCCAGCCGACCAGCGGCAGCACGAACATCAACCCGTACATCACGAGCTCCGACGCGGTCGCCGCGCGACGCTCGAGGAACGACATCGTGGCGGGAAACGGCGGAGGCGGATCGAGCCGCCGGTTCACGAACCGCACGGCCGCGAGGATCAGAATGGCGATGCCCAACGGGCGATGGATCGACACGAGTGCGTGATAGTCGCCGAGTGAGACGACCATCGCGACGCCGATGCCCAGCATCGTGAGGATCATGACGGCCATCGCCCAGTGCAGCACGCGCGAGAGGACGGGGAACTGATCGCGTGCGGACATCTCACTCCCCTTTGCGGACGACGTCGGCGGCCGTGATCGCGCTGGGCTGCTTCGTCTCGCCTTCGCGCCTGGTAAAGGACCGCGAGTACACCGCCGAACGCGCGCTCAGCAGCGGATCGTCCGAGGGCGCGATCCCGGGAGGCAGCACGAGGGGATCGAAGTTCAGGTTGGTCGCGGCACTGGTCTCTTCGGCCTCCAGCCGACCGAGCGTCAGCGTTCCCACGTCGACGCGCTCGCGGTCGGCCGGCCACGCGACGGTCGCGTCGTGCGTGGGATCGCCCCGCTGCCCGACGACGAGAATCAGGTGCCATCGCAACGGCTGGCGGCGTATCCGCGCAATCAGCCCGTCGAACAGATAATTCTTGTCTCGAGCGGCTGGGACGTCGTCCGCCGCCTCGAACGGCTGCATCGGCACCAGCAGCCAGCGGACCGGCGTCGATTCGCCGGACGCATTGATGAAGCGAAACGCATTGAGACCATAGAAGCTCGTGTTGTCGAACCGCGAGGCGACCGGTTGATTCTTGATGACGCCCATCACCTGGGCGGTTTCCGGGTGGCGGTCGAGAAATGCCTTCATGGCGGCCGGATCGGGTTTGCCGGTGGTGGGATCGGGCTTCGACGCGACGAGGTTCTCGTAAAACGCTTCCGGCGTTTTGAAGGGAAACACCGGCAGGTTGACCATCGCGGTTCGCCACGCTTCGCCGTTGGGCAGGCTGAAGTGAAGTCCCAGGCCACGCACCGCGTCGGCGCTGTCCGCGACGTGGGGCTGGCCGCCGGACAAGGAGAAGCGCCCGATCACCGGCACGCGCCCGGGTTGAAAGACGACCGCCTTGGACAGCCGCCGCCCATGGCCGTTGCTTTCAAAGAACCCCGAGACGCCGACCCCCTTGGCGTGATTCCGGCGAAAGCCGGCATGGACGCCGTTGGCCTGCTCGAACGTGTCGACGAACCGGGCCGGCGTCAGTGCTCGCGGCGTGAGCCATCCACCGAGATAGGCGAAGCCCCCAGCGACGACGGCAAGCACCATCCCGATGAACGCCAACCGCGTCACGGTGGCGGTGCGGCTGAGCGGCCGACGCTTCGCCGCTCCCGGCGCCTGGGGATAGGTCACCATGGCCGCCGTTGAGATGCGTGCGGGTCATCGACCGTTGCACCGGTCAGGGTCGTACTGGGCGAGACGCCGTCGCCTCCGTGTGTGTCGTGCCGCGAATGGCTCGCGCGATCTCCGCGCTGAGCGCGCCGACCAGGCGGCTCTGCGCGGCGACGATCCCGGCGTAATCCGCGCCCGACCGCGCCGTCAGCATCGACTGGCCATAGACCACCGACGGCGCGCCACCGCGCCCGAGCACCCGCCACCGCGCGTGGAGCGCGCACTGGCCGCCCGTCTCGCAGTCGAAGCGTGTGATTTCGACGATGACGTGCCAATCCACAGACGTGCCGGGCGGCCACGGATAGACGGCCAGCTGGGCACCCGGCAAGAGCGTCCCGAGATTCGTGGCGACGAGCTGCATCACGCTGTCGCGCAGCGATGCGGACCACCGATCGAACTCGGCAAAACGCACGGTATTCGGGCCCGTCCGCGTCACGATCTGCGGACGATCGAGCTCGTCGGGGAGCTCGATCGAACGGACGCCGATCGTGAGACGGTCGGGCACCGGCGACCCCTCAGCGGCGTTCAGCTCGGCGTCGCTCGGCGAGACGGGGGTCAGGACGTAGAAGCGCGTCGCCGGCGACGTCAAGCAGCCGGCGAATACCAGCCCCGCAAGGGCGGCCGACGCGCAGACGATCCGACGCACCCGCGACGCCGTCATCGACGCGCGTCCGAGGGCTTACCCGTGAGCAGCGCCTCCGGATGCTCATCGAGATAGTCGGCGAGCACCCGCAGCGACTTCGCCGCCTTCGTCATCTCCTGCAGCGCGTTCGCGAGATCGTAGCGGACCGGCGAGTCGGCGCCGAGCAGGCCGTGCGCGTCGGCCAGCGCCGACTGCAGCGAGGCCGACACGGCGTCGATCTGGGCGTCGGCACGCGCGACGAGCCGCCGCGCGTCCTGGGCGAGCGCCCGATAGTCGGCGATGGCGGCGGTGGCGGGCGGCGTCAGCTGCGCGATGGCGGTCCGCATCTCGGCAAGTGTCTTCTGCGCTTCCCCCATCGTCGTCTGCGCGGCGACGGTCGTCCCCTGCACCGACGCGACGAGCGGACCGATCCGGCCGCCGACGTCCCGCACGACGCCATCGGCATCGGCCAGCAGACGATCCAGCCGCACGAGCGCCGACTTGACCTCCGGGGCCGTCGCCACCGCCTCCACCGATTGGATCGTGCGGATCGTCTGCGCGACGAGCGCCTCGATCGGAAGGCTTTCGAGCCTCCGGGTCAGCGTGTCGAAGCTCGAGGAGATCGTCGGCATCTCCGGATGGTGCTTGGACAGGCCCGTGAGCCGGATCGGGGTGTTGGGATGGAAGTTGAGCGCGACCACCAGCTGACCCGTCACGAGGCTCTGGAGCTCGAGCCGCGCGCGGAGCCCGTGAGCGATGAGAACTTCGAGCTTCGGGAGGGCCTTCGCGGCTGCGAGCTTGGCCCCGTCACCGTCGCGCAGACGGCCCGTATCGATCTTGAAGAACACCGGCGTCCGCATGGACGCCTCGGTCGGATCGATGACGACCCTCAGATCGGTGACTGACCCGATCTTGATGCCATTGAACGTGACGGGCGCACCCACATCGAGCCCCTCGAGCGACCCGTCGAAGTAGGCGACGACGGTCTCGGTGTGACGGAACCACCGGTCGCCGCTCAGGAAGACGACGCCGGCCACCGCGAGCACCACCGCGCCGACAATGAATGCTCCGATCATCGCCTGACTCGCCTTGCGGCCCATGGCGCTAGCGCGCCTTCTTTCCGCCCCGCGTCAGAAAACGCCGGACCTTCGGGTCGCGAGACTCGTGCAGGAGCTTGGTCGGGTTCCCGGCGGCGGTGATGGTCTTTGCCTCGTCGTCGAGAAACACCGAGTTCGTGCCGATCGCGAAGATGCTCGCCAGCTCGTGCGTGACCATCACGACCGTCGCGCCGAGGCTGTCGCGAAGCTCGAGGATCAAGTCGTCGAGATGTCGCGAGCTGATGGGATCCAGGCCGGAAGACGGCTCATCGAAGAACAGGATGTCCGGATCGAGGGCCATGGCGCGCGCGAGCGCTGCCCGCTTGCGCATCCCGCCGCTGATCTCAGCAGGATAGAAATCCTCGAACCCCGCGAGCCCCACCAGCGCCAGCTTCAGCACGACGAGCTCGCGGATCGTCGCTCGAGGCAGGTGCGTGAACTGCTCGACCGGCAGCGCGACGTTTTCCGCCAGCGTCATCGAGCTCCAGAGCCCGCCATCCTGGTAGAGGACCCCGACACGGCGAAGGATCCGCCGTCGCTCCGTGTCGTCGGCCGTCCAAAAGCCGGCGTCGCCATAGTAGACGTCGCCACGCGCCGGCGGCAGGAGCCCGATCATGTGGCGGAGCAGTGTGCTCTTGCCCGATCCGCTCGGTCCCATGATCACGAAGATGTCGCCAGGCTCGACGACGAAGTTCAGGTTCCGCTGGATAACCCGGTCGCCGTACATCATGTCGAGCTCCCGCACCGCGATGCGGACCTGGGTTTCGGCGGCGACGTCGACGGCGGCGGCCACGTCCGGCCTCACAGATGCAGGACGTCGAAGAGGACCGTGAGCGCCGCGTCCGCGACGATGATGAGCACGAGCGCGGTGACGACGGCCGACGTCGCGGCCGCGCCCACCGCCGCCGCCGTGCGTCCCGATCGCATGCCGCGCAGACAGCCAGCCGCCGCCACCAGGACGCCGAATCCCGACGCCTTGATGAGTCCAGCCGCGAAGTCGTTGAGCCCGATGGCCTGCAGGCTGCGGTGGTAATACTCGAGACCGCCGAGGCCGAGGAGCCCCACGCCCACGGCGGCACCGCCGAGCATGCCCAGCAGATCGGCGTAAAGGCAGAGCAGCGGCATCATGACGGCGAGGGCGATGAGGCGCGGCACGACGAGAAATTCCATCGGCGAGATGCCGAAGGTCGTGAGCGCATCGATCTCGTCGTTCACCTGCATCGTCCCGAGCTGGGCGGCGAAGGCGGCGCCCGTTCGGCCGGCCATCACGACGGCGGTCATCATCGCACCCACTTCCCGCGTCATCGCCAGGCTGACGAGGTCGGCGACGTACGCCTGAGCGCCCAACGCGCGCAGCTGCACGGCACCGACGTAGGCGAGGATCACCCCGACCAGGAAGGTCAGCAGCGAGACGATCGGCAGCGCCCGCGCACCGGTCTCCTGCACCAGCTGCAGGAGATCGGCGTGTCGAACACGGCCGGACCCGCTGGCGACACGGCACACGCCGACGCCGGCCTCGCCGACGAATGCCAGCGCGTCGAGCGCCGAGCGCGCAATCGCGAGCACGCGTGCGCCGAGACGATCGAGCGTCGACCGTTGATCGCCGTCGAGATCGCGATCGGCGTGCTCCGACGAGTCGCTTGCGAGCGCCACGAGCCGCTGGGCCCCCACCGGCAGACCGGCAAAATCCACGGACATCTCTCGCCGCTGCGCCTCGTCGAGCACGTCACGCAGGAAGATGAGCAGGCCGCTGTCCCACTGCAGGCGCTGATCGCTCTCGATGCGGGCGCGCCGGTCAGTCGCGGCGCGCGCGCGCTCGAAGACCTTCGCGGCCGACGGCGGAGACGCGTCGAGCATCCAGCGCCCCGACAACCGCAGGCACAGCACACCGGGCTCGCTGTGGTCAATCGCGACGGCCGGCGCGCGAGTCGCGCTTATCTCGTCGTCCATGTCCGATCGACCGCACCCATGAGGATCGGCACGGCCACGCGTTGGAGTCTGAAGGCCGCCACCGCGACGAGGACGCCGAACACGAGCGCGTAGACGCCGATCGCAATCAGCAGAGGCTCCGTGAGGGCGTGACGCAGGCCGAGAAGGAAGACCGCGAGAAAGATGGACCATGCCCCACCCGCCGCGAGACACCAGCGTACCGCCGTCGCGCGAGCGAGCCGCCCGGCGGCGAGGATCTCGAGAACTCCCGTCACGAGCCCCCAGAGGGCCACCACGTGAACGAAGCGCATCGACTGGAACGGATGTCCGAGAGCCAGCGCGCCCAGGCCGATGCTGAAGACGCCCTCGAGCAGCACCGGCCAGCCGTCGAGCGGCCGCCGTGAGGCATGGATGGCCCAGGCGACGGCACAGATTCCGTCGAGGAGCGCATAGATGCCGAACAGAACGACGAGCTCACCGAGTCCCACGCCAGGCGCCAACAGAACGGCGAGGCCCAGCAGCACGCCGATGCCACCTCGAACCGCCATCATCGACCAGTGCATGAAATGCGGTGCTCCTATCTGCCGCCGACGGGATGCTTCGGCGCGACGCCGAAGCATCCCGTCGCCAGCCCCTAGTTCGCGAGCGTCAGTCGAACTCCGTCGACACCGAGCTTCAGGGTTGCGCCCTGCGTCGTGCTCTTCAGCTCGATGACGACGCCGTTCTGGTTGCGCATCACCGTGATGTCCGCGCCGCCGGCGGCCGTCGCGCCCGCCCCAGCGGCCACGTAGTTGCCGGAAAAGTCCGCGACCTTCTTGAGGTTCGACACCGTGCCGACTGCGGTGGCGCGGCTCAGTCCCACCTCTCCGACCGACAGGCCCTCGATCTTGACGGGATACGTCTTGCCCGCATACGTCAGCGTGCCCTTGCCCCAGCTGAACCCGAGGCCGGCGGCGACGGAGCCGTCGGTCAGCTTCAGGGTTCCCGTCTCGCTCTGCGCGGCGGCCAGCCCGGCGAGCGCTGCAACGAGACCTCCCACGACCACCAGTGCGATCATCGAACGACGCATCGTCTGTCCCCCGTCCGGGATTTGTGATGTGGACGGCTCTTCGCCCGGCCGAAGCGTGAACGGGTCTCCGGCACCGCCGGTGAACCCGTCGTGTCCGATTCTTTCGAAGCGCTTCTCGTGGGCGCCGGCATCACTGGTCGAAAATTCCGCAAAAAGCGAACAGTCCGGCCGGCTCTGCCTTGCGCATTCTTGCGCAAACCTCGCGACCCGCGCCGCCGCGCATCCGTCGTCGCGTCGAAAGCCCGATTACCGTGTCCTTTACCAACCGTTTCCTTCACCCTAACCAACCAACGGAGGCGCAAGTGAATCAGCC